>Ga0082212_10000847_pt1 | contig 44869 bp, 61 predicted proteins | sample TergutNt197P3_FD_71548 | JGI IMG/M metagenome (GOLD analysis project Ga0082212, IMG submission 71548) | Neocapritermes taracua P3 segment gut microbial communities from Petit-Saut dam, French Guiana - Nt197 P3 | ecosystem: Host-associated > Arthropoda: Insects > Digestive system > Gut ... | reverse complement strand
CCTAGGAGCAATTAATCGTCTGCTGGACGAATGCTGGAAGCTGCTAGAAGAAAGATTGCCTAATGATCAACTTGCTTTGGTAAGGACTTGGAAGGATTTGATCTATGGCGACGATGATGGTTCATGGCCGCCATGGCGGGATGACAAATGGCAAACAGCTTCAGTTCCCTACGATTTTTCGGTGGGAAATTTGCCAAAAGTCGCAGAGAAGATCAAAACCGGCGGATCAAACCCTGGCGGTGGTTTCCTCATTGCCAGCCGTGAACTTAAGAAGGGAAACCTTAAGAATGGAAACCAATTCTATGTTGACGTAAAACTCACAAAAGAGCTAACAGCGGCGCAGCTTTCCAAACTGGCAAAAGACCCGGAATCTCTCAAAACGCTGATCTTGGCGGACACCACCTGGAAGAATGTATCAAAAAAGTACCAGTTTGGAACGGTGTGGCAGTGTGTACAGACCCTTTACGGCTACAACGTAAAACAGCAGAAAGCATTCCTAAAGACAAAACCGAAAGAGGGTCCATTAAATAGTGTCCGGCTAGGTATAGGCGGAATCGGATACAATGAATGCCCATATTGGGACAAAGAGGTAGCCAGCATTATCAAATCCCTCAAATAAGTTGCGCCTGCTTGACCGGGAGTGGGTTCTGCTACGCGGAAATGCCGAGTTGTTTGCTCAATCGCTCTACGTGACCGGCGGCACGAACGTTGTATTCGGCTAACTCGACCGTGCCGATGCCCGCAGCGTCAACGTTAACAACGAAGGTGGAGCGGATAATTCCGGTGGTTACCTTGCCGTAGAGTTTCTTTTCGCCCCAAGCTCCGTACGCTTCGATGGTCGCCTTGTCTACATCAGAAAGCAGAGTGATGTCCAAGTTGTCGCGGTCGATGAACTTGGCCAGGGATGCGGGCTTGTCTGGAGAAATTCCGACGATGGAATACCCTGCGTCTGCAAAGCTGGGCGAAGCAGCGGTAAAATCGACGGCCTCGGTCGTGCATCCGGCTGTCATCGCCTTGGGGTAGAAGTAAACGACTACCTTGCTGTCGGCGTAGTTTTTCAGTGATACCTCAGATTCCTGGGCATCCAACAAACAAAAATCAGGTGCTATGTCACCTGGTACTAACTGTGCCATAGTACGATGTTAACTCACCCCAGCGTCGTGGTGGCAACTGATCCAGGATCAAGCGTTGCACCAATAACTAGAAGGGACAACGAAATGAAACCGATCAAACATAAATGGCTAGCACTCCCACTTATTGCGCTGGTTACCCTGTCACCTCTTACGGGATGTTCACCGCAAATTCCGCCTGCTGCGCCTGGCCAAAGCAGCGGAACCTCCGCATCACCTGACGTCACAGTAGTAGCTACACCAACGGCCACAACTCCTGCTCCCAGCGGTAAAGACTGGGGCGAGTTGACACTGTACGTAGATGCCGGAGCCGCTATCACGTTCAAGGCTCCGGCCAGTTGGGTGCAGCAGCTATTCGATGTTCAAGGCGGCATCTCGGTAATGCGGCTGCATGCCGCTGATGGTGAACCCAATGATCGCATCTCGGCTCAACTGGAGTTGACTTTCTGGCCAGAGAACGAGGGTAGTTTTGCAGAGCAAATGAAAAATCTCGAGCGCTACTATTTGGACCTGACCGAACTGCCTGCCCAAACCGTCGACAAGCGCCAATGGCAGCGACTCCAGGCCACGCAGCGGAAAGATGGTGAAGGGGGTTCTAACTTTGTGATGAATGGGTACTATTCGAGGTTCCGTGAGCGTAATCTATACATCCAAATCGAAAATATTCCGGAGACTGACCCGCTCATTGAGCAAATTCTAGACAGTTTCTTTCAAATCTAAATGACTGTAGAGGTTACCTATTCAACAAACGACCCAGTCGTAGTCTTGTCAATCCGAAGTAGCGGAAGCTAGTATCGATAGCCGATGTTGAAGCTGTCTGTGAAAACGATGAAAGTCCTGAAAGTGGTTCACCTGGCGGGAGTTTCGGTATGGGTGAGTGGGGTCATTGCCACTTTGATAATCATGCTGGCGGTATTTCAGCAAACTTCACAAGCTGGGATTTTGGCGCTGCTTTCCTTGGCTGTGCTTGCAGACTATCTGTTGATAATGCCCGGAGCCACGATTTGTTATCTACTGGGTACGGCTTACGGTTTTTTCACGCACTGGGGTTTCCTCAAGCACAAATGGATAATCTGCAAATGGATTCTGTATAGCCTTGCCTGCATCCCTGCGATGCTCTTTGCTCTGCCAATCGTTACAGCAATACAGGACTTCGTCATTGAAAATCAGGTGACTTCAGCTGCTGTCTTAGGGTTACATGACAAACTTGTCTTGCTTACTGCGTTGAGCAGTTCAATTTTGGTGATCGCTGTAGTCATTGTTGTGATTTCTGTCCAGAAGCCCTTTCGGAAAAAACAAAATACCAAGCCGTAACCAGGCGGTTCTTCCTGCGTACTGCGACGCTGCGACTAAGCGCAGCCCGCAGCACAGGCTCCATCGCATGATTCATTACGCGAAAGACACGTTCCTGCATTCTCAAACAGCTGCTAAGTATTCGTCGAGTGCGTCTCTTACGATTTGTGAGCGGCGTTTTCCTGTCCGCAACGCAACTTCGGATAGCTGAGCATTAACGCTCTCAGGCAGGCGTAGCGTGACTTGTGGCGAGTGAGTACCGGGTGCTGTAAGTGAGGGTCTGCCTACTGCTTTGCTGTACGCTTCGCGTCCGTCGATCACGAGTTGTTTGTACTGCTCGTCGGTTATGTCCTGTGACGGGTCGATCGTTGGGAAATCGTCGTCTGTCATGTTGGCTAGCAAGGCTGTCGCTACTTGACGTGTGATTGGCTTTTTCATTACAGCTTCCTTAGTTCTTGTGTCGGTAGTTCAGTGGCATTGCATGGAAAACCATTTCGTCTCTTCCGCGTTGGACTGTGCCTACCTCTATATCTACGCCTGTGTCATCGGTTCCTTCGTACCAAAGTCCTTCTTCACCCCAGTTCGTAGTGAAAGGAGTACCTGTAGTGGTCATTACTACATGCCATGATGAAGCGCGTGGGACGCCATTTTTGTCTGCTGTACGGGAAAACTTCAATGGCATTCTCCTATTGTGCCATACATAAATATATTTTTGTAAGTCATAATCCTGTGAGAAAACTAGGTCAATCATTGGTCTGGAAAACAGGGATTTGGTCGAAGTAGCGCCGCTGGCGTAGAGTAGAGCGAGCCGCAGACCGCTGGCATGACTGAAAGGTCAAGAAGGCCCGCGCAGGTGAAACGTTAATACTCTCGAGTTTTCCCGTGTTGCCTGGGCACACGGGTTTTTTCATGTCTGAGGCACCCGACAACAAACGTGGGAAGGAGATCCGTGGCTAGAGCGGACAAAGCGGCGACAGTTGAGGCGTTGAAACAACAGTTCTCTGAATCTACTGCTGCTGTGCTTACCGATTACCGTGGACTCACCGTTGCGGACTTGCAGACACTACGCAGGACGCTTGGTGAGGGCACAAACTACGCCATCGCAAAGAACACCCTGACCAAGATAGCTGCCAACAGCGCCGGAATCGAAGGGTTGGACGACCAACTCAACGGTCCGACCGCAATCGCATTCGTAAAAGGCGACGTGGTAGCTACCGCCAAAGGTCTACGTGACTTTGCCAAGGGTAACCCGCATTTGATCATCAAGGGTGGTGTCATGGACGGAAAAGTCCTCGACGCCGCGACAGTCAAAAAACTGGCTGACCTGGAGTCACGCGAGGTGCTACTCGCCAAACTCGCAGGTGCAATGAAAGGCAATCTCTCCAAGGCTGTTGGAACATTTGCCGCTCCACTCACCCAAGCTGCAAGGCTGTTGAGTGCTCTTGAAGAAAAAAAGCAGGCTGCCTGAGCCTAAGAACTCATTAAATCAATAGACAAGGAAAGAAATGGCTGACAAAAAACTTACTGCCGAGAACTTGATTGACGCATTCAAGGAAATGACGCTCATCGAACTGAGCGATTTTGTGAAGGTATTCGAGGAAACCTTCGACGTGAAAGCTGCCGCACCGGTAGCGATGACCATGGCCGCTGGCACTCCTGCTACCGACGCAGGCGCCGAAGAAGCCGAAGTTTCCAACGAGGTAGACGTCGTTCTCGACTCTGCTGGAGACAAGAAGATTCAGGTCATCAAAGAGGTACGCGCCCTCACCAATCTCGGTCTGAAAGAGGCCAAAGATCTGGTTGAAGCCGCTCCGAAGATCATCCTAGAGCGGGTAACCCGCGACGTTGCCGACAAGGCCAAGGACGCTCTCGAAGCCGCTGGTGCTGCCGTCAGCATTAAATGACATAAACCGTTTGTAAGGAGGCGGTTCTTGTGAGTAGGGAGAACCCCTCTGATTCGCCCGTCCTGGTAGCTTCGACCGGACGGGTGCTGCCCCATGATTGGTTGCGGGTAATCGCCCTCATCTGGGGTGGCCAATCCTTCTCCATTATCACCAGTTATGCGAGCGGCTATGCCGCGATTTGGTACGTCACAGAAACGACGGAATCGGCGATGATGCTCTCGCTGACAACTATTTTCGCGATACTGCCCATCGGATTACTGAGCCCCTTCGGAGGGGTGCTAGCAGACCGGGTCAACCGTCGTACCATCATGCTGATATCTGATGTCAGCGTAGGGGTACTTTCGGCGATCTTGGGAGTCGTCATCTTGCTTGGTCAGACCAGTCTGACTATCATCATGGTCATCGTCACCGGACGGGCAATAGCACAGGCATTCCGCACTCCAGCTTTAACGTCTGCGGCTCCAATGCTGGTGCCAGAAAAACATCTGCTGCGCTTGAACTCGTTAAATCAATTGATTTGGAGTGTGGCTGGTATCGGGGCTCCAGCTCTGGGTATCTTTTTATACACCGTGATTGGTTTCCAAGCCGTGATGTTTTTGGATGCAAGTGGCGCATTCATGGCAGCTGTTTGCTTGTGGTTTGTGAAGATACCTACCGCAAAAAACCTGGAAGCCGCCCAGCAAAACGTGTTGGCTAATCTACGTGACGGCTTAATGACAATATACCGAAACGCTGGACTGTTTCAGTTGATGCTGATCTGTACCGTTGCGATGCTTATCTTCCAACCAGTTGGCGCACTATTCCCACTGATGACAAAAGAGCATTTCGGCGGCGGCGGTTACCACGCTTCCCTGATTGAAGGAGTCTTTGGGATTGCGTTGCTGGCCGGCTCATTGGTGCTGATGGCTTGGGGCGGTGGCAAACGCCACTTGGTGTTATTGCTCTTTACTGGCCTGGGATTTGGGGTGACAACGGCGGCTAGCGGTCTTCTTTCCTCAGATATGTTCTGGGCTTTTGCGGTGTTGTGTGTGCTGATGGGTTTCGTTTGCGCTTTCTACAACGGGCCGTTGACTACGATCATCCAACGACACACCCCAGAAGAGAAACTGGGCAGGGTGATGGGCTTGTTCGGCTCGGTGGTATCGCTTGCGTCTCCGATAGGATTGGTCATTGCAGGTACTGCTGCCGAAGTGACTGGTATCGCCAACTGGTTCTTGATCTCTGGCCTAGTAATGATTGTGGTTTGTCTTTGTGCGTTTTTATTCCCGGCAGTGTTGGCCTTGGACAAACGCGACACTGCTGAGGCAACTCCAGCTGAAGCCGAACAACCCGATAGCATTGCCTGATGAGTGTTGAAACTTCGGTTGGTGATTTCGTAGCAGATGTGGTGCGTGCCGACAACGCCGCAGGCACCTATTCGGGCAGAGTGCAGACCAGGTTCCCACCCGAGCCGAATGGCTATCTGCATATCGGCCACGCCAAGGCGATAACGGCCGATTTTGGGATTGCGGAGCAGTTCGGCGGGATTTGTAAACTGCGTTTTGACGATACTAACCCCGACACCGAGGACGTCGAATACGTCGAATCGATCATAAAAGACATCGGGTGGCTGGGGTTTACACCGCACAGCGTCTGCTATGCCTCGGACTATTTTGAAAAGCTCTACGAGTGGGCTGAAAATCTCATCGAGAAGGGGTTGGCATATGTCGATGAGCAGGACGCCGAAACTATCTCAGCGCAGCGTGGCGGCTATGGTAATCGGGGGATAGAGAGCCCTTTCCGTGATCGGCCAATTGAAGAAAGTTTGGCGTTGTTTCGCCAGATGCGAGCCGGGGAGTTTGAGGATGGGTCTAAGGTGCTGCGTGCCAAGATTGATATGCAGTCCGAAAATATGCAGTTGCGCGATCCGGTTATGTATCGGATTCGTAAGTTGGCGCATCACCGTACTGGGACTGTTTGGAGTATCTATCCTACGTATGATTGGGCGCATGGCCAGTCGGATGCTATTGAAGGGGTCACTCATTCGATGTGTACGTTGGAGTTTGTCGCGCATCGGCCGTTGTATGAGTGGTATTTATCCCAGTTGGATTTACCGTTTGAGAAGCCGCAGCAGTTGGAGTTTGCCCGTTTGGAGTTGACTCATACTGTCACTAGTAAGCGGAAATTGTTGAAGTTAATCACTGATCAGATAGTTACTGGTTGGGATGACCCGCGAATGCCAACGTTGTCTGGTTTACGGCGGCGGGGTTTTCCGGCGGCGGCTATTCGAGCGTTTTGTACCCATATTGGTGTGAATAAAACTAATGCCCGGCATTCCATTGAAGAATTGGAAGCTTTCGTACGTGCCGAGTTGAATCGGGTTTCGCAACGTCGGATGGCGGTGTTGCGCCCGTTGAAACTTGTGATTACTAACTGGCCGCAAAATGCCGATGGTACACCGGTCGTTGAGTATTTCGAGGTCATGAATAATCCCGAAGACGCTGGTGCTGGAACCCGATCAGTTCCGTTCGCTGGGGTGCTCTATATCGAGCAGGACGATTTTGCTGAAATCCCGCCGCCGAAGTTTTTCCGACTTTCGGTTGGGCGTGAAGTGCGGCTGCGTGGCGCGTATTTTATCTCGGCGCATGACGTGGTTAAAGATGCAGCGGGTAATGTAGTAGAAGTTCAGGCCAGCTATGATCCGGCGACTCGCGGCGGGGATGCTCCTGATGGGCGTAAGGTGAAATCGACGATGCATTGGGTCAGTGCGGCACATGCTGTTGATGCTCAGGTCTTTTTGTATGACAGGTTGTTTTCCACTGAGGTTCCGGGGGAGGCCAGTGGTGATCCACTTGATGATTTGAATCCAGCTTCGGTTGAGTGTTTGGAAAACTGCAAAGTTGAGCCTGCATTGGTCGATACTGCCCTGGGGGAGGTTGTGCAGTTTGAGCGGTTGGGATATTTCGCTAGGGAAGAAAATCCTGACGTAACCGACCTCGTTTTTCATCGCACGCTAGGATTGCGCGACGAATGGGCAAACATTAAGAAACGGACGCAGTAGACCTACAGGAGGTGTGCCGGTGGAGTCTTTGATGAACGTACCCCCCCTGATGTGGGTACTCACTCTGGTTGGTTTGACAGCGATCATGGTGGTTGATCTGGCCATTATTGGACGCCGTCCGCATGAACCTTCCATGAAAGAATGCGGCATCGCTATCGGTGTCTTTGTCAGCTTGGCGATCATCTTCGGTATTGGAATCTTGGTCTTTGCTGGACCGCGTTTTGGGGCAGAGTTCTTTGCGGGCTATCTGACTGAATACAGCCTGTCTATGGACAATTTGTTCATATTTATCCTCATAATGTCAGCTTTGAAGGTTCCCAGGCATCTCCAGCAGTTCGCTCTGATGATTGGGATAATGCTCGCATTGGTGTTCCGTGGGATTTTCATAGCTCTCGGCGCGGCACTGGTTGCCCGGTTCGTGTGGATTTTCTTCGTCTTTGGTGTCTTCTTGATTTTTACGGCCATCAAGTTATTTCTCGATTACCGTAAAGGCGAGGAGGAGGAAGCGCCAGAAAATGCGTTACTGCGCTGGGTTAAGCGGGTCTTTCCAGCTACCGATGATTATCGTGAAACGAAGTTAGTGGTTGTCGAGAATGGCAAGCGCCTAATCACACCGATGCTGGTTGTGCTGGTCGCTTTGGGAAGCACGGATGTGTTGTTCGCCGTCGATTCGATTCCGGCCATCTTTGGGTTGACGCAAGAGCCCTACATTGTTTTCACAGCTAACGTCTTTGCACTCATGGGGTTACGGCAGCTCTACTTCTTACTTGGGGGATTACTGGAACGGTTGATCTATCTTTCTGTCGGTCTTTCAATAATCTTGGGTTTTATCGGTGTGAAAATGCTTTTGGAAGCCATGCACGGTTATGGCTGGGATCAGAGGTTGGGTTTCAACGGCGAGATACCGATCTGGGCATCGCTGCTGGTCATTGTCGCTACGCTTGCCATCACCGCTATCGCCAGCCTGACAGTTTCCCGTAAACGAAGTGAAGCTGAGTCTGCCGAACAACCAGAAGCTGAAAATCGGGAGCTGGCTGATTAGACCAGCCTTACCGCCAGCCATCACCTGGGCTGGTCATGGGTATCCGAGGCGGTAGCCATGCCATCTTCAACTGTCTCTACTACACCACAGGTTCAGAAATCGTCATCGTCGCCTACGCACATGCACGACGTGAACCTAACTAATGGAAACATCGCATCAACAGCTAAATGACTTGACCCATCCGTACAGGTTCTGCGGGTCGCTGCTCAACTCTGGGATAGTCCGATCGCGGACAATCAAATGGTTAGCGGTGCTTGTCTGAAAAGGTTTTACCACCGATTTGTAGCCACAGCGGTGTTCATGGCAAAATAGACAGGTTGCTCCGGTGCGTACACCCAGCGTGGACTCCCGGAATGTTAGGTGCGATATGTATCTGGCTCAACCGTTACCCAACAATCTGTGGTTACGCGCGGCCAAGAATCGATGCGACACACCCGACATCGGGTACCGGAGGAACGCCTCGGATTGGATAGATGCACCAAGCCGAAAATACCAGAGGTGATCAAGCTGAAAGCCACATGCTGACAGCACGAAAACCTGCGATAGCAAAGGACAGATAGTGGCGACTCAGAAGATCCGGATAAGACTCCGGGCTTACGACCACGAGGTCATCGACTCCTCGGCGAAAAAGATCGTCGATACAGTGACCCGTACCGGTGCCAAAGTAGCCGGACCAGTGCCGTTGCCCACCGAAAAGAACGTGTTCTGCGTAATCCGTTCCCCTCATAAGTACAAGGACAGCCGTGAGCATTTTGAAATGCGCACCCACAAACGGCTCATCGATATTCTCGATCCCACACCTAAGACAGTCGACTCATTGATGCGGCTTGATCTTCCTGCTGGTGTTGACATCGAGATCAAACTTCCGTGAGGCGCTGGACATGAGCGATAGAAACATTAAGGGGCTACTCGGCACCAAACTTGGGATGACCCAAGTCTGGGACGAGAACAACAAAGTCGTACCCGTAACAGTTATTCAAGCCGGTCCTTGCGTAGTCACCCAGATTCGCACCCCAGATTCCGATGGTTATCTGGCAGTTCAACTAGGATTCGGCCAAGTCAAGGCCAAGTCAGTCACCAAACCGGCAGCGGGACACTTCAAGCGAGCCGACGTTACTCCCAGAAAACATCTGGTTGAGTTACGCACCGCTGATGCCGCGAGCTACACCCTGGGTCAGGAATTGACCGTTGACACCTTCACAAACGGCGAGATTATCGACGTGACAGGTATCACCAAGGGCAAAGGTACCGCCGGTGTCATGAAGCGTCACGGCTTCCACGGACTGCGTGCCAGTCATGGCGTTCACCGTAAGCATCGTTCTCCAGGCAGCATCGGAGCCTGCGCCACACCGGGTCGCGTTTTTAAGGGCACCCGAATGGCAGGACGAATGGGTCTGGAACGCGTGACGGTACAAAATCTCTCAATTCATGCGGTAGATAGCGAACGAGGGCTGATCTTGGTTAAGGGAAGTATCCCTGGCCCCAAGGGAGCCCTCGTTGTGCTTCGTAGCGCTGCCAAGAAGGGAGCCCAGGTATGAGCGAAGTTAGAAGCGCACGTATTCTTGACGCCGAGACAGCAGTGCAGCTCCCTGTTGAATTCTTCGATGTGCAAACCAATGTTCCGTTGATTCATCAGGTCGTTGTGGCGCAACTGGCAGCAGCCCGCCAAGGCACACATTCCACACTTACGCGCGGCGAAGTTTCCGGCGGTGGCGCGAAACCGTGGCGGCAAAAAGGCACCGGCCGCGCCCGTCACGGCTCCAGAAGAGCCCCGCAGTGGACTGGCGGCGGAGTAGCACACGGCCCGAAGCCGCGTGACTATTCCCAGCGCACGCCAAAGAAAATGATTGCAGCAGCCCTACGCGGCGCACTGTCTGATCGCGCCCGTGAAGATCGTATTCATGTGGTCAACAACCTTGTGGAAGGCGAAACACCTTCAACAAAGGCCGCTCTGAAAGCGTTAGCGGCAATCGCCGATCAGAAAGTATTGGTAGTCATTACCCGAGACGAAGACGTAGCTTGGATGAGCCTGCGGAACGTCCCCTCGATGTTGGCAATCGCCGTAGATCAACTCAATAGCTATGACGTACTGCGCGCCGATCAGGTAGTTTTCACAGCTGCGGCTTTCGCCCAGTTCGTTGACGGCGATGTGGTCACTGTCGCAGTCGAAGCCAAAGCTGATAAAGACGAGGCTGCAACGACTAAGACGGCCAGCAAAGCTCGAACGCCAAAGAAGACTGAAGTCGTCGAAGCTGCTCCCGAAGCTGAGGCAGAAGTTGAAACTGAAGCTGCGGTAACCGAAGAAGTTGTAGCCGAAGTAGTGGAGGCGTCAGACAACGCTGCTGATAAGGCAGTTGCCGCAGTAGCCGAAGTCGTAAAGAAACCAGCAGCCAAGCGGACTCCAAAACCAAAGCCGGTAGTCGAAGCAGCAGCAGAACCGGCCAGCGAAACTGTTGAAACTGCCGAGGCTGCACCCAAGAAGCCAGCCGTGAAGCGAACCCCCAAGCCCAAGGTGACTCAGGTTGTTGACGCAGCAGCCGATAAAGCTAGCGAGGCTGTGGCGAAGGCACCAGCCAAGCCTGCTGCGAAGCGGACTGCGAAGCCAAAGGTGGACATCCTGGCTGAAGCTGAAGCAGCAGTAGCCGAGGCTGTCGCGGTTGCGGAGGCTGAAAAGCCCGCCAAACCTGCGGTTCGTAGGACGAAGAAAGTGAGCGAAGCGGAGGCAACTGATGAGTAACTTTTTGAATCACCACCGTGACGTACTGTTGGCACCAGTGGTTTCCGAAAAGAGCTACGGGCTCCTTGATGAAAACAAATACACCTTCATCGTCGCCCCGAATGCAAACAAGACAGAGATAAAGATCGCGGTCGAGCAGCTTTTCAATGTCAAGGTCACTGCGGTTAACACCATCAACAGAAATGGGAAGCGTCGCCGGACTAGGGCAGGCTGGGGAAAGCGCCCAGATACCAAGCGAGCAATCGTCAGCGTTGCCGAAGGGCAGCGGATTGACATCTTCTCAGGACCATCGGTCTGAGTAGGGGGCGATAATGGCAATTCTTAAATACAAGCCGACAACTCCAGGGCGCAGAGGCTCCTCAGTTGCGGATTTCGGTGAGTTGACTCGTTCAACTCCGGAAAAATCGCTGCTGGTACCAAAGCCAAAGACTGGGGGACGCAACAGCTCCGGGCGTATCACAACCCGACACATCGGTGGAGGTCACAAGCAGGCATACCGTCTCATTGACTTCAAACGCTATGACAAGGACGGTATTCCGGCCAAAGTTGCGCATATCGAATACGATCCGAACCGCACAGCCCGTATTGCACTCTTGCACTACCTTGATGGCGAAAAGCGTTACATTATCGCTCCGTTGGGTCTAGCTCAAGGGGCAATGGTTGAAGCTGGCGAAGGCGCAGATATTAAACCTGGCAATAATCTTCCGCTGCGTAATATCCCAGTCGGTACTGTGGTTCATGCGGTGGAAATGCGTCCGGGAGGCAGTGCCAAGTTGGGACGTTCCGCCGGTGCGCGCATCCAGCTCGTAGCTCGTGAAGGCCGCTATGCAACGTTGCGGCTTCCATCTGGCGAAATGCGCATGGTGGACATTCGCTGCCGCGCGACAGTAGGCGAAGTTGGTAACGCCGAACAATCAAACATCAACTGGGGTAAAGCTGGCCGGATGCGCTGGAAGGGTGTACGGCCAACAGTTCGCGGTGTCGCAATGAACCCGATTGACCATCCGCATGGTGGTGGCGAAGGCAAATCCTCTGGAGGCCGTCATCCCTCAACGCCATGGGGCAAAAAAGAGGGTCGTACCCGAGATAAGAACAAAGCAAGTAGTCGAATGATCATACGTCGTCGCAAGTCCGGCAAGAAGCGCTGATAGGAACTGATATGCCACGTAGCTTAAAGAAAGGTCCTTTCGTAGACGATCATCTACAAAAGAAAGTAGATGCACAGAACGAAAAGGGCAACAAGCAGGTAATAAAGACTTGGTCGCGGCGCTCAATGATTACGCCGGACATGATCGGACATACCATTGCGGTTCACGATGGACGCAAACATGTGCCGGTGTTCGTAACCGAGTCGATGATCGGGCACAAACTCGGTGAATTCGCTCCGACTCGCACCTACCGCGGTCACGTAAAAGACGACAAGAAAGCGCGTCGGCGCTAGAGGGAGTGGTTCAAATGAGTAAAACAAATGAAACCAGTGCCCGTCGTAACTCACTGCTTGGTGAGCGGTCAGGTGCGTATGCCATTGCCCGCCATGTTCGGATGTCTCCCACGAAGGTACGCCGAGTAGTCGATTTGGTGCGCGGGATGGATGTCCCTGCTGCTTTGGACGTTTTGAAGTTTGCGCCGCAGGCCGCTTCTGAGCCGGTGTATAAGGTGCTGGCTTCGGCAACAGCTAATGCTTCCGAAGTGGAAGGGCTGCGGGCAGAGGAACTCTTCATTTCGCAGGCTTTTGTTGACGACGGCATGACGTTGCGCAGAATCCGACCCAGAGCCAAGGGTTCGGCTTCACGTATCTTGAAGCGCGGAAGTCATATCACCGTCGTCGTAGAACCTAAAGAACAGAAGGGATTCTAAGCATGGGGCAAAAGGTTAATCCGCATGGCTTCCGTCTAGGAATCACCACAGACCACAAGACCCGTTGGTACACCGACAAAGAGTATTCGGCACTGCTGGCCGAAGATGTGAAGATCAGGCGTTTCTTGCACAAGACGCTGGAACGCGCTGGTGTTTCCAGCATTGAGTTGGAGCGTCGTAGCGGCCGGGTGCGCATTTTCCTGCACGCGGCGCGTCCGGGCATCGTCATTGGACGTAGCGGTGAATCTGCGGAGAAGTTGCGCTCTGATCTGGAAAAAATGACTGGCAAACAGGTCGAGGTGAACATCCTTGAGGTGAAGAACGCCGAGACCGACGCGCAACTGGTAGCGCAAGGCATTGCCGAACAGCTTGGGGCGCGGGTGGCTTTTAGACGCGCCATGCGTAAAGCGCAACAGTCAGCGATGCGCGGCGGTGCGTTGGGCATCCGGATTCAGTGCAGCGGTCGTTTGGGCGGCGCTGAAATGAGCCGTTCGGAGTTCTATCGTGAAGGCCGAGTTCCGCTACACACGTTGCGTGCTGACATCGACTACGGCTTCTACGAAGCGAAGACCACCTTCGGTCGCATCGGAGTCAAGGTTTGGATTTATAAAGGCGACGTGTCCGGCAACCGGCAAGAGCGCGCTGAAATGCGAGCAAAGCGTCAGCTTGCTGGTTCACGCGGTGGGCAAAACCGTCCCGGTCGCGGCCCGCGCCGTGATGGCAATAGAGGCGAGCGTGGCGAACGCAGTGAACGCGGCGCACAGCGACAAAACGCTGAAGCTGCCGCTCCTACAGAGCCAGCTCCGGTAGCAGTAACAGAAAGTGCAGGAGCCTGAAATGTTAATTCCCAGGCGGTTAAAGCACCGCAAGCAGCACCACCCAAAGCGTGGCGGTCAGGCAAAGGGCGGCACCAAGCTGGCCTTCGGTGAGTACGGCATCCAAGCGCTCGAATCTTCGTATTTGACCAATAGGCAGATAGAGAGTGCTCGTATTGCCATGACTCGTCACATCAAGCGTGGCGGCAAGGTTTGGATTAACGTCTACCCGGATCGTCCTTTGACGAAAAAGCCGGCTGAAACTCGGATGGGTTCTGGTAAAGGTTCCCCCGAATGGTGGGTTGTCAACGTCAAGCCCGGACGGGTGTTGTTTGAACTGGCAGGTATCAGCGAAGACGTAGCCCGTGAAGCCATGCGGTTAGCTATTCATAAACTGCCCTTCAAAGCACGTTTCATCAAACGGGAAGTAGGTGATCTGTAATGGCATCTTTGACAGCAGCAGAGCTTCGCGGCCTGTCTCGGGTCGAACTAGACGCCAAAGTCGCCCAGTTGAAAGAAGAACTGTTCGGATTACGATTCGCGGCAGCAACTGGCCAACTGGATACCCATGGAAGATTGCGTGAAGCACGAAAAGACATCGCCAGGGTGTATACGGTGTTGCAGGAGTTGAACCTCGGCATCATTGCAGATCCAGATGAGGATGAGTGAAATAAATGAGTGAGAAGACACTTACCCGTGGCTCCCGCAAGGTTCGTGAGGGCGTTGTGGTGAGCACCAAGATGGATAAGACGATTGTGGTTCTGGTCGAAAGCCGAGTGAAGCATCCGCTTTACAGCAAGGTTATGACAAAGACCCAGCGGATCAACGTTCATGACGAAGAAAACAGTGCAGGCATGGGAGACCGGGTGCGAGCGATGGAAACACGCCCGCTTTCGGCTACTAAGCGTTGGCGGCTGGTCGAGATCGTCGAGAAGGCGAAGTGAGGCAGCGATGATCCAACAGGAGACCAGACTCAAGGTTGCCGATAACACCGGCGCCAAAGAGCTGCTTTGTATTCGCGTGCTGGGAGGCTCAAAACGGCGTTACGCCGGACTGGGCGACACCATCGTCGCTACGGTCAAAGATGCTATCCCTGGCGGCGGGGTGAAGAAAGGTGAAATCGTAAAGGCTGTAGTCGTACGCACCACCAAATCCACCCGTCGCGCCGACGGCTCGTACATCAAATTCGACGAAAATGCGGCAGTGCTGCTCAAACCCGATGGGGAACCGCGCGGCACTCGTATTTTCGGTCCAGTAGGGCGCGAGTTACGCGAGAAGCGTTACATGCGCATCATTTCGCTAGCGCCAGAGGTGATCTAATGGCTAAAACGCTGCATGTGAAAAAGGGTGACCGCGTCATGGTCATCGCAGGCAAAGATAAGGGTGCCAAGGGTGAGATCATTTCAGTCGACCCCAAGAATGGCCGCGTGGTGGTGCAAGGGGTAAACCTGGTCAAGAAACACCGCAAAGATCGTCCTAGCACCCAAACTCGTCAAAACACTCCTGGCGGCATCATCACTGCCGAAGCGCCGATTGACGCTTCCAATGTGCAACTGCTAGTGCGGGTGGATCGCCAAGAGGTAGTGACACGGGTCGGGTACAAACGTGAGGAAGTCAAGCGGACTCGCCCTGATGGTACCGCCTACACTGCGACTCGCAGCGTGCGTATCTCTCGAAAGACCGGTAAGGAAATCTGATGGCTGAAACAAAGACCAAAGTTCCGCCACGGCTCAAGTTGCGCTATCGCAGCGAGATCATTCCGGCGATGCAGGAAGAATTCAAATACGAAAATGTGATGCAGATTCCTGGCCTCACCAAGATTGTCGTCAACATGGGTGTGGGCGAGGCTGCCCGCGATTCCAAGGTGATCGACAACGCGGTTCGTGACCTAACTCAGATCACGGGTCAAAAACCGACTATCACTAAAGCCCGTAAATCCATCGCACAATTCAAGTTGCGTGAGGGGATGCAGATTGGCGCACATGTGACGCTGCGTGGTGATCGGATGTGGGAGTTCGCAGACCGGCTGCTCACTATTGCACTGCCGCGCATTCGTGACTTCCGGGGGCTGTCTGCACGCCAATTTGATGGTCGCGGAAACTACACTTTTGGACTCACCGAACAAGTGGTGTTCCACGAGATTAACCAAGACAAGATAGATAAGTTGCGTGGCATGGACATTACCATCGTCACAACCGCTAAGACTGACGATGAAGGCCGCGCGCTGTTGAAGGCACTCGGATTCCCATTCAAGGCACCCGAGAATGAGGTTGACAAGAATGCTGGAGTACGTCGCCGTCCGATTTTCACCGGCAAGAAAAAGAAGTGAGACCTAGATGGCAAAAACTGCGCTGAAAGTTAAGAACTCTCGCAAACCAAAATTCGCTGTTAGAGGGTATACCCGCTGCAACCGCTGTGGTCGGCCAAAGTCGGTGTATCGCAAGTTCGGCCTGTGCCGTATCTGTGTCCGTGAACTAGCGCACGCTGGCGAACTGCCTGGTGTGACGAAGTCCAGTTGGTAGTAGCTCTCTATTCGAGGAAGAACAAACCAGGGAAGGTCCGGTTTAAGGAAACCCCTTGGAGAAGGAAATCGATGTCATGACAATGACTGATCCAATCGCAGATATGCTAACGCGTCTGCGTAATGCCAACCAGGCATTCCACGACTCAACGTCGATGCCGCATTCAAAAATCAAAGTTGGAATTGCTGAAATTCTGAAAGCTCAGGGTTATATCGCCGATTTCAGTGTTGCCGAACCGAAGGAAAATGAGGTTGGTAAGACTTTGACTTTGACTTTGAAGTACGGCCCGAACCGGCAGCGTTCAATTGCTGGACTGCGCCGTATTTCCAAGCCTGGTTTGCGGGTTTATGCGAAATCGACGGCGTTGCCGAAAGTACTTGGTGGTTTGGGTGTGGCTATCATTTCGACTTCGCAAGGTTTGTTGACTGACAAAGATGCGAAAGCTAAAGCTGTGGGCGGCGAAGTTATCGCCTACGTGTGGTGAAAGGAGTTTGTTGTGTCTCGTATTGGCAGGCTTCCAATCGCCATCCCAACTGGTGTTGATATAACGCTGGATGGCCAGAGCGTGCAGGTGAAAGGGCCGAAAGGTGTTTTGAACCATCAGGTTGTAGAACCGATTAGGGTTGCTCGCAATGATGAGGGTCAGTTAGAGGTAACTCGCCCCAATGATGAGCGTCAGAATCGGGCGTTGCATGGTTTGACTCGGACTTTGGTGGCGAATATGGTCACCGGCGTCACTGATGGTTATGAGAAGAAACTTGAGATTGTTGGTGTGGGTTATCGTGTTATCCAAAAAAGCCCGCAACAACTTGAGTTTGCTTTAGGGTTTTCGCATCCGGTGATTGTTGACGCACCCGAGGGCATCACGTTCGCTGTCGAATCCAATACCCGTTTTTCGGTCAGTGGTATCGACAAACAGCTTGTGGGCGAAGTGGCCGCAAAGATCCGTAAGATTCGCAAGCCGGAGCCGTATAAGGGCAAGGGTGTGCGTTATTCAGGTGAGAGAATACGCCGCAAGGCTGGAAAGGCTGGTAAGTGATGGCTATCACTTTGCGAATTGGCAAGAAGCTGGCAGATCGCACTCATGCTAAGACGCGTCGGCAAAATCGGCTGCGTAAGAGTATCAAGGGCACGCCGGAGCGTCCGCGTCTGGTGGTTACCAGGTCGTCGCGTCATATCAGTGCTCAAGTCATTGACGATACTCGCGGTTTGACGTTGGTTAGTGCTTCTTCGATGGAGGCTGCGGTTCGCGGCGCTAGCGGAGATAAGTCAGCTAAGGCAAAGCAAGTTGGGAAGCTGTTGGCCGATAGGGCGAAAGCTGCTGGTGTTGAGGTGGTTGTCTTTGATAGGGCAGGCAATAAATATCATGGCCGAATTGCGGCGCTGGCTGACAGTGCGCGTGAAGCTGGACTGGGATTCTGAGGCGGAAGAAGGTTATCTGTGAATACTAATACACGAGGTGGACGCGGCGAAGGACGGGAGCCGTCTGAGCGTCGTGGCCGTGAGGATCGCCGTAACCGCGAACCAGTTGCCGAGAAAGAGAAAAGCCCATATTTGGAGCGGGTGGTTGCGATTAACCGCGTCGCTAAGGTCGTCAAGGGCGGTCGGCGTTTCAGTTTCACAGCGTTAGTTGTGGTTGGCGACGGCGATGGTTTGGTAGGCGTTGGTTATGGGAAGGCCAAGGAAGTTCCAGCTGCGATTGCCAAGGGCGTTGAAGAAGCGAAGAAGCAGTTCTTTAGGGTGCCACGGATTCAAGGTACGATTCCGCACCCGATTCAGGGCGAGAAGGCCGCTGGTGTGGTCATGTTGCGTCCGGCTTCTCCTGGTACTGGGGTTATTGCTGGTGGCTCGGTGCGTGCGGTTTTGGAGTGCGCGGGTGTGAAGGATGTGCTGGCTAAGTCGTTGGGTTCAGATAACGCGTTGAATGTCGTGCATGCGACTTTGGCGGCGTTGCACTCTTTGGAAAACCCGGATGCTGTGGCGACTCGTCGTGGGCTTCCGGTCGAGGAGGTCACTCCTGCTGCGATTTTGCGGGCGTGGGAAGGAACGAAGGCATAGTGGCTACGAAGAAGGAAAACACCACCATCAAGGTGAAGCAGATTAAGTCGGGTATTGGTGGCAACTGTAGCCAGCGCGGTACTTTGAAGGCTTTGGGGCTGCGCCGGATTGGGCAGGTTGTTGAAAAGGAAGATCGCCCCGAGATTCGTGGCATGGTCGATTCGATTCCGCATTTGGTGACGATCATTGAGGAGGGTGAGTGAGATGACGCTGCGAGTTCATCACCTGCGTCCGGTTCCAGGCGCACACACTCCTAAGACTCGTGTTGGTCGCGGTGAAGCCTCTAAGGGTAAGACTGCGGGTCGAGGTACGAAGGGTACTGGAGCGCGTAAGAACACCCCTCCGAATTTTGAGGGCGGGCAGATGCCTTTGCATATGCGGCTTCCGAAGTTGCGGGGTTTCAAGAATCCTTTCCGCGTGGAGTATCAGGTAGTCAATGTGGCTCGTATTGGTGAGCTTTTCCCTGATGGGGGACAGGTTAACGTGGACGAGCTGGTCGCCAAAGGCGCAGTGCGTGAAGGCATGTTGGTGAAAATCCTGGGCAACGGCGAGATTTCAGTGCCGGTACAGGTCAGTGCTAACGCTTTCTCCGCTTCAGCGAAAACCAAGATCGAAGCAGCAGGCGGTTCCGTCACCGAACTGTGACTCCGAGCCTGCTGGTTGAGCGCTGCCGCAGGCAGTATGTCAAAACATCGATCGTTGATTTTAAAAATTGCTGTATGCTTTTTGCGTTCTGGCCTCTATAGCTCAGTTGGTAGAGCATTCGCCTTGTAAGCGAAAGGTCATCGGTTCGAATCCGATTGGAGGCTCCCCAGGTGGGGTTACCGCACACCGGAAGCTGTGACGAAAAGAACACCAGAGCCGCTGACGTTGGCGTCTACCTCATCGGCATAAAGAAATGCAGCTTGGCCTTTCACAAGATTGAGTTCTGCTCCTTGACTAGCGATGCGCAAGTCGCCAGAAATCGCCAAGATGATACGCGCCGAGCGCTTTCCTGGCAGCCGAATCTCGCCGCGCTCCGGGCTGACTTGGACTTTCCAAACGTCGAATTCGGGATTCGGGGTTTTGTAATGACTCACACCGGAGCGTTTTTGCGCTGGTCGCAGCATCTTTGTCTTGGTCGACGTGAAATCCGCAACGTTGATCAGCTCTTGGGCGTCAATGTGTTTGCGCGTCAGCCCGCCTCTAATCACGTTATCCGAACTGGCCATCACTTCAATGCCGGTGCCGCGCAGATGTGAATGCATCTGTCCTGGAGCAACGTAAACGGCTTCTCCAGGCGCTAGCGTGACCTTGTTTAGCAAGATAGCAGCCAAGATGCCGCGATCTTTACCGAACACATCATCGAGTTCGATGATGGTGCGCGCTAAATCACCTACCGACCCTTCATCCTTGGCATGATTCATGGCCGCGGCAGCGCAGACATCGACGATATGGTTCCGCTCACCCTCCAAACTGAGGATGTCTAGGAACACTTGAGCCAACCCCGCGTCACCTTTTCGTTCAACCAGTGGCCTGATGATCGATGATAGCTCGTCAGCGATTCCCAAACCAGAGATCAGCGCCGCAGTTTTTTTCGGGTCACGAAAGCCGCAAAGCGTCTCGAATGTGTCCAATGCGATGAGTATTTCAGGTTTTGGCCAGTCATCGCAGTAAATCCGCTCGGGTGCGTCAATGGGGATTCCGGCTGCATTTTCCCGTGCAAAACCAGAGCGCGCCTGCTCCCGGTCGGGATGAACTTGCAGTGAAAGCGGTTGGGCGGCAGAAAGAATTTTCAGCAAGAAAGGCAGCTGTGAGCCAAACGTTTCGCGGCTGGCTGTCCCCAACCACTGCGGATGCTGTTCGATTAGCACATCCAAGTTGCCTTCAGGAGTCGACGCTGGTGCGCACACATGCGCTCCCAGCCAGTACTCCGCGAGTGGTTCCCCGTCACTGGCTTGCCCCAACAGCTTGAAGATAGCGTCAGTTGTACCCCACGGATAGCGCTGGACTGACCCGTTCAGCGTCTGCATAGGCTTCTCCTCTTTGCAGCTTTGAGCCATCTTGCAGTCTATCTGAACTGCGCGACAACTATAAATTTTCCATAACGATATGGCGAATTACAACCATGTGATTTATCATTGACGTATGGCTGAAGTGGCATTCGACATTAACTCGTTATCTGATACAGAACGCAAGGTTTTGGACTTCGAGAAGTCTTGGTGGTCGCTACCTGGTTCCAAAGAGGCAGAAATCAGAGAAAACTTCAACATTTCGGCAACCCGCTACTATCAACTGCTCAACGCCCTGATCGACAATCCGGCGGCTCTTGCCTATGATCCGCTGATGATTAAGCGGTTGCGCCGCCTGCGCACTTCGCGTCAGAAAGAGCGCACTGCCAAGCGTCTCGGGGTGCGGGTCAAGGTATAGGCTGCTCGCCTATTTCAGCAGAATCTGTGTCGCTGACAGCATCAGGTTGAATCGCGGAATCTTGATCTGTTGGCGATTTGGAAGTTGTTTCCCGATTCTTCCAAAAATACGCCACTAGCATTCCAACCGTGATAGCCACCGACACCCAAAGCAGATAGCGGCTGTATTGCTCCATGAAGGCCACCGCAGGTTCTCCGATCAGATAACCTACACTCAGGTACGCGCTCGTAGTGCAGAACGCCCCGAGCAGACTGACTAGGAAGAATTTCTTAAACGAGGTGCCAGCCGCACCGAGTACCACCAGCACCACGCCGCGCGGAAAGATAGGTATCGCGGCCAGCAGCAGCGCCAACGTCTCATATTTACGAGCAAAACGTTCGGCTCTTTCGTTACGTTTACGAGTACGTTGCGAGGTTCCCGACCAGATTTCGATCAGATTCCGACCCCACAACTTCCCAGCCCACCAGTACACCCAATCAAACTTGATTGTTCCGAAGGTTCCGATGATCAAGATCAACGGCCACCACGGATCGCCGACGGCGGCGAGTGCTCCCGACATGATCTGACCGGTGTAGTGACCCATCGCGCCAAAAACTTGCGGAATTAGGGCAAGCAGTGTGGGACGCAGCGGCATCATCACTAATCCGTAGATACCAACCACGCTTAGCCATGCGAAGCAGGTCAGATCAGTCTTGGTTGGCTTATGCTTCCAAGGTAGCGAAGGGTCGTCCCACCATTCGGGTTCGGTAGCGGATAGCTGCTGCTCGGAAGTCACCCTTAGAGCCTACCGGACTCTAGGCGGCCTGGATTTCTCGACCCAAACGGTGTGCCTCGGCTAGGTGCTCGACCTTCAGTTGATGCCATTCGGCAGGTGAAAATGCAGCTGACCCATCAAATACATGAAAAGATTTCACTGCCGCACGGTGGGCGATCCGGTCGGTGAGCATGACCGTCTCCATCGCTTGGTATTCGCCCAACTCGGTGAGTCGTTCGATACTATTGCCCGCAGTGCAAAGCACGAATGCCCGCTTCGCTGCTGGTTCTGCTAGCACATTCGGGATGAATCCAGTCCACACCCGATCAAACCAGCCCTTCAAGATAGCCGGACAATCCGTCCACCACACCGGATATACGAAAGCCCACATATCTGCTGCAAGCAGCTTCGCTCGCTCTGCCGCCACATCGGGTGGCACACAATCGTCTGGAACATTTTTGTAGCCAAGGTGATATTCGTCCAGCGTCAACTCCGGGCGGAATCCCTGCTCGTACAAGTCTGAGATGGAGTATTCAATGCCTGCTTCGGTTACACCGGCCAGGAATTGCTCCAACACTGCATGAGTGAACGACTCGACAGACGGGTGTGCATACACGATGTGAATCAACATGACAGAATTCTCCCACAGCCTTGGCGCTGTTGTTCGCAGCTCTGGAATATTCCAGAGGAAATGACCCCTTTGTTTCTGTGAGACACCGACCCTGTGTTTCGATACACCGACGCTAACGTCGGTACTCAACACGCGTGTCTCACCAGAGCCAGAGGCAGGCGTGAGATGATCTGTTAGCGCTAAGTTTCTGATAAACCAGTGTATTTCTGGTGGTAACCAGCGTGAAGCTGAGACGGAGAGTTGAATGTATGCCGCGAAATGTTTGGGTATTGAGTGGAATTTCGCTGGCGGTGGCAGTGGGGTTTGGAGTTGTCGCTCCGGTACTTCCGATGTTTGCGGTCTCATTTGGGGTAAATGAATTTGCGGCCGGAGCCGTGATCTCGGCATTCGCGCTCATGCGGTTTGCAACCGCAAGTTTCGTGGGTCGTGCGAATGATCGCTTCGGGCATCGCCGGGTGCTGATTGCCGGAATTCTTATCGTGGCAGTTTCCTCTGCCTTTACCGGACTGGCTCCAAACTATCTGTGGCTGATCTTGGTGCGCGGCATCGGCGGGATTGGCTCTGCGATGTTTTCGGTTTCAGGAATGACAGTATTACTGGCTTCAGTGGGTTCTGACCTGCGCGGTCGTGCGGCTGGTATGTATCAGGGAGGTTTTCTAGTAGGCGCGGTTCTGGGTCCGGCAATTGGGGGAGTGTTTGCCCGAATTTCGCTACAAATGCCCTTTTTCTTTTACGCAGGCACCCTGGTAGTAGCCGCGGCCGTGGGACTGGGACTGAAATCGATACAGGTCACAACATCAGCATCTGATACCCAAACTGCACGTTCGCTGCGCGAAGTGATTCGGGATACGAGATTCCATGCCGCCTGTGCTGCACATTTGGTGCAGGGTTGGAACAACAACGGCACCCGCAGTACCTTGGTGCCGCTGTTCGTGATTGGTTATCTGGCTACGACTCCAGCCGATGCCGCGCTTCAAACTGGAATAGCGATGGCGATAGCAGCCGGTGTGCAAATAGCTTTGATTCTTCCTGGCGGCTACTTGACCGATAAATATGGACGGAAAATTCCCATGATCGTTGGAGCCGTCATTTCAGCGATAGCGCTAGCGATGGTTCCTTGGTCAACGCACATTGCGATGCTTGCCACCTGGCTGGGGCTCAGCGCCGTCGGCGCCGCCTTGCTCGGTACAGCTCCGGCTGCAACCTTGGGAGATGTCGCCGGTACCGGCGCAGATCGAGCGGTTGCGATCTACTCGATGTCAGGTGATCTAGGCTCTATCGTTGGTCCGCTGGCAGCTGGTGCAATAGCTAGCGCTTTCGGTTTTCTACCCGCGTTTTTGCTTGGTTCGGGTTTTTGGCTGATTTCCGTAGTGCTGTCGGTGCGGATGCGCAACACTTCACAGCCCGCTACAGAGCTTTCAGGCAGCGATTAACCGCCGGTAATCTGATTGATTGTCAAAACGGCGGTTTCACGCAGGCAGCTTGACACCAGCAGCGACCAGCGTGTCGGCGCATGCAAATGGGTCGGCGTTAACCCTTGGTCGACGGCGATTTGGGTGGAGCGGAAAACATGGTAGTCACTAGTCGCAAAAGCTACTTTGTAACCTGCTCCAAGTTCGGCATCTAAGAGCGCCTTGGAAAAGGCAAAATTCTCACTTGTTGAGGTGGCTTTGTCTTCAAGGCGAATTTGAGAATCGCTGACTCCTTTAGCCAGCAGATATTCCCGCATTGCGGAAGCCTCACTCACCCGTTCCTGCATGCCCTTCCCGCCAGAGACGACGATCAAAGCCTGCGGGTGTTCTTGGAAGAACCGGTAGGCAGCATCCAGTCGGTTCGCCAGAGTTGGAGAAACGCGATCACCGAGCACCGCTGCCCCTAATACGATGACCACGTCCTCATCGCCGGTCACATTGTCTGCCCTTCCGTGAACTAGCAAGAAGATAGAAAATCCGCAGACGAGTAACGTTACAGCCACAGTTCCCCAGGTCAGCCAGCGCACGAGGGCATAGTTCCCGAACCCAGCACAGCCGAGGAAAAGTATGGCCAGCAGCCCTTGTGCCACAATGCCTTCGTTGACATTCGAGTTGGTGAGTTGCCAGATCGTATTGACCAAAAGCGCCGTTCCTATGAGCAGCAAAATGATAGTTATTGCCATGTTTCGACCTGTTTTTTTAGCTTCGCGGTTCTTCGGCCTACCGATTCCGCCTCCAACCATAGCTTTCACCTGTGCATCTAAGTGATTTCACTTGTCGTTAAGACTAACATGGAGCTCAAAGTGCAAGGCGTGGACAGGGAGGGCAATGAGCTTCAGTGAACTCTTTGACCCTGGGATGCGGCATTGGCGGTTGGAAAAAGATCGCCAGAAAGACACCATTGAAATCATTCCCGATCCAGGTCCAGGACTGCAACCGGTAAAGATCGACCTCGAAAAGATGACGGCGACCATCGACGAACAAACTATGGAATCTGTGCGTGCCGAGCTCGAGGATTCAACTGTTTCAGCTAATGGGAAAAACGATGGAATACCCAACGTCGATCAGGAAAACTAACGCAACTATTGAAAACAAAATCCAGTTTTGACGCTTTGTTATTTTTCTGCGAAGTTTTCCCATCAGCGGAACCACGATGTAGAGTGCGATAAGTCCCAGGACGACAAATCTGAGAGTATCTTCAAGGCAAATACGACCGTTCAGGTTCAAGAACTTGTCGCTGTAATCCCACAGGGTTTGACCATAGAACGTTTCGCCGACCCAATGCCCGATGTATTCAATGACACTAACGATCAAAGCGATCAGCACCGAGATGATCAGCGGCATTATGTTGATTTTCCAGATTTTTACCGGTTTTTTGGTCAGCCGCTGTAGTGCGGCGATCAAAACCACACCGCCGATGCCGTAGATAATCAACATTGGGCCATGCAGCGGCCCTTGATTTACAAACTCGTCGTGATAGTAGAAGGTCAGCAGCAGGTATTCGTAGATGTAGCCGCATACCGAGGCAATTATGAAGTAGTAGAAATACAGTTGCCAGGTTGGAATCGACGTAGCTTCAACTTCGGGTTCGACCATGTGGCAATCCTAAGACAGTGCTGCAAGTCATGCGAAAATCAAATGCATCTTAGGCGAGAAGCAGGGTAGTCTGGAGGTCATGATTACCCTTGACGAGATCATACTTGACGCCAGACGAATCGTCTTTTTCGGCGGTGCCGGAGTGTCAACCGAGAGTGGAATCCCGGATTTTCGATCTGCTGAAGGTCTTTACGCTGGCAAGTCCAAAACCAAGTATGATCCGGCCGAGATTGTCAGCCATTCGTTTTTCATACAACACCCGCAAGAATTCTTTGACTACTATCGAAACAACTTGATTTACCCAACTGCAAAACCCAATCCGGCCCATTTTGCGCTAGCTAGCCTTGAACAAGCCGGAAAACTGAACGCGGTCATCACCCAAAATATCGATGGATTGCACCAACTTGCTGGTTCGCGCAATGTTTACGAACTGCACGGCAGCGTTCATCGTAACTACTGTGTGGACTGCGGTAAGCCTTACGGGCTAGAAGCAATAACGGCGACAACAGGCGTACCGGTTTGTGATTCGTGTGGGGGGATAGTGCGTCCCGATGTGGTTTTGTACGAAGAACCTCTCGATACAGCCGTAACCCAAGCTGCTGTTGAGGCGATAAGCACCGCAGACATTCTCATAGTCGGCGGAACTTCGCTGGTCGTTTATCCTGCGGCGGGGATGGTGCATCACTTTAGCGGGGAACACATAGTGGTAATCAACAAGCAGGCCACTGGCATCGATTTCCGCGCTAGCTTGACGATACGTGAACCCATCGGCGAAACCTTGCAACCCTTCGTGAACTACCAAGCTCGTGGCGATGAGTGACCGGCTATTTGTTGCAGTGTTTCCCCCGCTCGAAATCACCGAACGACTTACAGAACTGATCGAACCTAGGCGGGATGCGACACCGGACTGGAAGTGGACGCGGCCTGAGAATCTGCATCTCACCTTGGCATTCTTCGGTGATGTGCCGCAAGCTCGGCAGGAGCCATTGATTGATGAACTTGCTGAGATTACGGCAACAGCATTTCCGCTGGTGCTCAACGGTGCAGGAATCTTCGGAAATACCGGTATGCCCGAGATAGGTTCGCAAACCCAAAGTGGTCTGGGCGCAAAAGCGGTTTGGCTAGGTGCCGAGGTTGGCGCGCCTGCGTTGAATAACCTTTCCAAGTTGATACGCGCGGCGGCTTCACGGGTAGGGGTGCGTCCAGATGGCTCGAAATTCACTCCGCATCTCACGCTGGCACGCGCGTCAAACCGGGCTCCGGCACGCGGCGTATGTGATGTTGTGGAAAGTTTTGGTGCTTTCAGCTTTGCAGTCAATGAGTTTGTGCTAGTGAAATCCACACTTGCCAAAGGCGGCTCCTACTACCAGCCCTGGGCAAGCTATCAGCTTGCGCCTCAACTTGAAGTAAAACAATGATTCACATGCTTTTAGGCATAGAATCTGATGTGACATTCGTGCATTGCAAGCTAGAAGGAAAAAATGACTGTTATCACTGTGCAAGGTGCCAAGCCGTTCGAAGTTGAACCTGGGACGACTGGGCTGGGCATCTTCGCCAAAGACCTCAATGTCGTCGCTATGAAGGTGAATGCGAAAACAGTCGATTTGGATACGGTGTTGCACGATCAAGATGTCGTAGAGCCAGTTTTGATCGATTCAAGCGAAGGTCTTTCGATCATCCGGCATTCCTGCGCTCACATAACAGCACAGGCCGTACAACAGCTGTTTAGCGATGCAAAGCTGGGGATTGGCCCTCCAATAACAGATGGCTTCTACTACGACTTTTGTGTGGAAAACCCTTTCACGCCGCAAGATTTGAAAGCGATAGAGAAGAAATCGAAGCAGTTAATTGCACAACGGCAGAGTTTTCGCCGCCGCGTGGTCAGCGATGATGAAGCCAGAGCAGAGCTGGCCGGTGAGCCTTTCAAATTAGAACTCATCGCCGACAAAGGAAATGCCAATGATAGCGACGGTGCAGCAGTTGAAGTCGGCAGTGGCGAACTAACCATTTACGACAATCTGCGTCAAGATGGCTCCGTCGCTTGGAAAGACCTATGCCGCGGCCCGCATGTTCCACATACTGGCTACCTGAAGGCGATGGCAATCACTCGGAACTCGGCGGCATATTGGCGCGGTGACCAATCGAAAGACTCGATGCAGCGGATTTATGGGACGGCCTGGCCAACCCCAGCGGCATTAGAGGAATATCAGCAACGTATGGCGGAGGCGCTGCGGCGCGATCATCGTAAACTCGGCATCGAGTTGGACTTGTTCAGTTTCCCAGAGGAGCTAGGCGCCGGTTTTCCGGTTTTCCATCCCAAAGGTGGGGTCATCAAGCGTGAGATGGAAGACTACGTTCGCCAAGCCCACATCGACGCTGGATTTGAATACGTAGGAACCCCGCATATCGCCAAAGAGTCGCTGTTCTACACTTCCGGACACCTCCCGTACTACGCGGACTTCATGTTCCCCGAAATGGTTGAAGAAAAACCAGATGCCGAAGGTAACTTGGCAAGGATAGGGGAGCGGTATCGGGTGAAAGCGATGAACTGTCCGATGCACAATCTGATTTTCAAATCACGCGGCCGTTCCTACCGTGAGTTACCGCTGCGGTTTTTTGAATTTGGCACGGTGTACCGCGATGAAAAATCTGGAGTGCTGCAAGGGCTGACCAGAGTACGTTCCATTACCCAAGACGACTCGCACTCCTATGTGATGCCAGAACAAGCTGCTGACGAAATCAGACATCTGCTGAACTTCATCCTGAAACTGCTACGTGACTTTGGTTTAGAGGACTTCTATCTCGAACTGTCAACTAGAGATGAAGCTGGCGCGAACAGCGCAAAGTTCATTGGCAGTGATGCGGACTGGGCGAAAGCCACATCTCTGTTGGAAGAAGTCGGAAAAGAAACCGGACTGGCGCTGGTGCCTGACCCAGGTGGTGCGGCATATTACGGGCCCAAGATTTCAGTTCAAGCTAAAGATGCAATCGGTCGCACTTGGCAAATGTCAACTATCCAGTACGACTTTAACCAGCCAGAACGTTTCGAGTTGGAGTACACCGCACCTGACGGCACGCTCCAGCGTCCAGTGATGATTCATTCTGCCAAGTTTGGCTCTATTGAACGTTTCTTGGGAGTGCTAACTGAGCATTACGCAGGGGCTTTCCCAACTTGGTTGGCTCCAGTTCAAGTGCTAGCTATTCCAGTTAGCGAAGATCACCACTCATACGTAAATGATGCCGTGGCAGCGTTCGTTTCCGCTGGGATCAGGGCAAAGATCGACGCTGGCGCTGACCGTTTCGGAAAGAAGATTCGCTCGGCTGCTACCCAAAAAATTCCATACATTCTGATCGTTGGGGACGATGATGTGGCAATGAATACAGTTTCATTTAGGTACCGCGACGGTTCACAAAATAATCAGATCACTCTCGATGCTGCCATCGCCGAGGTGAAACGTACCATCGAAACTAAAGCAAAATGACCAACCCAGAACCAGTTGATGCTTTCGCCAGAACTCCGGATGGGTATCAGCGGCTGTGGACCCCGCACCGGATGGCTTATATTGACGGTGAGAGTAAACCTGTAACTGCGGCGGCTGGGGATTGCCCGTTTTGCCAAGCTCCGACCAAACCCGACCAACAGGGATTGATCGTGAAGCGTGGTATTCATGTGTACGCTGTGATGAATCTTTTCCCCTATTCGCCAGGACATCTGTTGATCTGTCCCTATCGTCATGTTGGTGACTTAACACAGTTAACATCGCGCGAAACTGCTGAGTTGACAAGGCTAACGCAGGCGGCGATGAAGGCGTTACGCGTCGTCTCGAATCCTTCCGGTTTCAATCTGGGGATGAATCAGGGTGCGGTTGCGGGCGCTGGTATTGCGGCTCATCTACACCAACATGTGGTGCCGCGTTGGGCTGGAGATTCCAACTTTTTGCCGATCATTGCGCAGACGAAAGCCTTGCCGGAGCTTTTGGAAGACACCAGAAGCAAATTGGCTGCAACTTGGGGTTAATCGTGGAGTTGCCCCAGAATTTCTGACCACCTGTTGTGTGCTTCTTGTGAAATCGCTGACGATGGCTAGAATCAGGACGTGAGTGGAGAACCGCACGATACCGACAAGATACTGACTATTCCTAACATCTTGTCGCTGATCAGGCTGTGTGGAGTTCCGCTTTTTCTATGGCTCTTGCTAGATACCCAAAATGATGTTTGGGCAGTCGTAGTGTTGGCAGTCGGAGGTTTCACCGATTGGCTTGATGGCAAGTTAGCCAGAGTACTGAAGCAGCGTTCTCGGCTCGGCCAAGTGCTTGACCCCGTTGCAGACCGGCTATACATTTTCGCTGCCGTTCTCGGCCTGCTGATTCGCGGCATCGTGCCTTGGTGGTGGATGTCACTGCTGGTCATGCGGGAACTATTGCTGCTATTTACCCTCGGCCCCGGGCTGCGAAAGCGTGGTTTCTCGAATCTGCCGGTGCATTTCATCGGGAAAGCTGCAACTTTCTTGCTGCTGTACGCCTTCCCCTGCGTCCTGCTTGGGAACGGAGTTGCCGATTGGCAAATCGGCTTCAGAATCTTCGGTTGGGCAGTAGCAATTTGGGGTACTTGCCTGTATTGGTGGTCTGCTCTGCTGTATCTAAAGCAAGGTTTCGAGGTAATTAAGAGGTTTCCAGTCCTGAATTCGCACTAAGAGGACTATTGTAGAACTATAACCGTCAAGTTAAGAGACCAGGAGCGGAACAGTGTACCCAGACGATCTAATGTATTCCGAAGAACACGAATGGTTACGAGTGGGGTCAGATCAAACAGCAAGGGTTGGCATTACGCAATATGCAGCCGATGCTTTGTCAGACATCGTCTACGCTTCTCTACCCAAACCTGGAGATGAGGTTAATGCTGGCGACTCTATCGCTGAACTAGAGTCAACAAAGAGCGTTTCCGAGGTGTATTCGCCGGTTTCAGGGGTCGTCACTGCGGTAAACGAAATCCTTCAGACTGCGCCCGAGACTATCAATGCTGACCCATACGGTGACGGCTGGCTATTTGAGGTGTCAATAACGCAACCTGAGGAGTTGGAAGAGCTACTTGACTCACAGGAGTACCAAAAAATCGCAGCCGATTGAGTTGCAGATCAGGAGGTGATTGATGATCTGTCCAGTTTGCGGCAATGAGGTCACAGAAGCCAAGAACTTCTGTCCGCATTGTGAGGCCAGTTTAGGAAAGCTGACTGGTGATACCACTGGGACTATTTCGATGTTTGACGAAGGTAGTTTGGATGGGCTGAATCAAGAAGCCGAGGCTGCTATCGACGAGTTGCCCCAGGGGTCTGCAATGCTGATGGTCGTGCGTGGAACCCACACCGGAGAGCGTTTTCTTCTAGCTGGTGCTGTGACAGTTGTCGGACGGCACCCGCGCTGCGATATTTTCCTTGACGATGTGACAGTTTCGCGCCATCATGCTCGCTTCACCAAGCGGGATGGGTACGTCTGGTTGCAAGATGAGAACTCTCTCAATGGCACATATGTGAACAACACCCTCATCGATGGAGAAGTTGCTTTGCGCCGCGGGGATAGCGTGCAAATCGGCAAATACCGGATGACCTTTTTCGAGAATCGGTAAAGCAAGTCATGGCCATAGGGTTGCGCAGTATCGGTCAAGTCATGGCCATGCTGAAAACCGAGTATCCGGATGTCACGATTTCCAAGATTCGTTTCTTGGAAGCCGAAGGGTTAATCTCGCCGGAACGCGCTCCGTCTGGGTACAGACGCTACCGTGATAGCGACATTGAGCGGCTGCGTTACGTATTAGATGCCCAGAAGAATCACTATCTCCCGCTTAAGGTGATTAAAGATAACCTCGATTCGATGGATCGTGGAGATCAACCGAACAGCGATAGCCGAAATGCCTCTGAGGATATAGTTCCCACCAGGAGCGCCCCTCCTAAACGTGCTATTCGAATGACGCGGCGCGACCTTTTGAAGGTCAGTGGTTTGAGTGAAAGCGCCATGTCTGAGTTGGAACGCTCCGGTTTGATTGCACCGCGACGCGGCACTGTGTACTACGGCAGAGATCAACTCACTATTGCAGTGATCGTGCGTAAACTTGCACCGTTTGGGATGGATGCCCGTCACCTGCGAGTGATAAAGCAAGCTGCCGAACGTGAAGTCGGATTGATCGAGCAAGCGGTTACCCCTTATCTGCGGCGTAATCCAACAGCGCAACAGATACCCAGTGAGATTATGCAACTCGTATTGCATGCACACGCGGCTATCTTGCGCATGAATTTGTCGCAATGAACAGTTCTGAGATTGCGGCGGTGACTCTTTAGCGAGAGTTGAGACTTGTTGCGGGCAAAGAATTACTGCGGCGTGTCGTTGACCGGCGGGGAGGATTCAGAATAACGTCTGAGGGGAAAGTAAGCGAGGACTCTAATGAACCCACAGCAGGACAGCTTGTTTGAAGGTGATTTTTCTCCCATGCCGACTGACCTCGGTTTTCGCGGGCCAGTTGCTTGCAATGCAGCCGACATAACGTATCGTCAACTGGATTACTGGGCACGCACTGGGTTGGTAGTACCTGAGATTCGCATTGCTGAAGGTTCTGGGACGCAACGCCTCTACAGTTTTCGGGATTTGCTGCTACTAAAGGTCATTAAGCGGCTCATTGATGCCGGAATCTCTTTGCAGCAAATCCGAACGGCCGTTGACCACCTGCGCAATCGTGGTGTGGAGGACATCACTTCGATTACGTTAATGAGCGACGGGGTTTCGGTATACGAATGCGTTAGTGACGACGAAGTGGTCGATCTACTCAAAGGCGGTCAAGGCATGTTTGGGATAGCACTTGGAAGCGTTTGGCGCGACATTGAAGGAACCTTGGCTATTCTTCCAACCCAAAAGGCCGAAGCTGCCCCGCTGGTATCCGGTCTGGGTGACGAATTAGCGCAACGCCGCCAGTCCAAGGCCGTCTAGCTCTTTTGCATCTTTGTTCGGTGTTTTGAATGGTGCGCACTGTGGCGGATTCTCCGAAGGTTCACAAAAAGCGTTTGCGCGAGAAAAGAACTATTTCGCAGATGGTGGCGATTTTTTGTAAAGACCATCATGATGCAGCGGTTTGTGAAAAGCTCGCGTATTGCGGTGAAGTCGTGTGCCCCGAGTGCCTTTTTCTTGATACATACGCGGTAAAACGCACCGATCAGTGCCGCACAATGGAGGCTAAAACAACCTGCGAGGCTTGCGGTAACCATTGTTTCAGCCCCGAACAACGGGCAGCCATTCGCGAAGTCATGCGTTATGCCGGCTCACGAATGCTAAAAAGGCACCCCATCGCCGCCATCCGACATCTTACTAAGCGTTAGGGTTGTGGATACTGCGATGGAGCATTCGGGATATGGATACTGCAACTAGCGTGCAGTATGACGAATTGGGGATAGTCCTCTTTTTGTCATTCTGCGGCGTCTGCCGCGCGCAGCGCGACCAGATGACTGAGTGCCGAAATTTCGTGACTGATTCACACCATTTCTGTCATTCTGCGGCTCCCGCTCGCAGAATCCAGAACATTCAACCGATGAGAAATTCCGGTTGGCATGCCATAAGATGACGTGGAATGAACAGGTGGTGTTGATATGAATAATGAGATTTCGGCGATGTTGGATGTGCTGGGATATGCCAGCCTTGACGAGTTGACAGCTGCGGCGATTCCGAGCCAGATTGCAGTCGAAAGCGGTTGGGATAAAGGCTTACCTACTCCACATTCTGCCGAAGCGACTCGGCAGCGGTTGTTGGAGTTGGCCGGGCAGAACAACATCAAACGTTCGCTGCTAGGGATGGGTTATTCCGGTACGATCACCCCGGCACCGATTCGACGCAACATTTTGGAAAATCCAGCTTGGTACACCGCATATACCCCGTATCAACCCGAAATCAGTCAAGGACGCTTGGAAGCGTTAATGACTTTCCAGACTCTGATTTCAGAATTGACCGGCCTTCCTATCGCAGGGGCGAGTCTCTTGGATGAAGCTACCGCCGTTGCCGAAGCTGTGGCGCTGGCAAGAAGGGTTGTGAAGTCCGCAGCGACGGTGATTCTTGATGAGGATTTATTCCCGCAATCGGCGGCAGTAGTCGCTACCAGGAGTTCAGCTTGGGGCATCGAGCTGGTCACCGCAGACGATTGGCACAGCATTCAAGATCGAATAGCAGCTCAAGGCGCTGGAGAACTATGTGCAATCGTGCTGCAAATTCCAGGCGCCAACGGCCGCATCCGAAAATTGACCGAATTGCAGGCCATAGCTGATGCTGCCCACGAGCGCGGTGCGCTGGTCATAGCGGCATGTGATCCGCTGGCACTTACCCTACTCAATGCTCCTGCCGACTGGGGTGCCGACATCGTCGTTGGATCGGTACAACGTTTCGGGCTGCCTATGTATTTCGGTGGTCCGCATGCTGGGTATATTGCAGTACGCGAAGGTTTGGAGCGGCAACTGCCAGGTCGTCTGGTAGGGCTCTCCAAAGATCGCCTGGGAACCGATGCATACCGGTTGGCTTTACAAACCAGGGAGCAGCACATTCGCAGAGAGAGAGCGACAAGTAATATCTGCACTTCGCAAGTGCTAATGGCCGTGGCTGCCGCAAGCTACGCCGTATGGCACGGTGCGGCAGGACTGGCGCAGATCGCTACCTCGATTCATCAAAGTGCGGTGGAGTTGGCTACTGCTTTGGTAGGACTTGGTTTTGAGTTGGGGAGTCATTCATTCTTCGACACGCTGCGGGTACGAGCCATTGGTCAGGCGCAACAGATAGTTGAAAATGCGAGGCAGGCAGGATTTCTGCTACTAAACCTAGACAATGATTGGGTTGGCATTTCGATTGGGGAAGACTTCACGTCTGCTGAGGCGGAACAGCTTTTGGAAGTGTTTCAACCCTTTGCGCAGGCAAACGAGGCTGAAGCTGGTATTGACTTCGATTTGGCTGGGCATTCGCGAACAGAGCCGTTCTGTACCCAAAAGGTCTTCAACTCCTATAACGACGAAACCGAATTCATGCGCTACCTGCGGACGCTGCAAGATCGTGACTACGCACTAGATCGCGGCATGATTCCGCTCGGATCGTGCACCATGAAAGCCAACCCAGCCGCAGCTATGGAGACCATCAGCTATTCCGGTTTTGCCGACTTGCATCCGCTGGCAACTGGCGATGACGGCGGCTATCAGAGGTTGATCACGCAGTTATGCGAATGGTTGGCGGCCATCACCGGCTATGACGAGGTTTGCGTGCAACCCAATGCGGGCAGCCAGGGGGAGTATGCCGGACTGTTGGCGATCATGGGTTGGCACAAAGCCAATGGCCAACACCAGCGCGACATTTGTCTGATTCCTGAGTCGGCGCACGGCACGAATGCAGCTTCAGCAGCGATGGCTGGACTGAAAGTGATGCAGGTGGCTACGGCACCTGATGGGTCTATCGACATGACCGATCTGGCAGCCAAGATCACTGCCCATCAAGAACAGTTAGCGGCGATTATGGTCACCTATCCTTCGACGCACGGCGTATTTGAATCGGGCATCACCAAAGTGTGCGAAATGGTGCACGCTGCCGGCGGGCAGGTATTCGTCGATGGGGCAAATTTCAATGCACTGATGGGGCTGGCAAAACCTGGCCATTTCGGTGCGGATGTGAGTCACCTCAACCTCCACAAGACGTTTGCCATGCCGCATGGCGGCGGTGGTCCTGGTGTGGGGCCGGTAGCGGTGCGCAAACACCTAGCACCATTTTTGCCTAGCCCCCAAGGTAGCGCCGGTGCAGTTGCCGGAGCGCCTTTCGGCTCGGCAGGAATCTTGCCCATCTCGTATTTCTATATTCACATGACCGGTGCTGTGGGATTGCGGCTGGCGTCACAAATGGCGGTTTTGAAGGCGAATTACCTGGCAGCTGGTCTTGGTGAGGCTTATCCAATTCTTTACACTGGAGCCAGCGGCTTGGTCGCTCATGAATGCATCATCGACTTGCGTCCGCTCACCAAGCAAACTGGAGTTAGCGTCGACGATGTGGCGAAACGCTTGATTGACTACGGTTTCCATGCTCCGACCATGAGTTTCCCGGTGTCGGGGACTTTAATGGTTGAGCCGACTGAATCAGAATCATTGTCCGAGTTGGACAGGTTCATTGACGCGATGCTGGCGATTCGTGCAGAAATCGACCAAGTAGCCGCTGGGGTACATCCGGTTGACGACAACCCGCTTCATAATGCGCCCCATCTGGCGTGGGAAGTCGTCAAAGACGGTTGGCCTCACCCATATTCACGCGAACAGGCGGCTTTCCCTGCTGGCGTACATCCAGGTCCGATTACAACTGGGGGTAAAGACAAATACTGGCCACCGGTGGCACGTATTGACAATGCCTATGGAGACCGCAACTTAGTCGTTAAGCATTTCGAGTGAAACCCAGAGCTGAGACCTCTGCCCTCACTTGTGATTTCGATACGTCGGCCTGCGACCGACACTCAATCGACATGAATGAGCTGATTACCGCCACTCCTGCTGGTTGAGTGCAAACCGTAGGTTTGTGTATCGAAACTGCGCTAGCAGATTGAGTAGGCCGCAGGCAGTATCGAAATCCCAAGGGTGACGGCTCCTGCTTACTCTTGTAATTTCGGTACGGAACCTAGGCTCCACTCAAACGACAAGAATTAGCAGGTTGCTGCAAACGGTAGCTAGGCGCAACGAATGACATCGGGTGCGGACATGTCGTAAGTCGTTACTTACCACTGAGCCTGTAGGCTGGGATGGTAAATGATTCCACTGAGAGGGAAACTATGCGCGAAATCAAATTCGCTAAAGGACATGCGACGTTGAACGATTTCGTGCTGTGCATTGACCCCGATGACCAGCTTCACCTCAGCGACGCTGAAGTGTCGAAAATATGTCATCGTCGTGCCGGTATTGGGGCAGATGGGGTTTTGCGGGCAGTGAAAGCCAGGCATATTTCCGATTGGGGCGGCGATCAGGATGTGTGGTTCATGGACATCCGAAACTCTGATGGGTCGCTGGCAGAAACTTGTGGAAACGGGTTGCGGCTTTTTGTGCTTCACCTTGTTGAGGAAGGTTTGGCTGCTGGATCGGAAGTCAAGGTTGGCACTAGGGCAGGACTTAGTACCGGAGTCTTGCGTGACGATGGCCTAATCGAGGTGAGTATGGGCGATGCCGTTATCGGCGAGGTTTCGTACCAAATTTGCAGTGGGCACCGGCTATTGAGCCACGGAGTTGACGTTGGGAATCCACATTTGGTCAGCTTCCTGCCCGATGACGTGGTATTGGATTCATTGGATTTGAGCACCGAACCAATATTGGAATCGAAAGAGCAGTTCCCGCATGGCGTAAACCACGAATTCGTAGAGGTAGTGGGTCCTGCCCGTCTGCGAATGCGCGTTTACGAACGTGGGGCAGGCGAAACAATGTCCTGTGGTTCTGGTGTCGTCGCCAGCGCTTGCGCGGCACAGACGCTAGTTTGGCCTTCGCAGCCAGAAGTGATTGTCGAAGTCCCGGGCGGAGAGTTGACCGTCAAGTTTGGACAGGAGATCACCCTGCTTGGGTCAGCAGAAATCGTGGCGCACGGAAGCTGGAGATTGCCTGCTGATGAGTAATAAAACCTCTCAAACCCAACTACCGCAAGCCCTAGACGACTACGACGGCGATCAGCTTGAACTTGAAGAACGATTGAGTCTGCGCCGCGTTGCCGGTATGTCCACCCAAGTTGCAGACATCACCGAAGTTGAATACCGCGACCTACAGCTTGAACGTGTAGTGCTAGTGAGCGTCTGGAGTGTTGGAAGCCAACAAGATGCAGACAATGCCATGTGGGAGCTAAAGATGCTTGCCGAAACCGCAGGCTCACTGGTTTTGGATGCACTAGTGCAACGCCGGTCGTCGCCTGACTCCGCAACCTACGTTGGCAGCGGAAAGGTGCAGGAATTACGCACTCTGGTACGCGAGTGTGGTGCCGACACGGTCATTTGTGATGGAGAACTAGAACCTGCTCAGCTACGTAATCTGGAAGATCAGATTGGCGTGAAAGTCATTGACCGAACTTCGCTGATCTTAGACATCTTCGCGCAGCATGCGCATTCTGCTGAAGGTAAAGCTCAAGTAGAGATGGCACAGTTGCAGTATCTACGACATCGACTGCGTGGCTGGGGCGGGAACCTTTCGCGCCAGGTAGGTGGACGTGCTGCTGGCGGCGTTGGGATCGGGGGGCGCGGCCCGGGTGAGACCAAAATCGAAATCGACAGGCGCCGGATAAATAGCCGGATTGCGGTTTTGCGCCGCAAACTACGAGACCTTGACCAGACCAGAGCAACCCAGCGGGTGTTGCGTCGCAAGAATCGAATTCCGTCTGCGGCTCTCGTAGGCTACACAAATGCTGGAAAGTCGTCTCTGCTGAACCGGCTGACCAGCGCGGGTGTGATGGTTGATAACGCGCTGTTCGTCACGCTCGACCCTACGACAAGACGCGCCGCGACAGCCGATGGCAGGGTGTTTACGCTCACCGACACGGTGGGTTTCATCAGGGCGCTTCCGCACAATTTGGTGGAAGCCTTTCGTTCAACATTAGAGGAGTCGGTAGACGCTGATCTACTGCTGCACGTCGTTGACGGTTCTGACACCGACCCCTTCGGGCAGGTCGGCGCGGTGCGGACGGTGCTGAATGAAATCGGCGCGGCAAATGTCGCCGAGTTGCTGGTGGTAAACAAAACTGATGCAGCTCCAGCCGATCAATTGCTGGCGTTGCGTGGGCGATTCCCGGACGCTGTTTTCGTCTCTGCGCGTACCGGCGAGGGGATAGACGCGCTAGAGCAGGCTATTTCCGAAAGACTTGCGATAGCTGGTATCGAAGTGGCCGCGTTGATTCCATACTCCCGTGGTGATCTCATCGACCAAATCCACCGCAACGGTGAGTTGGTATCCAGTGAGCACACCGAGGCTGGAACGCTGGTAGCAGCCCGAGTTGATGCTGCGGTGGCAGCAATGCTCGCCCCATACCAATGTGCAGCCGTTGCGCAGAACTGATTTCTTAACTAATGGCTGAGTTGACCGCTACCACTGGAGAACTGCTGCAACGCTGCATCACCGAAATAGGTGGTGACACCCGCGTCGGACAGCAACAGATGGCAGCCGAGGTGCTGGCGACCTTGTTGGGTCGCGGACATCTCATGGTGCAAGCTGGCACCGGAACTGGGAAATCGCTGGGTTATTTAGCTCCTGCGCTGGCGTATCTAGCAGCCGACCCCGACGCTCGTATCGTGATTGCAACCGCAACTTTAGCTTTGCAGCGGCAACTCACTGTAAAAGACATTCCGACAGTCGTGGCTGCCTGCAAAGAGCTTTTGGGTAAAACGATCAGTTTCGCTGTGTTGAAAGGTCGGTCGAACTATGCGTGTCTGCACCGAGCCCGTATGGAAATCGATGAAAACCAAGCTGCCCTATTCGGCATCGAGTCGGTAGTTTCAAATAAACCGAACTCCTCTGAACTGGGCGCTGCCGTAGTTATGCTGCGCGAATGGGTGCAGGAGCAACTTTCTGCTGGAGATTTGGCGGATCGTGATGACGCCCCGGCGCATCCTGGGCAAGCGTGGGGTCACGTCTCAGTTTCTGCGCGTGAGTGTTTGGGGCAGAAATGCCCAGCTTTTAGTGAATGTCTAGTTGAGAAATCTCGTGACATCGCCAAGCGGAGTCAACTGATCGTCACTAATCATGCGTTGCTAGCAATCAACGCGTTGCATCAAGGCATGGCGTTGCCAACCCATGATGCCCTGATAGTTGACGAAGCTCACGAGCTGGTGGCTCGGGTGACTTCGGCGGCGTCAGCAGAACTAAGCCCGCAGTTGGTGGGAAGGGTCGCTAGGCGAGCCTTGCCGTATTTGAGTGAGGAAACCGGAAGCGCGTTTCTGGAATGTGCAGACACGCTGGAAGCTGCTTTGGACGAAGCTGAACCAGGGAGAGTAACTGACCCAGATTCTGCGGTGGCGGCGAGTTTTGCTCTGGTGCGAGATGCGGCACGGGCGGCGGTTCGGGGTATCGGAACAGCTACCGAGGATGTTGAACGTTTTCAAGCTGGCGCAGCAGTCGGCGAGGTGCTAGACATCGCTGCCAACTTGGCCAAGCTCGCTGATTCAGATGTGGTCTGGGTGTCAGACCGCGAAAAGTTTGGCCGCCAGGCGTGCATCGCACCATTAGATGTTGCTGGACTGATGCGAGGGTCTATCTTTGATGAAACAAACTCAGTGCTGACTTCGGCTACGTTAAAGATAGGCGGCGATTTTGCTTCACTAGCGGCTTCACTTGGGATGGTGGACTACCGCAGCATTGACGTGGGTTCCCCATTCGACTACCAAACCCAAGGCATCTGCTACATAGCTAAAGACCTGCCCGCGCCCACAAAGGCCGGAATTCAGACCCCTACACTGGAACGAATAGCGGAGTTGGTTTGGGCGGCAGGGGGACGCACCTTGGGGCTGTTCGCTTCCCAGCGTTCGGCTGAGGCAGCTGCCAGGTTTTGCCGCAGCGAAGTGCCAGGCAGCAAGATTCTATGCCAGGGGGATGCGCAGCTTTCGGAGTTGACGCGGCAGTTCATTGCCTACGTTGACGTGTGCCTTTTCGGTACGCTCTCGCTTTGGCAAGGAATCGACGTGCCGGGTCAAACCTGCCAGCTTGTGATTATCGACAAGATTCCGTTCCCGCCGCCAGATGATCCACTCCAGCAGGCAAGACAGCTTTCGGTCAGTAAGGCTGGAGGCAACGGTTTTATGCAAGTAGCCGCTACCCATGCGGGTTTGCTACTAGCTCAAGGGTCGGGGCGCTTGATTAGAACTCTTGATGATCGTGGGGTAGTGGCAGTGCTTGACCCGCGCTTGGTTACCGCCCGCTATGGAAGTTTCCTGCGCCAGTCCATGCCCGACTTCTGGACTACCACCGATCTCGAAACCGCGATTGCCGCCATCAGGCGCATCACCGGTTCCGCCACTGTCGCCGCTGATTGACGCAGGGGGGTCTCGTCGGTTGAGTGGAGCCTTCAGCTCCGTACTTGGAACGGCCGCGACTGTAGGTCAGTGATCTGTCAGCTCAATGCCTCGCGCAACATGTCGATGGTGGGAATCGCGTTCTGGTTGAGTCGTAAATCAGTTGGAGCGTTGGTGGAAGCAGACAGATCAACGAGTGTGGTGACATAGAAAAGTCGTTGCGAGTGGGCTACTTCACGAAAACCGTAACGCCGATAGAATCTGATAGCACGCTCGTTGTAGGGGGCGACATCAAGTCTGGCGGCATCTTTCCCAATCCAATCCATAGCGACATCCATCAGCGCTGCCCCAACGCCAGTGCCGATCACAGGCGGGTCAACATAGATTGCCGATATTTCTGAGAATCCGGCGCTGTGCCTTATGGCGTGAACGAAGCCCACTATCGCAGCATCCACTTCGGCTACTCGGTAGAAGCGGTTGGGTGCGGCCAGCACCTTGCCAACGAACTCGACCGCATGGGCAAGAGCATCAGGGGTGAACCACGAATCAGTGTGTGCTTTAACCCATTCAGCGGTGATGCCGTACTGCTGGTTTGGGTAGGTGACGCACCAAGAACGAGCCTGCACGCGCCGGATTTGCAGCGCATCAGCCGTAGTAGGCTCCCGTATCTGGATAGGCTCGGTAAACACACCCGAAATCCTATCCATCATGAAAACTTTCAGCACTTCGCCAACTACGCAAAACCACGTTGTTCCTCCTAAAACTCTTTTCTGCTCTCGTGTTACAATTGTCAGGTATATTCCTATGATGCTAGGAGATAGTATGTCGATGTCTACTGTTACTGTTCGGGTTGACGAACAAACAAAACAAAATGCAACTGCGGTTCTGTCAGACATAGGGCTCGACATATCTACCGCAGTGAGGATGTTCTTACGGCAAGTCGTATTACGAGGGCAGATGCCGATTGAACTGATGCAAGATTCTTTCTACAGTCACTCGAACCAAGCTGCTCTACGCGAGTCGATCAAGCAGTTAGAAGATGGTCGTATTGTTACGAAAACCCTTGACGAGTTGCAGTCATTTTGATGAAGATCACATTTACTGAGAATGCCTGGGATGAGTTCTGCATCATCGCGAACGACAGACGACTCCTCAAGCGTCTTACTGCGCTATTGGTTGATATCGGACGTGGTGGAAGTAGTGGAATCGGGAAGCCGGAGCAACTAAGGGGTGAATTTGCCGGGTTTTGGTCACGCCGCATTGATGAGAGACAACGCCTGGTTTATCGAACCGACGCTGACGCAGTCATAATCATCCAGTGCCATGGCCACTACCAAGATCGCTGACTGCTCAGTCGTCGAGCATTTAGTTATACGCGTCGCAAGACAGAGACGACTTTGCCCATGATCCTCGCCTGGTTGCCGTCTATTGGGGAGTAGTTCAGGTTGTGCGGCATTAGCCAGACTTGATCGCCAGACTTCTTCAGAGTCTTTACGGTGGCTTCGTCTCCCAATAGCGCTGCGACGATCTCGCCGTTTTCGGCAGTGGGCTGTTGGCGTACCACTACGAAATCCCCGTCACAGATCGCAGCATCAATCATTGAATCGCCGGTGACTTTGAGCATGAAGAGGGTGCCTTCACCCACTAACTGCTTGGGTAATGCGAAATAGTCTTCTACGACTTCTTGTGCCAATATCGGGCCACCGGCAGCAATTTGACCCACCATCGGAACGTTCACGGCTGTAGTCGCGCCATGACTGTGTGGTTCTTGCATAGAGGCAGGCAGACGTACGACTAGGGCTCTAGGTCGGTGCGGGTCGCGGGAGATATACCCCTTGGCTTCCATGAGTTTCAGTTGATATGCGGCGCTTGAAGACGAGGCGAGTCCTCCCATGGCTGCGATCTCGCGCACGCTAGGGGGATAACCGCGCTCATCCATCGCTGCTTTGATGCCTAGCAGGATTTGACGTTGCCGAAAACTCAATCCATCGGAATCCTCGTAGTTGGCTACTTCTGCTGCCGTTTCTCCCAAGGACAGCGCAATCGTTTCAGTGTTTGGCCGCCCTGGTCGTTCTTGCGGCTGCCGTAGATTTCTTCGCTGCGCCATGTGAACAAACTAATACCTGGCCGACAAAGAATCAAACATATGTTCGAGCGTGTCTAAGATCACTCGTCGCGTCAAGTGCTCGCAACCTACCGGGCGGTGCGTGAACCAGCCGCAGGCCAACAGGTTGAAAGAAGCAGTTGAAAAACTGTCGGTGGCGCCTGGTTGACTTGCATCAAGAAAAAATAGTAACAAACATACGTTCGATTATTGACCTGACGGCGTTTTCATGTCAGACTAGATATCGAACAGGTGTTCTAGGAATCGTGGAGGCATGATGACTGTGCAGAGTAATCAAGCAGTGCTAACCGTAACTGAGCGGGGTCTGGCGTTGATTGTAGGTTTTATTGGCGCTCTTTTTACGTTGGCTGGGGTTGTGGTAGTAGTTAACTTCTTCATGATCAGCAACGAGCCTATCGATGCAGATAGTGCTCAGGTCGCAGCAGTTTCAGTCATTCGTTAAAAGTTCGCGCGTGTCGTTTGCGTGACGACGAATGTAGGCATAGTCTCTTCCAAGGCACTAAATCTGGTAGTTGCACGCATGTGTTTTTACAACCAGTAGTGGTCAACGACTAGCGCGAGTTCACAGGAAGCGAGATCATGCATTGTCCTTTTTGCAAACATAATGACACTCGCGTCCTTGACTCTCGGGTAGCAGAAGATGGCACGAATATTCGCAGACGCCGACAGTGCCCAATGTGTGAACGTCGTTTCACCACGTTGGAGCAAATGCAGCTAGTTGTGGTGAAACGCTCGGGTGCTGTCGAGCCATTCTCCCGCGAGAAGGTAATAACTGGAGTCTCCAAGGCATGCAAAGGACGTCCCGTAAGTGAAGGACAACTCGCCAAATTGGGTCAACAAGTTGAAGAGACATTGCGTGCCAGCGGGCAGGCCGAAATTCCAGCAAATGATGTTGGAGTAGCTGTCTTACGCCCTCTTAGCCAGCTTGACCCAGTGGCTTATTTACGTTTTGCCAGCGTATATAAGCAGTACGAGTGTGTGGAAGATTTTGAGGCCGAGATTCAACTGCTGCGCAACGAGACGGTTTCACCAGCAATAACAAAAAAATTGATTTACGGAGGACATCCCCATGACTGATACCATGCAACAACCAGCGGTTACCGGTGCGAATCAGGGTCTGAAACTACAGCGGGTTTTTACCAAACCTGACGTGCATCCCTATGACGAAGTTGTTTGGCAAATCAGGGACATCCGGCAAACAAACTGGAAGACCCAAGAGGTCATTTTTGAGCAGCGCGGAGTCGAGTTTCCCGATTTTTGGAGTGTGAATGCTTCGACAATTGTAACTACGAAATATTTCCGCGGCGCACTGGGGACACCGGCGCGGGAGTCATCTTTAAAGACGCTGATAGATCGCGTGGTAAAGAAATATCGCAGCGCGGGCGAGATGTTTGGCTATTTTGCCACGAGTCAGGACGCGGAAATCTTTGAACAAGAACTATGCTGGTTACTGATTCACCAGTATTTCTCCTTCAACTCTCCGGTCTGGTTCAACGTTGGCACCGACAGTTCGCAGCAGGTCAGCGCCTGTTTCATTCTAAAAGTTGACGACTCAATGGAATCCATCCTGAATTGGTACAAAGAGGAAGGTTTCATTTTCAAAGGCGGTTCAGGCGCGGGCTTAAATTTGTCCAAGATTCGCTCCTCACGTGAATTGCTGTCCTCGGGAGGTACGGCTTCTGGCCCAGTCTCTTTCATGCGTGGTGCTGACGCCTCGGCAGGGACGATCAAATCTGGCGGTGCTACTCGGCGTGCTGCGAAGATGGTAGTGCTGGACATTGACCACCCCGACATCGAGGAGTTCATCGGCACCAAGGCGCGGGAAGAAGATAAAATCCGAGCCCTGCGCGATGCGGGCTTCGATATGGATTTAGGCGGCAAAGACATCATCAGCGTCCAATATCAAAACGCCAACAACTCGGTGCGGGTATCGGACGCATTCATGCACGCGGTGGAGGTCGGCGGCACCTTCGATCTTGTTTCTCGAACGACGGCCGAAGTTGTTGAGAGTGTCGATGCCAGATCGCTTTTCGACAAAATCACTACCGCAGCTTGGGAGTGCGCTGACCCTGGCGTGCAATACGACGACACCATCAACGCTTGGCATACCAACCCTGAATCAGGTCGGATAAATGCGTCTAATCCGTGTTCGGAGTATATGAGCCTAGACAATTCGTCATGCAACCTGGCTAGCTTGAATTTGCTCAAATTCTTATCCGCTGACGGTACTTTCAACGTCGATGCTTTCATCACAGCCGTGGAGTTGGTCATTACCGCAATGGATATTTCGATTTGTTTTGCGGATTTCCCAACTGAATCGATTGCTGAGACGACTCGTGATTATCGGCAACTGGGAATTGGCTACGCAAATCTAGGTGCGCTGCTGATGGCGGTTGGACGAGGCTATGATACCGATGCCGGTCGGGCTCTTGCGGCGGCGGTTACCTCTTTGATGACCGGTGTTGCATACCG
>Ga0082212_10000845_pt1 | contig 44906 bp, 45 predicted proteins | sample TergutNt197P3_FD_71548 | JGI IMG/M metagenome (GOLD analysis project Ga0082212, IMG submission 71548) | Neocapritermes taracua P3 segment gut microbial communities from Petit-Saut dam, French Guiana - Nt197 P3 | ecosystem: Host-associated > Arthropoda: Insects > Digestive system > Gut ... | reverse complement strand
CCTCAAGTTATTGGGTATTGTAGATGTATTCTGCGCCTGCTCGTGCTACATTATTGGAGAAACAGCCCTTGACGGGCTGCATTACTGGATAGGTGCGTACGACAGCCTAAAGGCTGTCTACAAATGTCGGATGAGGTAACTGCATCTAGCACCTGCTCGTGTTATATTTACTGGTTAGACGACCTTGCGGTCGCTTTTCCTGGAGCGGTGTCCGAGTGGTTGAAGGAGGCGGTCTTGAAAACCGTTGAGCCGCAAGGTTCCGGGGGTTCGAATCCCCCCTGCTCCGTTAATTGTATTTATTGGCAGAAGAATCTTTTTGGTGCGAGTATTTTAAATATTGCCCAAAAGATGGGGGATTCGAACCTTTTAACCCGAATCCTCCCCGCCAAATAAAAGCCCGCGAGACATCGAGCGGGTGGATGGGAGGAAGTAACACGGCGTAGGCCCAATAATTGTATCGTTTTGAACAATGACGAAGGGCCGGCTCCGAAAAAACCCTTGCAGGGTTTTTTCTCGGAGTTTTACTTCGTAAAACTCCAAGCATCAATGTGAGGGGGATTCGAACTTAGGAACCCCGAATCCTCCCCCGCCCGAATACAGCACGCGAGATATCGAGCGTGTGGATGGGAGGAAGTAACACGGCGTAGACCCAATGATTGTATCACTTGTGAGCAATGACGAAGGGTCGCCAAATAAAAGCCCGCGAGACATCGAGCGGGTGGACAAATAGGTGATTTTTACCCTTGATTCATGGTAAGATTGCTGTCATTCTTGGAAAAATAGCCTTTAACGGGCTGTATCCCTGGATAGGCGCATACGACAACCTAAAGGTTGTCTATAAATGTTGGGTGAAGTAGCTTTATTTTGCGCCTGCACGTGCTACATTATTGGAGAAACAGCCCTTGACGGGCTGTATTACTGGATAGGTGCGTACGACAGCCTAAAGGCTGTCTACAAATGTCGGATGAGGTAACTGCGTCTTGCACCTGCTCGTGTTACAATTATTGGTTAGACGACCTTTCGGTCGCCTTTCCTGGAGCGGTGACCGAGAGGCCGAAGGTGGCTCCCTGCTAAGGAGTTGTGCCCCTAAAGGGTACCGGGGGTTCGAATCCCCCCTGCTCCGTTATTTGTGTTGATACAAATAAATTGTGGGTTCGAAGGTTTTATGGAGAGATGACCGAGCGGCCGAAGGTGTACGATTGGAAGTCGTATGTACCCGGAAGGGTACCGAGGGTTCAAATCCCTCTCTCTCCGTACAAAGTGAAGGAAGAGAGGGATTTGAAGGGTTTTACCCGCTGACCAAATGGGAAGAAGAGGCGCCATGGATGGCGCCGAAAGGGTAAAACCCCGGCCTGGAACTCCGAAACAGGAAGTTGAGGAGTGGAAGGCAAATCCCTCTCTCTCCGGACATTTTTACATAGCAAGAACTTGTTCCATGGTATGTGAAATAAAACACTGACAGAGAATGAGGGATTTGAACCAGAGTGTTACTTAAATAATGCCAATGCAAAAGCATTGACTAATACAAGCCGGTACAGGATGTACCGGGTAACGCGAAGGCGGGGGTAGAACGAGCAAACATGATGACGTTGTACCGCCGAACGGCGGTGGAATAAATCCTTCCTAATGGCAAACGGCCCGAAGGGACATATGTTTGTAAGAGGAACCCCAAATCCCTCTCTCCGTACTTGTTTTATAAACAAGAATTATTTTCTTTGCAAAATGAAACAAAAAAATGCAAAGCTGAGAAGCATTATTGACCGTGCTGTGTAAAAAGAGTATATTTAAATAACAACGCAGGGTAGAGCAGTTGGCAGCTCGTCGGGCTCATAACCCGGAGGTCACAGGTTCGAGTCCTGTCCCTGCTAACATGCTAAATCGTTATGTTATAAGGATTTAGCTACGGACTGACCGACATCGGAAGTCCTTAATCATCGCATATAGCGAAAAGTGGCGCAAAAAGTGGACGAAATCCATTTTCAACGCCATACAAGGATTAAGGACATGAAGAAACGTCTTCCTTTTTCTTTATTAAAACGGTCAGATCGGCGGTATTACACAGTCAGATTTAAAAACGAGCAGACGGGGAAATATCTCCCAGAGATTAATACCAAAAAAGAGACCGAAAAAGAAGCAATACAAATTGTTTTCGAATGGCTCAAGGATGGGATTCCCCAACAAGGGGAAACAGTCAGCCTAAAAAAGTATACCTTGCGAGAAATGGCAAAAGGGGCTGACATAACCAAAGTCAACGCTGAATTTATCTGCAAAGAGCTTCATCGTCAAGGGCTGTTGAAATCCTATATCCTTGAAGAAAGCGTACAGGTAATAGATTTTATTACTTACTTGACCGATTTCTGGGACTGGGAAAAATCCACTTACATTAAAGAAAAATTGCGAAGAAATCATGGAATGCACAGGCGTTATGCTATCGAAATGACTGGGGCAGTCAACAAATACTGGATACCTTTTTTTCAAGGAAAACATCTGGGAGATATTACTCGACAGGATATAGAAGCCTTCATTGCCTATCTGGAATCTTTGCCAAAACAGGCTGAAAAAGAACAAACTGAAATAGACAAGACTTTACAAGAAGAAGCCGAAAGGGAAAAAGCTGAAATCGAAGCGGGATTACGAAAACCAAAACGGAAAAATGCCGCTTCCAAAATACGACGGATCGTCCGGTTTCCACAATCAGCTTCAAGAAAAAATTCAATCATAAAGGCAGGGACAGTCCCTCTTGCATGGGCTTTTCAAAAAGAAATGATTGATAAAGATATTGTATCAGGAATAACTTGGTTTTCTGGTAAGTCAAGGGAACGTCAGATATTAAGCCCTGAACAAGCAAAAACGCTTTTTAGGGTTAGCTGGAAAGATGAGAGATCAAGGCTTGCCAATATACTGGCAATGGTAACCGGAATGAGGGCTGGGGAGATTCAAGGCTTACGAATACAAGATTTAGGTCAGGATTGTCTATATGTCCGGCATAGCTGGAATTTCCAGGACGGATTAAAAACCACAAAGAATAATGAAACGAGAATTGTAGAAGTTCCCTTTCCAGGGCTTATACATGAATTGATAGGAATAGCAAAAAGCAATCCTCATGGGCATGATATGGACAGCTTTGTATTCTGGGCGGAAAAATTTCCGAATAAACCCATTGAACAGGATATTTTCCGCCGAGACCTGAAAGACGCATTGATAAAAACCGGACTTAGTAAAAAATCTGCAAAGGCATATACCTTTCATAGCTGGCGTCATTACTTTACAGCTTATATGAGGGACAAGATTACAGAAAAACTTCTGCAATCTCAAACCGGACATAAGACAATGGTCATGCTTGAGACCATTATGCCGGGCATAAGATTACCGGAGACAGGGTTAATTTTCAGGTGGTTCATTTGCCTTTATAAGATAGCAAGTCTGTATGTCTTTTACTGTCTGGGTAACCGCCTCGACAATATCATTACTCCAATTTGTCAAGGCGGTTGATATTTCCGGTGATATGGCATTTTCAGGTTTAAAAAGCTCATAAGGCTCGATATTCAGGGCAGAAGCGAACTTAACCAAAGTCATCGGGGAAATCCATTTCCTGCCATTTTCAACATCACTCAGAAAAGGAATAGAAATGTCAAGCTTTTCAGCCAATTCAGCCTGTGAGAATTTACGATAATTTCGATACCGCTTTAAATTTGAGCTAAGAATACTACGAATTTCAGCTTCCGTCATGTCCGACCTTGTATTCTCTTATAAACACATCCCATATATAGCGTATGAAAAGAAAACCTACTCTATATATTGTGTTAAAAATCACACCAAAAATAGTAATTCTGATAGCTATATTACTATTATCTTATTGGGCTTGATCATAAAGCAAATAGCTATTAGAATTATATTTATCTTTCTATTAGAAAGATTTAATGAACTAACAAGAGGAGTTTGCATGAAAAAGTTTTTTATATTTATTGTAATTATTATCATTTTGGCTAGATGTACAACAAAATATGAGTCTAATGATCTTCCCGGTGTAACAATTACAATTAATACCAAGGATAGAATCATGGTGATGGAGGAAAAAGGCGAGGAGTCTATTTCCTTTAACCTTATCCCAAAGGATGACAAAATAGGCGACGAAACATATGAAGTTTATTTACAACCACTGGGTTATCAAGGGCTTTTATCTAAAAGTAAATATGATGGAAAATGGTCTTTAGTTATCGGAGGTGAACTTACTGAATTAAGGAAAAAATAATCTTCACAAAAAAAGTAAAGGAGTATTTATGAAAAAGCTTTTGGTTTTGATTGTGATTAGCTTGTTTTTTATCTCATGCGATGAAAAACCAAAACAATTAGGGGATGATAGGTTTAATGGCAAATTTGAGTATGAAGAAGATATTCAGAATTACATGGTTTTGAAATTTGATGGAACAGACAAAGGTTGGCTGATGATTGTAAACAAAGGTGAAGCAAATAGCTCTGATGTTAAAATCCATGTTAACTCTCTTAAAGATAAAATTTCCATGAGAATATGGGGAACAGGATCATATATTTATGAATCTGTTCCGTATAAATTTCGTGATAATGGCAAAACTCTTGAATTTGATAATATGAAATTTATAAAAAAAGAGTAGCCAATTCTGAGCAAAAAACGACACTTAACGGTTCTATTTTCATCATTACCTTCACTTATGGTATTTCATAACTAAAGCTATAGACTTTTGTATCTCTGACATTATAATAAATTAGAGGTACTTGAAATGCTGATTGATAATGGGAAACAATATAGAGCCGGTTTTTGCGAAGCAGTTGAAAATTGTATTATTGGTAAAATAACCAAGGAACAAGCCTTAACACTTCTTAAAAGCCGTTACAATACAGAACTTGAGAGAATACGAGTCAATGAAAAAAATTATCCTGATGAATTTCATTATTTTGATGGAAATGAAAAATTACTGATAATCCAAAAAAATGAAAAACAAATAAGCAGAGCTACCGGAAAAGAAATTAATCCATTGGAAACATATAAGAATTTCATAGCAGAATTTGAAGATTGTTTTGATTGATGCAAAGTTGAAATCGAAGCTATTTCCGAAAATATTTCTTCTTTTCAAGTTAATCAAATAATATTACGTTTTCCTAAATTTAAAAACGATTATGTAATACTGAAAGAAAATGGATATTTAGAAGATAAAGATATAAGTCTTAAATGGACTAAATCTAAACAGTCCTTAGCAGAATATTTTCGTAGTATTGCAGAACCGGAGAAAAAAATGTCCTGGCAACTACTTGAAATGATTTTTGGTGTAAAAGACCTCAAAAACAGTCTAAGTATCAATGGTAGCCAGTTCAAAAACAAATCCAATGACTATGAAAAACTAAAAAAAATACTAAATACCTCCGAAGATAAATAAAATACCCCTCATTTATAATGAAATGGAAAAGTTAAATATGGGGGTAACTAATGAATCATTCTAATGACTTAATCAATGTCATTCTTAATCGTGAGGAAACGGCACAGTATTTGGGTATATGCAAAACCGTTTTAGACGGTTTGCCTATACCTCGCATTAAAATCTGCCGACGGGTTCTTTACAGGAGATCAGAGCTAGACAAATTTCTTGACCAGAACACACAAATAAAGGGACTCAAAAATGATTGAAAATCCGACTAAACAAAATATCATAAACATCGCTGAGCGATTGTATGAAAATGCCGCAAAAATTCGTTATGGCTCGATCAGTACCACCTTGAAAATCCATGACGGACGGGTTGTAGGTGTTTTTCATTCCACAACAGAAAATACAAAAGAACAGGAGAAAAAATGAAACCAGATGCCATATATAAGTTTAGTCGTTTTTCTGGAAATCGAACTCACTTAATATTGACTGGGCATAAAGGAAGAACAATTCCAGGTTTTCCATCAGTCTATAGCAGAGGGAAATACAAGGGAGAGAAATATATTATTTTCCGAAAAAAAATGTATTTTAACAATCAAAACTGCCAACGGTTTTCCCATACGCTTGAATTGACAAAAAATAGAATGGTTGCAAGATTGGTTTTTTGCCCGAATATCCACGGCAGTCATACGGGACGTACAAAGACTATGGTGTACTTATTGAGTTTTCCGAAGATTTCGATGAACTTGCAATTTGGTTTTTTCAGGATTTAAGTGAAGCGGTGCCTATTCTTTTTCAAAGAAGACTTGCAGGAAAAATACCCGAGATTACTAAAACCGAAATGATAAAGCTGAAATATGTGTCTGATTCATCAGTCCTGTAACAAGCTACTTTACCCACCTAATTAAGGGGTAATCCTTTAGGGTTATTCCGCAGCTTGCTGTGGGGGTGGCCTTGAATTTTATTTGGAGGACATAATGTTTGATAATGTAACGTTTAAAATAAATAGCTTGCCTCAAAACTATATCTTGCGTGAAAGAGTTAAGATTTTATACCAAAATGGAATAGATGCCTATAGGGGAAAATTGAAAAATATGAGTATATGGCAAAATCATAACTATCTAATAATTCATGGTTCATTGCCAAAATATTTAAAAGGTGAAAATATCACTCCATTGAATAAAGAAGAAGTCATGGCAGCTATAAAAAAATTAGAACAAGATGTGGCCATCTGCTTAAAAAGTGCAATTGTATGCTCTGCAGAATTTGGTACAAGTATTATCACCAAAGAAAAACCTTTTGAATATCTATGTCTATTTGGAAATACTAAAAGATTTACCCGGGTAGAGTATTCAAAATGGACTGGTATTGAAACCGTAAATTATACTACCCCGACAGGCTCATTTGAATTCATCGGATATGATAAAATCAAAGAAATGCTTGATAAAAAGCAAGATATACCCCCTTTGTTCAATGGGTCAAATGTGCTTCGCCTTGAATATAAGATTAAGAAAAAGAGGGGATATAGAAGCAAAATTCAAAGGAGGTTTATCAGCTTACAGTCTTTTCGATGAAGGTATTTATCAGAGCTTTCAACAATTGTTTTATGATGCTTATAAAAATATAGAAAAAATAGGACAATTGGTATATGCTGATAAATCTAAAAATATCACTCCATCAAGGTTACAGAGATTACAAGCAGAACAATACCGCCAGAGCTTTCCTAAAGACTATCGCTATTTTATTCAGCAATTAATAGAGTCTGGAAAATTATCTCCCAAAAACCTTGAACGAATACGAGCGGAAAATCATAAATTGGAGCATGATATTTATATTTCTGAACAAAGTACTTTAAAAAAGGAACTTGATACCCTTGTATATGACAGAGTAACGTTCGGGACTTGAAGTATCGCTAAAAACATCCTAATTTGGGGATAATCTTAGATGAAATCTTAAGAGAAAAACATGGTTACGCCGCAGTTTATAGAAGCTGGAAAGAAAAATCTTGAGAAATGTCCTACTCGACATGGAAAAAAGAATCTTGGTGCAGGTCGACCAAAATCATGGTTAAAAGGATACATAACTGAAAATGATGTATGTCAAAAAGACCTTATAGATGCGTGCAAATTTGTCCTATTCAATTTTTCAATGGGAGGGCTCAAAGATTTTGTTGAAAAAGAAAGAAACAAAGCTCCTGCGCTTATAATCATATTGGCAGAAAAACTTCTTGATGATGCCAAGAAAGGCCGGATGAATACTGTCGAGCGAATGTTAGACATAATATTTGGGAAAGGTCAATTATCGCAATATCAACAACAAGAGGATTTTGATTTTATTTCGAATGAAGATAAAATACAGACTTTACTCTCGGAGTTGAAAGAATTGATGTAATGGGTTTTGGTTATGCATATAACCAAAAAAGATATTGACATATTTATACATATAAGATAGTATTTATAACAGAGGGTAATGTGAATTTTTAATGGGACGGAAGAAAGAACCTATTGAATATTAAAAAACATGGTATTTGTTTTGAGCATGCCGCTCATGTATTTACTGACCCTCTACGAAAAGAAGACTATGATGTCAGACATAGCAATCATGAAGAAAATCGAACTTTTGCCATCGGCGTTGCTGAAGGTCGCTTATTGTTCGTAAATTTTACTGAACCGGATACGGAAACTATACGTATCATTTCCGCCCGGAAGGCAAACAAGTATGAGAGGAGATATTATTATGGGAATCGTGAAACATACCCTTGAAACCTTGCCTACGGTTAGCAAAGAAGACCTTGACCGGGTAGATGCCATTAAAGATGAGGATATTGATTATTCCGATATTCCTGAATTCAAAGACTTTTCGGGTTTCCGTCCTTGGCAGGAACGTAAAATGTTCAAACCAATAAAACAGACCATTACCTGTAAACTGGATGCCGATATAGTGGCATGGCTCAAACAAGATGGGAAAGGTTATCAAACCAGGCTTAATACTATTCTGCGACAGGCCATGGCTCATGCTCAATGATGAATACTACAGAAAAAGCACGAATAGTGGCGGAAATTAAGGCATTTAAAAACACCGATTTTTCGGATTGTCCTGAATTGACCGACGAACAACTATCGCAAATGAAACCTTCTCATTTGCGGAAACAACCCCGTTATAACACCGAAACTGAAACCGCCATGCAGGAAGCATGAGATATTACAAGCGGAAAGAAAAAAGCAAAAAGTTATTCCAGTGCGGATGAACTATTTACGGAATTGAATACGGAGTATGAAGAATAAACCAGTGATTGATATAGTAAACGGTAATATTTAACATTATAGATTTTTTAGAATTTTATAAAGGCAGAGACTCGTTGAAATATCCTTTACAACAATACCATTATTATTTTATAATATTATGCTTGAGGTATTAAATGGAAAATATTATTGAGAATGGATTTTATTTTGACATTTTGATAAATGAGTCTTTATCTAATATAGATTCAAATAACCATCTTTTAAGTATGATAAATGATTTTGAAGATGGAAAATGGAGAGATTCAAAATTCGACAGTTATATATGGGATAACATAGCTCAAACTGCATTAAGTGAAAAAGAAAGAAGCTGTCTTGTGAAAAAGCATTATAGTGAATTGGTTGCATCAGCAAAAAACCTGCGACTTACTGATTCAGCAAATGATGAAAATAGTAAAGGTAGTGAACTAGCTGAAATTATTTTATATGGAATAATGAAAGATTATTACAAAGCCCTTCCAGTTGTTCCCAAAATATTTTATAAACAAAATTCCCAAGATTATGCAAAAGGCGCAGATAGTGTCCATATTGTTATCGAAGATGATGATTTTTCTCTATGGTTCGGTGAAGCAAAATTTTACAATAATATTGAAAATGCCCGTTTATTTAAAATTATAGAATCTATTGGAAATTCCTTAAAAAGCGATAAGATTAAAAAAGAAAATAGTATTATTCGAAATGTAAGTGATATTGATAACCTGAATATAGAGCCAGACATTAAAGAGGCCATTAAGGAATCCTTAAAAAATACAGAATCAATTGATTTTTTGAAACCAAAAATACATATACCTATTTTTATTTTACATGAATGTGAAAAAACAAGAAAATGCAGTGAACTTTCTACAGATTATAAAACAGAAATAATCAATTTTCATAAAGAAAGAGCGATTGTCTTTTTTAATAAACAAGCTGAAAAACTTTCAACAAAAATATTTAAATATGACAAAATAAAATTTCATTTAATTCTTTTTCCAGTTCCCGAGAAAAAGCCAATCGTGGATCGTTTTCTGAAAACAGTTAGTTCCTTTAGAAGTACATAGAGGTATAAAATGGATGTTTTTTCAAAATGTCATGAAATTAATGATTTATTATCTTCAAAGAATTCCAATGAAGCACGAGATGAATTAATAAAATTATTAAATTACCATAAAACTAACAATGTTCAATATTCTCCTGTATTGAACAATTTAATTCGTGAGGTTGGTTTATATCCTTACATAGAATATGAGACATCTAATTGGCAAGAAAAATTTGTCTTTGATGCATTTAAAATTGATGTTGGAAAACAATATGCAACATTACATATGGAGCAATCATTATTGCTTAAAAAGTTATTAGATAATAAAAATATTGCTGTAAGTGCACCAACCAGTTTTGGGAAAAGTTTTGTTATTGATGCATTTATACAACATAAGCAACCCAAAAATGTTGTTTTGATTGTTCCAACAATAGCACTAATGGATGAAACAAGAAGGAGAATTTATAAAAAATTTTCTGACAAATATAAAATTATAACTACGACCGATGTTGAGCTTGCTGAATATAATATTTTAGTATTTCCACAAGAAAGAGCCATTAACTATATAAATCATCTAAAAGAAATTGATTTGCTAATAGTTGATGAATTTTATAAAGCTAGTTCTGTATTTGATTCTCCAGATCGTTCATCAATTTTATTGAAAGCAATAATAAAATTGGGTAGAATTGCAAAACAAAAGTATTATTTGGCACCTAATATAACAAAAATTTCTAATAATTCGTTTACAAAAGATATGGTTTTTGAAGAATTACTAAATTGCAATACTGTTTTTTTAGAAAAACACAACCTATATCTATCAATAGAAAATGATACAAATAAAAAAAGTGAAGCTCTTATTAATATATTAGAAAAGAATTTAGAAAAAAAGACTTTAATTTATGCAGGAACATATTCACAAACAGATAATGTTTGCAATTTAATACAAACAAATTTTAGCCCTAAAGAATCAGAGCTTTTAAAACATTTTCAAGATTGGTTATCAATAAATTATGACCCAAATTGGCAATTGACAAATATTGTTATAAGAGGGACTGGTATACATAATGGTCAATTGCACAGAGCATTAAGTCAAATTCAAATTAAATTATTTGAAGAAAAAAACGGCTTAAATAATATGGTATCTACATCATCAATAATTGAAGGTGTTAATACTTCTGCGGAAAATGTTATTATTTGGCGAAATAAAAATGGTCGAAGTAATTTAAATGATTTTACTTATAAAAATATTATAGGGCGTGGCGGAAGAATGTTTCGTCACTTCGTTGGAAATATTTATTTACTTGAAAAACCGCCTTCACAAAAATCGACAGAGTTGGATTTACCTTTTCCTGATGAATTGGTCAATGATATAGCAGAAAGTGATTATTCAGAATATTTAAACCAAGAACAAATTAATAAAGCAATAAATTTAAAAACTGAAATGGAGTCAATATTAGGAAAAAATGATTATTACCTACTATTGAAGTCGAATTTGCTTCAATCGTCAAATCCTGAATTATTGTTGAAAATCGCAATAGATTTAAAAGATAACAAAACTGAGTGGAATGGTTTACCATATTTAAACTCTGACAATAATGATTCGTGGGATAGGCTTTTATATAAATTTATTAAGTTAGACCCAGGAGGATGGGACATTGAATATAATAAGTTTGTCAGCTTTGTTAAAATAATATCTAACAATTGGATGCATTCAATTCCAGATTTACTATATGAACTTGATGATATAGATATTGGCATAAATAAATTTTTCAAACTTGAAAGAAATGTATCATTTAAGTTAGCTGCATTGGTTAATGATGTGAACGAATTACAAAAAATTATCATAAATGATAATGTTGACATTTCTCCATTTCTTTACAAAGCTTCAAATGCTTTTATGCCATCGTTAGTTTATCAACTTGAAGAATATGGGTTACCAAGAATGTTATCTAAGAAGCTCGAAAAACATTCCATTTATGATTTTCAATCTAAAAATAGTACAATATATAATTTCATAAGTTTTTTTCTGAATCTGGGTGAAAAAAATGTTTATCATATCCATTTTGGGATGAATTTGATAAATATATTATTTCATATTTTTATGATGGAATTACCCTTATTGATGAGTAGGTCATCAAAAATGTAAAGGATGGCAACGATTACCGAGTAAACGGTTTTACTAAAGACTCATTCCATAGTACCTACACTTTTAATAAAATGAAGCTTCAAAATATACTCCACAACCTCTTGCAAAACTTCCAGCGTATGGAACTATCGACCTCGGTTGACAGTAGGGTATAATAAGCCGGGGGTTAAAATGAACAAAGAGGATCAAAAAACTGTCAACCGCAAAATGAAAATTTTAGATTATGCGAAAGAGATCGGCAATGTATCAAAGGCATGCCGTTATTTTGGTATTTCGAGGGAGACTTTTTATGAATGGAAACGTTCATTTTCCAAAAAAGGCACTGAAGGGTTAGTTAATAAAAAACCCGGCCTTGTTCCTGGGTCTTGCCCATGGAGAATACAGGGCGAGGTGGAAGAAAAAATCTTATATCTCAGAAAAACATATCATTTTGGACCGCAAAGAATATCTTGGTATCTTGAACGGTACCACGGATTAAAAATAAAAGGCGTTTATTCAGTCTTAAAACGAAACGGCCTTAACATGCTACCGGCCTCCGAACGAAAGCGCTCTATCCCGTCGAAATTTACCAGATATGAGAAACAAACGCCGGGACATCATGTTCAAATTGATGTAAAGTTCCTTGTTTTTAAGAATTCCGCTGGTAAAAACATTAAAAGGTTTCAATATACGGCTATAGATGATGCTTCAAGAATCAGAGCGCTGAAAATATACAAAAAGCATAACCAGGAATGCGCTGTACAATTTGTGGATTATGTTATTAAAAAATTCTCATTTCGGATCATGATGATCAGGACTGATAACGACCATGAATTTCAAGCAAAGTTTCATTGGCATGTTGAGGACATGGGCATAAAGCATGTATACATAAAACCTGGGACACCTCGCCTGAACGGGAAAGTGGAACGATCACACAGAACCGATGAAAATGAATTCTACCAGCTACTTGAATACAAAGACGATGTGGATCTGGAAGCTAAACTATCAGAATGGGAAAAATTTTATAATTTACATAGACCGCACGGTGCTTTTAAAGGGATGACCCCTTTCGAAGTTTTGAGAAAAAAGTTAGCATGATTTTGTCAGCGGAAGTCGGGAACATTACATCCAGCGGTACAGGGCGGGTATATGGAGTTGTAGAAGAAGGCATATATCAGACCATAGGTCAACACAAACCCTCATACCTCTTTTAAAATATCCACTTTTCCGACAAAAAACCCATTATTTAGATATTCCCTCTAAAAAATGGATTAAAAAATGGCGTAAAAGTAGTTGATTTTCCATGATATTAAATACTCCAAAATATGCTTCAATATACCTTTAACTCTAGTAATTCGTTACAGGATAAGGATATAATACGCTTAGATAGTATGAGATGGTTTTTGGCAGGCCGGGTTTGATAAATCTCATAACCCGGAGGTCACAGGTTCGAGTCCTGTCCCTGCTAGAACGAAAAGCCGCCTTCGGGCGGTTTTTCGTTTACCGAGAAAGCCTTAAGAAGCCTCCAAAAGGGGCTTTTCTGGCCTTTCTGAACACTTAAGGAGGTACGTTGTACTATTTTAGGTGGGGTTCTTCCCCCTCCAAAGGGAGGTCCTAACCATTGCTAAGACCGAATGACATATAGAACGACATAGAGAGTATTGGCTGGTTTGGGATGAAACAAAAAACACGGCTGACGAATTATCCCAATGGATTAGTGAATAACTAACTATCTGCAAAATAAAATTTAGGATATTTAATTATGAGGCATCTCGGGCCTCAAAACGACATAGAGAATTGGAAAACCAGAAAGCCTTCGGTACGTCTCAGTAGCCTTCAATCACCCAAATAACTTGCAAGAATGAATTCTGGAATGTTTAATAATCTTAGATAATACGCAATGGGTTTCAGTAAGAGCCGGGATTGGTCTCCTTACCGATCTTGCTTATGTACAATTTGAAGGGATCGATAAAAAGACTATCGACATTGGAGTTCCCCGGCCGGTGAATGCGTGTACCGGCAAGGTTTGCAGTAGAACAGATGTTTAACAGACCGTTGATTTAATTTACACGGCGCTTGCTCTGTTGCAATTCTTCACAATTTAAAAATACCACTCTTTTAATATCAGGTAAAATAGGTTATTATCAAGTTGATAAGCATTGGTATCTCAGGAATGTAACCTTATTATTGTGATGTATCTTTTATTAAGGGGCTCAATTGTGAAAAAAACAAACAACCTTTTCGGTTTTATTATTCTTGCAGTAGTATTGGGATTGGGTATCACAGGGTGCGTAGGTATAGGCAATGTAACCATCAGGACCGATTCCAATATATCATCGGTACGGCTCGGCGGAACTCTCCGGTTCAGCGCATCAGGGAAGAATATAGTATGGGTAGTCAGCTCGACAAGTGATGGTGCCGGACCTGTTACAAACGGGACTACTATCTCTTCCAATGGAGTGCTTACTGTAGCAATTAACGAAACATCAATTATTCTTTACGTTATAGCAACATCCGAGGATACCGGTCAATCCGTATCCAAACAGGTAAGGGTTACCACGGTAACAAATGTAGCCGTCGATCCCGTAAACGGGTCTGTCAGAAAGGGCAGAACCCTCCAGTTCAGAGCCTCGGTTACCGGTTCCAACAACCCTGATAGTACCGCAACGTGGAAGGTTAGTTCAAATGCCGCCGGCACCGGAGCTGTTACGTCAGGGACAGTTATAAATAACAACGGGTTGCTTACAGTGGCAGCAAACGAAACATTGACGACACTTTACGTTTTTGCAACTTCTGTAGTGGATCCCTCAAAATCCGGCAGTACTTCTGTTCAAGTAATTATCCCTATCGTAACCGGTGTGGTAATTAATCCTTCAAACCAGTCTGTAACAAGCGGCGGAACACTCCAGTTTAATGCCTCGGTTACAGGTATCAATGAACCTGATAATACCGTAACATGGAGAGTTAGTTCGAACGCCGCAGGTACCGGAGCTGTTACGACGGGAACCAATATTAACGCCAATGGGGTTCTAAGAGTAGCGGTCAACGAAACAGTACCAGCCCTCTATATTTTTGCAACTTCTGTAGAGGATCCAACCAAATACAGTAGTACCATTGTCACTGTAATTGTCCCCGTTGTAAGCGGTGTAGTCGTTAGTCCGGGAAGCCAATCAGTGAATAGGGGCGGAACACTCCAGTTCTATGCCTCGGTAACCGGTACCAATAACCCCAGCAATGCCATTACATGGAGAGTCAGCTCAAATGCTGCAGGTACCGGAGCTGTTACTGCGGGAACCAGTATAAATGCCAATGGAGTGCTTACAGTAGCCTTAAACGAAAATGCAGGTGTTCTGTACATTATAGCGACTTCTGTAGCAGATCCTTCAAAATTCGGCAATGTCGCTGTCAGTATTTTTACTCCCGCTGTAGCTGGAAACCAAACGCAGCAAGATCAGAGTCAGAATCAGCAAGGGCAGAATCAACAAAGACCAGGTCAGAATCAGCAAGGACAGAATCAACAAAGACCAGGGCAGAATCAACAGGGACAAAATCAGAACCAACAAGGTTCAAGCCAGAATCAGCAAGGGCAGAATCAACAAAGACCAGGTCAGAATCAACAGGGACAAAATCAGAACCAGCAAGGTTCAAGCCAGAATCAGCAAGGGCAGAATCAACAAAGACCAGGTCAGAATCAACAGGGACAGAACCAAAACCAACAAGGTTCAAATCAAAACCAGCAAGGTTCAAACCAGAATCAACAAACTGTTCCCGCTACTCCCGCTGTAACCGGCATAACTATCAGTCCCGCAAATCCAACAGTTGCGGTAGGCAGTCCACTGGATTTATCTGCCACGGTTGCCGGTACCGCCTCCAATAAGTCCGTAACATGGAAAGTTAGTTCAAATGCTGCCGGTACCGGGGCTGTTGGAAACGGAACCAGTATAAACAACAATGGAAAGCTTTCAATATCGGCAAATGAAACTGCAGCGACTCTTTATGTTACGGCAACATCTGTAGCGGATCCTACAAAATCCGCCACAATAGCAGTAACGGTAATTAGCAAGAAGAATTAGTCCGGATTCACGAATAACATTACCGCCCGGCTGCATAGCAGCCGGGTTTTTTTATAGTATTTTCTGGACAATACGGAAAAACCATTGAATAATGGTAATTGAATAACCAGGAGGATTTTGTGGAAATTACAACTGATGTTTTGGTAATTGGCGGTTGTACGGCAGGACTGTATTTTGCGGGGCTTATGGCAAAACAGGGCTATAAGGTACTGGTCTGCGACAAAGCACCGGAAGAAAGTCTTGGTGCACAATACGATATTATTCATCTGGGCAGAGAACATTTTAAACGATTCGGTCTGCACGAACCGCAGAACGGCGATCCTGAATATGTAGCGCGTTTTACCTTAAGTTATCTTCGTTCTGCTTTAAACAAATGGCCCAAAAAAGTACATAGCGATATTCTGGTACTGAGGCGGCAGCAAATCATTAAGCGGCTTGCTGACTGGGCAAAGGAACAGGGAGCGGAAATACTTTGCGATACGGCTTTTAATAAACCGCTGTTTAACAATGACGGAAAACTTGTTGGTGCAGTATTTAATAAAAAGTCTGAGGAAATTTCCATTACTGCCCGGCTTTGCGCAGATGCTTCGGGTATTCCGGCAGTGCTTCGAACCGGTTTGCCCGATAATTACGGCGTCGAAAACTTTATTACAGGACCCAGAGATCAGTTTTACGTTGTTCTGCATTATGTGAACCTTAAAAATCCGAAAAAGGACAAGGTTGAATTGAATAATACGTGGACTCATTACAAGACATGGCTTGCCCCCCAGCATGGCGCAGGGGGAGCCATTATGGGTATTGGGGCGAATCTTTCTTTTGAATATGCAGAACGATGTTTCCAGCGATTTGCCGCACTTGGTTTCCTTCCCGAATATACCCTTGACCACATTGAGCAGGGCAGTACTCCTTACCGCCGCCCTCCTTACAGTTTTGTTGCTGATGGTTTTGTGGCTTTGGGCAGCGCTGCCTGTATCAGTAACCCCTGGTCAGGAGAAGGTGTTCCCTATGGCTGGCTGCTTTGTTCTATTGCTTCGCAGGAATTCGGAAAAGCAATGCAAAACGGTGCATATCCGCTCCGGAAGAATGTATGGGCCGTCAATGTCCGCTATATAAAAGAACAGGGCGCCGAATTTGCCAAAAACCTTGCCATGTTAAGCGGAGCTGTTTCCTGTACAGAAAAAGAAAACGACTATGAATATAAGCACAGTATTATTTATGAAGATGATGACGAAAAGGGGAAAGGCGGCAGCATGATTCCCAAATTGCTGAAAGGTGTTTTAACCGGCGGCATTTCTTTTGCTGCTTTGGGGAATCTCCTTTCTGCGGCCGGCAGCGGGGAAAAAATTTACAGACATTACATGGCTTTTCCTGAAAACATTTCTGGTTTTGGTGCATGGGTACAAAAAGCGGAAAAACTCTGGTCGAAAGCAGGCAGCATGGCTGCCCTTGCAGAAAAGGATTTACAGTCGGGCAAATTATAAAATCAGCAGTGTTTAAAACCGGAAAACATTACCCGGTGTTTTCCAGTTGTTTTTTGTATGCCTTGATATAAGGTTCCAACAATCGCCGTTTTTCGCCGGTTTCTTTTTCGTAGTATGTGCCGCCAACTATAAAGCATGCAAAACCGCCGGCTGCAATTGCAGGGATACATAATTCCCTGATATCAAGATTGTTATGATTGCCGGAAGCAAGAGCTTTTGCAAGTTCAGCAATTACTTGTCCTGTAAAATTATCCCCGCAGCCGGTGGTGTCTCCGCGCCTTTCCGGATAAGCTGCAAGTTCACTGTTTACTTCCTCGCAAACCGGCAGGTAAAGTATGTCCGTTTTTTTAAAGCTTACAAAACTTGCTGCATCAGCGCCGAATAAACCGGACCTGCCGGCACAAAGCAAGACGGGTTGTCTGCCGCGGGTAATTATTGCGGCGCCGCAGCCCTGGTTTATAAACCACGCGGCAGCTTCTTCAGCAGAAACCTTTCCCGACGTTTTTAACGCTTCTTCCTGATCAGCGATGAGTACATCAATATATTGGTAGGCATCATCCTTTTTGCCCAGTTTCCATTTTTGCCCGGGATTTTCTGCTTCATTACGAAAATCGAATACCAGGTTTACTTCCGTTAAGGCGCCGTTTTTCCGTGAACGTTTAAGAAGTGCTGTAAGGTTGTCGTGGAGGCATGGGGTAAGACCTGTTCCGCCGAAAGCAATAATATCTGCATTAAAAAAATCATCACTTAAATCTTCCGGAAGAAATATGTCTTGCGCTCCTTTCCGGTAAACAAAGGTTCTTTCTCCGCTGCCGTTGTCGTAATGGGTATCGGAAAGCACATCTACACGGGAACTGGGACAGTTCTTTTGTAATATGGAAGTATTTGTAAAAGGCAAGACAGAGAATTTTTTTTCCAGTATATCACCGGTGGTATCACTGCCCCTAACACCGAAATAGCGCACGGCAAAGGATTCGCCTCCTGTAGTCTTTCCGGCAAGGATTTGAGCAGCATGAGCCATGGAAACTGCCGAAGGGCCGCCGAGGTTCCAGGTATCAGGGGCTTTGTTTGCATTCAGGGAAGCAAGAACTTCGTCATAGTTTTTGCCCATAAATTTTTCCAGGGCATCCGAATAAACCAATTGTCCCGGAGTTAGTCCGCCGTCGCCGCTTTTTTTCGACATTGCTTTTTGATAGGCAGGGCCGGAAAAATCTTCATCCGCATAAATACAATCCAATAAACCGCAGCCTGTTCCGTGGATAGTCAAGGGTATTTCCTTCGCTTTCCGGTAATTTCATCTATGTGAATTTTCCAAACAGCTGTCCGGGAAAGCATTTGTGCTGCTTCATTTTCGAATGCATGCATATTACCGGGTATAAAACGTTCGCTGAGTATTCGCAGTCCGTGAAGTTTTTCTTTGTCATTTGTTACTTCTTCGGCAGTACCAAACACAATGGCAGACTCATAAACTGCGGTAAAACAATTTTCGGGGAATTCGACATTTCCAACAAAGGTAATACAGACTTTTGGCCTGGCGCGGAGGATTTCGAGCTTGTGTCCTTCCATGGCACAGTGAAAGTAAAGCCAGTCTGTTTCCCGAATAAAAGAAAGCGGGACGCAGTAGGGGGCAGCCTTATGGTCCGCGACGGACAGTACGCCCCAGGACGCTCGATCTAAAATCAACAGCGCTTCTTCGCGGGTTGTTTCCCTGTCTTTTCTTCGCATATTCATGTTAAAATCCCAAATCCTGTCCTATGATGATCACTTTAATCCGGCCGGCAGGTCTGCAAAGTCTGGTGATCACAATTTGCGCACAAATTGAATCGTAAGTTTTACAATCTTTGCAGAAACCGAAAACAATGCATGGAGTTTTATTATCAGGAAAACGCTGTGTGTTCAGGGGAGCGGCAATGTTTCGTGCCCGCTGTATGGCATCATCCAGTGTTTTGGCAGCCTTGGCGATGCTTGTAACAATAATAACCTGCTTGGGGCCGTAACAAAGAGCCGCTACGCGATTCCCATAAGCGTCGATGTTAACCAGTTGGCCGTCTTGGCTTAATGCATTTGTCCCCATCAGATATGTATCACAGAGAAGACCCTGCCGCATTAAGTCAGTTTTTTCTTCCGGCGTTTTTGCTGCATCCCTGTTGATCACCTTGTAACCGCGTTTTTCCGCTTCGTCATAGAGGTTCATGACTTTGGCCGTCATCGATCCGCCCCAGGAAATAACATGTTCCTTTGGGATAAGACTAAAAACTTTTTCCACGGCCTGAGAAATGTCGTCAAAATATGCTGCTTCAAAATGCCGGTCTTTCAATGCTTTGACCAGTTCCGTGCCCAGTTTTGAATTGCGCAGTTCATAGAATGATTTTGTTGTATTGTCCATGCATATCTCCTTATACTAAACCAAAACTAACAGAGTTTTGGTTTAATCTAAACTATACCAGAAAATACTTTTTTGGTACTATTACTAATGATCGGACTACATTCTGCAGAAGGACGGCGCAAACCGGCAGTCCTTGCCATCATCATTTGTGTATTAATTTGGGGCTTTTCCTTTATTTCAATTAAAGTTGCAGTTTCGGTTTTTCCTCCAATGACTTTGGGCGCTGTTCGCTTTGCAATGGCCCTTGTACTGCTTTTTACCATGTACCGCGTTTCGATAAAAAGGACAAACGAGAAAAATCTCCTGACCAATATTAAGAAAGATCTGCCTTTGCTTATCTGTTCCGGTCTTATGGGAATAACCTTTTATTTTTTCGGAGAGAACAACGGCGTGGCTTTGGTTTCTGCATCCGAGGCTTCCATTATTGTTGCAGCAATTCCGGTACTAACTGTAATAGCCGATTGGCTGTTTTCCAGGATATCATCAGGCAGCCACACGCAGCTTGGCTGGCGGCATTGGCTGGGAGCTGTTGTTTCCATGGCCGGGGTTGTACTTGTTGCCGGCATTTCCCTTTCTCTTTCAGGGAGTATTAAAGGTTATCTTTATATGGGAGGAGCCGCTCTTTGCTGGGTTGTTTACGGCTTGCTTACCCGCCCGCTTTTCGAACGAAAGCGATCGCGTATCTATGTTGTATTCTGGCAAAATCTTTTTGGATTTATCGGCTTTCTTCCATTCGCCTTTCTGGAACGTGCAGAGTGGACAAAACCGTCATTGTTTGTATTCTGTCATGTGCTCTTTCTTGGATTGTGCTGTTCGGCAATGGGATACTGGCTTTATGCTCATGCTCTGGAAATATTGGGAATGTCGGTTACAGCGGTATTCATTAATCTGATCCCCGTAGTAACGGTAATTGCCGGTTTTTTTATACTTGGCGACAGGCTTACAGTACTGCAATTTGCAGGAGCAGTATTGGTAATTGCAGGAGTATACCTGACTGTTTTGCCAATGCGTAATAGCCGGGTTATTAATCCTGAAAAGTAATTACAGTTTTTAATCCTTCAGCTTTCTTCGCATATTCAATCGCTTCGGAAAATTCCGTAATCTGACAGCGCCGGGATATAAGCTTTGACAAATCCAGAGTTCCTGCGGCGGCCATTTTTGCTATGGCCCGGTACTGGTTTACATTTCCCCTGGTGGAACCGTAAATGGATAGTTGTTTGTAATGAATTAAGTTAGAAGGTATTGTGATCATGTCTTTTCCTGCCGGAAGGCCTCCAAAATAGAGGATACGGCCGTTCATGCCGGTTATTTTAAGAGCGTCTACCTGGGCAGCGGGCGCCGGACATGCAGTAATGACAACATCAAAACCCTTGTTGTTCGTTAAGCGCATTGCTGCAGCTTCAAGATCGTCATCTTCAATTGCTTCCGAACCGGGAACAATATCTACGCTTTGCTTCATTCTTTCGCGGGACAGATCCCGCATATAAACCTTTGCAACCCCGAATGACTTTGCCAGGAGGCCGTGCATTATCCCAATGGGTCCGGCGCCGATAATAAGCACTTTATCGTTCAGGCGTAAACCGGTTAGCTGTTGTCCGTTTAATACACAGGATGCCGGTTCAATCAGGGCTGCTGCATCCAATGACATTGAATCATCAAGGATCATAATGTTCCCCTGAATTACGGCGTTTCGGGGTATTCTGACATATTCTGCAAAACCTCCGTCCATATTAATGCCGAAGGCTGTGTAGTCAGGGCATAGATGGGTATCTCCGGAAGTACACCAGTCACAAATACCGCAGCCAATATTCGGCGCCAGAGCGATTCGCATTCCCCTTTTATAACCTTTAACATTCTTGCCGGCTTGTTCAATAATTCCGGAAATTTCATGGCCTAAAACCAGAGGATGATCGTTATCTACTCCCTTATAACCGTTTCCGATCATACGCAAATCAGAACCGCAGATTGCAGCTGCTTTTGTTTTAAGGAGTATCTGATCATCGTTAATTTCCGGAATTGCACATTCAACTACCCGTATATCCTGAGGCCCGAATAATTTTGCCGCTTTCATGTATTTTCCTCTTTAAAAAAGATTATTTGACCCGACTTGATCGATTCGTTTCCCGCCCGTACAATGTCAACTGCAGCCATGCCGTCTGTTCCGCTTACTTCAGGTTGTGTGTTTTCTCTGATAGACTGAATAAAACTGATATCTTCATTTACATAGGCTTCGTAGAATAAATTGGTCCAACTCTTAACAGTGTCTCCGCGGAACTGTTTGTCTTTTGTATATAATAGTGTGCTGCTTCCCGCTAATCCTCCTATTTCGATATGGCCTTCGGTTCCTACAATATCGGTTCTGGCATCATAACCATACTGGACTCCCTGGGCTCCGTCTATGTTTCCCAACATTCCGTTTTTCATCCGCACATTCATAAGAACCGTGTCATAGAAATCCGGGTATTGTTTTCTTGCATTCTCGCAGCGGAAATTTCCGGCAATGGCATGGAGGCTTTCAGCATCGCTTCCTGTAAACCAGCGCAATGTGTCAATGTCGTGACTGTTTACCTCCGCCAAAGGGCCATTGCTTTTATCAATATCGTACATCCACTCTTGGGGAGTACTGGGTCCGCGGGTCATGGATTTTACTGTTACTACCTGCCCAATAGCCCCTGAGTCGATTAATTCTTTGGCACGTCTGTAGTTGGAATCAAAACGGCGCATAAATCCAATTTGCAGTTTTATTCCGTTTGCTTCAGCTGCTTCGATCATTTGCCGGCATTCTTCCTTGTTCATAGCCATAGGCTTTTCGCAGAAAACATGCTTTTTTGCCTTTGCCGACTCAATTACAATTTCGTGATGAAACTTTGTCGGCGTTACAACAATTACAGCATCTATAGCGTTGTTTTCTATAATATTATGCCAATCGGTGCACCATGTACTGAGTCCCAGTTCTGCAGCTGATTGTCTTGCACTTTCTTCTATTACATCACTGACAGCAATCATTTTGGCATAAGGTACCCGTGATGCAAAATTTCGCGCATGGATCATTCCCGCCCGGCCTGCTCCGATAAGGCCCAGTCCTATTGTTTCCTGCATATAATTTTTCTCCGTTTTTAGTATAAATCGCTTACTGTTTTTATAGTCTCCAGATATTTTTTTGCTGCTGGTTTATATTTTTCGTGATGAATTTGATTGCATACGATAGGCGGTTTATTGCGGATTGTTTTGTTTATTGCCGCCCGGTAATCGGACAGTATGCCGGCTCCGTAACCGGCAATGGCCGCACTTCCTACCAATGCAGTATCACCCACTTCAGTCCTTATTACTTCAAGATCAAGGACATCGGCTTTTATCTGCAGGAAGAGTTCTGATGACGCTCCGCCTCCGATTGCAGTCATGCTCCTGAAATTGCTTTTGGGGTATAAATCCCGCAATATCGAAAGATAATATGCATACTCGTAAGAGATCCCTTCCATAATCGATCGGAACATATGCGCAGTTCCGTGTCTTAGATCAAGTCCCGTAAAACTTCCCTTTAATTTCGGATTAGACGGAAACACCCGTCCGGTAAAATGGGGAATAAAAATCAGGCCTTCGCTCCCCGGCGGAAGGGTTTCACATTCAGCTTCCAGGGTCTTGTAGGAAAGCGGCGGTTTTCCGGTAAAGTTATCCCTAAACCAGCGCAGTGTAAGTCCGCCCCCGTTGATATAGGTAAGCGGGAAGAAGTGTCCGTCTTCCGGGGAACGCATCATAATCATGGTTTTATGTTTTATGTCCGGTGAATAGGAATCTACTGTACAGCACAGTACCGACGCGGTTCCGGCACAGTCCAGAATCTGAGCATCCTGAAAAAGTCCGGCTCCAAGGACAGATGCGGCCGTATCTCCGGCGCCGGCGGCTACCGCAATACCGGCGGATAGTCCTGTCTGAGCGGCAAATTCGGAAGTGGTTTTTCCTACAATCTCAAAAGGCGATACAATACGCGGCAGTTTTTCTTTTGCCAGATCGAAGGTTTCCGTAAGTTCATCGCTCCAGACTTTGTTTTGGTTGTCTGCAAAACCGGAGTACTGTAAATGCGTCCAGTCAAAATAGGATTCACTTCCTTTTAATCCGCAGATCTTTCCGACAACATAAGTATGGGGCAATACAAAAGCAGTAGTTTTATTGTAAGCATCCGGATGTTCTTTTTTCCACCACAGTATTTTTGGTCCATGGGTAAAACTTACAGGCGATCCGGTAAGGGTTATATAACGTTCTTCTGCCCGTTCTTTTACCAGTTTTACATACTCTTTGCAGCGTGTATCAAGCCAGGAATCGTAATAGGTTGATGCTTCCCCGTCTTTGTCTATTCCCATGATTCCTGCCATTTGTGAATCAATGCTGATTGCAGCAACTTCCGTACCTTTGCATCCCGATTTTTCCGTTAATGATTTAATTACACGGATTACTGAACCGTAAATATCATCTGCTTCCTGCCAGGTTGTTCCCGGTTCCGGCTGGATAAGTTTTGATTCTTCGAATGCGGTAGCCAAAGCATTTAAATCTGCGTCAAAAATTTGCCCTTTGGTTCCCTGAGTTCCAATATCAATTCCAATAAGGTATAAAGCCATTTTTTCCCTGCCTAAATAACTTCTGTACTAAAGCCGAAAACCTTTGCCATTTGCAATAATTCGTGGGTTATATCCCCTTGTATGATTATTGCATGATGCGATGAGAGAGCTTCCATTACCTTATGACCGCTTCTGTTACGGTAACGAATTAGTGCGCCGTTTCTGCAATCAGAACCGGGATACTGAACATAGTCTTCTATCTCCGCTTCGATAATGGTTATCCCTTTCATGTCGGATCTAAGTTTTGCCATGGTAATGGGGCCGCACTTCATACGGCAGTCGATAACGATGGCATTTTCATTTACAATCTCCAATGCTTTTGGGCGCATTGTCCAGTGGGTACAGAAACTTTGCGGGGCCAATCCAAAATAACCGCAGTGAACTCCCAGTGCATGGTTGTCCGGATCTGCAATGTCCGGAAACGTATCTATTTTTTCATGTTTTAACGCTGCCATTCCTACTAGGAATGGATAGATATTGGTCATCATTAATGGTTTTTGCAACGCTGAGTATAAAATGAATTTGCTGATTAATGTAACTGTATCACCTTCGCATGCCCATATTATGTGATCATGTTCAAACACCCAGTTCCAGGCCAGACATGGCGTGGTCAGTGAATGAAAGGATTCATTCAGACAATTACTGCCGACTCCATAAACATTTCCAACGCTTTGAATTACTTCCTTAATTGCCATGTATAGTTTTACCGCTTTAAGGATATTTTCCTCTTTTACTCCTTCCTGAGGCACTGCCCATTCTTTCCACAAAGAAGCAGCATCAGTATCGGAAATTTGTCCGGCCCGTTCGTTTACCGCTTTCCAGCTCTGGTATACAATCCTGATATTAAAAGCATTTTCTATTGCTTTGGTACATTCGGCTTCCCACCAATAGAATCGCTTAAAGATATTGGCTTGCATACCTTCGCCTGGATCGTCCTGAAACATTAGGAAGTTGATTCTTCCGTTCATTAACCGCTTTGATGCCATGGTTCTGAGTATTACTTTGGCCAGTTCAATATTGTACGGTGTAAAGACATTCATTCCTATTTGCAAACGAAGGTAGTTAACAATTTCCCAGTCCCACATTTCTACAGTTCCGAAAGAGGAGGTAAGCACAATAACGGGAATGTTTATTTTTTCCAAATCGGTACGGTGAGAAAAAATAGCACCTATCATCTGGGGAAATAAAATTGCATCGGCTTTGGGGGATATGGGTGTTCCCAAAGGCTGTTCGTCCAAAAATTCTGCAGTATCTGAATACAACGATTTTAACGCTTTAAGCTGCTTTTGCCGTTCCCTTGTTTCCCTCTCGTTTGCTTCGGTAAAATATAAAGGTAATAAAACTGTTTTCATATCTGCCTCCGGATTATTTCTGGAAATCAATCTGCTTTATTCGCAGTGGGGCTTTATACCCCGCATTACGTAATTTTCTGAGCCAATTCTACAATAACCCCGTCCGGATCAATACAGAGCAGCGCTTTAACTTTTAACGGTTCCAGCACACATAAATCCATTTCAAATTTTACATTATTTTGGATAAGCTTTTGATTGAGTTCGTCGATATTATCCACATTAAAGGCAATGTGTTTTACAAACCCTTCTTTATTCTGAAGTTCATTGTAAATTGTTCTGTCTTTGTGTTCAAATAATTCAACCGCACTATTATCGGGGAGCCGCACATAGTGAAGAATAACATCTCCCATATCAACCGTTTCACCAATGGCAAGACCAAGTATTTCCGAATAAAATGCCTTGCTTTTCGCAATATCCTTTGAATTTATTGCAGTGTGATCAAATCGTTTTATAGCCATCATTATTTCCTTTTAAGAGTTACCGGGTTGGAAAAATTCCAACCCGGATAAAATACTTTCAACAGATTGAGCCATTTTTAAACTTCAGTTGTTTAAATGGCCCGGTTTACAGGTATTGCAAATAGCTGAGCTTGTTCCACCTGACCACTTTACAAAGTGGCAAGGTAAGTTCCTGAACAGCTTCAGTTTTGGAAAGTTTCCTTATTTTATTTCAGATAAAGCAACTTTCCTTCCTTCTTCATTGGACTTTAAAGCCGCATCCAATACCTGCATGATCTTTTTCCCGTCTTCCATATTGGGATTTATGGGTTTACCGTCCTTCAGGGCATTAAGGAAATCTGCCATTGCATGTATAAAGGGATGCTCATAACCAATTATATGACCGGGCGCCCACCATGCCCCTGCATAGGGATGTGTCGATTCGGTAATCATTATGTCTTTAAAACCCTGAATATCAGGATCTTCTTCCCGGTTAAGGAACTGTAATTCGTTCATTCGTTCATTGTTAAACGTAATACTTCCTTTGGAACCGTAGATCTCAAAGTTGTTGTAATTCTTCCGGCCGCCGGAAAAACGGGAATTTTCAAAGGAACCCAATGCGCCGTTTGCAAATTCTGCTACCATAAAACTTGCGTCATCTACGGTAACTTTGCCTTTTCCGCTGCTTTCCGACTTCCCTGCAGCGAATGCTGCAGCTCCTGATCCGGGTAAAGGCCGCTCGGTAATGAACGTTTTATTGATTGCAGTTACCGCCGAAATATCCCCGACAAGGAATTGTGCCAGATCTACTGAATGAGAACCTAAATCCCAGAGCGGTCCGGCATTGGCAGTTTCTTTCTGTAAATGCCAGGTTAACGGAAAGTCAGGGCTCATAATCCAATCCTGGAGATATGCTCCCCGCCAGTGGTAAATGGTTCCCAATTTACCTTCATCAATAAGTTTTTTTGCATAGGCAACAGCCGGTACCCGCCTGTAATTGTGATTCAGGTAGTTTAATACACCTGCTTTTTTTACAGCTTCGGCCATTTCACTGGCTTCCTGGTAAGAAAGGCCTATTGGCTTTTCGCAGAAAATTGCCTTTCCGTGTTTTGCAGCTTCCAGTACCATTTCTTTATGCATATTGGTGGTAGTTACTATGCAGACGATATCAACATCGTCCCTGGCCATAACTTCTTTCCAGTCCTGGGTTGAACTTTCATAACCCCAGCGTGCGGCAAAAGCATCGGTTACAGCCTTGTTTCTTCCAAACACTACCTTAAAGACCGGCTCATAGGGTACATCAAAAAATTTCGCAACCTTTAGCCACCCGTTTGAATGGGCTTTTCCCATAAAACCGGTGCCCAGCATAGCGATATTTATTTTTTTGGCCATATCTTGCTCCTTATTTTATGTTTGCTACCAGGTTTTTCATTCCTTCCACTGAAAGAGCAATTGCCTCTTCTTCCCTTCCGCGCCAATCATAATGCGGATGATCAATTTCCACAGCAAGGAATCCTTCAAAATTGGCCTTTGCCAGAATATTAACAAGCGTCTGGTTATCTATCAGGCCATGTCCCACGGGAACACCGGAGAAGAAGAACCAGTCTGATGGTTTAGCTTCTTTTGGATTAACTGCAAGATCTTTCAGGTGAACAGCAAAAGTATATTTGGCCAGCAATTCCATGCCCCGTACCGGATCGTCAAGAAGCCGGAGGAAATTTCCTGTGTCAAAGTTTACACCAAAATTAGGAGAACCAACTCCTTCTACCAGGGTAAGGATTTCATCCGCCGTATAGTCAATGTGGTTTTCGACAGCCATTTTAACGCCGTATTCCTCGGCTATCTTTACAGCTTCCTTGAACTGAACCATTAAACGGTCAATTTGTTCTTTATGATTTTCGTGGCGGAACATCAGGCTGGAACCCGTTACACGCATTACCGTGGCCCCTATTGTTTTGGCATGGGGTATCAAACTTTTCATTTCCTTGAACGCTTCAGGATTTAAGCCGCGTTCAAGTCCGTCCGGGTGTCCCCATGCCCATACCCTGTCAAAGCCATACTCATTAAGCATGGCATTCAGTTCTTCCAGGTATGGTTTTTCTGTACTTTCCAGGAAACAGGTTTCAAGGGATACGCCGTCTACTTTTAACTCTTTAGCACGGGTTAAAAAATCTTTCATGGTCATCAGTTTTTCCGGTTTGTCCTGATCCGGATAGACTTCTCCGAAGAAACGGTGATAACAGTAACTATCAATACCTACTTTCATCTTGATTTCTCCTTCTTTAAAAAAATTAGTATATCAGTATAACCTTACATTATTACATATGTCAATTATTATTTTACCGGAAACAAAGCACAGTACCTGTCATAACCTTCTTTCCAGCGGGAGGTGTCTTCTGGTTCGTATACTTGTGTTGGAAAAGAATCTACTATTATATTGCGCCCTTCTTTAATTGATGTTATTTTACCTGCAGCGATAAGCTGAACCAGTATATTGCCCAAAACAGTTGCTTCCTGAGGGCCGGCTGCAACCGGAAGACAGCAGGCATTGGCGGTAAAAGAGCACATAAGAGAATCTTTAGAGCCGCCCCCTATGATATTGATCACAGAAAAAGAGATGCCGGTAACCTCTTTAAGAAGCTCCAGATTACGCCGGTATTTCATGGCAAGGCTTTCATATACACAGCGTACCAGGGCGCCGGTATCTTCCGGAACGGTTCCATACCGCTGCCGGCAGCTTTCCTCTATTTTGCCCAGAATATTGCCGGGAGCAAAGAAACAAGTATCATCCACATCAATAAAAAAAGCAAAAGGAGTGGCTTTTTTCGCCATATTTTCCAATTCGGCGTAACTGTACTCAATACCTTTAAAGCGATATTCGGCACGGATTTCCTGGATTATCCACGAACCCATAACATTCTTTAAAAAACGGTGATGATCCGGATATCCCCCTTCGTTTGCGATGTTATGCCGGTATGCTGCTTCGTTTATCAGAGGTTGTTGCAGTTCGCAGCCCATTAATGACCATGTTCCGCTGCTGATAATAATAGCGTCTCTGCGATCCAGCGGTGAAGACAGGTAGGCAGATGCTGTATCATGTTCGCAAACCGAAACAACACGGAATGGAGAAATACCCTGTTCACGGCACAGCCGTTCCCGCAGCTGTCCGGTTACTGTACCGGGCATAACAACCGGGCCGAAAAGATCCCTGCGGATATTAAATGCTTCCAGCACTTCTTTTGAAAATTCCCTGTCTGAATAACTGTATAGCTGGCTTACCGAAGAAATGGTATATTCGGCTGCGGCTTCGCCGGTAAGAAAGTAAATCAACAGATCGGGTACAAAAAGAAGTTTATAGGCATTATCAAGAATCCAGTCCTGACCGGCTGCCTGCATGGCGCCAAGCTGCATCAGGGTACTAAAAAGGGCGTTTTGATTTCCGGTAAGTTCGTACAAACGCCGGGGAGATATTTTACCGTAAACATAATCTGCGTAACGTGAAGTCCGTTCGTCCCGGTAACAGCGTACCGGTGTTAATAGTTCTCCGTTTTTATCAATAAAACCAAAATCATTGGAAAAAGAATCTATTCCCAGAGAAAGAACCGGACCCGATGCTTTCCGAAGACCGTCCAGGAGATTACGGTAGATCCCGGCAATTTCCCAGTAAAGGCCGTCTCCCATAAGAACAGAACTGTGTTCAAATCTGACAAGCTCGGAAAGCGTAATCCTTTTGCCGTCAAAATGACCTTCCATTACTTTTCCGCCCGAGCCGCCCAGATCAAAAGCAAGAAGATTCATTGGTTTATCCTAAATAAAATTTTGAACCGTAGCGCAATATGCGTCACATTCAATCCGTTCCAGCATGCTATAGGCTTTGTAAATATCGCCCCCGGAAACAACAACTCCATGCAGCGGCATAATTACACCGATTGGTTTTTTTTCGGCCAGTTCCCTGTGTTCTTCAAAATAGTTGTAGATATTTCTTGAAAGTTCTTCCGTATAGGCCTTGGTCCACTTGATGCAGCCTACATCTCCCCTGCCCATAGTCGCTTCTGTCATGCTGGGTATGGGTTTTGCTTTGGCAACATAGGGCATACAGTAAAACGGATGTGCATGGATAGTACAGCCGATTTCCTTAAAGTGCTGCAGAATTAAAATGTGCATAAGACTTTCCCGTGAAAGCCTGCCGCTGCCTTCCAGTATATTTTCGTTATAATCGATAAGCAAAAAATCTTCGGGATTAAGTATGCAATGTTTTTCTTCGCTCATCATCGAAGGAGAAATCAAAATACGGTTTTCTTCGACCCTTACCGCAAAATTACCGCCTGCAGCATTGGTAAGCCGGCGTTCCCATATAAGCCGTGCCGTTGCAGTCATTTCCTTGCGCATTTCCAAATAAGACAAACCGCTCATAATATTCTCCTTATGCAATGTGCTTGTTCCGCCTGACCGCTTTGTAAAGCAGCCAGGTGAAACAGTTTCAGTTTATCTGATTTTTTGCAGCTTTGTCTGAGCTGCAAGGGTTTTTAACCTGCTTTGATCAAAACCAACCGAAAGTAATGATTCCGCCTTGGCAGAAGAAGCTCCCGTGGCAATTCGCAGGGTTTCTTCAATAGAAAATCCTTCTGCATATCCGTACAATAAGCCTGCCAAAAAACAATCTCCGCAGCCTGTGGTATTGATCACCTTTACATCCGGCGGTTCAGCAAAATATGTCCCGTCTTCGGAATACAGTATAGAACCCTTTTTTCCCAAAGAAACGGCAATAGTATTAACATTGTAATGGGATAATGATTGTAAAGCCGCAATGATGTCGTCGGTATTATCAGATAGTTTCCGCCCGCACAAAAAAGATAACTCGTCCAGATTGGGTTTTATCAAAAAAAGACCGGAACCGCCGGTTAGGCCGGAGCATTCCTTTAATGCCTGTCCTGATGTGTCAAGGAATATGCGGAGTTTTTTCGATTCCAGTTCCCCGATAATGCGGCTGTAAACATGCGGATCGGCATTGGATACATCCCCCGAAAGAACCAAATAATCTTTGCTGTTTATTTCTTTTTGCATTACATCAAGTAAATCCCGGATATCTTCCTCATTCAGGGGCATACCTTTTTCGGTAATCAGCGTACTGTCTCCGCTGTCTTCAACAATAACGTAATTGGTCCGACTGTTGCCTTCCGGTCTGTGAATAAAATGTACTTCCAGTTCATGCTCTGAAAGCATTTCTATAATCCGTTTGCCGGTTTTGCCGTGACAAACACCAAAGGCGCTGCTTCCTTTTCCGATAAGTTTTAAATTAATAGAGACATGGGTTCCTTTGCCTCCCAATGTATCTTTACTGTTTTGTATGCGGTTGGTAACGTTTCTTTTGAACTCATTAATAAAGAATACTTTGTCAATTGCAGGATTTAAGGTTACGGTATTAATCATTATTCCGATTCCATTCTTTGATAATATCAGCAAACAAGAGGCAGTCAAGTTCAACTTACCGTCAATTACGGCGGTTTTTTGCTGATATTTTTCATTGCCAATTGTTTATTAACATGATAATATTAAACTGTATTTGTTAATATGTCATTACTTGTTAATCAAGGAGGGTGAGCATGAAATTAGGGTTCTTTACGGCTAATTTTACGGAAATGCCTCTGGAACAGGTCGCTAAAATGGTTGCCGGCTATGGCTACGAAACACTGGAAATACCTGCTTACGAAGGCAACGGCCAATTTGAACCGGCAGATGTACTAAAACCTGGTAAAGCAGCGGAAATACGCAAAATGACGGCCGGGTACGGACTTGATATCTGTGCTCTGAGCAATCATTCGGATTCATTCCTTATTATGGGCCCGACAGGGGTCGATACTGATTTTATCTATAAAGGGAGCCCGGAAGAAAAGATCAAACACGGATCAGACCGGCTTATTCTGACAGCCCAGGCGGCAAATGCTTTGGAAGTACCGGTAGTTGTCGGGTATCCCGGTGTTGAAAACTGGGGCCGGTTTTTCTTTTTCCCCTACGGTCAGGGCTGGGCCGAATACGAAAAACAATTCGCCGACAGGTTCATTCCCATTCTGGATAAATTCAAGGAATATGGGGTTAAGTTTGCCATTGAGATCCATCCGAACAGTTTTGTGTATGATACACTTACGGCGGAAAAAGCCCTTAAAGTGGTTGATAATCATCCTGCTTTGGGTTATAACCTTGATCCGGCAAATATTCTCTATCTAAAGATAAGTGCGGAATTGCTTATCGATCGTCTGGCAGACAGGATATATCATGTTCACGCCAAGGATGCGGAGTTGGTGGAACATAATCTGGCTTTGGGCGGTGTATTGATGCAGGGCGATATGCGGCGTATCGATCGTTCGTATCGTTTCCGTATTCCCGGATGGGGCGAAATTAATTGGAAAAAGATTATTACCGAATTGTCCATGGTTGGTTACACAGGCCCTATTAGCTATGAACACGAAGATGTAACCATGAGCCGCATGGATGGAGTTGAAAAAGTCGCTTTGTATTTAAAACCCCTTTTGATTAAAAATCCCTATGAGGGGCGTAAAGATAAACTCTTTGATCACACATAAACATAAAATTATGGAGGAATGATTATGAGCTACAAAGACACATTGCTGACGCCGGTAAAGATTGGCGAAAAAACCTGTAAGAACCGGTTTTTTATGCAGGCTATGGAATGTAATGACGAGGATGCCAATGGAAATCCGTCTCAGATGACCATCGACAGGTATGTTAATCTGGCAAACGGCGAAGCGGGAATGTTTTCCCTGGAAGCCATCTCCATTACCAAGGAAAGTGTTTCGCGTAACAGCCAGCTGACCATTATGGAACCCAACAGGGTGGCGCTGAAAAATCTGGTCACTGAAGTTAAGAAGGCAAGTCCCGATGCAATTTTTATTTTTCAGCTTACCCATGCCGGGGAATTGTCCAACCCTGACTTTTCACGCAGGGTAACCGTAAAACCATTGTATGGTTACGGCGGCGATTTGCTTAGTGAAGAAGAAGTCGATAAAATCATGGACGCCTTTGTCCTTGCCGCAGAAATTGCCCATGACGCCGGAGCCGACGGTATAGATATGAAACTCTGCCATGGTTACTTTGGCTCGCAGATATTGCGTCCATACAACGACCGCAAGTGGAAATACGGCGGCAGCTGGGAAAACCGAAGCCGTTTTGCTTTTGACCTGTACGAGCGGATTCAAAAACGGGTAAATGATAAAAACTTCCTTATTGGATCAAAAATTTCAATTTGGGAAGGATTCCCCGGCGGCTTCGGCACCTGCGCTCCTGATTCTCCGGTTATTGATCTGACCGAACCCATTGCCCTTTGTAAGGGACTTGAAGAACGAGGAGCTCAATTTTTTATCCAATCTGCGGGAAGTCCGTCGATTACCATTAGTCTTACTCAAATAGACAAAACTATTCCCTATTATTCCTACTTGCATCAGTACTTTGCCAACGAGATAAAGAAAAACCTCCGTCCGGAAACAGTGCTTATTGGTTCCAGTTTTACTCCCTATCGTAACGGTAAAAACAAGCTCTGTGCAGTTAGTCCGGAAGATAGTTCGCTGTTCGGCTTTGGCGCCCAATGTGTGGAACGGAAAGTCTGCGACATGATTGCTCTTGGCCGGCAGTCTTTTGCCGATCCCCACCTGCCCAGAAAACTCCGGGAAGGAAAAGAAAACGAAATAAAATGGTGCACTATTTGTGATAACTGCCTGGAACTGCTTATACAGCAGAGTAAAATCGGCTGTTGTACCTATAACAAGTTTTACACCGATGAACTTGTCCGTACCCGTAAAGAAAAAGGAGCGTTACAAACAAATCATACATAAAAATGTATGGTTAAAAGGGCTGCCGGCCGGCAGCCCTTTTTTATTAGAAAGTCTGGTTTAATGTCCTGCAGTTTAATAATTTGTAAATTAGATTTTGCGAATTTGTCTCATTCAATAATACTTTCATTTTCGCGATAAGTCTTCCAGACATTTTCAAAAAAATCATCGGCTGGGGGAATGGGTCGTACAGGGCGCCATGCAACAGTGCATTTTTTGTTTTGATACATAATTTCCTGAACCATTGCCGAAAATTCTCCGGTGTCAAGTTTCATACTGCATTCATCAGGAAGTGCAGGATGCGGCTTTGTCCCTTCTTTGTCAAAATACAGCGCACTTCCCCGGCTTTTGCCGCCCTGGCTAAAATAGTCTTTCATGGCAGAAAGATACATATATTGGCTGACAAGCAGATCTTTTAAAGTAAACACAAGACTTAAATCACCGGGATTATCTATGCGTATAACTTTTACAAAACTGTCAAGCATATTTTTTATTTCTTCCATGGCATGTGTAATAGATTCCATGTTTCTAAGCATTCCGCCTGCCAGACTCATACGTTCTCTGGCTTTATTAAGAAGAATACTAATATCCTGTTTATTTTTAATATCACTATCAAAAATATTTGATATTTCAGATAACACGTCGCCCAGCATCTGTTTGATTAATTCGCGTTTGTCAGGAACATTGGTTCTTTTACGGGCAATGTAAAGAGCAGCCCGAAGCGATCCGGCCTGGCCCGAGTTAAGAGCGCTTCCGCCGGGACGAAATACACCGTGGGTGCCGGCAGCCTCGCCAACCGGAAACAGCCCTTCAAGATTGGAACGCCACCATGAATCTACCGCAAGGCCGCCGTTGTTATGCTGCACGCATACGGCTATCTCCAGCATTTGGGAACACAGGTCAACACCCTTGTCCAGAAAAAAGTTATAAGCCGGTTTGTTCATGTGCCGCAGGCGCTCTATCGGAGTTCCAAAACACGCGTTGGCATTGTTCAGGTATTCTCTGCACTCGGTAAAAAGGGAATTGTAATCAATTTCGACCAACCCCAAAGGATTACGGGTAAAATCAAGAAAAACCCGCCTGCCTTTTTGTGTCTGAAGAAACACAATTATATCAATAAGAGATGATCCCGGACTGTTTGGTGTACCAAGTTTACCTGCATCAAAAGGCCATTGGTAACCTTTAAGAAAAACCAAAGACAGCATTATGGAAGGATCATCGAAATAGTCCATAAGAAATTCCTGTTCATCCGTACCGTCTTTGGCTGTAGAAACAAAACGGGGAAGAACCTGCATATAGGTACCGCTGACGTTCCAGCGCGGACACACCGATGACAGACCGCATTGCCATTCGGTAAGATTACGGCCCATTGCACCCGCTTCAAACGCAATGCCTGTAGCCCCGTTTTGACTTTCGGGATACACTGATGCCTTATACATTGTGGCAGGTCCCCCGGTAGCCCACACAATATTGGGACTCCAAAACAGCATGTAACGATTCTGCGGATCATTCAGCTGCTCGAGATTAAGGCAAAGAACCCCCAGTGCCTTTCCGTTATATGCGATTAACCTGATTATCTGCATCCGATCAAAGATACACAGGCCTTTTTCACGGGCGGATTTTTCAAGTACCTCGGTCATTATTTTTGAAGTATAGGGTCCAGCGCTGGTAGCCCGGCGTGCCGGATCGTGATCTGTTTTGTAACCGACATATTCGCCGTACCGGTTTTTGGGGAAAGGTACACCCAGCAAGGCAAGCTTGGTAAAGCAGGCAGCCGAACTGGCAGCCTCGCAAAGGGCAATGTCGCCGTCCATGCTCTGGCCGGAAAAAAGCGTTTGCGCAAGGTCGTGGACGCTGTCCCTGTCCTTTCCCGAAAGGGAAAGTTTATAATATGTCTGCTTGTCTGAACCGGTGTTACGCGAAGTGCCGGACAACACCGATTCTGTTACCATGGCGGCATTTTTTATTCCTTCACGCAACAAGGTATCTGCGGCGTTAAAACCGGCGGCCCCGGAACCGGCAACAATAACAGCGGGAAAATAAACCTTTACCGGTGTATTTTGAACGATAATGGTTTTTTCTTCCATGTTTTATTTCAGAGCCTCTTAATATGAAAACCGCCATCAACATCAATACAATTTCCGGTGGTATAGAGAAAATTATCTCCGGCGAATACCGAAACAGCGTCGGCTACATCCTCGGCTTTTCCCCAGCGTGCTATGGGAAATATCCCCTCTTTAATAAGGCGGTCGTATTTTTCGCTTACTCCTGCAGTCATATCGGTTTGTATAACTCCGGGGCGGATTTCATGTACAAATATGCCTTCGGCTGCAAGGCGGCTGGCATATAGTTTAGTGAGCATGGAAATCCCCGCTTTTGACACACAATATTCGCCGCGGTTTACTGACGCAACTTCAGCCGAACAGGAACCAATATTGATTATGGTTCCCCTCTTCCCATTAATTGGAGACTGAGACAACATAACCTGTGCGGCAAGCTGGCTTAAAAACATTACGGATTTTGCATTGGTATTCATAACATAATCGTAACTTTCTTCGCTCATCTCCAGCAGGTCTGCCCTGACCTTTGGTGCGACACCGGCATTATTAACCAGTACATCGAGTTGACCGAATCTGTTCAGGGTTTCGTCAATAATCCGTTTGCGGTCTTCGGTACTTGCAACATTGGCCTGGATATAGAGGTAATCGCCTGTAACGGCGGAAAGAGTATCAAGGTTTTTATTACAGTCTGATTCAGGGCGGGTTCCTGCCAGGGCGATGTTAAAACCATCTTTTGCCAGACGCAGACTAATAGCAAATCCAATGCCGCGCGAACCGCCTGTAACAATTGCTGTTTTCTTCATGTTAACCTCTCTATTTCCAAAAATTACATTTTATAATGCAGATCGTACTTCGGCTTCCTGCCGTGCTTGTTTTAAAATTGGCGCATATATTTTACTGTCCCGGACAACACAGCCAGCCTTGCTGTGATCCCTCATAATCTGGGTACACTTTGAACAGGTTACACAGCATTTTTCTTTTTCTGCAGCCCCTGTTCTGAATATATCTGCCGGAAGATTCGGATAGGCAAAGGACGAACGGCCCAGTCCAACAAAGGAACAACGGCCTGCAGCAATATTCGCCGCACCGGCATGGGGAATAAACTGCCTGAACCAACTGTACCCATTTCCAACCACCGGAACAGTACCAGCCAGTTTTTGTACCATTTCGGTAAAGAAGAATAACCGTTCAATGCTTTCCAGAGGATGTTCTTCCGGTACCGGAATACCCATGCTGGAAATGTCAAAAGGACGGGTTACCTGGGGATAAATATAGTAGGGGTTTCCGGCTGAATTGCTTAAAAGATCAACGCCTACAGCGCAAAGATCACGTACAAGCTGCTGCGGTTCTGCAGGATCGAATTTTAAAAAATCTTCCCTGTCTTCCCCAAAACCGTAAGGATAAGGGTGAGCGTCAAAAACATTAAAACGGCAGGCTATAATAAAATCATCGCCGCAGGATTTGCGGATTTCCCTGATGATATCAAGAATCAACCTTGTTCTGTTTTCGTAACAGCCGCCGTATGTCCCTTGCCTGAGATGGCTTGCCAATAGCTCAGATAATAAATAACGGTGGCTGGCTTTTACGTCAACACCGTCAAATCCTGCTTCACGGGCAAGGCATGCCGAATCAGCATAAAGAGGAATCATGCTTTCCAGGTATTCATCGCTTACGGGAACTGTATCGGAGCTTACCTCTGAACGGGGATCCAGAATGGGATCATGCTGGGTAATTAAAGGTAAGAAATGATGCCCATGCGGCCGGGAATAACGGCCGGAATGTGTCAGCTGCAAAACATAGACAGGTTCATATCCAAATTCATTTTTACAGGCTTCTTTGGTTTCTTTTACCAGACAGGAAAAGTGCTGTACATTCTGTCTGGTTAACATCATTTGCAATTCGTTGGCTTTGCCCTCAATTACGACTGCATTGGCTTCCCACCAAATAAGGCCGTAACCTCCTTTGGCCAAACGCATATAGCGCCGCTTGACCAAATCGGAAGGACTGCCGTCGGGGTTTGAATCACACCCTTCCATCGGAAGCACTGCAAAGGAGTTGGCCGCTGTTTTGCTTCCAATGCGTACTTGCCTGGTCAGAGGAGAGAAATCCTCTTTGAATTCAATACGTAAACCCAGAACTTTTGTTTTTTTGCGGATCTCTTCCAGCGAATTGAAATTAAACCGCTCGTGCACCCTTAACACCGCCTTTTTTGTTTGTCTTTTCGTTTACCGTAAAACTAAAATACCTGTTTGATCTTATTCCAGGTTTATTTAAACCGGTTGATGATTTCATCACTGGTTTCCACCACGCCATACTTTGTATGGAAGGATTCCAGTGCGGCTTTTTGCTGCAAATCCGAATAAGAGGATACGCCGTCACTGGCAACCAGCGCTTTAAAATGTTCCTGCGCCGCATCGTGAACTGTATCACATACACAAAGGTGCGTTACCGTTCCTGTTACAATCAGAGCATCGCAATGATGCCCAAGTAAAATATCTTTAAGCGGTGCGTTGCGGAAAGCCGAATAGTTATATTTTTCAAACACATAGTCCTGCTGTTCCGGATAAAGTTCTTCTATAATATCTGTACACTCCAATTCGCCGGTTACATCTTTATATGTGCGCTTAAAGCCGCGTATGCAGCAGTTGTTATCTGGTATTTGCGGACTCCATTCCCACAGGAAGGTTTGTTTAGGTCCGGCCACAAACTTTGAATAAATAACGGGCATTTCGTTTTGCCGGGCCATTTTAATTAACGATTGTATGGGACGAATCGTCTTGCGCGCATCCGGTACTTCCATCGCCGCGCCTTCGCGTACAAAATCATTCTGCATATCCACAATCACCAAAGCAGTCTTGTTCCGGTCAAATTCAAGCATAGGTTTCTCCTGTTTTAAAATAAAAAAATTTAAACAAACTCCCTTATGGGTTGTATTCGGCAAATTCGCTCATGTATGAGTTAAGTTTGCAGAATTTTTTGTATATCCTTCCGTTGTATATTGTTTTGTTTTCTTCGTTTGGATAGAGGGTATTAATCGGTTTGTTCAGGCCGACAAGCGGCTTAAAATCTTTCCATATTCCTGCGCCTATTGCAGCGCATGCCATTGCACCCAGAGATCCCGCATTTTCTCCTACAATAGATTCGGTGATCTGCATGCCGTAAATATCCGCAAAAAGCTGCCGCCAATAGGGGCTTTTTGAACCGCCGCCGACAATAAGCATCTGATCCTGAAGTTTTACGTTTGACCGCAGTTCGTCCAAAGCAACCCGCAGTCCCAGACAAACACCTTCCAGAGTTGCGCGAATAATATCGGAACGGGTATGTCCCAGATCGAGTCCTGTAATGGAACCGCGGGCATTGGGCGATTTATCCATCGAAGCCCCCCCCGCCAGAGTCGGCACAAAGAAAAGACCATTTGCGCCGACGGTTGATTGTGCAGCCAATGCATCCATGATTTTATATGCATCTTCTCCGCCGGCTTTTTCTTTTTCGACAAAATCACGGCAAAATGTTTCTCTGACCCACCTGTAGGTATTTCCCCCGGAAAAAATTGACAACGCCGAAGTATACATCCCTTTAATAAGATGGCCAAACACATAAGGTTTGGTTTCATAGTTCAGTACCGGTTTGTTCGAAGTAACGGCAATCCAGGAAGATGTTCCCAATGATGTATAAGCCGTACCATCTTCCACACAGCCTGCCCCTGCAGCCATGCAGGAATTATCCACTCCTCCCGCCGCTATAAGAAGGTTTTCCGGTAATCCAAGTTCCCGTGCTACATCACTTTTTATTGTGCCTATAACATCGCTTGATTCGTAAAGTTCAGGATAGATTCCGGGATTAAGGCCGATTTTTTTTATAAGGTCCTGATCGTATTCACACTTAATAAGATCGTAGACACCGCTGCCTGATGCATAGGAATAATCGGTTCCGATAACACCTGTTAAACGGTAGTTTAAAAAATCCTTTGTTCCAATAAATTTATCTGCGGCATTATAGATTTCCGGCTTGTTTTCTTTATACCAAAGAATTTTAAATGCAGAATAAAGAGAAGCCGGAAAACCGTTTCCTGTTTTAAGATACCAGTCTTTTTCGTCCAGCCGGGAAAAAACTTCATTTGCCTGTTTAGATGCCCGTGCATCAGACCAAATGGGAACAAAGTCTGCCAGTAATTGCCCGTCCTTGCTCATGGGAACTATGCCCAGACTGTGCCCCGAACAGGCAGCAGCAACAATGTCTTTTGTGTTTATTGTTGTTTTTGACAAAAGTTCCTTGGTTCCTGCAACAAAAGTATCCCACCATTCTTCCGGTTTTTGTTCCCGGAAATCCTGGGCAGGGTAGTAGGTTTCACACTGTTTAAAACTGCTGGTAACGGATACACCGTTTTCGTCAAATATCGAAGATTTAAGACCTCCCGTACCCATGTCATAAGCAATTACGTATTTCATTTTTATTCCTTTGTTGAGTAAGATGAAACAATTTCAAGAGCCGTTTTCAGATTTATACCGAAACGCTCAACGCCGTAATTAAAGAGTTCTTCAAATTCATTTTTTGTCCGAATCCCTCCTGCGGCCTTAACTTTTATTTTATCTCTGGTTAAATCTTTAATGCGCTTTACAAGGGGAACATTTACCGGACCGGAAATCCAGCCTGTACCGGTTTTTAAAAATTCTGCGCCGGTATCAGGAATAATTTCGCAGGCCTTATCCACCTCTGCATCGTTCAGGGCGTTTATTTCTATAATTACTTTTGTACGCACGTCTTTTGGTGTAATTCCAAGTATCTGTTTGATTTCGTCGATTACAAATTTATATTCCCTGTTTTTAAAACGGCCTACATTCATTACAATATCCATTTCCTGTACGCCATCTTGTATTAATTGTTCCGCTTCCAGCATTTTGACTTTTGTAACATGAGCTCCTCCCGGAAAACCTACCGGAGCGCCGGCATAAATATCATCTTCGCCGGCAAGCAAATCCCGTACTGCGGATGTCCAGCAGGGAAGGGAATGTACATTGATAAAACGGTATTGTTTGGCGATTTTAACAATCTCTTCAATATCGGAAAGTGTATGCGGGGTACGCACGGCGCTTATGTCAATCAGCCGTGCAGCTTCGTATGATGTCATCGTTCTCTCCCCATAATGCTGAAGATAAAAAAGGGGGGAATTAATCCCCCCTCCCTGAATACATCAGAAATTAATAGGCATCGTTCATAAACTGGTGTACGTTGGTTGAGTCAACAACAACCGAACCCAAAACGGTATCTTTGGGGAAAGTTCCGCCTTTCAGGATACGTACTGCCATTTCAACACCGTCCGCTCCCTGGCCGGGGAAGTAGGACATGGAAGCGACATAAATCGGATCTTTTGCAATAAACCTTTCATAGGCTTCCTTTGCACCGCCCATACCGGTGATGTATTTAATGTCGTCACGTCTGGCGTTATTAATGGCGGTTAACGCTCCAAGGGCAGCTTCATCGTCCTGGGTATATACGGCGTCAATGTGCGGATAGCCGGGGAGTATGTTTGTCATGGCCCTAAGTCCCGCTTCCCGGTTAAATTCACCGTCGCCTTCGACAAGAATCCTGATACCGGGGAATTCTTTTGTCAGGGTGTCTTTAAAGCCGTCAAAACGCTGCACATCAATAGGAATACCGGTATAGGAATGAAGAGCTACAATATCCCCCTGACCATTAAGCAGCTTACCCAACAAGCGGGCCGCAGCTACGCCACAGCCATAGTTGTCGCCCATTACCAGAGCGGTATATTTGCTGCTTTCAATGGCGCGGTCAAGAATAACTGTTTTGCATCCTGAATCGTAGATCCTTTCGCAAATGGGAGTTAAAAGCGTACCATTGCCCGGAAGAATGATCATTGCATCATAATTGTCGTTCAGGAAAATATTGAGCTGGTTCAGCTGATCATCATCATCTACTGCATTCTTGATGGTCCATTCAAAATCGGGATGCAGCAACACAGCCTGATCGATAACCTGTCGTATTTTTGCCTGCCATGAATTGTTTGCCGGCGGCAATGAAACAGCAATACGTTGTTTTGCTACACCGTCTGACGCAGCAGCTCCCGAACTCGTACCCTGGCCCGAACATGCAAAGAATGAAAAGCATACTAAAACAATACATGCCCACAAAAGCAATTTTTTCATTTTTTCCTCTCCTTAAAATCGTTGTAATCTATACGAAACAAAGTTTCGTTTGACAAACACAGTAAGACTTACTGCGCAATGTCTGCTCTTTCAGCGGTTATTTGTCCTGCTTTTGCAGCAGTACCGCAATTAAAATAATAGTGCCTTTCACGGCGCCGCTTAAGAAAGGGGAAATAGCCATCATTACCATTATGTTGCTGACAATGCCAAGGATGAATACTCCCATAACAGTCCCCAGAATACGTCCCCTTCCGCCGCTAAGAGATGTTCCTCCGATTACCACGGCGGTAATGGCGTCGAACTCGTACTGCAGCGCCGACTGGGAAGCGGAGACAGCGGCCATACGGCTAAAGTCAAGGGTAGCTGCAATGCCGATACATAATCCCAGAAGAACATAGGTACAAATCTTTACAAGATGAACATTGATACCCGAATACCTCGCTGCATTTTCGTTGCCGCCGACAGCATATACATACGAACCGAATTTTGAATATTTCAGAACCAGGCTTAATATAACAGCGAACGATAAAAAGATTATTAAGGGTATGGGGACAAAACCGATTGAACCGATACCAATGGTTGTAAACTCGGGAATATTCCGGCCCTGAATGGTGGCTCCCCTGCATATATGCATGGTAACAGAACGGAAGAAAATGCCGACGGCAAGGGTTACAATAAACGGCGGAAGATTGGCCTTTGTAATGATAGTACCGCTTAACATACCAATTACCAGCGCAACTGCAATGCAGACCATAATCGCCGCCGGAATGGGAATCGCAGGATTTCTTTCCAGCATAATAAGGATGGCGCCGCTGGTAACCACAATATGACCGCCAGACAGATCAATGCCACCTGCGATTATTACGAAAGTCATACCCAACGCTACCATGCCGACAATCGACATATTCCGGGAAATAGCCATAATATTATTAAGTGTAAGAAAGCGCGGCGCCATAATTGAACAGACCGTTACAATAAACAATACAACCACTACAATGCTGTAATCATTCCAAATCCGGTTTTTCAACGCACGTATCGATTTTATCCCGGTGAATGGCAGGTTTTTTTTGGTTTTTTGTTCAGCCATCATATCTCCTTAAACAGCCACATTAGCGGCATAATTCATGATGTTTTGTTCTGTGCGGCCTTTTCCGGACAGTTCGCCGCGGATTATCCCTTCGTGCATAACGATAACCCGGTGGCATATCGACAGGACTTCAGTAATATCCGAGGAAATAACAATTATCGCTTTGCCTTCATTTGCCAGTTCACGCAGTATTGAATATATTTCCTGTCTGGCGCCGACATCTATTCCGCGGGTTGGCTCATCTGCGATCAGAATTCCGGGATTAACGGAAAGCCATTTGGCAAGGACAACTTTTTGTTGGTTGCCGCCGGACAGGTTTTTTACAAGCTGTCCGGGCCCCATACATTTGATATTAAGCCGTTTAATCATCTTTCCGCAGCGTTCCAGCATCTGATTCGGGTAACTCAGCATTGCACGGTTTTTTACCTTGTATACATAATCGCTGTTTTCCAGGATATTCCGTCCTGCTACAAGGCCTGTAGATTTTCTGTCTTCGGTGGCAAACCCCATGCCAATGACAATGGCATCCTTTGCACTTTTAGGGGTTATGTGCTTTCCTTCCAGCTTAATACTGCCGGTTTTCATTTTGGAAAGCCCGAATACCAGCTCCATTAATTCGCTGCGTCCGGCGCCGATAAGTCCGCTGAATCCCAGAATTTCTCCCTTTGCTATTTTAAAATTAATATTTTGCAGAATACCTGCCGAAACATTCTGAACTTCAAGTATTACATTTTCGCTGTTACCGGTAAAATCTTCGGCAACTGATTCGGAAACAACACGCCCTACCATAAGGCTTGCAATATCCTTTTCCGATACTTCACTTACCGATTTGGTAGCGATAAATTTTCCGTCACGCAGTACCGTAACGGTATCGGCAATTTCCTTGATTTCCCGCAGCCGGTGGGAGATATATACAATGCCGATGTTCCGTTTTTTTAATGTTCTGATAAGATTGAATAATACTTCGGTTTCTTTAATGCTTAATACCGAGGTTGGCTCATCCATTATAAGAACTTTCAGTTCAAAAGAAATGGCCTTGGCTATCTCGACCATTTGTTTCTGGGCAATTTTCAGGGAACTAACCTTAGCGGAAGGATCTATGTTTTCTCCAAGCTCTTCCAGCAATGCTCCGGCCTGCCGGTTCATCTGCGGGTAATCCAGGAAACCGAATTTGTTTTTCGGTTCCCTGGACAGGAAAATATTCTGCGCCACCGTCATATTTTCAACAAGATTCAGCTCCTGGTGAATATAGGAAACTCCCATGTGCTGCATGGTCTTTGGGGTTGCATTTTTCGGGAGCGGCTGATTATCAATCAGGATTTCACCGCGTTCATGTGTGTAAACCGCAGACAGAATCTTCATTAGGGTTGATTTTCCGGCGCCGTTTTCACCGCAAAGCGCCCTGATTTCACCTGTGTTTAAATTAAAATCCACAGCATCAAGCACTTTGATCCCAAAAAAACTTTTCGAGATTCCTTTCATTTCGATCACAGGAGCCATGTTCTTTCCTTAAAAATTCACTCGCTGCGAGATTTCCGGACTGACAATTACCTTAACAAGTTTTTTATTGC
>Ga0082212_10000844_pt1 | contig 44914 bp, 42 predicted proteins | sample TergutNt197P3_FD_71548 | JGI IMG/M metagenome (GOLD analysis project Ga0082212, IMG submission 71548) | Neocapritermes taracua P3 segment gut microbial communities from Petit-Saut dam, French Guiana - Nt197 P3 | ecosystem: Host-associated > Arthropoda: Insects > Digestive system > Gut ... | reverse complement strand
GGGGGGGGGGTGGTGGGGGGTGTTTGTTTCGTTCTTTTCTTTTTTTTTGGAGGGTGTTTTAAGGGGTGTGGGGGGGGGGGGGGGGGAGAGGTTTTTTGGGGGGGGGGGGGGGGCGATATGGGCTTTATGGATAAAGGGGACACAGGGTTATCGCCGAGGGTTAGCTCACCCGCATTGCCCATATCGACCGCCCCGTTAGGCGTGGTCTGAAAAGAAAAGAAAAAAAATTCATTTTTAGGCTTGCAGGGCGGGGGGTGGGTTTGGTATCTTAATCGCTCTTCTTCTGAAAAGGGGAAGGAATGGTTCAATGGAGCGCGGTGGGAACCGTGTGTGGATAAGCTGGCGAGTGCCAGAAAATCCGTTGATCTGTGAAAAAGCTGTCGAAGTGAATGGTGAGCGTCTTGCAGGAAGTTTGGACATTGAGGGATTCGCGTAACATCGGTATCGTCGCGCACATTGATGCGGGGAAGACGACGACGACCGAGCGCATTCTCTTTTACGCAGGGCGCACGCACCGTCTCGGTAATGTGGACGAGGGCAACACTGTCACGGACTGGATGATTCAGGAGCGCGAGCGCGGCATCACGATCACGAGCGCGGCGATCTCCTGCGTCTGGCGGGATGTTCAGATCAACCTGATCGACACGCCCGGACATGTTGACTTTACCATTGAGGTGGAACGCTCATTGCGCGTCTTGGACGGTGCGGTGGGCGTTTTCTGCGCCGTGGGGGGGGTCCAGCCGCAGTCGGAGACGGTGTGGCGGCAGGCGGACCGGTACAACGTGCCGCGCATCGCGTTCGTGAACAAGATGGACCGCATGGGCGCGGACTTCCACCGGTGCGTGGGGGAGATCCGCGCGCGGCTGAAGGCGAACGCGGCCTGCATCCAGCTGCCGGTGGGGCAGGCGGAGTCGTTCGGGGGCGTGATTGATTTGATCGAGATGACGGCCTATTCGTATGACGAGGGCTCGGAGGGCCGCGAGGTGCGCGCGGGGGAAATCCCGGAGGCGATGCGCGATGAGGCGGCCTTGGCGCGGGCGGAGCTGTGCGAGCGGGTGGCGGAGGTTGACGAGGCGGTGGTGGAGCAGTATTTCGCGGACCCCGAGCTTCCGGCGGGGGTGTTGCGCGAGGCCATCCGCAGGGCGGTCGTCGCGGGGCGGCTGGTGCCGGTGCTGTGCGGGTCGTCGCTGAGGAACAAGGGCGTGCAGCAGCTGCTGGACGCGGTGGCGTGGTATCTGCCGTCGCCGCTGGACCGCCCGGCGGTGGTGGCGACGGACGTGAGGTCGGGCGAGGCGGTCGCGCGGGAGCAGTCCGAGGGCGCGGCGCTGACGGCGCTGGTGTTCAAGGTGGCGACGGACCCGTATGTGGGGCGGCTGTTTTTCGTGCGGGTCTATGCGGGGGCGCTGAAGAAGGGCGCGAACGTCTATAACCCGAGGAGCCGGAAGCGCGAGCGGGTGATGAAGCTGGTGAAGCTGTTCGCGGATGAGCAGGCGGAGGTGGAGTCGCTGGCGGCGGGTGACATCGGGGCGATCGTGGGGCTGAAGGAGGCGACGACGGGTGACACGCTGTGCGCGGAGAACCAGCCGGTCTATCTCGAGCGCATCACCGTGCCGGACCCCGTGATGTTCATGGCCATCGAGCCGAAGTCGAGCGCGCAGAAGGATAAGCTGGCGGAGGCGATGGCGGGGCTGGCGGCGGAGGACCCGACGTGCCAGGTGCGGGTGGACCCGGAGACGGGGCAGACGATTTTGAGCGGCATGGGCGAGCTTCACCTGGAGATACTGGTGGACCGCCTGCGCCGCGAGTTCAAGTGCGAGGCCAGCACGGGCCGGCCGATGGTGTCGTATTACGAGACCGTGACGGGGCCCGGGCGGAGCGTTTACACGTTCGACCGCGAGCTGGGCGGGAAGCGGCATTACGCGCAGGTGGCGGTGGAGGTGGAGCCGCTGGCGCGCGGCGGCGGGCACCGGGCGGAGGTTTCCGCGAAGGCGCGCCGCGCCGTGGCGAACGAGAAGCTGGCCGATTGCATGGAGCAGGGATTGACGGACGGCATCCTGACCGGCGTCCTGGCACGATACCCGATGACGGACGTGCTGGCGCGGGTGAGCGAGGTCGTGACACTGGATGAGGAGACGGCGACAGACGTGGCGCTTCGGACCGCGGCCGTTATGGGGTTCCGGGAGGCGGCCTTGGCCGCGGGCCCGGAATTGCTGGAGCCTATCATGTCCCTCGACATCGTGACGCCCGCCGACCATGTCGGCGACATCATGGGGGACATAAACGGCCGCCGGGGCTCGGTGCGCGAGATGACGACGCGTGGCGACACGCAGATCGTCCGCGCGCAGGTGCCGCTGGCAGAACTGTTCGGGTACTCAACCGCGATACGGTCGCTCTCGCGCGGCCGCGCCAGCTATACGATGGAACCTGGCGAGTTCGCGGTCGTGCCGAGGGCAGAGAGAGAACAACTGTTGAACAGGTAAGTAGGTAACGTTAGAAATGCAGAGTCAACGCATACGCATACGTTTACAGGCGTACGACCACAGGGTGCTGGACCAGGCGGTGGGCGATATCATCGATACCGCCCGCGGCACCGGCGCGCAAGTCGTGGGGCCGATCCCGCTTCCGACGAGGATCGAGCGCTTCACGGTCAACCGCAGCCCCCATGTGGATAAGAAGTCCATGGACCAGTTTGAGATGCGCACGCACAAACGGCTGCTGGACATTGTCGGGCCGACGGCCAAGACCGTCGATGAGCTGAAGAAACTGAACCTGCCGGCCGGCGTGGACATCACAATTCGAGTGTAAGGAGGGTGGCACCATGAATGGCATCATTGGCAGGAAGATCGGCATGACGCAGGTCTATGACGACGAGGGGCGCCGCATCTCGGTGACGGTGATCGAGGCCGGGCCTTGCCCGGTCGTGCAGGTGAAGACGGACGCGACGGACGGCTACCGCGCGGCGCAGCTCGGGTTCGCGGAGCAGAAGCCCCAGCGCATGAGCAAGGCCGAGGTCAAGCACTGCGAGAAGGCGGGCGTGAAGCCCCAGCGCATCCTCAAGGAGTTCGACTTGGACGAGGGCGAGCAGGTCGCGGCGGGCGAGACCGTCACCGTGAGCATCTTCGACGGCGTGAAGTACGTTGACGTGTCGGGCATCACGAAGGGCCGCGGGTTCGCGGGCGTGGTGCGCCGCTACCGGATGGGCGGCGGCCCGATGACGCACGGCGGCCACTCGAAGCGCCGCGTGGGCTCGATCGGCGCGCGCGACCTGCCGGGCTGGGTCGAGAAGGGCAAGAAAATGCCGGGCCACATGGGCGCGGTGAACCGCAAGGTGCGCAACCTGCGCGTGATTCAGGTGCGCGGCGAGGACAACCTGATCTTGGTCGAGGGGTCCATCCCCGGGGCCAAGCAGGGCATCGTCTTCATCCGCAAGGCGCTGAGGAAATAAGGGACTGAGCCATGAGTACGATTAAGGTTTTCAATCCGGCCGGTGACGCCGCGGGGGAGATGGCGTTCGAGGATTCGCGCCTCGTCCTCGACAAGGGCGAGCAGGCGGTCAAGGACGTGGTGGTGGCGATCCAGAACGGCCAGCGGGCCGGGTCGGCGTCCACGCTCACCAAGGGCGAGGTGGCCGGCAGCAACAAGAAGCCGTGGAAGCAGAAGGGGTCGGGGCGCGCCCGCGTGGGCCTGCGCCAGAACCCGGTGTGGCGCGGCGGCGGCGTGGCGCACGGGCCCAAGCCGAGGGATTACTCGGTGAAGGTGAACCGCAAGGTGGCGCAGCTGGCGTACACGCGGGCGCTGAGCGAGCGCATCGCGGCGGGCGACGTGGTGGTCGTGGAGAAGTTCGACTTCGCCGAGCCCAAGACGAAGCTGATGACCGCGCTGCTGAAGAAGGTGGGCGTGGCGCGCTCGGCGCTGGTCGTGGTTGACCAGCACGAGGAGAACGTGATGCTCTCCGGGCGCAACCTGCCGAACGCGGCGGTCGTGCGCGCGGCGGAGGTGGACGTGTACGGGCTGCTGCTGTTCCGCACGATCGTGGCGTCGAGGGCCGGGTTCGAGGCGCTGACGGCGCGGATGAAGGCGCGCAAAACGGAAACGGGAGAGGAGGGCGCATGAAGCACGAAGGGGTTATCCGCAGGTTGATGATCACCGAGAAGGGCACGAAGCTCGCCTGCGAGAACAAGTACATGCTCGAGGTCGCCCCCGAGGCGAACAAGATCGAGATCCGGCAGGCGGTGGAGGCGCAGTTCGGCGTGCACGTGCTGGCGGTGAACACGCAAAACCACAAGGAAGCGTCGCGCACGCTCAAGAACCGCCGCACGGTGCCGGGCCGCAAGTGGAAGCGCGCCATCGTGACGGTTCGGCCGGGCGAGCGCATCGAGATGATCTGAGGCGGGAGAGGATACTATGGGTCTGAAAAAGTTCAAACCGACGACGGAGACGCTGCGGCACCGCGTGGCGCTGACGTTCGACGAGATTACCGAGAAGAAGCCCCTGCGCCGGCTCACGGAGGCCAAGCGCAACAAGGCCGGGCGCAACAACAAGGGGCGCATCACGGTGCGCCACCGCGGCGGCGGCGTGAAGCGGCGCTACCGCATCGTGGACTTCAAGCGCAACAAGATTGGCATCCCGGCGCGGGTGGAGGCGATCGCCTACGACCCGAACCGCTCGGCGAACCTGGCGCTGCTGAAGTACGTGGACGGGGAGAAGCGCTACATCCTCGCGCCGCAGGGGCTGAAGGTGGACGACGCGGTGATGGCCGGGCCGGAGGCGGAGCCGAGCGTGGGCAACGCGCTGCCGCTGTCGCTGATCCCGCTGGGGCTGTTCGTGCACAACATCGAGCTCGAGCCCGGGCGCGGGGGCAAGATCGCGCGCTCGGCGGGCAACAGCTGCCAGATCATGGCGCGCGAGGGCAAGCACGTCACGCTGCGCCTGCCGTCGGGCGAGGTGCGCCTCGTGCTGGCGGCCTGCATGGCGACTGTGGGGCAGGTGGGCAACGCGGAGCACAGCGGCGTGAAGCTGGGCAAGGCGGGGCGCAAGCGCTGGCTGGGCATCCGCCCGACCGTGCGCGGCGTGGCCATGAACCCGGTGGACCACCCGATGGGCGGCGGCGAGGGCCGCACGTCCGGCGGCGGGCAGCCGCGCTCGCCGTGGGGCCAGCTCGCGAAGGGCGGCAAGACGCGCAACCCGCGCAAGACGAGCAGCAAGTTTATCCTTAAGAGGAGGAAGTAGGGCATGGGATCGAGGTCGATTAAGAAAGGCCCTTACGTCGAGCAGAGCCTGCTCGACAAGGTCGAGAAAATGAATGCGTCCGGCAGGAAGCAGCCGATCAAGACCTGGTCGCGCCGCTCGATGATCCTCCCGGATTTCGTCGGGCACACGTTCGCCATCCATAACGGCAAGCAGCATGTGCCCATCTTCATCACGGAAAACATGGTGGGGCACCGGCTGGGCGAGTTCGCGCCGACGCGCACGTTCCGCCAGCACGGGACGACCACGGACAAGGCCGTCTCGAAATAAGGGGGCGTGAGAGGGAGAAATGAAAGAAGTGACAGCCATAACCCGTAACGTCAGGATGTCCGCCCAGAAGGGCCGGCCGTTGGCGCGTGAGTGCCAGGGCAAGCCGGTGGCGGAGGCGCTGCGGATTGTCGAATTCAGTCCTCGCAAGGCCGCGCTGGTGCTGAGCAAGACCATCAGGTCTGCCATCGCGAACGCGAGGAACAACGCGAACCTGGACGTGGACTCGCTGCAGGTGGCCCTGTGCGTGTTCGACGAGGGGGCGCGGATGCGCCGGTTCTGGCCGCGGGCGCGCGGGAGCGCGAGCCCGATCGCCAAGAGGTCGTGCCATTGCAAGGTCGTGCTGGCCGGCGAGGAACAGTAAACGGTTTTGAGAGGAGTAAGGCTTTGGGACAGAAAGTAAACCCAATCGGTTTCCGCATCGCGGTGGACAAGCAGTGGCGCAGCCGCTGGTTCGCCAACAAGAAGCAGTTCGGCGAGCTGCTGGCGGAGGACCAGATGATACGTGAGGTGGTGAGGAAGCGCCTGGAGGGCGCGGCCATCACCAAGATCCTGATCGAGCGCTACGCGAACCGCGTGCGCGTGAACCTGTACTCGGCCCGCCCGGGCGTGGTCATCGGCCGCAAGGGGCAGGACGTGGACAAGATCCGGCAGGACCTGGCGAAGAAGACCGGCAAGGAGATTTACCTCGAGATCCACGAGGTGCGCGATCCGGACGCGAACGCGCAGCTGGTGGCGGAGGGCATCGCGCAGCAGCTCGAGCGCCGCGCGGCGGTCAAGCGCGCCATGAAGCGCGCCGAGAAGGTGGCCATGGACATGGGCGTGGACGGCATCAAGATCCGCTGCAGCGGCCGCATCAACGGCGCGGAGATCTCGCGCGTGGAGTGGAGCAAGCAGGGGAAGGTGCCGCTGCACACGCTGCGGGCGAACATCGAGTACGGGTTTGCGGAGGCGAACACCACGGCCGGGATCATCGGCGTGAAGGTGTGGATCTGCAAGCGCGAGGACTTCCAGCCGGTGCGTTCCGGCGGACAGCAGAGGAGGAGAAGAGATGCCGCTCATGCCTAAGCGGGTGAAGCACCGCAAGCAATCGAAAGGGAACCGCGCGGGGTACGCCACCTCGGGGGCGGAGCTGGCCTACGGCGAGTTCGGGCTGAAGGCGCTGGAGCGCGGCTTCCTCACGAACACGCAGATCGAGGCCTGCCGCGTGGTCATCAACCGCGAGATGAAGCGCAAGGGCAAGCTGTGGATCCGGATCTTCCCGGACAAGCCCATCACGCGCAAGCCCATCGAGGTCCGCATGGGCGGCGGGAAGGGCAACCCCGAGCTGTGGGTCGCCGTGATCCTGCCGGGCAAGATTCTGTTCGAGATCGGCGGCGTGCCGGATTCGGTGGCCCGCGAGTGCCTGCGCCTGGCAGACACGAAGCTGGGGCTGCGCACGATCCTCGTCACACGCCAGGGAGTGGGAGCGTAACGGAACGATGAAAGCAAGTGAACTACGGGAACTAGGGGCGGAGGAGCTGAGCCAGCGCATCCGCGAGAAGGCGAAGGAGCTCGCCGACATGCGCCTGCGGCACAAGTCCGGCGTCGTCGTCGAGAAACCGGTTCGGATGCGCGGGATGCGCCGCGAGATCGCGCGCATGAAGACCGTGCAGAACCAGCAGCAGCGGGGGGCGAAGTAATGTCCGAGACACCAGAGGTTAAGCGCAACAGCCGCAAGGTCCGCAAGGGCGTTGTGGTGAGCAAGAGCGGCATCAAGTCCGTCATCGTGCGCGGCGAGAGCCGCGAGCAGCACCCGGTGTACGGCAAGACCGTCCGCGTGTTCAAGAAGTACCACGCGCACGACGAGGCGGACACCGCCAAGGTCGGCGACGAGGTGACCATCATGGAGACCCGCCCGCTGAGCGCGACCAAGCGCTGGCGCATCGTGAATACGGAGGAGAACTGATATGGTCCAGGAACAGACTGAGCTGGTCGTGGCCGACAACACGGGCGCGAAGGTCGCCATGTGCTTCCGCGTCCTGGGGCAGCGCAAGCAGTACGCCTACGTCGGGGACGTGATCCGCGTGGCGATCAAGGAGGCCGCGCCGGGCGGCGCGGTGAAGAAGGGGCAGGTGGCCACCGCGGTCATCGTGCGCACGGGCTACCCCATCCGCCGGCCGGACGGATCGTTCGTGCGCTTCGACCAGAGCGCGTGCGTGATTGTTGACAACAAGATGAACCCCGTCGGTTCACGCATCTTCGGGCCTGTCGCCCGCGAGCTGCGCGACAAGAACTACATGAAAATCATCTCGCTGGCACCAGAGGTTGTCTGAGCCGGCGAGCGCCGTAGCGCTGATGACGCCACGGAGGCGTCAAAACGGTTACGGGTTAGGAAGAACATGAGTATTGCGAGAATCAAGAAGAACGATACGGTGATCGTCACCAAGGGCGAGTCCGCCGGGGTGACGGGCAAGGTCCTTCGCGTGCTGCCCAAGAAGGGCAAGGCGATCGTCCATGGCGTGAACATCATCAAGAAGGCGGTCCGCCGCTCCGAGGCCCACCCCAACGGGGGCTTCATCGAGCGCGAGGCGCCGATACAGCTGTCGAACATCATGCCGTACGACCCGGAGGCGAAGAAGGGCGTGCGCATCAGCCGCGTCCGCGAGGGCGACCAGTGGGTGCGCAAGTCTAAGGCGACGGGCAAGGTACTCGGGTAAGGGGGTAGGCGATGGCAAATCTGAAAGAGAAGTACACCAAGGAACTGGCGCCGCAGCTTCAGGAGAAGCTCGGGCTGAAGAACAAGATGATGGTCCCGAAGCTGGAGAAGGTCGTCATCAACTCGGCCTTCGGCATCGTGGAGAAGGACGCGCAGAAGAACATCGTGGACGACCTGGCGAAGCTCTCCGGGCAGAAGCCGATGCTGTGCAAGGCCCGCAAGAGCATCTCCAACTTCAAGCTGCGCGAGGGCATGATCATCGGCGCGAAGGTGACGCTGCGCGGGGCGCGGATGTACGATTTCGTGGAGCGGCTGGTGAACAGCGCGCTGCCGCGTATCCGCGACTTCCGCGGGGTCCCGAACCGCGGTTTCGACGGCGGGGGCAACTACACGCTGGGCCTGAAGGAGCACACGATTTTCCCCGAGATGTTGGACACGGGGGGCGGGTCGGACTGGGGGATGGACATCACGTTCGTCTCCACCGCCCGCAACAACGCCGAAGCCCGCGAGCTGCTGGTCGCGCTCGGGATGCCGTTCGCCGGCAAATAAGGAGGATTTGAGAAATGGCAAAAACCTGTCTGATGGAAAAGGCCAAGCGCACGCCGAAGTTCTCGTCGCGCAAATACTACCGCTGCTCCCGTTGCGGGCGGCCGCGCGCGTACATCCGCAAGTTCCAGCTCTGCCGCATCTGTTTCCGTGAGCTGGCGGTGTCCGGGATGATCCCCGGCGTGACCAAGGCAAGCTGGTAAGGAGATTACGATTATGATGACCGATCCAATTGCTGATATGCTCCTGCGCATCCGTAACGCGATCAAGGCCGGCCACCCCACCGTGGAGATGCCCGGCTCGCGGATCAAGGGCGAGATCGCGCGCGTCATGAAGGCCGAAGGCTACATCGTGGCCTTCACGCTTTCGGGCGACGTGCCGCGCGTGCTGAGCATCGACCTGAAGTATAACGACGACGCCGAGCCGGCCATCCGCGGCCTGCGCCGCGAGAGCAAGCCGGGCCTCCGGAAGTTCTGCGGCGTGCAGGACATCCCGGTTGTGCTGGGCGGCATGGGCACCGCGATCCTGAGCACCTCTGGTGGCGTGGTCAGCGGCAAGGAGGCCCGCCTGCGCAAGCTGGGCGGCGAACTGATCTGCACCATCTGGTGAGGGGGCTACGCAATGTCGAGAATTGGCAAACAACCGATTGATATACCCGCCGGCGTCACGGTGGACGTGGCGGGGGGCAACACCGTCACCGTCAAGGGCAAGCTGGGCGAGCTCAGCCGCACCTTCGTCAAGGGCATCACCGTGACGGTCGAGGGCGGCAAGGCCGTCGTGACCCGCGCGGAGAAGCGCCCGGACGGCGCGCCCCTGCTGAAGAAGGACGAGCGCCTGCTCAAGGGCTGCCACGGCCTGACCCGCACGCTGGTCAACAACATGATCGTGGGCGTGACGGCGGGCTACAAGAAGCAGCTGAACATCGAGGGCACCGGCTTCAAGGCCGTGCTCCAGGGGCAGGTGCTGAGCCTCTCGCTCGGCTTCGCCGGCCCGAAGCTGTACCCCATCCCCGACGGCCTGAAGGTCACGCTCGACAACCCCGGCGTGAACATCACCGTCGAGGGCATCAGCAAGGAGCTCGTCGGCCAGGCGGCCGCGCGCATCCGCAGCTACTATCCGGCCGAGCCCTACAAGGGCAAGGGTATCAAGTACGTCGGCGAGCAGATCCGCCGCAAGCAGGGCAAGACCGTCGCGTAAGGCCTGAACGGAGTTGATGACATGAGTAGTTTTAACCGTAAAGAACAGCGCGCGCTCCGCCACCGGCGCCTGCGCCAGCGCATCAAAGGCACGGCCGCACGGCCGCGCATGGCCATCTGCATCTCGAACAAGCACATGTACGTGCAGTTCATCGATGACGACGCCATGCACACGCTCGCCGCGACCTCCACCGTCAACGCGGGCAAGGCGTGCAACGTCGAGACCGCCAAGCTGGTCGGCGAGCAGGCCGCCAGCGTGGCGAAGGACAAGGGCATCTCGCTGGTGGTCGTGGACCGCGGCGGCAACAAGTACCATGGCCGCGTCAAGCAGATCGTGGAGTCTGCGGTCGCGTCCGGGCTGAGGATCAGCACGAAGACCGACAAGAACGTGGCGGAGGAAACCAAGTGAGTGACAGAGAGTTCTCCCGTGAGGCGCAAAGCGACTTCGACGAGCGCGTCGTATTCGTCAACCGTTGCGCCAAGGTCGTCAAGGGCGGCCGGCGCTTCAGCTTCAGCGCCGTCGTCGTCGTCGGCGACCACGACGGCCGCGTCGGCTTCGGCTTCGGCAAGGCCAACGAGGTCAGCGACGCCATCCGCAAGGGCGGCGAGGCCGCAAGGAAAGACATGGTGCGCGTCAAGCTCGCCGGCAAGACGATCCCCCATGCGGTGGAGGGCACCTGCGACGGCGGCCGCGTGCTGCTCAAGCCTGCGCCTGACGGCACGGGCCTGATTGTCGGCGGCGGCATGCGCCCGGTCCTCGAGGCCGCGGGCGTCCGCGACGCCGTGGGCAAGTCCCTCGGCAGCAAGAACCGCCTGAATGTGGTGAAGGCCACGGTTGACGCGCTGAACCAGCTGCGCTCGGCCGAGGAGATCGCCGCCGCACGTACCTGAACGGCAGGGCGCCCCCCCCGCGCCGTGCGGCGCGGGGCGGGCCAGCCCGCCAGCTTTCGATTTTGAGAGGAGTAAGCAATGGACTTATCTAGTTTGAAGAACACCGCCGGTGCCCGCAAGACCCGCAAGCGCGTCGGCCGCGGCCGCGCGTCCGGCATGGGCAAGACCTCCGGCAAAGGCCACAAGGGCCAGTACGCCCGCAAAGGCCACAAGTACAAGATCGGCTTCGAGGGCGGCCAGATGCCGCTCATCCGCCGCCTGCCCAAGCGCGGGTTCAAGAACCCCAACCGCCTGGTGTACTGCCCCATCAACGTGTGCGCCCTCGAGCGTTTCGACGATGGCGCGGAGATCACCCTCGACGTTCTGCGCGAGGCCCGCATGTTTTCCAACAAGTTTGACGGCGTCAAGATTCTGGGGCAGGGCGACCTGACCAAGAGGCTGACCCTCAAAGTAAACGGCGTCAGCGCGTCCGCCAAGGCCAAGATCGAGGCCCTGGGCGGGACCGTTGAGGTTGTGTGAGGGGAGTGCCCATGCTATCCACCTTTGCCAATACATTCAGGGTCCCCGAGCTCAAGAAGCGCATCCTGTTCACACTCGGCATCGTCCTCGCCTGCCGTCTGATCTCCATGGTCCCGATGCCCGGCGTTGACTTCCTGGCGGTGCGGGCTGCCATGGAGGCCGCGCGCGCGGATGGTGTGGGCGGCGGCCTGATGGACTGGTTCAATGTGTTCAGTGGCGGCGCGTTGAGCAACTGCGCCATCGGCACGCTGAGCATCTGGCCGTACATCAGCGCCTCCATCATCATGCAGCTGCTCTCGGGCGTGGTGCCGTCACTCGGCCGCCTCAACCGCGAGGGGGAGGCGGGCCGCGCCAAGGTTGCCCAGTACACGCGCTACCTGACCATCGCCATCTGCGTGTTCCAGTCGGGCGCGCTTGCGGGCGTGCTGCAGAACAGCCCGGAGTCGCTCGGCCTGAACGCACAGGTCGTGACGCGCCCGGGGCTGCTGTTCCTGATGATGACGGTCATCTGCGTCACCTCGGCCTCGCTGCTCATCATGTGGCTGGCGGACCAGATCACCCAGCGCGGGCTCGGGAACGGCACGTCGCTCATCATCATGTTCAACATCACCTCCCGCCTGCCCGCCGCGATTTTCTCGGCGTGGGAACGTTACTTCGGCCTGAATGGCATCCCGGCAGAGCGCAGCCCGATCGAGCTGGCGATCCTGCTCGCCTTCGGCTTCCTGGTGACCATGGGCACGGTCATGCTGGTCCAAGGCATCCGCAAAGTCCCGATACACTCCACGCGCCGCTCCGTCGGCGGCGGGAGCGCCTTCGGCGGCGGCATGCAGCAGTCCTACATGCCCCTGCGCGTGAACTACACGGGCGTCATGCCGATCATCTTCGCCGGCCCGCTGATCTCGTTCCCCGGCGGGGCGCTGGCGAGGATCCCGACCGACATCACGTGGCTGTCCTGGCTGCAAAAGCTGGGCGTCCAAATGAAGCAGATGAGCAGCCCGCTGCACCTGACCCTGTACGCGGTGCTCATCATGTTCTTCTCGTTCTTCTGGGTCGCGACGCAGTTCAACGCCATGCAGATATCGGAGAACCTGAAGCGCGACGGCTCATACGTGCCGGGCATCCGCCCGGGCCGCGCGACCGCCGAGTACCTGGACGCGCTCATGACGCGCGTCACGCTGATCGGCGGCACGGGGCTGATGATCATCGCGCTGTTGCCCCAGCTCCTGTTCGGGCTGTTCCAGGTCCCCTGGGTGATGGCGTCGTTCTTCGGCGGCACCAGCCTGCTGATTATCGTCGGCGTCGCCCTCGACACCCTGCGCCAGATGGAGTCCCACCTCCTCATGCGCAACTACGACGGCTTCCTCAAACACGGACACATCCGAGGACGGAAGTGAACAAAAAAAGACCACGGCGAATGCCGTGGTCTTTTTTTGAATTAATAATTAACAGTTAATAATTAATAATTGCAATGACCTCCCAACCCGCACCCCAACTGTTAATTATGCATTATTAACTATTAACTCCTCCCATGCTCCCCTCCGACATCCCCGCCGTCAACCGCCACCTGAAAAAGGCTTTCCACAGCGTCCGCGCGCCCATCATGGAGCTGGTCGCCGCCCAGACGCAAGACCCCTTCCGCATCCTGCTCGGGACCATCCTCAGCGCGCGCACGAAAGACGCCTGCACCGCCGCCGCCTGCGGGCGGCTGTTCGAGAAGGTCACCACGCCGGACGGCTTGCGGGGGATACCGCTGGAGGAGCTGGAACGCCTCATCTACCCCGTCGGCTTCTACCGCGAGAAAGCCCGCCACCTGAAGGCGCTACCGGGCGTGCTGGATGAGAAATTCGGCGGCGTCTTGCCGCAGACCATCGAAGGGCTCTGCGAGCTCCCCGGCGTCGGGCGCAAGACCGCGAACCTCGTCGTCGCCCTCGGGTTTGACAAGCCCGCCATCTGCGTGGACGTCCACGTCCACCGCATCACCAACCGCCTCGGGCTCGTCTGCACCAAGACCCCCTACGAGACCGAGATGGCATTGCGCGGGACACTGCCCGTGCGTTACTGGAAGACCTGGAACTCCTACCTCGTCTCCTTCGGCCAGACCCGCTGCGCCCCCCGCAACCCCCGCTGCGCCGGCTGCCCCATCGCCGCCTTCTGCAACATCGTTTCGGACCTGCCCTGAAACCGTTACGTTTGCGGCTCGCGGGGACGCTCGCCCTCCATCCCCATTGGCCGCACGCCGCGCCAATGGGGACCCCTGTCTCGCCCTCCATATCACGACAGGTTTAATGGTAGAGACGGATGATTATCCGTCTCCCCGTGTCATTGCCCTGTGGAGACGGATAATCATCCGTCTCTACGACGCTTGCCATTGAGACGCTCAACTGTATCAATGTTATTGATAAGCACTATATATTTTACAGGACACTCGTGTCCTGCCCTCCTTACGCTTGCCCAAATAAGGCGCGCATATCCTCCGGCAGGGGGGCGGAGAGGGTGAGGGGGGTGTTGGTGACGGGGTGGAGCAGGCGCAGGGATTCGGCGTGGAGGGCTTGGCGCGCGAGGCGGAGCGCGATACGGTCCGCCTCCGTCAACGTGCCGCTGATAAAACGCAGGAAGAGGGTCTCGTCCTTGCCGTAGAGCTTGTCGCCCATGACGGGGTGGCCGAGGGAGTGGAGGGTCGCGCGGATTTGGTGCAGGTGGCCGGTACTCGGGTAAGCGCGCACGGCGCAGAACCCGTCACATTGACGGATACGCTTGAAGCGTGTCTCGCACGGTTGCGCGTCCGCAGGGGGAGGGTAGGGGATGCTTGCGCAGAAACGCCGCTTCTTGCGCACGGGCGAGGCGATGTCGGCGGTGAGCCATCCGGCGGCGTGGAGGTGTTCCGGGAAATCCCCTTCCACCAACACGATATATGTTTTGCCCACGCGGTGCGCCGCAAACTGCTGGCCGACGTGCCGTGCGGCCTCGGGGGTCTTGCAGAGGAGGGTCACGCCGGAGGTCTCGCGGTCGAGGCGGTTGGCGAAGTGCAGGCGGTCGAGTTGCGTGCGCGCTTTCAGCACGGCCCAGAGCGTGTGGTTGAAATACTTCCCGCCGGGGTGGGAGGGGAGGTTCCCGGGCTTGTTGACGGCGAGCAGGGCGTCGTCCTCAAACAGCACGCCGTAGGTCATCTCGACGGGCGGTTCGGGGATGTCGGGCATCTCATAGCGGAGGGTGTCGCCGTGGTGCAGCACGGCGCCGGGCAGGGCTGGAGTGTCGTTCAGGAAGATGCGCCCGCCAGCGGTGCGCGCGCGCCACTCCTCCTGCGAGTGGTAGCGGAAACGTGCGGCGAGAAAACCCAGGAGGGTTTTGCCGTCGTCCTCGCGGCGGATGACGGTGGATGCCGTCCGCCTCATGCTCTCCTGTCCGTTTCGCATTCCTGCCGAGTGCCCTTTTCGGGGAAAAGAAAATCAGAACCCTTGCGGAGTTCTGATTTCAAAAGCATTCCCCGGCGTTCCCCCGAGCGCCGAGGCATACATGTCCTCGTTTTCGCAGTATCACGCCGCGTCCCCCGACGCGGCGAGACTGCATACTGTAGAATGCGGGCATACACTTGTTTCGCGTACCACCGTATCCATCCAGCTTGTCCATTTCCTGGCGGCATTTTCCGATAATGCCGTGTTTTCACGGCCTCTCGGCGGTGTCCCGCCGGAAACCCCCCGGCGGAGACGGTATCCTTATCGCAGGGTTCGTGCCATCTCGCGTTTGGAATGCGCACGCGACGGAACGGGCAGGGTGGACGACATGGCGGGTGTGGGCAAGCTGGCGCTCGGCGGTAAGCCTGTGTTGCCCTCGCCCAAGAAGTCCATGTTGCGCAGCAGCGATTCGGCCTCGTTGACGCGGCTCACCAGCGGGGGCAGGGATGCGTCAGGCGATGCGGCCGTGGCCGTAGGGAAGTGGCGGCGGATATTTCGCGCTTGCCTGCCCGATGCAGCTATGCTAAATTGTCGGGCAATCATGCGAATCAACCCTAAAGCGAGTTTTGAGATTGACGCGCCGTTCGCGCCGACGGGCGACCAGCCGCAGGCCATCCGCACGCTGGCGGAGGGTTTGTGCGCGGGTGCGCGACGGCTGACGCTGGAGGGCGTGACGGGTTCGGGCAAGACGTTCACCATGGCGAACGTCATCCGCGAGTGGGGGCGGCCGGCGCTCATCATCTCGCACAACAAGACGCTGGCGGCGCAGCTCTTCTCGGAGCTCAAGGCGTTCTTCCCGTCACACGCGGTGGAGTATTTCATCAGCTATTACGATTACTACCAGCCCGAGGCCTACATCCCGCAGACGGACACCTACATCGAGAAGGATGCGTCGGTCAACGATGAGATCGAGCGTTACCGCCTCGGCGCGACGAACTCGCTGCTGGGGCGGCGCGACGTCATCATCGTCGCGTCGGTGTCGTGCATCTACGGGCTGGGCTCGCCCGACGACTACAGGGAGATGCTTGTGGACATCGCGCCCGGTCAGACGCTCGTGCGCGACGAGATGCTGGCCGCGCTCGTGGCCATCCAGTACACGCGCAACGATTACGACTACCAGCCCGGCACGTTCCGCGTGCGCGGCGACACGGTGGACATCTTCCCGTCGTACAACACCTCCGGCATCCGCGTCGCGTTCTTCGGCGACGAGGTGGAGGAGATACGCGGCTTCGACCCCGTGAGCGGCAAGGCGGGGCCGCCGCTCCTGCGCGCGGTCATCTCGCCCGCCAAACACTTCGTCATGCCCAAGAGCAAAATCGACGCGGCCGTCGGCCTCATCAACGCGGAACTCGACGCGCGGCTGGCCGAGCTTGAGCGGCAGGGCAAGCTGCTGGAGGCGCAACGCCTGCGCCAGCGCACGGCGTTCGACCTCGAGATGCTTCGCGAGCTAGGCTACTGCAACGGCATCGAGAACTACTCGCGCCACCTCGCCGGGCGCGCGGCGGGCGAGGCCCCCGCGTGCCTCATCGACTACTTCGGCTCGGAGTTCCTCACCATCATCGACGAGTCGCACATGACCCTCCCGCAGATACGCGCCATGTACAACGGCGACCAGGCCCGCAAGCAGGTGCTGGTGGACTACGGCTTCCGCCTGCCCTCCGCCAAGGACAACCGCCCGCTCAACTTCGACGAGTTCCTTGGCAAGGTCGGCCCCATCCTCTTCACCTCCGCCACGCCCGGCCCCTACGAGCGGCAGGTCTCCGAGGTCACCGCCGAGCAGGTCATCCGCCCCACCGGCCTGCCCGACCCGCCCGTCGAGGTGCGCCCGCTCGGCAGCCAGATCGACGACCTCATGGAAGAGATCCGCCGCTGCGCCGAACAGGGCGACCGCGTGCTCGTCACGACCCTCACGAAACGCTCCTCGGAAGATTTGACGGCCTACCTGCGCGAGACCGGCATCCGCGTCGAGTATCTGCACAGCGGCATCAACGCCATCGAGCGCGTCGAGATTTTGGGGCGCCTCCGCAAAGGCGCGTTCGACTGCCTCGTGGGCATCAACCTCCTGCGCGAAGGCCTCGACCTGCCCGAGGTCACACTCGTCGCCGTGCTGGACGCCGACAAGGAAGGCTTCCTGCGCTCCGCCACCTCGCTCATCCAGACGGCCGGCCGCACCGCCCGCCACCTCAACGGCCGCGTCATCCTCTACGCCGACAAAGTCACCGACGCCATGCGCCAGATGATCGACGTCACCCAAGCCCGCCGCGCCAAGCAAGAGGCGTACAACGCCGAACACGGCATTACCCCCCGCAGCGTCAAACGCGCCATCCACGAATCGCTCGCGCTGTACGACGAGGCCCGGCACGTCGAAGAGCGCATGATCGCCGCCGAATCGCACGAGGCGTACAACGTCCACACCGTCATCAGCGACCTCGAGCGCGAAATGCTTGAAGCCGCCGACGCGCTCGAGTTCGAACGCGCCGCCATGCTGCGCGACGAGATCAAGGTGCTGCGGAACAGCAAGGAATTATAGTCGGCTAACTTCATGCCGCAGGCTACCTAATAGTTCTCGAACAGAGACGTTCTCATAATGGAGGGCGAGCGTCCTCGCGAGCCGTTAGCCACATGGAGGGCGAGCGTCCTCGCGAGCCGTTCAGACACATTGCGGTTTATAATCTGTGGAATCCGCGTCACCTGTGGTTAGAGAATTTGAATACAGGCGCTTAATTTCCGCGGCATTTCAGAATTGCACAAGGCGGGGGGGATATGCCATAATGGGTGCAACGATGAAAAAGGATTCCGCCATCACCACGTATATCGTGTCGCGACTGGATGCCCAAAGCACCTTGCAAGCGTTCGTCGCCGCAAAGCTGTCGGTGTCGAAACGCGCCGCCAAGAACCTGCTGGACGACCGCAAGGTCTGGGTCAATCGCCGTTGCGTCTGGATGGCGCACCACGTGTTGCGCCAGGGGGATACCATCGAGGTCGCCGCCGCGCTGAGCCCCGAGCAGAAGAAAGCGCCGCCGAAGATCCGCGTCCTCGTGGAGGACGACCACTACCTCGTCGCGGACAAGCCCTCGGGCGTGCTGTCCGCGGGCGAGGAGAGCGCCGAGGAGCTGCTCCGTGCGCAGACGGGTCTGCAGGGTCTCCAGGCCGTCCACCGCCTTGACCGCGACACGACCGGATGCCTGCTGTTCGCGAAGAACGTCACGGCGCTCGACGAGGCGGTGGCGATCTTCAGGACGCGCCGCGTGACGAAACTGTATCAGGCCGTCGTGTGGGGCAAGTTCGCGCGCAACGCCTCGACCCTCACGGAGGAATTGGACGGCGAGCGCGCGGTGAGCCATATTCAGCGCGAGGCTTTCTCCGCCGACGCGTCTTTCCTGAAAGTGCGTATCGAGACGGGGCGGACGCACCAGATACGCCGCCACCTCGCGTCCATCCGCCATCCCGTGCTGGGCGACCGCGAGCACGGCGTGAAGTTCGCGCGTGACCCGCGTCTGCTGACCATCCCGCGCCAGATGCTCCATGCGTGCGGCATCGAGATGCCCCACCCCATGATCCCCGGCAACGTGCTGAAAGCTCATAGCCCCCTGCCCGCGGATTTCAGGCGTTGCCTGACGGTGTTTGACATGGGGAAGTGATACGATGCCGAAGGCGCGAGGCTGCCGGCTTGCATTTCGTACCGGCAGGGCGGAAGCCCTGCGTTCCCGGAAGCGCTAAGGTGGTGCGGGCATTCCTGCCCGCAGAGAGAAAATCACGGGCAAGAATGCCCGTGCCACCTGAGTAATCCCGAACTCCAGTTACTGGCGGCGTATGAGATGCGTCTCGCCTGTGAAGGCAAGCGCGGCGGCGAGAAGGGTGTTGAGATTGAAGCAACAGGCAAACACGATGAGCAGAATCACGCCATACCAGATATACGGGTGAAGCGCAGGCGGAATGTCCTCCGCCACCCGAACGCGCTCGCCCGCGCAGGGCGAGAACACAAGTGTGAGACTGTGTGCCAACGGGATGCCGAACGGCAGCGGATGATCCGCAAGCCAAACCCCGGGATGCTGGAGCGCCTGTTTGCGCGCGCAGCCGATGAGCGTCATATCGCCCTCCGCAGTGAGGCTCAGGCACGGGCGGAAACGCGGGTCTGCAGTGAACGCGGCGATGCGCAGGATGACGGTCCGCTTGGAGTGCGCGACCTCCTCAACTACCGCGCGGAACGCCGTCATCAGATTCTTCGCGTCCGGCGTTTCGGGGTCGAGGATGAGATAGCGGCGGCGCGCGCGCGGTCGCCAAAGCCCAGCGCTCCACCGCACCGCCACCACCATGCCGGCCGCGATCAGGAACGCCCGTTCGGACCCTCCCGCGATCGCGGTAGAACACAACACCACCAGCAGGCTCAACAGTATCCGCCGAATATCTTTTGTTGCGATTGACATACGTTTACTTTACTCAAACCCCATCCGCTTGATGAGTGCGGGAGAAATTAAGAATGAGGAGCAGGCTGCCCCCGCAACTCCCGGTAGGCCTCGACTGCCGCGACGACGTTTGCGTAGGGAAAGCCGTTGTCGAACTCGAAGTAGAGCCAGCTGCCGCCGTCGTGCGGGCGGAAGGCCTCCACATATTCGGCGATGGCGCGGCGCACGTCGGCGGGGGTGCCGTTGGTCATCAGGTGGCTGCGGTCGGGATGGATGCACACCGCGAGGCGCAGGGCGCGGCATTGCTCCGCGAAGCGCGGCAGGTCGTGCGCGTTCAACTGCGGCCAGAGCGTGTCGAACCCAATCTCCGCGAAATCCTCCAGCAGTGGCTCGATGTGTCCGCAGCAGTGGAAGAACGCATGGCGGCCGGCGCGGTGCGTCATGTCCACGAGCTCTTTGTAGAGGGGCAGGTAAATCGCGCGGAAGGCCTCGCGCGAAATCAGCAGGGAGGCCTGCGTCCCGAAGTCGTCCGCGAACTGGATCGCGTCCGCGCCCGTCGCCAGCCAGCGTTCGACGAGGCTGATGTTGTACTCGTGCATCCGCCGCGTGAAGCGCAGGAACCCCGCGTCCATCATCGCGATGTCCATCAGCACGTCCTCGTAGTTGCGCAGTGAATAGGCGCGCTCGAAATAGTTGACCCAGCCGACCTTCGCATAAAAGCCCTGTGCGTGTTTCGCCTCAACATCTTTGCGCACGGCCTCGAACTGTTGCGCGGTGAGTTGCGGGAACGCGGGCGCATCCGACCAGTCCGCGACGGGGTGGTGGCACGGGTGACCCTGCACACCGAAGATACGGTAACGCCAGCCCACGCCCCATGCGTCGGTGAAGCGCCTGTCGAATTCGCCCGCCGCGTCGAAGTCCTCCGCACGGGGCAGCCATGCGCGGCCGTCGGGGCAGAACACATCCTCGCCGGGCTTGTCGAGAAACGCGCTGCCGCTGATGGGGTTGAAGTCGCCGACGCAGGTGTTCATCAGCGCGCGCGCCTTCTCGCCATGCTCATACAGCCCGACGGGAATGAGGTCGCACTCCAGCGCGGGGATGTCCACGGGCTGGAACGCGAGCATCCGCTTCACGCGCTCACGGGAGGTCAGTTTCGTTTCCATTAGGTGATAAGTAATAGGTGATAGGTGATAAGTAATAAGTAATAGGTAATAAGTAATAGGTTAGAGGTAATCCGAATCATTACATATCACCTATTACTTATTACCTATTACCTTCTCCTCGCGTCGGCAGCGGCATCGAAGATGGCCTCGCGGGTGATGCCGGCCTCGTGGTACATCGCGAAGATGTTGTCGACGGGCGTCTCGGGCGCGACGGTGTGGGAGGCCGCGAGGATGTACCCGCCGCCGTCGGAGGTCATGTCGTCGATGAGCTTGCGCGTGGCGCGGCGCACGTCGTCAGGCGAGCCGTCGGGCAGCAGGCCGATGGTGTCCACGCCGCCCATGAACGTGAGGTGCTTGCCGAAATCTTTCTTGAGCTCCAGCGCGTCCATGCCGGGGCAGTCGCATTGGATGGGGTTCAGCACGTCCAGCCCCATCTCGATGAGGTCGGGGATGATCGGGCGGATGCCGCCGCACGAATGGTAGGCGATCGGGAGGCCGTGCCGCCGTCCCACGTCATACACCCGCGCCAGCTCGGGCTTGATGAGGCCGCGCCACATCTCGGGGCTCATCATCATGCCGCGCTGGCCGCCCACGTCGTCGCCCGTCCAGAACCAATCCAGCGCGTATTGCCCGCAGGCCCGCTCGGAGAGTTCCACCATGAAATCCGTCGAGCGCCGCACGAAGCGCAGGAACGCGGGCGACGCGTCGGCGATCTGATACATCGCGTCCTCCATGCCGAAGAGCCGCCCGAAGAACTCGAACACGCACGGCGACACATCGCACCCGATGAAATAATCCTCCGCGAACGGCGCGAGCGCATCCATGTTGGACAGCAGGTCAGGTATCTTGTCGTGCGGGAACTGATACGCGTCAATCGCCTCATCCGACGCGCCCGCCAGCGGGTAGCGGCGGATCTGGTTGAAGCCGTCCACGCGCTCCCACTCGACGCCCCAGAAGTCGGTATGCCCCTCGCCGTCATGCGCGTGGACGATGCCCTCCATCGCGTGGTTGTGCGCGACCCACCGCTGGCACACGTCGTTGCCCATCACGCCGCCGACCGCGCCCTCGGGAATCTCCAGCACCCCCGCGAGCATCTGCACCGTCTGCGGGTGGAACCACATGAAAATCGGGATGCGATCCACCGGCTGCCGATTCATCGCCGCTTTCACACGCTCTTTAGAAGTCATCGATTATTCCTTTCTCAGATGGTGTTAGCATAGCCTATCCGCCGTTCCGTTTCAACAGTATTCGTCTTTCTTTATTTCGCGTCAGAGGCGCTTGCCGTTCAGGTGGACGGTGACCCGCGCGCCTTGGACGGTCACGGCGAGGTGCTGCCATTCGCCGGCCGTCAGCGTGTTTTCCCCGAAGCGGATGAGGCTGTGCCCCGCGATGACGCGGATGGACAGGTTGGGGTACGTGTCGATCAGGATGCCGTCGTCGCGGCCGGGCGTGAGTTTGTCGAAGATGCGGCCGCTGGCGCGGGCCTCGGGCTTAACCCATGCCTCGAAGGTGACGGCGGCGTCGAGGGCGGCCTCTTCGAGCGCGGTGGCGTCGCCCGCGCGCACGTCCCGTTTCGAGAGGAGCGTCCCGGGGAGCGTGACGGGGGCGGCGCGGTCTTGGGCGAGCGCTTCGATCTGGCTGCTGGCCAGCCTGCCGCGGATGAGCGAGGCGCGCCCGATCTCGCCCTTGAACACGTTGTTCCCGTCCTGATCCGCGCCGATGCGCAGGGGGTGGCGGTTGCGGGGGATCGCGCCCGTGGTCAGCGCCGCCTCTTGGAGCGGGAGCGGCACGGCGTCTTTTTTGCGCGCGGCGGGGGTGACGTCCCATTGCTCGACGCGCCCGTCTTTCACGCGGCCTGTCACGACCGCTTGCCCGGAGACGTGCAGTTTGAAATCGACGTCCCACTGCGCGGGCCACGCGGGGAAGAGGAACAGTTTGCCGTCCTCGCTCTCCTGCACGAGCATCCGCTGGAGCGCGACCGCGCCCGAGCCGAAGTGGTCGAGGTCGGGGCAGGAGTCCGGGCCTTCCTTCCCGAACATGGGGAAGCGGCACATGGCGGAGGCGACCCTGAAACGCTTGGCCAGCCCCTGCGCGGCTTCCGCCGCGTTCCCGGCGAGCGCCCAGGCGATCTCGTTCTGCGCCCAGCAGTGGGAGCGCATGGCGCCTTTGTTCGCCGTGTTGCGGAGCGTCCAGTCCACGATGTCCGCGCTGCCCGAGGCCAGCCCGAAGCAGCGGAAGGGGAACGCCGCGTACAGTTCGCCGTCCTCCATGTTCTGGCATTTCTCCCAGTGCAGCGCGGGCGCGATGGCGGCGCGGCCGTTGACGTCCTTCATGGGGATGTCGGGCAATTCGGCGCGGAGGCGTCTCCACGCCGCCTTGTCCGCGTCCGTCCCCGCGCCCATGGCGAGCAGGCCGCCGAGGCAGAAGTGCAGGCCGGCCACGTCGGGCGCGGGATTCACGGCGACCCAGTAGGTCTCCAGAACCTGCGCGGGCTCGAGGCGCAGTTTGCCGTTTGCGTCACGCGGGTAATGCTGGTCGAAGAACATCAGGATTTCGCGCGCGAAGGGCGCCAGCGTCGCGTCGCGGAATTGCGTGTCGTTGGTGTAGCGCGCGCGGTCGAGCATCATCGCCAGCGTCTCGAGGCCGGCGGTGAAGTAGTAGTCGTGGTACCAGCCCTCGTAGGTTTCGCCGGGCTTGGTCTTGGGGGGCAGGATGCCCTTGTCGCAATCGCGCTCCGCGCCGTCGAGTTCGGTGTTCTCGCGGTAGTAGGCGCCGCCGTGGCCGAACCACGCCTGGGTGATGGCCTTTCGCATGGGCAGGAGGCGCACGTACTGGTCGAAGAACACCTGGAGCAGGTCGGTGTCGCCGCTCATCAGCAGCGGCCAGTAGAGGAGGCGCTGGTTCTGGAACGTGAAGCGCCGCCCCCACAGGCGGGCGTCCTCGTGCGTGAGGCGGCCGTTGCCGTCTTTGAGCTGCTGCGTGAAAAGCCCGCCGTTGAACTTCGCCTGAACCGTCCCGCGGCTCTGGCAGGCCATGAGGTAGCGGTTCACGGTATAGGACTGGGCGACCAGCGCGGCGGCGTCCTCCTCCGTGCGCTGGCCGCCCTCCGCCTCGCCGGAGAGTTTCCCGCGCAGGCCGTCGTCAACGGACGCGTCGCTGGCGGCGATCCAACTCCTGTTCCAGAACGCCGCCCACCACGCGCAATGCGCGTCCCAGTCCCGCCGGGTGTCGAGCGGCGCCGCGGCGAGCCGGGCGATCTCGCCCGCCCATTCGCTTGCGGGCGCGGGCGTCTGGCGGGTCAACGCATAGACGCGCACGTCGAAGCGCCGCCCCTTCGCGGAGAAGGCGCACGCGCCCGCGTCCCCGCTCAGCGGCACGAGGCCGCCCGTGGCGTCGCGCAGCTCCAGCAGGTTGCCGAACGTGTTGAAGCGGAACGGGTCGGGGAGGGCGTCCCGCAGATGCTCCACGTTGTACGCCTTCAAGTCGGACGGGTAGATGCTGTTGTCGCCGACGGTGTAGAACCAGAGGATGCGCCCGTCGCGCTCGAGGCGCGTGTCCGTCGGCGGGGCGGCGGGCAGGGCCTCCGGCTGGATTTTATTCTGCGGGCAGTGGAGGAGGCTGCGCTGCCACAGGTCGGGATGCGCCGACACCGTGACCTCAACGGGCGCGTCGATCTCGACGTGGAACACGTTCCTGTTCGCGTCGGCCCAGACGCGGAGGGTGACGCCGTCCGCGTCGATGAGGATTGCGCCCGACTGCAGGTCAAGCGTCTGCCTGAACGGCTTGCCGGCGGCGAACGGGTTGGGGGAGAGCGAGACCCTCACGCGCCCCGTCTTGAAAATGTCGCCGCAGAATGTGAGCGCGTCGTTCTTTGCGAGCAGCAGGTACAGGTCGCCGTCCGCGACGGCATAGACGCTGGCCGCGATGTCGCCGTTGCCCAGCGGCATGGTCCCGGACGCGTCGATGGACGGCGAGTCCCAGACGACGTTGTAATTCGACAAGGAGGGCTGCGCGATTGCGCACAAGCCCCCGAGCAAGATGCCGGCGGCGGGTAGCAGGCTGGGGTTGCTCATGGCGTGTCCTCCGTGCGAGGGGGGTTATTCCGTTGGCGACGGCGCGTCCCCGTCCTCTTCCGCGTCGGCGACGCTGAAGGAGACGAGGGTGGCGCCTTCGGCGAGGTTCACGAGGCGCACGCCTTTGGCGGCGCGGCCGATGACGCGGATCTGGTTCACGGGGGAGCGCACCATCATCCCGTTGGAGGTGATGGAGACCATAGACTGGTCGTCGCGCACGGCGTGGGCCGCCACGACGGGGCCGTTGCGCCCGTCGTCGTCTTTGATGGCGATCATGCCGCCGCCGCCGCGATGGTGCAGGGTGAACTCTTTGAACTCGGTGCGCTTGCCGTAGCCGTTCTCGGTGGCGATGAGCAGGGTCTCGTCGTCGTTCACGATGTCGAAGCTGCGCACCGCGTCGCCAGCCGCGAGGCGGATGCCGCGCACGCCTGCGGAGGCGCGGCCCATGCGGCGCACGCTCGCCTCACGCTCGCGGCCGTCGGCGTCGGTTTTCTTGAGCGAGACGGGGAAGCGGATGGCCTTGCCGTTGGCGGTGACGAGCAGGATGTGGTCGGCCTCTTTCACGAGGCGGACTTGGATGAGGCGGTCGTTGGCGGTCTGCTCGTCGTCGTCGTTCGGCGCGTCGCCCTCGGCGGGGTCGGCGGCCTCGGGCGCGTCGTCGCCGTTGTCGCCGGGGATGTCTTTGAAGCGGATGGCGATGATGCCTTTGCGGTTGACGTTGCGGAACTCGGAGAGGGCGGTGCGCTTGATGATGCCGTTCTCGGTGGCGAAGAACACGTCCTCGCCGGTCTCGAAGGTGCGGATGGGCAGGAGGGCGACGACGGATTCGCCGGCGCGGAGCTCGAGCAGGTTGACGATGGGTTTGCCGAAGGAGGTGCGCGGGGCCTCGGGGATCTCGTAGGCCTCTTTCTTGAAGACGCGGCCGTGGCTGGTGAACAGGAGCAGGGTGTCGTGGGTGTCGGCGACGAACACGGTGACGATGAAGTCCTCGTCTTTGATCGCGGCGCCGGTGATGCCTTTGCCGCCGCGCTTCTGCTCGCGGTAGGTGGTGAGCGGGACGCGCTTGACGTAGCCGCGCTGGCTGAGGGTGAGGACGCACGGCTCGTCGGCGATGAGGTCTTTGATGTTGACCTCGCCTTCCATGGGCACGATTTCGGTGCGGCGCGTGTCGGGGCGTTTGGCGGAGGTGACGAACTTGGCCTTGATGTCGGCGAGGTCTTGCTTGACGAGGCCGTAGATTTTCGCGGGGTTGGCGAGCAGGTCGTTCAGGTAGGCGATCTGTTCGAGGAGGGCGCGCAGCTCGGCCTCGACCTTCTCGCGCTCCAAGCCCGTGAGCTGGTAGAGGCGCATCTCGAGGATGGCGTCCACCTGCCTGTCAGAGAAGCCGAAACGCTCGATGAGGCGGGCCTTGGCCTCGTCGCGGTTCTTCGAGGCGCGGATGATGCGCACCACCTCGTCGAGGTTGTCGAGCGCGATCAGCAGGCCTTCGACGATGTGCTTGCGGGCCTCGGCCTTTGCGAGTTCGAAACGCGTGCGGCGCGTGATGACCTCGAAGCGGTGATCGACGTAGCAACGGAAGAGTTCCTTGAGGTTCATCACCTTCGGGCGGCCGTGGTCGATGGCCAGCATGATCGCGCCGAAGGTGGTCTGCAGCTGCGTGTGCTTGTAGAGGTTGTTCAGCACGACCTGCCCGATGGCGCCGCGCTTGAGCTCGACCACGACGCGGATGTCCTCCTTCGACTCGTCGCGGATGTCGGAGATGCCCTCGATGACTTTCTCGTTGACGAGGTCCGCCATCTTCTCGATCATGCTCGCCTTGTTCACCATGTAGGGGATTTCGGTGATGATGATGGCTTCCTTGTTCTTGTACTCGACGACCTCCGCCTTGCCGCGCACGGTCATCTGACCGCGCCCGAGCTTGTACATCGACTCGATCTGGCGCGTGCCGCAGATGGTCGCGCCCGTCGGGAAGTCTGGCCCCTTCACGAACTGCATCAGGTCATCGACGGAGCAGTCCGGGTTGTCGATGTAATGCGTGATGCCCTCAACGAGCTCGCCGAGATTGTGCGGCGGGATGTTGGTCGCCATGCCCACCGCGATGCCCGTCGAGCCGTTGAGGAGCAGATTCGGCAGACGCGACGGCAGGACGGTCGGCTCCTCAAACTCCTCGTTGTAGTTGGGACGGAAGTCAACCGTCTGCTTCTCCAGATCATCCAGCATCTCCTCCGCGAGGCGGTCCATGCGCACCTCGGTGTAACGCATCGCCGCCGCCGAGTCACCGTCGATGGAGCCGAAGTTGCCCTGCCCGTCGATGAGCGGGTAACGGAGCGAGAACGGCTGCGCCATGCGCACCAGCGTGTCATAGACCGCCTGATCGCCGTGCGGGTGGTACTTGCCGATGACGTCGCCCACGACACGCGCGGACTTCTTGTAAGGCTTGTTCCAGACGTTCCCCATCTCCCCCATCGCGTACAGCACGCGGCGGTGCACGGGCTTCAGGCCGTCACGCGCATCCGGCAGCGCGCGCCCGACAATCACGCTCATGGAATAATCGATGTACGACGAGCTCATCTCGTCTTCGATATTGATGCTCTGCAAACCGCGCTCCTGCTCCGCGCTCGGCTGAATCTCGTCACTCATAAAAAAACACGCTCCAGGGGTCCAAAAAGAATTCATCAATGATAGCATTTTCGGGGCTGAAACACCACCGTTATTTGCGAACGAGAAACGGGAATCAAGAAATATGGATGGCCGCGCGAAAACCGCGGTCGTTGCTGACGGTGTTGGGGAACTGCGCGTGGCGGTGCGCCGAACGGCAGGCGGTCGCCGAGGTAAGGTGGGAGCCTCCGCGCTGGACCCGTTTCCCGAAGGGCGCGCCGAGGAACCACTTGGGAAGGGCGCCTTTGGGGTCTGTCACGGGCGTCGGCTTGAAGGGACCCTCCCAGTCCAGGCACCATTCGTACACGTTGCCGTGCATATCGTACAGCCCCCATGCGTTGGGCAGGTACAGCCCGCCTCTGGCGAGGACCCCCCCCGGCGATTTCTTTTTCTTTCCGCGCGTGCTGCTCCTGTACCTCCCCACCTCGTTCATGTTGGGGCAGAAGTCCGAGGCGGTCAGGGGTTTGCCGCTGTTGAACCCGGTGACCGTCCCGGCGCGGCAGGCGTATTCCCACTGCGCCTCCGTGGGCAGGTCGGCGAGCAGCTCGGTCTTCGTGCGCAGCGCGGCGAAGAAAGAGCCTGCGTCAATGCGGTTGTGCGTGGGCCACTCCGCGCCGTTGCGGTTGCCGCGAAGCATCTCGTAGGAAACGTTGATGACGGGGAGCGTGTCGTTCCGGATGGCCGAGGGGTTCGCCCCGGCGACCAGCTCGTACTGTTTCTGCGTCACCTGGAAAATGCCGATGTAGAACGGTTTCGTCAGGGTCACCTCATGGAGGAGCTCGTTGTCTTTGTGCGCGGGTTCGTCGGCTGGACTCCCCATCAGGAAGGTGCCGGGGGGGATCAGGCGCAACCAGAGCTCCGTGGTGCGGCAGGTGTCGCCAGTCAGGCAGGGCGGGGTAAGCGAGCGGCGCAGGGGATACGCCCCGGCGCCCGGGCCGCCCGAGAGGTCGATCGCCAAGTACGGCGCGTCGTCGGTGAAGAGCCACGCGGCGTCAAAGGGCTCTTCCGGCACGTCGGCGGCGGGGGGCTGCTCAGCGGCCTGCTCGGCGAGGCGTTGGGCGGCCTGCTCGGCGAGGCGCTGGGCGGCCTGCGCCCGCTGGGCGGCTTTCCGCGCGGCCCGGCGCTCAAGCCTGGCCTTCCGGTCGATGAGGCGCTTCCGGGCGGCCGCGACGGCGAGGCGCCGGGCCTCGGTCTCTGCGGCGAGCTGCGGCGTGAGGTTCCCCTTGCGGAACTCGGGGAACAGGATGTAGATGTCTTGCAGCAGCCGCACGAAATGCGCGTCGGGGTCTGAGGCGGCATCGATCGCGTAGAGGTTCGCGAGGGACTGGCGCTTCGTCCCCTTGAACGGAGCCCTCTGCGCCTTGAAGAGCAACGTGGGCTTGCGGGCCTCGGCGCAGGCCGCTATCTCCGTGTCCGCTTGGGCGGAACGGTTGAGGTTTTCCGTGAAGACGACCAGCGCCATCTTGCAGGTCTCAATCGCGCGCGTGATCGCCGTGTCGCGGAACGCGCCCGGCACGGTCTCCTGATGGGTCACGAAACACCGGAAACCGTTCTCTTCGAGATGCGAGGACAAGCGTTCCACGAGCGCCCTGTCTTCAATCGAGTAACAGATAAACACATCATACGCCATAATTGCCAACCCTACTCACCCTGTTCGGAAATGAAAAAAAATCGTCCTGTAATAAAACCGTCACGTCGTGTATTCCGCGTTGATTTTCACGTAGTCATACGAGAAGTCGTAGGTGTAAACGGTGTCCTCGCCGTTGCCGAGGTTGAGGTTCACCGTCACGTCAAACACGCGCTTGCGCATCACGTCCTGAAGCGGCTTGAGCGCGTCTTTGCCGGTCACGCGGCCTTTGTCATACGCGCAGATGTCGCCGTAATAGACCTGCGCCCACTGGTCATCCACCTCCGCGCCGGAGTATCCGACCGCCGCGATCACGCGCCCCCAGTTCGGGTCCAGCCCGAACCACGACGTCTTGACCAGCGGCGACTTCGCGATCGCCCGCGCCGCCTTCTGCGCGTCCTCCGCCGTCAGCGCACCCTTCACGCGCACGGTCACGAACTTCGTCGCGCCCTCGCCGTCCATCACAATCTTCTTGCCGAGCTCCACGCACACCATCGTCAGCGCGTCCACGAAATCCTGCCACTGCGGGTGGCGCATCGTGAGCACGCGATTGCCCGCCGCGCCGCTCGCCATGAGGATGACCGTGTCGTTGGTGCTCATGTCGCCGTCGCCCACCACACGGTTGAAACTCCTGTCGGTGGCGTAGTGCAGCGCCTCGTCAAGCGCCGCCGCGTCCACCACCGCGTCCGTGGTGACGAACCCCAGCATCGTCGCCATGTTCGGCTCGATCATGCCCGATCCCTTGCACATCCCGCCGATGCGCACGGCCTGGCCGTCGATCTCCAGCTCCACGGCGAACTGCTTGTCCACGGTGTCGGTCGTGAGGATGGCGTGGGCCGCGTCATCGCCGCCCGCCGCGCTCAACGCCGCCGATGCCAGCCTCACGCCCTCCGCCACGCGTCCCATCGGCAGATGCACGCCGATGACGCCCGTCGAGCAGACCAGCACCAAGTCCTCGGCGATGCCCAGCGCCTCCGCCGCCAGCCGCGCCGTCTCCCGCGCATCCGCCAGCCCCTGCGCGCCCGTGCAGGCGTTCGCGCAGCCGCTGTTGACCACGACCGCCTGTGCCTTGCCCGAGCGCGTGCGCTCGCGGTCCAGCCGCACCGGAGCGGCGGCCACCTTGTTCGCCGTATAGACCGCCGCCACGGTCGCGGGCTTGTCCGCGGCCAGCAGCGCGACATCGCGGCGGCCCTCGTACTTGATGCCGGCCGCCACGCCGCTCGCCCTGAACCCGGCCGCCGCCGTCACGCCGCCTTCTATGCACTCAAACGTTTTCATCGTAAAACCTGTCTTTGCCAAAAGGAATAGTATTCTACAAATCCTTCCCAAAGTCCATGAAAATTATTGCGGCGATGACGACCTCCCGATGACGAAAACAGAGGGGAAAAAACAGTTGAAGTTACAGCTCAAATGGGTTGAACTATATTATGATTGAGACCGAAAGGGTTGGTTTATCTATGCCGGCCCCTACAGTAACAAGGCTTCCGCCCTTCCATCAATTCACGCATCTTAGCGCCCGCCCGCCGACGGTCACGAGCTCGGGGGATTGCGTGGCGCATTCGGGGCGGGCGCGGGGGCAGCGGTCGTGGAAGCGGCAGCCGGCGGGGAAGTTGCCGGCGAGGGGGACGTGTCCGCCGATGGCCTGCAGGCGCTTGCCGCGCGTCGCGAGGGAGGGCATGGCGTTGAGCAGGGCGGTAGAGTAAGGGTGCAGGGGGGCGTCGAAGAACGCGGCGGCCTCGGCCTGCTCGACGATCTGCCCGGCGTACATGACGGCGACGTGCGTGGCCATCTGCGAGACGACGCCCATGTCGTGGGTGATGAGCAGGATGCCGCTGTTCTTGCGGTGCAGCTTGCGCAGGAGGTCGAGTATCTGCGCCTGGATGGTCACGTCGAGGGCGGTGGTGGGCTCGTCGGCGATGATGAGGTCGGGTTCGAGGACGAGGGCCATGGCGATCATCACGCGCTGGCGCATCCCGCCGGAGAGCTCGTGGGGGTAGGCGAGCGCGCGGGCGGCGGGGTCGGGGATGCCGACGCGCCCGAGCCAGTCGATGGCGGTCTCGCGGGCGGTGATTGCGGAGACGTTGCGGTGCAGGCGGATGACCTCTTCGATCTGCTTGCCGATGCGGTGGAGGGGGGAGAGCGAGGAGAGGGGGTCTTGGAAGATGACGCCGATTTTCGCGCCGCGTATTTTGCGGAGGTCGCGCAGGGGCAGGACGAGGAGGTCGTTGCCGTCGAAGCGTATCTGCCCCCGTGTGATGCGGGCGGGGGGCATGGGCAGGAGGCGGGGGATGCTCATGGCGGTGGCGGATTTGCCGCAGCCGGACTCGCCGACGATGCCGAGTATCTGCCCGCGGTCGAGGGTGAGCGTCACGCCGTCCACCGCGCGGACAACCTGCCCGTCGGTCTCGAACTGCACATGGAGGTCTTTTATTTCAAGTAGCATGTCTATTCGTCCCCCTTCGCTTCTTTTTTTAGTTTCAAAAACAAAACGAGATAACCCCCCGCACCGACACCTGCCCCAATGTACCACCCTAACCTCGTGCAACGTTTGTATTCCTCTTGCGTGACAGGCTTTGTAACTTTTTTAGAATAGCGTAAGCGAGCGGGACCAGAGGTGGAGGCGCTTTTTTGCACCATATCCCAAAAACCTGTTTGGTAGAAAACCCCGGCACACCCTCCCAGAAACGCGAAGAGGATGAGACCCGCGACAAAACCTAACATCGTGTCCTTTCTGTCTTTGTGTGAGCTGGATTTCATACCTTTGTAACCCTGCCAATCCTGTTAACCCTGTCAAAAAAATCGGCTCGCATTTACTTTTTACCTTTTACCTATTACCTTTTACCTATTACTTCCGTCTCATTCCATCTTGCTCTGCTGGCGGGGGTCGAAGGCGTCGCGCAGGCCTTCGCCGACGAGGACGGTGAGGAGCATCACGGTGAAGAGCGCGGCGGAGGGGAAGAGGATGAGCCACCACGCGCTGCGGAACATCTGCGCCTGCTGGAGCAGTTCGCCCCAGCTGGGGGTCAGGGGGGGCAGGCCGAAGCCGAGGAAGTCGAGCGCGGCGAGCGAGCCGATCGCGCCCATCAGGGAAAAGGGGAAGAGCGTGATGAGCGGCGTGAGCGCGTTGGGGAGGATGTGGCTGAAGATGATGCGCGCGTCCGAGAGGCCTTGGCTGCGGGCCGCGTCCACGAACGTGCGGGTGCGCAGGCGCAGGAACTCGGCCCGCATGTAAGAGGAGATGCCGATCCAGTTGAAGAGGCTGTAGCAGACGAGCAGGATGAGGAAGCCGCGCCCCAGCGCGGAGCCGATGAAAATCATCACGTACAGGAACGGGAGCGCACTCCAGATCTCGGTGAGGCGCTGGCCCGCGATGTCCACGGCCCCGCCGAAGAACCCTTGCACCGCGCCCATCACCGCGCCGAAGGCCATGGCCCAGAATGCGAGCAGCAGCCCGAAGATGAGCGCGATGCGCATCCCGTAGAGGACGCGCGAGAGCACGTCGCGCCCCGCGCCGTCAATCCCCATCCAGTGCCCTTTCACGGGATGGAAGGGCCAGGAGATTTCGTTGAGTGCGCAGGAGACTTTGGCGGTGCGGCCTTTCCAGCCGATGACGGCGGAGGGGGCCTGGCCTTTGAAGCCTTCTTGCGCGAGCCTGGCGATTTCCTCGCGCACGCCGTCGGGGACGGCTCCCCAGCGGCGCGTCTCGAGCGGCGCGGCGTTCACTTCGGCGGACTGGCGGAAGCGGAGCTGGAACGGGCGCTCGGGCGCGTCCGTCTGGCTGAAACTGATGCGCACGGAGGCGGGCGGGGTCGCGCTCGGGCGCACCTCGGGCATCGTGATTCGCGCGCGCAGGCCTGGGTCGGTCGTATGCTCGGCAACAGCGCGGAAGGCATGCCCGCCGCGCCCGGCCAAGCGGTTGCGGATTTCCGCTTGGACCGCGTCCGTCAGTTTCCAGTGCGCGTCGAGGCGGAGGCCTTCGACGGTTTCCGCGCCGGGGAAAAACGGCTCACAACTGAGCGGCAAGATGATTGTGCCGTCGGGCAGGAGGTTGAGGCGGCCGAGGGAGACTTCCGGGACAACGGAGACGCTCACGGTGCGGTGCTCGCGGAGGGAGGCGGAGTCGATCACGTCGCCGGGGCTGTAGCGCACGGGCGCCCAGAGGGCTTTGTTGCGGGGGTCGGCGGTGAACGCTTCGGAGGCGGTGAAGGCGTGGTAGTTCATGCGGCTGGCGTCGGCGGCGTCGCCCTCGAGGTCGCGGAGCGTGAGCCGCTGGATGAACGGGAAGTAGGTCTTGCCGTTGACGCGCATCCACAGCGGGCGGCTGTTGCACAGGAGCTCGGAGACGAGGCTGATGCCGAAGAGCGCGCAGAGCAGAATCAGCGCCCACCGCGCGCGGCGGATGCGCGTGAAGTTCTGGAGGCGTTTGCGGGTGAGGGGTGAGAGCATGGCGTTACCTTTTCCCGAAATGGATGCGAGGGTCAATGAGCATATAGCAGAAGTCGGAGACGAGGTTTCCGAACAGCTGCAGCACGGAGGTGAGCGCGAGCAGGGCCATGAACACGGCGTAGTCGCGGCTGTTGAGCGCGTCCCAGCTGAGACGCCCCATGCCGGGAATCTCGAAGATGCTCTCGATGATGATCGAGCCGGCGAAGAGCACGGTAAGGATGCCGCCGAAGCCCGTGGCGATGGGGATGAGCGCGTTGCGGAAGGCGTGCAGCCAGATGGCGCGCCCGCGCGTCGCGCCCTTCGCCAGCACGGTGCGCACGTAGTCGCTGGCGATCTGGTCGAGCAGCGAGTTCTTCATCATCAGCGTCAGCACCGCGAAGTTGCCGGAGACGTAACAGGCCACGGGCAGGGCCATGTGCCACGCGCGGTCCGCGAGGCGCTGCAGCGGCGGCAGCGCGGTCGCCTCGTCCGACCCGAAACCGCCCAGCGGGAAGATGTCCCACAGGCCTTCAATCGTGCCGCAGAAGAGCATCTTCAGCATCATCGCGAGCGCGAACGCCGGGATCGCGTAGCCCACGAACACGATGACGCTGGAGGCCGCGTCGAACGCCTGCCGATGGCGCAGCGCCTTCGCGATGCCCAGCGGGATGCAGATGAGGTAGCTCAGCAGGAAGCTCGTGATGCCGAACCACAGCGACACCGGGATGCGCTCCGAGATGAGCTGCCACGCCGTGCGGTTCGGGTAGTCATACGAGCTGATCCTCATGCCCATGCGGTTTTTGACAAGCCAATCGTAATACTGCACATAGACGGGGCGGTCAAACCCGAACTGCTTTTTGAGTTCCTCCTTGTACTTCTCGTCCACCTGCTGTACGCCCACGCTGCTGCGGTCCTCCGCGCCCCCAATGTTCCGCATCTGCATCAACTTAATCTCGACCGGCCCGCCCGGCAGCAACCGCGTCAGCGAGAAGCACACGACCGTGATCCCCAGGAACGTCGGGATCACGAGAAGGAGGCGGCGGATGAGATAAGAGATGCGGTCCATTATGAATATCCAATATCCAACACGGAATATCCAATATCCAACACGGAATATTCAATGTCCAAGTAAGGTGGCTCGGGCATTCCTGCCCGAGGACAAAGCCGGACAAAGGCTGAAGACCTTTGGGAATATCCAATATCCAACACAGGGGACCCCGTTGGCGCAGGTGCGACCAATGGGGCATGAGAATATTCAACGTCCAAGTTAAATGCGCCACGGGATTTTCTCTCGCAGAGACGCAGAGGCGCAGAGATTGTAGGGGCGGTTCGCGAACCGCCCGCGCAAGCCCGTGGCGACAAACCCGTTTTTCGCGCGTCAGTCATCTTGCCTCCGCAACCTCAATTTCTTTTTGTCCATGTTCCTCACGAAGATTTCCCTCAGCACCCGGATGTCGTCCGTGTTTTCAAAGCACCTCTTCGGCACAATAATCGCCTGCAAACTTGACAAGTACACGTAAAACGCCGCTTTGGATTCGCAAACCTTAAAGAGCTTGTCATAGCCGCAGTTAAACGTTCCTGCTTCACTTTCGGAGCGAAACCCGGCATCCGAAAACGTGTAGTCAGCACTCACCCCTCGCAAAGCGTTCGTTTTCCATGCCCTTCGGGTTCGTAAAAAAGTTATCAAAAATACGGGCAGAAGCCAAAGCCCTCCTACTATTAATGCACCACACAACGTATGGCAAATACAAAACCCTGCCAAACACATTAAAGGCAGCCATATCATCACTGTTTTTTGGCCGTGATAAAAATTAAACCTCATGTATTCATTCAGATGCTGGTTCACCGTTACGTTGACTTCCATTTTTCTGCTCCTCAGCAATCATACGTTGGCGGCGGGTATTGGGGCGGCGGTTCTTCTGTTAAGCCTCTCATCGTAGTCGTTTCTCTGCCCTGAAAGGGCTGTATCATTAGCATAGGGCAACGCCCTATGTAGAAGGCGGATTTTTTTCAAGGCTGTAGGCCTTGCATCAATGGTAGTACATGGCGTTCTCGCCATGTTTATAAAAGAAAGCATCGCGAGACGCAGTGCGCTACCTTGATAGTAGGCTTTCAGCCTACAAATTAAAATCGCCATCAACGTAGGGCGTTGCCCTACGCTAATGATTTCAGGGCGTTGCCCTGATGTCCAGGGAAGAGTCAACCCTGCTTTCATGTTTCGGTCACTATTTGTGAGACACATATTGAAACTTCCCAGTCAATCTCGGTATAGCTGCCGTGATACACTTTCATCGCAGCGGACCTCCGTTGCGGCAACAAACATCATACATATCCCTGACCGCATACAACGGGTTATCGGTATGCAGCGCCCACCAGTTCTTAAACAGGAAATCAAGCCCACCATTGGCTTTCAAATAGCGGTATGCGGCTTGTTTGTCCATTTTATAAGCACGGGCAAACTCGGGGATGATAAAGGTAATGAACCCTATCTTGTTTCTCCTTGCGTCGTCTTTTATGATGTCAAGCGCCATAAGACCTTCTTCATCATTTTAGAACTTTAGAGCTCTCGCACTCCAGAACTTCCTCCCGCATATACGGGCGCAACGCTTCGGGCAACGCGACGCTGCCGTCCGCCTGCTGGAACTGCTCCAGCAGCGCGATGACGAGGCGCGGCAGCGCGACGCCTGAGCCGTTGAGCGTATGCACGAGGCGCGGCTTGCCGTTCGCGTCGCGGTAGCGGCAGTTCAGGCGCCGCGCCTGGAAGTCCTCGAAGTTCGAGCAGGAGGAGACCTCCAGCCAGCCCTGCTGGCCCGGCGCCCACAGCTCGATGTCGTAGCACTTCGCGGCGGAGAAGCTGATGTCGCCCGTGCAGAGTTCGAGGATGCGGTAGTGCAGCCCCAGCCCTTGCAGCACCGCCTCCGCGTTGCCGACGAGCGTCTCGAGCTCCGCATACGACGTCTCCGGCTCGACGAACTTCACCATCTCCACCTTGTCGAATTGGTGTACGCGCAGGATGCCGCGCGTGTCCTTCCCCGCTGCCCCCGCCTCGCGGCGGAAGCACGGCGTGTAGGCGGTGAGGTACACGGGCAACGCGCAGTCCAGTATCTCGTCGCGGAAATAATTCGTCACCGGCACCTCCGCCGTCGGGATGAGCCACAGGTCGTCCACCTCGCAGTGGTACATATCCTCCGCCATCTTCGGCAACTGCCCCGTGCCGCGCATCGACGCGCTGTTCACGACGAACGGCGGCAGGATCTCCGTGTACCCGTGCTTCTGCGTGTGCAGGTCGAGCATATACTGGATGAGCGCGCGCTGGAGCTTCGCCCCGCGCCCCTTCATCAGCGGGAAACCCGACCCCGTGATCTTCACGCCACGCGGCAAATCGAAGAGCCCGAGCCGTTCGCCCAGCGCGATGTGGTCACGCGGCGCGAAGTCGAACGCCAGCGCCTCACCGTGATGACGCACCACGCGGTTCGCCGAAGCGTCGGGACCCGTCGGGATCGTCGCGCACGGCACGTTGGGGATACGCAGCATCGCCGACTCCAGCGACTCCTCCACCTGCCGCAGCTCCTCGTCAAGCGCCGCGATGGCGTCGCCAATCGCCCGCACGTCCGCCTGCACGGCTTCCGTGTCCTGCCCCGCCTTTTTGAGCGCGCCGATCTCCTTCGACCGCGCATTGCGCTGGGTCTTAAGCTCATCCGCCTTCAAGACGAGCGCACGGCGTTGCGCGTCCAAGTCCCGCGCCGACTCCGCCAGCGCCACATCCGCGCCCCGCCGCCGCAAGCCCTCCGCGACCTCCTCGAAGTTTTCCCGAATACGTCTAATGTCTAACATGGTGTTCCTTCGTCCGTTTGTCCGCACAACGAGTTATAAACGAAAGCAATATATTACCGCAAACGGGAGTCACGGTCAACGCCGATTTTCAGAAGGTTGTAATGGTGGAGCAGCCAAGATAAGACACCGTGCGCCTGTTTTGTCTGGACTTTACGAAAGGCAGCCTGATAAGCTGTACCCCATGAAACACAGAGAGACGTATTCAGCGATGGACATGGTGCGTGTCATCAGCCTGTTGGCGCTGGCGCACACGGTTACGTTCTGCGCGGAGGGCGAGGCGCAGGACAGGGTCAGCGTCGCGGTCTTGCACGGCGTTTACGGCGACAAGAAGAATATGCACCACGACGAGTTTGACGCCGCGCTGGACAAGCTCGGCTGGGACGCTGAAAAGTTCGCGTCCACCACGGAGGAAATGGACAGGCTAACCGCGAACCTCCGCGCCTACGACATGGCGCTGGTCTGCCCCCTGTTCAACTTCGGGCAGGGCGATGCGCGTGTGAAGATGGAGGGTTACGGCGCGGCGTTCCGCGCGTTTGTGGAGGGGGGCGGCGCGCTCATCACTACGGACGCGCTATACCCTGAGACGCTTGCGTGGCTCATGTCCATCGACCCGTCGCTCAAGCTCGGTGCGGCGCGTTGCGAGGCTGGAGGGGCTATCGAAAGCACGCGCCCCGAGAACGCCATACGGTTTGTCCCCAACCGCGTCCAGGAGAACAACATCTGGGGGCACCTGGAGCTTCCCGAGGAGCACGGGTGGGAGGTCGTAGCCCAATGCAGCGAGGGCAGCCCGCAGGCGGTCATGCGGCGCATCGGTAAGGGCTACGTCTATGTGACGGGGTGCCGCCTCGGCTCGCCCGAGTTCTTAGAGAATTTCATTGCCAGCCTGCGGCTTCAGCGCATCGGGCTGGACGTGACGGCGTTTGAGTTGCCCGCGTTCAACATCGGGACGAACGAGATCAAGATGACCTTTTCGGGAAGGCGTGAAATAAACGGGGAGGTGACGGTGATCCCTTTTGCAAAGACAGATGACGCTTCCTTCGGTTACAGCTTTAGGGCGGCTCGGCTCGCGTCATCGCCCATCAAAAACAATATCGACGCCAAGGTGGACGCCAAGGTGGACTTCGATATTGAGGCACGCGGTGATGTCCGCATTATTCTTGACCTATATGCGAAAGGATGGAAAGAGGAGCGGGCGCGGGTGTTTGACAGGGTTATCCAGATCAAGCCCTTGCTGGACATCACGGGGCCGCGTTACAGGGGCTTTGCGGTGACGTCGGATTTGAAGAAACGGAAGGGGCAGATTCTCGTGACCGTCACGCTGAACCCGTACAACGAGAAATTGCAAAACGTGACGCTCAATGTGAACGTGGCCGATGCCAACGGCAAGTCCATCGGAAAGGCGAAGGCCGAACCCACGGAGACACGTTTCCTGCTGCCCGTGAATATCGGGACGCCGAAGCCGGGCGCATACACCATCACGGCCGAGCTTTACTGGAAGGGCAGGCTTGCGGAGACGAAGGCCGCGCCGCTCACCGTGTTGAGCGATGCCGAATGCCCCGTTTATATCGACGACGACATGAACATCATTGCGGGCGGCGCACCGTTTTTCCCAATCGGCATCTATCACGTCAGCCCCGATGACCTCGACCAGGTCGCCTCGCTCGGGTTCAACACCGTGCAGATGTGGAGCTGGTTCAACGAGCGGGCCCTCACCGACCCGGCACGGCACGGCCTGCGAGTGCTGTACGAGCAGAATCACCGCGGGAGCGGCGAGGAGTGGATCGGCGAGCGCGCGAAGGATATCGCGGACAAGTACCCGAACCTGCTGTTCTGGTATGCCATCGATGAGCCGTCGGCCTCCGCGTTCGAGGCCGCCCAGCGCGTCAACGACGTGTACCACAAATGGGACAACAGGCACCCCACGTTTATGGTCTCCTGCACGCCGCCGCTGTTCACCTCGCAAGTGCCGCTGGGCGACATCTTCGCCGTGGACCCCTACCCGTACCCCAAGAACCCCGTCACGATGGTGTCGGACTGGATGGACATGGCATGGGCCGCCACTGCTGGCGACCGCCCTGTCATCTGCGTGCCGCAGGCGTTCGGCACGGAGACGCCCGAGATTCTACGCGTGATGTCGTACCTCGGCGTGGTGCATGAAGCGAGGGGGATACTCTGGTATCCGTGGGACGACGGCGGCACTAGCGGGCTGAAACACCACCCCGCGCTACACGGCGCGATGAAACAGATTGTGTCCGAGTTCACGGCCCTCTCCCCCGCGCTTCTCAACAAGGATGGGCGCAAGCAGTTCAAATGCGCGGACGGGAAGGTACACGGCCTCTGCTGCCAAGAGCACCCGAAGAAACGCTATGTGCTGCTCGCCAACACGGAGGCCACAGGGCAATCCGTTGACCTCCGCACACTTGATGCGTTGAGCGGCGCAAAGGAATTGAAGGAAGCCTTCGGGTCGGGGGTGCTGGACTTGAAAGGGGCGGCCGGGACGGAAGTGACGCTCGGTCCGTATGAAGTGCGGGTGTATGCGTGGTAAGGGCGAGGGTCATTCGCCCTTGCAAGCCCTCGGGGAATATCCAATATTCAACACGGAATATTCAATGTCCAAGTTAAATGCGCTTCGGTTTTGTGTCCCAATTGGAGGGCGAGACAGGGGGCCCCGTTGGCGCGGCGTGTGGCCAATGGGGCAGGAAGCCGCGTAGGAATTGTGAATTATGCATTATGCATTGACACAAGGCTGGAAGCCCTCGGGGAATATCCAATATTCAACAGGGAACATTCAACGTCCAAGTGAAATGCGCTCTGGAGGTCGCGCATCCCAGCCCGCCGAGAGGTTGTAACGCTCGCGGTTCTCGCGCAGTGCCTGGGCGTGTCCTTGCAGGGAAGCATCTTCCCGCTGTAGCCGTGACTGAATGGCAAATACGTTTCCGCACGAAGGCGCAAAATGCAAGGCGAAAACCACAAGGGGCAAAGGCATTTTAGATTTTGGATTTTAGATGGGGAAATCCATGTGCGCCCCGAAGGGGAAATCCTGTGAAATCCTGTTCATCCTGTCAAAATAAAACCCCGTTTAATTTAACCGCAGATGACGCAAATTTCACAGGTAAAAAAAACATCTGCGTAATCCGTGTAATCTGTGGTTAGGAAAACTGTATGCGCCCGAAGGGAAATCCTGTGAAATCCTGTTAATCCTGTCAAAAATAAAACCCCGTTTATTTTTTGTAGGCATCCGCGAGGCGTTCGGGCCAGTGGGTGGCGAGGGCTTCGGGGAGGGTGATGGCGGGGCGGTAGAAGGGGGTGGCGGCGAATTGCTCGTGCTTGCGGCCCCAGTAGCTGGGGTGGTATTGGCAGGAGGTGTCGAGCCAGCGGTAGATGGCGCGTTTCTCGTCGGGGGTGAGCTTGAGCTTTTCGTGGTGGTCGCGCAGGCCGGCGAGGCGCTGGTGCATCTTCTCGGCGTTGGGGCCGAAGGCGTCGAGGCGGGGGGTGAAGCCGCCGATGGTGGCGGCGAGGAGGCTGGAGTAGGCGCCGTACCAGTAGGGGGGGGTGTATTCGGTGTCGCCGGTGCGGACGTCGTTCTCGTTGGCTTGGCGGCCGATGACGTTGCGCTTCATGAGCTGGTCGTAGGAGACGTTGTAGATGCGGGTGGGCGCGCCGGTGAGGGTGAGGTTGGCGGGGGGCTTGTCGCCGTCGTGGCAGGCGGTGCAGTGCTTGTCGAGGATGGGCTGTATCTGGCGGGCGTAGTCGAGGGTCTGGGCGATGCCGCCGGGCTCGGGGGTGATGGCGGAGGGCTTGCGGCGCATGGCGGCGGGGGTGGCGGGGGGGATGCCGGCGTCGGCGGTGGAGCGGATGTGGCAGCCGACGCAGCCGCGGGTCTCGCCGGGCATGTAGTTGATGTAGGTGCGCTCGGTCTGGATGGCGCGGCCGTCGGCGTCGAGGGCCTGGAAGTAGATGTTGCGGTTGGCGGGGACGAGGAAGTTGGCGGAGCCGTCGGGCTCGACGGGGACGATGCCGTGCTGGACGTGCAGGCCGAGGATGCGCGGGCCGAGGGCGGAGTGGGCCATGCCGTCGGTGTCGGTGTTGCCCCAGACGGTGCGGGCGGCCCAGGGGCGGGGGACTTGCTCCATGACGCGCAGGTGCTTGACGTCGCCGCGGGTGACGCCTTCCATGCCGGCGTAGATGTCGGTGACGAGGCACTGGGCCTGCCCGGCGGCGGCGAGGGCGGGGTCGCGGGCGGCGCTGGGCATGGGGGGGACGGCGCGGGGCGTGACGGGGTACGGGTGCCAGCAGGACATGCCTTCGTCGCGGAAGAGGGGGGTCTCGCGGCCGTCGCCGTCGAGGGTGGCGAGGTGGTAGCCGTTGGCGATCTCCCAGCCGATGCCTTTGGGCTTGACGGCGACGAGGAAGAGGTCCTCGGCGAGGGGGTAGGGGTCTTTGAAGAGGCGGCCGACGCGGCCGGTGCTGTCGTCGATGCGCTTGCCGTTGACGATGAAGGTGTAGCCGCCGTGCGTGAGGGCCATCACGTCGGGGGTGACGAAGCGCATGGCGTTGGTGGAGGTGAGGTCGGCCTTGGGGTCTAGCACGATGACGGTGCCGACGGCGTTGTTCGGGCCCCAGTGCGAGCAGCCGAGGAAGCTGATCTTGTCCGAGCCGGGGATGGGGCGGCCGTAGAGCATGGTCTCGGGGTCTTGGATGTGGTCGCCGTACACCTCGGCGGTGCCGGAGCCGTCGGGGCGCATGGACCAGAGGCACTTGATCTCGCCCGCGCCCTTGCGGTTGTATTCCCAGCGCATATACAGCACGCGGCCGTCGGGCAGCACGGCGGGGGAGAACTCGCTCAGGACGTTGAAGCTCAGCTGGCGGATGTTGCCGCCGTCCGCGTCCATGCGGTGCAGGGTCGTCGTCTTGAAGCCGTCGCCACCGTCGCACAGGACGCTCGCGAGGCAACGCGAGGAGGAGAAGATGATCGAGCCGTCCTGCAGATAGCACGGGTGCATATCGTCGGGGCGGATGCCGTAACGCGCCAGCAGCGCGTCGTTGTCGGGCGTCGGGAACGTCAGCTGGCGCAGGCCCGCGCCGTCGATGCCCATCTCGTAGATGCAGTACGGCTCCTTCGGCCCGGCCTTGTAGTCGAACACGATTTTCTTCGCGTCCCACGACAGGTCGAAGCGGTTGACGACCCCCTTGCGCATCGCCTCCGGCGTGAGCTCCTTCGCCGCGCCCGTCTCCAAGTCGAGGATGCACAGGCCGCCGCCGGGGTTCCACCGCGCGTCGATGAACTCCGTATAGACGTGGCTGCACGTCAGCGTGAACCGCCGCACGAACAGCATCTGGCGGATGCCCTTCGCGAGCAGCGCCTTCGCCGCCTCCGCGTTGAACGCCACCTTCGCCTCCGCGACCGGGACGTTCGCGACGGGCGGCATCTCCGCCTGCCCCACGAACTCCATCACCGTCATCGGCTCCTTGCCCAGCCCCTGCGGCTCCGCCGCCGCCACGATGAACTCCGAGCTCCCGTTCTTGCCCGAGCCGCCCTCGATGCCCACCCACGCCTCGAAGCGCACCGCGCCCAGCTTCGCGACATCGAACTTCAGCACCGACGGCGCGTGCGCGTACCACGCCCGCTCAAACGAACGCGACCCCACCTTCACGCCCCGCACGCTCACCTGCCCCCAGCCGAACTTCGCCACCGCGTACTCCAGCCGCGTCACGTCGATCTCCTTGCCGTCCGCCGCGAACAGCCGCGGCTCGCACCACACCGCCTGATCGTAATGGTAATCGTCCCCCCCGTTCGACGCCGCGAGGAACAGCGTCCCCGCGCCCGTCACGTCCGCGACGATCTTGACCGGCTCATCGCCCCCGCGCACGACCTGCGTTTTCACGGGCAGCCTGTCCTGCGCCAGCAGCGGCAGGGCGAACATAAATGCAAGGAATGTGTGTCTCATCGTGTGTACCTTTCTTTCGACTCGTGTCGACGCGCATCGATTCGCGTCGACAAAATGGCTTCGGGCATCCCCGTGAGCCGGTTCATCATGGCTCGATCTCCCTTACTACTGACGTAGGCATTGTGCGGGCTATTGGGGCGGGAACGCGGCGGGGGCCGAGGACTGTCCCCATGATGTGCCAGCCGCGCCCGACAGGATGCTCCAAGGAATCCTCCGGGCAGCCGAACTCGCCCGCGCACCACATCCCGAATATCTCCGCGTTCGCGAAATTGGGGGAGACCACCCTGCGCGATTTAGGGCTATTCATACCAGCAGCATAATACGCTGAAGGAGCAAGACGGGGATCTTTATAGGGGACTTCCTTTTCTGTCTCCGTGCTGTTACCATCCTCATCTACAGTTGTCGTCACCTCAAACGCTTTACCCTCCTTTAACCCCTCGATGACTGCCTTCCGCTCATCGTCGATGGCGTCGAGCTTGCCCTTGCGCCCGGCGCAGTCAAACGCGAGGAACAAACCCAACGGGGATGGATGAATGTTGACATAGGACACCGTCAAGTCGCTCGCCACCTTCCTTGCCGTCGCAAGGACAGCGTCGTTGTCCTTCGCCTGTGCGCCGTTCTGCGCGGACGCGATGTTGCCGTCGATCATCAGCGCGACCGCCGCGTCGGCGTACAGCCCGCCGCGCCAGTGGATAAAATTCTGCCCCGCGTTCTTGTTCGCCGAGCCGCCCGTGATGGGGAACGCCGTGCCGACCACAGACTGTATGCCGTCCAGCAAGAGCTGGTTCTTCGGCGAGTGCGTGTCCGCCAGCACCACCATCAGGCGCGTCTGCTGGTTGTAATCCGCCTCATTATAGACGAGCGTCTGCAGCTGCGCCGCCAGTTTCCGACCCGCGTCCCCGAGCGCCGCCTTCAGCTCCTCGCTCTCCTGCGCCAGCCCCACGCTGTTCAGCTTCGGCACGAACGCCGTGCGCACCGCGATGCCGTCACCGCCCAGCGCCAGCAGCCCCACCGCCTCGCGGTCCGCCACCCCGTCACGCGTGTAGAACCCGTAAGACGCGATGCCCACCACGCGCTCTTTGCCGAACACCGACGCCACGCCCTTCGCGGCCTTCGCCTTGTCCACCTTCTCCGCGAAACACTCCGTCAGCACGACCACCTGCGGCTCGACCGCGCCGAGCTTCGCCTTCAGGCTCAGCGCCGCGTGACGCCCCGCGCCGTACGCGTCGCCGCCCTGCGGCACCTTCGCCCACGCCGTCGCGGCGACCAAACTCCCGTTCGGCTTCGGCGCGACATCCGCCTGCTGCTCCCACACCGCCGCGCATCCCGCCAGCAGCGCCATCCCTAACATCAGCCCATGCGATCTCATCATCCCGACCCCTTCCACACGTTTCAAAAGTAAAAAGTGTACTCCCCTTTCCGCACCTTGGCAATCAAAATAGAATGATTTTTTACCGCCGCAACTATCGGCGGGTTTCCCCTTGTGCAAGGCGGCGGCGTGTGATAAGATGTTACGTATTTGTTTCACCCTTTCCCGATATTTTCAGGACCGATACGGAGGCGTAACGGCAGAGAGAAGGAAAGGCTGGAGCGGTTGCGGGAGCAGGATGAGCGTAAGGTAAAAAGCGTGATGCAGAAGGTGATTGAAAAAGCTTCGGTGCTGGTGGAGGCGTTGCCGTACATACAGGACTTCAAGGGGGCGGTGGTGCTCGTGAAGGTGGGCGGGAGCGTGATGGAGATCCCCGAGAACCTGGAGGGGCTGCTGACGGACATCGCGCTGATGAGCGCGGTGGGCATGAAGGTGGTGCTGGTGCACGGGGGCGGCAAGGCGATCTCGCGCGGGATGGCGCGGGCGGGCATCGCGCCGCAGTTCGTGCGGGGGCTGCGGGTGACGACGGAGGAGGCGGTGCGGGTCGTCGAGCAGGTCATCAAGCACGAGGTGAACGCGAACGTGGTGCGGCTGC
>Ga0082212_10000843_pt1 | contig 44965 bp, 33 predicted proteins | sample TergutNt197P3_FD_71548 | JGI IMG/M metagenome (GOLD analysis project Ga0082212, IMG submission 71548) | Neocapritermes taracua P3 segment gut microbial communities from Petit-Saut dam, French Guiana - Nt197 P3 | ecosystem: Host-associated > Arthropoda: Insects > Digestive system > Gut ... | reverse complement strand
GGGGGCTGTAACAAAAGTAGTATATTGGTTAGCCAAACCACAATATATAGTGGTTGTTCGGCATTTTGTGCACAATATGTTGTAGGGGCGGCATCCTGCCGCCAGCTTTTGTTACAGCCCCGTCCTGATATATGATTACTCAATTTGGCTGAATACTACATCAAGCCCTTGTCCTTATAAAACTTTATCGCCCCTCCGTGGAACGGGACAGATGTCCCTATTATGCCTCGCAGCGCCGTTTCCAACATAATGTTGGCCTTGGCTGTGGCGTGCGATGATTGTATTACGTCTAATCCTGAAGCGGAGTAAATATTTTCGAGCAGGTCGTAGACCACATCGTCGGGAAGTTTCTCGTCGACCAGCATGATATTCATGACGGCGGCAGTAGTGTAGTCCCTATCAGTGCCATAGGTCGCGGCTGGAATTGTTGCTTCAATGTAGAAAGGATATTTTTTCAGCAGTTCTTTGAGCGACTCGCCTTCGACCGGGACGAAGGCAATTTTTTTACTAATCCCTAACTCCATAATAGTAGCGTTCCCGAGTCCGGATGTGACGAACGCGACGTCGCAAAGCCCGTTCTTCATTTGGGAGATAGCCTCGCTATAGCTCAGATAATCTACTTTGCAGTCGTTGTATGTCATTCCATGCGCCTCGAACATCATGCGGGCGTTGAGTTCCACCCCCGAATTTGGAGCGCCTACGCCTACACGCTTGCCCTTCATATCTGTGAAAGTCTTAATGCCCGAGTCCTCCGTCGTGACAATTTGGCAGAAATTTGGCCACAGTCCCATCATAGCGCACAGTTCCTTTGCAGGAGGCTTCCCCTCATATGCGCCGAAGGATTCGACGGCTTGAATAACCGAGTCGGCCATCGCAATGGCTAATTCACCCTGCCCCGTCAGGAGAGCATTGATGTTTTCAGCGGTAGCTCCGGTGGCGGTAGCTGATGTCTTGTAACCCAAGCTGCCTAAGAAAGTAGAAAACGCGCCCCCTATCGGGAAATAAATGCCGCTGGTCGGGCCGGTCAGCACCGTGATAAGATAATCCGACCTCTTCACTTCTGGAGCGGCAAAACAAACCGCCGTTGTTAACAATACGACAAAAATACACAAAAAGCATAATATTTTTTTCACGTTAAATCCCTCCTCTTTAGAATCCACACAAACTACCGTTTAAATTATAACCGAGGTTGAAGTATTTGACAATCAGTTGAAGCCAACCCGTCTGGAATGTTGCCCGGTTCTTTAAATTCGCTCTTTCTATAGGTTTTTCAAACTGCTTTCCTTATAGCAACATCCCAGTAAAAAACTGTTCTTTCTCATTGACAAAAATTGGAATCGTGTGATATAGTTCAGCGCATTAAATTAAAAATATTGAACGGAGATACGACTTTGCTTAAAAATTTTGTTAACGCAGTATTTACTTATTATTACTATTATTACGAGAGAGGGTTCTTTTTTGAAAGGACGGTCTTGTAATTAATCTGCGTAAACGAAAAACGAAAGCACGGATAAATAGCAAAAGCCTAAAATCAAAAAAGAGCCCTTTACTAAAACAGTAAGGGGCTCTTTTTTTTGGCTTAATTTCTTAGGTTTATACGCCAGGGAAACCTGACTTGTAAAAGCACAAATAAATTTAAATATAAATAATAAGGAGATGTAGTAATTATGAACGGAAACATAAGTTTTTTTGGAGAATCATTCCCACTGGAGATGCACAAGGTAAGGATAGTACAAAAACTAAATCTTGAGCCTATTGAAGAGCGCTTGTCCGCCATTAAGAAAGCGGGAAACAACACGTTCCTGCTGAAAAATGAAAATATTTTCCTCGATATGCTGTCCGATAGCGGAGTCAACGCTATGAGCGATAACCAGCTGGCGGCCATGATGCAGAGCGACGATAGCTACGCGGGGTCAAAAAGTTTCACAAAGCTTGAGAATACCGCAAGAAGGATCTTCGGGAAGGAATTCATACTCCCTGCCCATCAGGGGCGCGCGGCGGAAAATATATTGGCAAGGATGTTTGTTAAACCGGGAGATATAGTTCCTATGAACTATCACTTCACAACAACAAAAGCGCATATAGTCATTAACGGGGGGAGCGTTGCGGAGCTTTATCTAAAAGAAGCCATGAATTTGAACAGCGCCAACCCATTCAAAGGAAATATGGATACTGAGGCTCTTAAAAATCTTCTTGAAAAGGAAAAAGGAAAGGTTCCATTTGTACGCATGGAGGCGGGAACAAACCTAATCGGAGGGCAGCCGTGGTCGCTTCAGAATTTGAGAGAGGTAAAAGCTATATGCGCAGAGCACGATGTTCCGCTCGTGCTCGACGCGTCGCTTCTTGCAGATAACCTGTACTTCATAAAAACGCGCGAGGAAGCGGAAAAAAATAAGTCCATAGAGGATATCACAATGGAAATATCAGATCTCAGCGACATTATCTATTTCTCAGCGCGTAAACTCGGATGCGTAAGAGGAGGGCTTATGTTAACCTCCGATACAAAATTTCTTGAACAAATGCAAGAGCTTGTGCCGCTTTTTGAAGGGTTCCTTACATACGGCGGGATGTCCATCCGTGAGATTGAGGCAATGGCAGTCGGCCTTGATGAGACAATGGACTTCGATATGATAAAACACGGGCCGGAATTCATTGAATTTATGGTACAAGAGTTGGTACGACGTAAAATACCGGTCGTCACGCCCGCAGGCGGATTGGGATGCCACTTGAACGCAAGGGAGTTCATTCCGCACGTAAAACAGACGGAGTATCCGGCGGGAACACTTGCGGCCGCAGTGTTCATAGCAGGCAGCGTCAGAGGAATGGAACGCGGCACGTTATCGGAAGAACGCGACAAAGACGGAAACGAACACCTTGCTGAAGTTGAGTTATTACGCCTTGCTCTGCCAAGAAGAGTTTTCACAATGTCACAGATTAAATACGCGGTTGATCGCATACACTGGCTCTTCGAGAACAGGAACCTGATTGGCGGTCTGAAATGGTTGTTTGAACCAAAAATTCTGCGGTTCTTTAACGGAAAATTGGAGGCGAACTCAGACTGGCAGGAGAAACTTGCGGCGAAATTCCGCGCAGATTTCGGCGACAGCCTTTAATAAAAGTAATGCACAATGCACAATGTTCAATGAAAAGACAAAAGCAAAAGATTCGGATGTTTGGGCAACATAAAAGGTTTAACAGGTAGGGGGCGCACCCGTGGGCGCCCCGTTGCCAAAAACCTTGGTTTGCCAAAGATAAGGCTGTAGGGGTCGCAGCCCTCGGCGACCCGTGCCAAAAACTTCGGGTCGCTAAACTGTTGCGAGTTGCGTGAATGGTCATAGAGGTGTGATAAAATCTCATGGGAGGATATATTTGGGTTTGATGGAAACTTATAGTGTGTTCAAAGCCGCAAGGAGGACATAATGGATTTGGTAAAAGCGAAAACGAAGCTGCCGATAGGTATTCAAACATTTGAAAAATTACGGGAAGGCGGATATCTCTATGTCGATAAGACACGGTACTTGATTGATCTAATCGACAGAGGCAGCGTTTATTTTCTTTCGCGCCCCCGAAGGTTCGGAAAATCTCTCACCATATCCACATTCGATGCAATCTTCTCGGGGAAACGCGAACTCTTCGAAGGGTTGTACGCCTCGGAATTTTTCGATAGGCCAGAATATAAACCTCATCCGGTTATTAGGCTGGATATGAGTAACCTTACTACAGACATGGGGCTGGACGCTCTGCGTTCTTCAATTCTTGATCAAATTAGGGAAAACTCCGACAGGTTTGGTATTAATCTCGAAACAGCTCTGCCCGGTGATGCTCTTTACAATTTGTTGTACCGCGCGGCGCAGAAATACGGCGCTACTGTCGCTATTCTTGTGGACGAGTACGATAAACCCATCCTCGACAGCATTCAAGACATTGAAAAAGCGGAAGCTGTACGCGATATTCTGAGAAACTTTTACGTCCGTATAAAAGCTGCAGACAGACACTTGTGCTTTGTATTCATCACCGGAATCAGTAAGTTTTCAAAAGTTGGAGTTTTTTCCGCGATGAATAACCTTATAGATATCTCCATGAACGACAGGTACGCGGCAATGCTGGGCTACACGGAAGAGGAACTGCTGAACTGTTTTGACGCCCATATCGGCGATACGGCAACCGGCATGGGTAAATCAAATGAAAGCTTAAACGCTGAAATACGGGAACACTACGACGGCTTTTCGTTCGACGGCAAAACAAGGCTCTACAATCCTTTTTCAGTATTGAACTTTTTTAACGAAATGAAGTTCAAAAACTATTGGTTTGAGTCTGGAACGCCGTCCGTGTTGGTCAAGTACGTCAAGCGGCACGACCTGGAGGCCGAGAACTTCCGGGGCTTAGAGGTGTCCGAAGATTTTACGTCGGTCGCGGAAATTGAGCTTGCATCACCGGAAAGCTTCCTTTTTCAAAGCGGCTATCTTTCTGTGAGGGAACGCAAAGGAAACAATCTTATTTTGGATTACCCGAACAACGAAGTGCTTTCCTCGGTATCAAACCTCTTTTTGTATGGTAAATATGAAATTGCAGGCATCAGCGCTGCACGGAACAACTTGGAAGCGGCGCTCGGCAGCGGACAACCCGAAGAGTTGATAAAAATATATAATTCATTGCTCGCGAACCTGCCATATGACATTTATGAGCGCGAGGAGCGAAAGTATATTGCGATGCAGGAGAAAAAAGACAGTTTCACGCCGCCGCCTTACGCGGAGAGCTTTTATCACGCGCTTTTGTTCACATTGCTTTGGTCGTCGCGAGTAAATACAATGGCGGAAAATCACAGTTACTGGGGCCGAAGCGACATAGAAGCCGAGAAATCGGGTCATCGCTATGTCGTGGAACTGAAGGTCGCCGAAGGGAAAGAAGCTGCAAAAAAAGCGGCGGCAGAAGCCATGAAGCAGATTCGAGAAAAAGGCTACGCGGACAAGTACGCCACGGAGGGAGCAACGTTGATTGCTATAGCGGTAGACAAAGAGAAGCGCCGCGTCGCGGAACACTTGATTGAGTGAGGAGTTAGTAGTTAGTAGTTAGGAGCTCACTCCTCACTCCTCACTATTTTTAACACTTCACACTGTTTTTTATGCTTTCCCATATGTCAAATTCAACTTTGTCCGCGCTTTGGTTTCCATCAATAATAACAATGTTCTCTTCTCGGCCTACTGCATCAAATGCTTTAAAGTATTGCGCCCTTATTTTTGTTAATGTATCAAGGGTTTCATATAATTCAGCGTGACTTCTGTCTTTGACACGTCTTGCGGCTATCTCAGGGTCGACGTCGATAAAAATATTCAGCGACGGGCGCAAAATCGCCGCGCTTAATGAATTTGCTTCAATAACCCAACTCATGGGCACAAAAACTCCCTGATAGGCGTATGATGAAAGATAATATCTATCCGTCAAGACTGTAATCCCATTTTTAACCATATTTGCAATGCCGTTAATTTCGTTTGTAAGGTGATCCAACCTGTCTGCGACAAATAGGCCGGCAATAACTCTATTGTCAGCTTTAATTTTATGCGCCATAATTTGACGAATAATCAAGCCGACAGGGCCGTCAGTCGGTTCGGCAGTCTCGTAACACTCATGCCCAAGTGAACTGAGCCTCGCGGCAAGCCTGCGTATTTGAGTGCTTTTACCGCTTCCATCAATACCCTCAAAAGCAATAAAAAGTTCTCGTTTATGTTGAATGCTATTCTGTTTCAAATTTTTTATCCTTTCCGTACTACGGTGGAAGCGAAAATAGTGCTTAACCTTTAAATTTACTTGAGTTATTATAACCGAAACTTTCGTTCTACCGGATTGCCAACACTTAAAAGTTCTTTTAATATATCATATTTCTGTTAAAATCATGTATAACAGCAAGTAGGAAAAGCAGGATAAATCCCATTTTGAAAAAGGAGTAAATACTATGAGTATCCCAATGATCGATAACGCTAAAGTCATGTCAAAAGGACAAGTCACAATTCCGAAAGAAATCCGTAACTTATTGAAAGTAGCTGAAGGTGATCGAGTCACATTTATTTGCGAGGGTGATTATGCTATTGTGATGAACGCAAACATCTACGCAATGCGCACATTGCAAAAAGAAATGGTAGGAGAATGGGAAAAAGCAGGAATTCAAAGCGAGGAAGATATTATTGAACTCTGCCGCGAAGTACGCGCAGAGTTTGAAGGTCTATGATGAATTATGCCTCAAGACGAGTTATGCTTGATACAAATGTACTATTTTCCGCTATGTATAAATTTGAAGGCACGCCGTTTAATGCTTTTTCGAAGGCATCGGTAATTCCGTATCAACATTTTTAAATTCAAATCCATGAAATGGAGGAATTGATTTGACGTGGGGCGACATATGTAAAATAGCTTCCTTGGTTTTTGCAAGCTCTGGAGGTATTGGCGTAGTTTTTGTTTGTTTCGTTAAACTAGCAGGAAATACTATTGCAGAAAGGCTTCAGAAAAAATATGAACTGAAACTCAACAAAGAACTGGAAAAGTATATAGCAACTTTAGACAAAAAGAACTATATCAGCAAAGCAAGGTTTGATAAGGAATTTATTATATACCAAGAGCTGTCTGAGAAAGTTTATTACATGGTTGGTGATAATACAGAGCTCTTTAAAGTATTTGACAGCGTACCTAAAGAGGAAGATGAGAGGAAAATATTTTACGATAAAAGATGCATCCCTACGGGATGCAAAAAATTAATGACAACGCTTTCTACCAAAAGATGCATCCCTACGGGATGCTGATTTGAATAACGAGTAGGCGCTGTAACTTACAATGATGGCTACAGGTTATAAAAAGTGACTTCGCATCAAATTCACCTGAGATGCGAAGCCGCTTATATTCTGTTGAAAAAACCTTTTTGCGTTATCTACATACATGTCTTTTTCGCGTATTTCGTGTGGTTCGCGGTTAATGTTTGTTTTTAATTCCGTTCCGAATTGCCTTTCTGCCGCCTACAAAGCTACTTTGGGCAATTTAAAGTCTTTTGTTCGTGTAGTTCGTTTTTGTTTGTGGTAAATGTCTTTCGCTTTTGTCTTTTGCTTTTGTCTTTTACTCGCCACTCGCCACTCGCCACTAATCAAAAATACAACTCATACTCCTGCGGCGTTGGCGCGTTGTAAACATATTGCGCTTCTTCGCGCTTGATTTTTATCCATAAGTCGATAAGTTCTTTCGGGAATACCGGCGCAAGATATGCGTTATCCTCTGATAATCTATCAAGAACCGTGTTGAGATTTAGCGGAAAAATTTTATCCTCAAGTATCTCAGGACTGTTGAACCCTTGAGCAATGGGATCGGCTGAGCGCATAATTCCGTCAACTCCTGCCATTACCATCGCTGAAAGCATATAGTAAATGTTGGCTGTCGCGTCGCCCGTACGATATTCAATGCGGGTGGCATCTTTTTTTACATAACTGGGAATGCGAACTGCGGCGCAGCGGGAGCCTCTCGCGAAATTTGCGCTTATGGGCGCCTCGAACCCCGGCACCAAACGGCGGTAACTGTTCGTGCTTGGATTGGTGAATGCCAGTAAGCTTCCTGTCAGGCTGTGCTCAAGTAATCCGGAAGTATATGAAAGCGCTTCTTTGGAAAGGTTAAACATCTCGTCCCCCGGGAATATCGATTTACCGTCCTTTTCAAGGAATTGATGCACGTGAACGCTGCTCCCTGACATGTTGTTGAGCGGCTTTGGCATGAATGTAACCGATAATCCCATTTCTTCCGCTACTGACCTGAGTATCCACTTTGCAAGACAAACTTTGTCCCCTGCTTCAACGATGCTTAAAAAATCAAGCTCGACTTCAAGTTGAGAAGCCGCCACTTCGTGATGATGATATTTTACAGGTATTCCCACAGCTTCCATTAGCGACACGCTTCGATCGCGAAAATCACGATATTTATCCTGCGGAGAAAGGCGATGGTATCCCTTCAATAAGCCAAAACGCGGCTCGGTGTTGTTGCTATCGCCAAGTCCTTCACGGCTTTCCACGCTGTAACAGGAATGGTTATAGTCAGTTGAATACTGAACGGAATCAAAAACGTAAAACTCAATCTCAACCAGCATTTTAACATCGTCGGCAACGGAGCAGCTTCTGAGATAATCGCAAGCTGCGCGCGTAATGTTACGTGGATAATGAGCAAACATAGACCGGTTATCATCTGCCGAAACGACATCACAAAAAACGTGTACATTCCTGAAATCACCGCGCTCCTCAATGAAAGCGGTCGACATATCCGGAATAGCAACCATATCAGAATTGCTCACCTTTGCATATCCATAATTTGAAGCATCAAAACCTATTCCATCCATAAGGATTTTCTCGCTGACATATCCTTTGGGAAGAGTGACAACACGGATATTGCCACTGATATCAATCATAAGAAGGTTAAGAAAATCTGCTGATTTTAAATAGCCGTCATATTTTGATAAAAACATAGCCGAACCCCCGTTTTTTTATTTTTTGCGCTTCGCTTAGCTCCCAGTCCTATTATACAGCTATTTTGACCAGTATGTCTGAAAAAAAACAAAATTAAATCAATACGCCCTCAAGTCTCAAAAGCCTTTCTTTAATGGAGATCCCCCCGCCATAGCCGGAGAGTTTACCATCCTTTGCAATAACCCTGTGACATGGTATGAAGATCGAAATTGGATTCTTATTATTCGCATTGCCGACAGCGCGGCATGCTTTGGGATTATTGATTCTCTCTGCAATTTCGCTGTAGCTCGCCGTCGTGCCATATGGAATATCACACAGCGCTTTCCATACGCTCATTTGAAATTCAGTTCCAAGAGGCGCAAGGGGAAGCGAAAATATACGAAGCTTCCCTTTAAGGTAAGCTTCGAGTTGAGCGCGCGCTTCCTTCAGCACTTCGCTTTCCGGAAGCTCAACTTCAAATTTTGGGACACGCGATCTTGAAAAGAAAAGACTTACAATTTTCCCGTTAAGCTCCGATATCGCAATTTCTCCAATTTCGGTTTCATAGTAGAAAACTACAGGTTGAGAAGCCGAAGATCGCAAATTTCGTTTTGCATTTTGAAGCGTCTGCATTTTTATCACACCTTTATATCAAGACTGCGGTTAGCAGTTCTAAAAGTACGTTTTCCAAGATTAACGCCTATATACTGGAGGGGCATCGGGATGTCGTCGAGTTCTCTGCGAAGAGTTCCGCGTATGAAGCGCAGTAACTGAAAAGTGCTCTCATTTTCAGTTCTTAAGCCTACCACATATGATACTGAGTCGCTCTCAACTTCGCCTGATACGACATCAATTACATTCCCTTCCATTTCAAAACTAACCTGCTGCCATGAGCGGGCGCCCTCGTTCGCTGAGTGGTCGCTTGAAACCCAAATTCTGGCGAACAATGGATTTTCGTTATCCCCTACAGGCCATACGGAGGCGCCCATTGATGAAGCATCAGTTCCATATTTCAAAGGTTTTGACAGCATTGAGTGACCTTTCAAAAACATAGCAACGTCGTCTTCGCCTTCAAGAAGACTTTTCAATGCATCAATCGGAGACGCGCCTTTATTCACCCGCTCTTTGAACGAGAGCTGTACTTCGCGCCACATCCTCGAAATATTCTTTCTCTCAAGCGCCAGATACCATGAAATTATCTGTACGTTAGCTGCAGTCATCGGTAAATCACGAGCCCAGAGCTCAAGAATTGAGGATATGGCCTCAGCTTTTTCCCCCGAGAGCCTCCATGCAATTCGCACAAGGTTTATCAATTCAGACGTGACGGGCATTCCGCGAGCGAGAAGAGCAGTAGCTACTTCCCTTTCCATCCCCTCTCCAAACTTGGAAAGCAGGGCAAAATCATCCTCCGAAAGCCTGAGAATCGGGATTTCTCCTGAATTATCCCATATTGCGCGGAAATTCTGACCGATAATTAAAGGTAAAGTTGCTCTGGCTGTAAGTTTTTGAGAGTATCCGGAAAGAGCGTCCTGTACCTGAACGAGGTATCCTCCGTTTTTACTCATTCCCAACACAACGCCCGTAACTAGTGTTCCGTTTCTGAACTCCGCGCCCAAGGCACGAGTAGTTTGCGCCCCGTCCAATCTAGGTTGACCGGGCTGTTGCCTTACATTCTGACTAGGAATTCCCGCTATGTCCGACAATTTACGCTCCTTTTTTTCGCGCTATGCTGTGCAAGCGCGTCATAATAATACTATATCAAATTTTATCGAATTAATTGAATTAGCAAATGAATTGTATGATAAAATTATACTAAGATTATGATTGTAGAGCGCGATGTCCACATCGCGCCGCCATATATTAAGAGAGGAAGATTTTGCCTTGTTTAAACATTTAAGAAACAATATGCGTTGGATAATGATGGCGATTGCGCTTACTTTTTTACTTTCCACATTTATGATGTATGACTCAGGCAGAGGAAGCAGGAGAGGCGCTCCTACCCCGACGGAAGACGGCAGAGTAGAGGATTATGTGGTAGCCGTTATAAACGGGAATGAAATGAAGCGTTCAGAGTTTGAGAGAATGGTTATTAATTATATCCAGCAGGCAAATATGCGCGATTTGACATCAGTGGATTTTCCTTATCTCTTTCAATCAACGCTTGATAACGCGGTATTCCAGATGGAGCTTAATAAAGAGGCCGAGGCTCGAAAATTTGATGCAAGCGAAGATGAAATAACCGCACAATTGAGAATTCTATCAGATAGCTTCCCAACGCGTGAAGCGTACTATCAGGCAATTGAGCGCAGCGGGAAAAAAATAGCGGACGTACGCAATGATTTAAAGCGCCAAATAATAATGGAGAAAACTATCGAAAGCGCTTTACAAGCGAATGCAATAAGCGAAGACGCCATACTGGATTTTTACAATGTGATGAAGGGACTGCTTTACGTAAAACCAAAAGGATACACGTTTGATCTGATTGAGGTAAGCGTGGACAAAACAGCTGGGGAATTGCGGGAAAAAATAGCGGCTGATGTTGAAAAATGGATGGAAATTATCTCTGAAGACAAATATTCTCAGGATATATTAAAAATAACAACTGAACCGCTGTTTTTCTCGGAGCTTTCTATCAGTAATGACAAGGACCTCTATTTTATGAAAGACCTTGAGATAGGAGAAGTAGGACGTGTAACAGAAGTAGCAAGCGACGACTTCATGTTTCCAATAAAACGCGAAAACAGGGAAGAGTCATTCACACCGTTTGAGGAGGCAAGCTTTGACATTCGGATGATGCTTGAGCAGCAGCACCAGAGAATCGCGTTCGAACAATTCAGAAATGAATTGATTGCAAGGGCAGTTGTGGAAATAATAGATCCTTCGCTTTTCCCCGCGCCTGCAAGCGCCGATGTTGAAAGCGCTTTAGAACCGGATGAACCGGAAGTGAAAGAGGCGCCGGAAGTAATCTCGACAGATCAGGAAGAGATAGAAAAGATTGAAGCGAGTTCAACGGAACAAGAAGAAACAGAAGAGCTTGCGCCCGTGGATATCCAGGAGGAGTCAGTTCCTCTCGCTATTCCTGAGAATGAAGACGAAGATGCGGATGAAAAATCCGAGCCGGTTGATTTGCCGGAGGAATTAAACCCTGAAAATGAAGAGCCGGAAGTAATTGAGACGCCGGAAGCAACAGAGACGCCGGAAGTAACAGAGACGCCGGAAGTATCAGAGACGCCGGAAGTGAAAGAGGCAGTGGAAGTAATCTCAACAGAGCAGGAAGAGATAGAAAAGATTGAAGCGAGTTCAACGGAACAAGAAGAGATAGAAGAGATTACCCCCGTGGATATCCAGGAGGAGTCAGTCCCCCTCGCTATTCCTGAGAATGAAGATGAAGATGCGGATGAAAAATCCGAGCCGGTTGATTTACCGGAGGAATTAAACCCTGAAAATGAAGAGCCGGAAGTAATTGAGACGCCGGAAGCAACAGAGACGCCGGAAGCAACAGAGACGCCGGAAGTAACAGAGACGCCGGAAGTAACAGAGATGCCGGAAGTGAAAGAGGCAGTGGAAGTAATCTCAACAGAGCAGGAAGAGATAGAAAAGATTGAAGCGAGTTCAACGGAACAAGAAGAGATAGAAGAGCTCGCGCCTGTTGATATTCAGGATGAATCAATTCCACTCGCTATTCCCGAAAATGAAGATGAAGATGCGGATGAAAAATCCGAGCCGGTTGATTTGCCGGAGGAATTAAACCCTGAAAATGAAGAGCCGGAAGTAACTGAGACGCCGGAAGTAACAGAGACGCCGGAAGCGAAAGAGGCAGTGGAAGTAATCTCAACAGAGCAGGAAGAGATAGAAAAGATTGAAGCGAGTTCAACGGAACAAGAAGAAATAGAAGAGATTACTACCGTGGATATCCAGGAGGAGTCAGTTCCCCTCGCTATTCCTGAGAATGAAGATGAAGATGTGGATGAAAAACCGTAAAAGACAGGGATTAGGGATTAGGGATTAGAAAAGACAAAAGACAAAATAGTTAAGAGTTAGAAGTTAGTAATTAACTTCTAACTCTTAACTGCTTTTCAGGAATTCGTCAATACAATCGACGGCGTTTTCATATTCGCACATCAATATGCATTGTTCCAGCGTCTCAATTATGTCTCCGAGATTGCTATTCTTATAAGAATTTTTCAGTTCTCTCATAACTTGGTTCATGGCTGCTCCATCTAATTCATTAAGCGATTCCTTTAAACTTAGTAGTTCAGACCTTATGGAATCAACTGGCATAGATCCTTTTAGCGATAATTTGTCTTCTTTTTTGATTGATTGTCCTATTTTTTGGAGTAATTCATTTAATCCTTTCACAAACCTATTGTTCTTCTTTGCTATGAAACCCATGTCTTCACTTTTTCCCGCGTGCTCAAGAGCCTTTGCCGTTTCGGAAAGTTCATTGGCGCCTATGCTCGCTAAGGCGCTTTTGAGCGCGTGAACATGCGCAGCATACGTTTTTATGTCGTTAATTCTCAGGCTTTCTTCAATCTCGGCTATTTTTTTTGGCCCATCTTTCATGAAGACATCCAATATTTCAATGTAGTTTTCAAGCCCGCCGCCTGTCTTTGCTAACCCCGCGCCGACGTCTATCCCCTCTATTTGAATGCCCGGAATGGCATCATTATTTAATCTCGGGGAGTACTTCTCTTTTTTATCGTCATTGATCCATTTTTCAAGTATTTCGTTAAGCTTTGACATCTCAATAGGCTTTGGGAGAAAATCGCTGAAACCATTTGACAAAAACATTTCCTTAACGCCTACGACCGCATTTGCCGTGAGCGCTATTATTGGCAAATTCTTACAAGATTTCAGCTCTCTTATTATTTTTGTAGCTCTAATGCCATCCATTACAGGCATCATATGATCCATAAAAACAATATCGTAATTATCTGACTTAACTAAATTTATTGCATCAATTCCGCTTTCGCATACTTCAATTTGCATATTGTAGGGAGACATAAGCCCTTTTGCTACCTTAAGATTTGTATTTATGTCGTCAACTATGAGAATTTTTGCTTTTGGGGCGACAAAACGGATACTGACGACTTGACCATCGCCATATGAGGGCTTTGTTGTTTCATTCAGAACGTTTGCAATAATAATCGAATAAACCGGCATGTTAATAGCAAGAATATCCGGTTCATTCATAGCGTCTCCGTAATCGGACATCGCAACAAGTTTAGGCAAACTGACATTATGTTTCTTTGACACTTTATTCATTATGTTCTGAGTGCTGAAGAATAAAAATGAAGGTGAGAACACGAACGTATATTTATCTCTTTCGTAAACCTCCTGAAACTCAGGCAAATTTCTTGCCAAACTATATCTCACGCCCAAATTGTCAAGCGAAGACATAATTGATTTTGCATATACTTCTCGCGGTTCGTACAGCAAAACATTATGCTGTTCCGGGTTTTTTACTACCGCTATTTCACGATAATCATAAAAACGTTGTGGTAAAACAACTTTAAAAGAACTACCTTCTCCATACTTGCTTTTTATAGAAATCTCTCCATCCATCGCTTTGCAGAGTTTCTTTGTTATTGCAAGCCCTAATCCTGTTCCTTCTACTCCTTTATTCTTGGTAATGTCAAATTTCGCATAATCACCGAAAAGATTGGCTATATCTTTTTCTTTTATTCCCATACCCGTATCTGAAACATCAATTATCATGCTTAGTTTATATTTGTCCGTGAATTTACCGCAAATCTCAAGCGAAATATATCCTTCTTCAGTATACTTAACCGCATTACTCAAAAGGTTAATCAATATCTGTTTTATCCTTAACTCATCCCCGACGAGGTCATTCGGCAAAGTTGAATCAACGTAAACTGAAAACAGAATTGGTTTATCAATCAGCTTCATGCTGACAATATTTATAACATCGTTTATCAGAGAGGAAAGTTCATATTTCTCCGCTACTATCTCAAGTTTTCCGGATTCTATTTTAGATAAGTCCAAAATATCGTTTATAATTGATAACAGGTTTCCGCTTGCTTGTTTCATAGTTAAGGCATACTCTTTTGCCGCAGGGGAAATTTGCTCGCGAAGAATAAGCTCTAACATGCCAACAATTGCGTTCATCGGGGTACGAATTTCATGGCTCATCTTGGCAAGGAACTCACTTTTTGTTCTTGAGCTCGCTATCGCCTCATCGCGCGCAGTGCATAAGTCTTCCTCGACTTTGTGAATTTCTTCGAGCATAGCTTTTACTTCTCGTAAATCCCTTATATATCCGGCAACCATGAAATCATTTTTGTATTTTACCCGCACAAGCACTATCTCAGTTGGAATAAGATCTCCTTTCAAATTCTGGTGCATCCATTCGAATTTAAACGTTCCTTCCTGATATGCTTTTGTCATATACTCAACTGCAAGTTCTGTGGATAACCTGCTATTAGGTTGATATAACGGAGAAAGCTCGCTAAATTTTTCAATGTATTCCTGCTGATTTTCCAGTTCAAAAAGCCGCACGCATTCATCATTGCATAGCAACATATTAAAATTTTTATCAAAGAAACAACAACAAAGGGGTGTAGCGTTCAGCATAATCTGCATGCGTTCTTCAAATTCCTTCATTTCCGCATGATCCATTCTCTTCTGTATCGAATTAGCCAATAAAAAACCACTCATCAAGAGAAAGTTTTCCTCCAACTCCGAGAAAAGCCTTTTGCTTTTGTAATTGTCTACTCCTATAAAGCCCCAGCGTTTGTCGCCTAAATTAATTGGCGCCACCAACAAAGCTTTTATCCCTCGCGGCTCCAGAATTTTCCTCTCTGAAAGGGACATATTCTCAGTGTAATCATTAAAACATTTTTCACTATCCAAAGCTTTTTTAATTGAAGGCAGGCGGCTGTAAGGGATGCTTTCCAATCCAAGGTAATCCCTTTCGGACTCCATCCCTTCCACCCATTCGTAAACCTTTACGCAAGAGAGTTCATTATTATTGCAAAGGTCTTTCCACATATAAGCGCTGTTTTGATTTGTTGTTTCGCCAATTAACTCAAGAGATTTGTGCAGAATTTTGCTGAAAGGCAGAGACTCATCATATGACAATAGTATTCTTGCTATTTCGTTTACTCTCCATAGCATTATATTCTGATCGATAGCTCTATCAGACGCTTCATTTACATGGCATAAGCTCTTTTTTTCATTCTCTCCAAAAAGATCTGAAGGTAAAGCGCCTTTCATGTCCTAATGAATCCCCCTTTTTTAAGACAGGGATTAGGGATTAGGGATTAGGGATTAGCTAAAAACTGCCATGTCTTTTGTCTTTTCCCTTTTGTCTATCTTTATCTTTTCTAATCCCTGTTTTTAATCCCTAATCCCTGTTTTTCCCGCGTCTTTGCGCCTCGGCGAAGCCACTCTTCACGCCGCGTCTTTTTGCGGCGAAGCAATCCAGCGTCTTAATTTTTATGTCTTTAAGTTTTTTCTAATCCCTAATCCCTAATCCCTGTATTATTCGGCAACCCAAAACTTTCCGGCGCGGGTCGCCGAGGGCTGCGACCCCTACAGCCTGAATTTGTACAACCCAGAATCTCTGGCTTTGTTTTTTCTAATCCCTAATCCCTAATCCCTAATCCCTGTATTATTCGGCAACCCGAAGCTTTCCGGCGCGGGTCGCCGAGGGCTGCGACCCCTACAGCCTGAATTTGTACAACCCAGAATCTCTGGCTTTGTTTTTTCTAATCCCTAATCCCTAATCCCTGTTCCTTACGCTTTCCCCGACGATCCCATTACTTCGCGTATTTTATGCGCTACCATGTTCTTTACCGCCTCGCGCGCGGGTTTGAGATAACTGCGCGGATCAAATTCTGAAGGTTTCTCCGTAAAGAATTTACGTATTGATGCCGTCAATGCAAGCCTTATATCTGTGTCAACATTTATCTTACAAACAGACATCCCTGCCGCCTTACGCAGCATCTCCTCAGGAATTCCCTTCGCGCCGCTCACCTGACCGCCGTAAGTGTTGCACATATCGACAAATTCTGTTGGCACGCTGGAAGAACCGTGAAGCACAAGCGGATAGCCTGCCGGAAGTAGTTTTGTTATCTCTTCGAGCCTTGGAAAGTCAAGTTTTGCTTCTCCTTTGAATTTATAAGCGCCATGACTGGTGCCTATTGCAACCGCAAGGGAATCGCATCCCGTTTGCGAGACAAATTCCACTGCCTCTTTCGGGTCCGTATATACATGGTCGGCAGATTGAACGTGCTCCTCAATACCGGCAAGTTTTCCGAGCTCGGCTTCAACCCATACCCCTCTTTCATGCGCATAGTCAACAACTTTTTTTGTGACGGCAATATTTTCCTCGAACGGCAGATGAGAACCGTCTATCATAACGGAGGTAAAACCGCCGTCTATACAATCGCGGCACATTTCGAACGTCGGGCCGTGGTCAAGGTGAACACAGACAGGAATATCAACGCCTGCATTATTCGCCTCAATAATGGCGGCTTCGACCAATTTCATAATGTAAACCTGACCTGCATACGCGCGCGCGCCGGATGAGACCTGCAGAATAACCGGTGATTTTTCCTGCGCGGCAGCCCCCATAATACCCTGCACTATCTCCATGTTATTGACGTTGAAAGCTCCAACGGCATAACCCTCCCTGTATGCGCGCAGAAACATTTCTTTCGGAGCAACTAGAGCCATAAGAAATTCCCCTTTCTATATTTTCTTAGTTTTTGTTGTTTTGCTTTCTTGATCTTCTTGGTTGTTTTGTTTTATTTTTTTCAGTATCCTGATCTTTATTCTTCGGTATTTCAAGCTTCATCTCGGCGCCTCTCGTTTTACGTTGTACTTTTTCTCCGACATAAACCTTTACTTCCGTCCCTTTGGGCTCGACCAGAACCAGTTTTGAGTAATCCCTTTCTACCATTGAAACGCTGTAAATCGCCGCGGGTTTATGATTTCCGGCGCCATCATCCTTTATGACTGTAAATAAATCAGCAATTGATACATTCCTGTTACGTCCTGCATTAATATAAATATAGTTCCCTTCGATCCGTACAATCGAATAAAATGCCTCATCGGCAACGCTTTGAAATGACGGAGAGTATTCCTTATTAATTATTATGTCAGCGGATTCAATCTCCTTTAAAATTTTCAGGGTGCTGAAATTCACAGCTCGAAGGAATCCAATCGAAAGCTTGTTCGAAATCGTTGCAGATATGGTTTCCAATAAACTTTCATCAGCATTCCCTGCCCCGATAACATCGACAAGATCAACGCCATTATAAGCGTTAATCAGTCGCACCCTTATCACAACATCCTCGACCCTTTTTGAAAAATCCAAGCCGTTTATTATAAAGTCTTTCGGTATAACGTTTTTCTCAAATTGAACTACCTCTCCTGTCAATATTGCGTCGACTTCAAGAATTTTTCCAAGCCTGGCGGCGGAAAACCGGTCATATCTTCTGGCGGCAGCCTCCTTTCCTATCTGAGTATCCATTGCTTTCATTACGTTTTCATACGGAAGGAGTTCAAATAATTCGGATTTTTCAGTTGTCTCCCTTACAACTTTCATGACTTTCGATATGTGGATCTTATTGCTTTCAGATTTATCATCCGGTGTCAGAGCCATTTTATTGGGAGTCTCATCGGTAAAATCAATCAGAGCGACAAGCATTTTCCTCTCAATAGCCTGACTCAACGGGCAAATTATAATCGTAATAAAGAAAACTGTAATTAAAATTGTAATGTTCTTTTTCATAGTAATCTCTCCTTAGTAACAGCAGAGGGTGTTTTTCATATTCTCATTCTTGAAGCTCTCAGTTTGTAATTTCGAACTATAAGCCGCCTTTTTTTAAAAATTCTATTTCTTTTTCAAATACTTTTCAATATCTTCAGATTTTATGCGTGTAAGTTCCGTGACCGGCAGCATTGAAAGCAGATCCCATCCCTTGTCCAAAGAATCTCCTATATCGCGGTCCTCATCCTTGCCCTGATTTATAAAGGTGGACTCAAAGGATTCGCCGAAATTAAGATATGTCTTGTCAACTTCGCTGAGTTCATCTTTACCTACAACATCCGCAAGGGCTTTTACATCCTGATCACGGCTGTAAGCGGCGAAAAGCTGGCTCGACAGGCTCGGGTGATCTTCCCTCGTGAACCCTTTACCTATACCGTCCTTCATTAGCCTTGAGAGGCTCGGAAGCGGGTCAATTGGGGGATATATCCCCTGCGCGTCAAGCGCGCGCGAAAGCACTATCTGACCTTCCGTGATGAATCCCGTAAGGTCGGGGATAGGATGCGTTATGTCATCGTTCGGCATCGTGAGTATAGGCAGCATCGTAACGCTGCCTGACCTTCCCTTGACGACTCCCGCCCGTTCGTAAAGAGTAGCGAGGTCACTGTAAAGGTATGCCGGATACCCTTTTCGGCTTGGTATCTCTCCCTTTGCTATTGAAAGCTCTCGTAAAGCTTCGCAGTAGCTTGTCATGTCCGTTATAATGACTAAGACGTGCTTCTCAAGCTCAAATGCGAGGTATTCGGCAACAGTAAGCGCCATACGCGGTGTCGCTATCCTTTCGATGACGGGGTCGTCCGCGAGGTTCTGGAAGAGCACAAGGTTTCCTTCTGAACGGCTTAACGACAGGCTGTTCACGAAAGTCGCGGCGTCATCGTGGCGAATGCCTATCCCCGCGAAAACCACGGCGAAATTTTCAACCCCGACAAGACGGGACTGCGCGGCTATTTGAATGGCTAACTTATTATGTGGAAGGCCGTCGCCCGAGAAAATAGGCAGTTTTTGCCCGCGGATAAGCGTCATTAACGTGTCTATGACCGAAATTCCCGTGCATATGAAATCATGAGGATAAACACGCGCGACGGGGTTTATTGCCGAACCGTTTATATCGCGCCTCATGCCCCCGAGCACCGGGCCGCAACCATCAATCGGCTCGCCTAAGCCGTTGAACGCGCGTCCCAGAATGGACGGACTCAACGAGATTTCAAGCCCGCGCCCTTCAAAGCGAACTTTTGTATTGTCGGGTACAAGTCCCTCCACTCCCTTGAATACCTGTATCAACGTTGCTTTATCGCTTATCATCACAGCGCGGCCGCGTCGCGGCGCTCCGTCGCTCCCGAACACTTCCACAACGTCGTCATACCCTACGCCTTCTATGAACGGCAGCATGACGAACGGGCCAAATATCTTATCTATTCCTTTAAATTCAGCAAGCGCCATTCTAAAATCCTCCCTCCTCGTAGTCGTGATGAGTGGCGAGCCTCTCGCGGCCAACGGTTTCAAGTTGAACTTCAAGGCGTTTTGCAAGGTCGGAAAACGCATCCAAGTTTTGCGCGCTTATTTCACGCACATGAACAAGCTCGTCAAGCTCCTTCATTTTACGGATTATTGATAGCGGACAGCCTCCCGATACGAGCCTTTTTGCCTGCAAATAGAAACTCATTATCATCCGCATAATGGCAATTCCCTTTTCGGGAGTGCAGAACGAGTCATCTGTAAACGAGTTTTGCTGAAGATAAGCGTTCTTAAGCAGCGAAGCCGTGTAAGCTATCAGTTTCTGGCTGTCCGGCAACACATCCTCTCCCATCAGTCGTATCGTCTGCTGAATCGAATCATCCTCAGCGAGAAGCCTCCTCGCTTCCTCGCGCAGCCTGCCCCAGTTTATGTCAATATTTGTTTCATACCAGTCGCGCACTTCCTCTCCATACTCGCTGTACGAATCCATCCAGCTTATTGCAGGGAAATGCCGGGAATGCGCAAGGTTGGCGTCAAGAGCCCAAAAAGCGCGTATAAAACGCTTTGTGTGACGAGTGACGGGTTCCGTGAAATCCCCGCCGGGAGGCGACACAGCCCCTATCACCGAAATGCTTCCCCTCTCATCTCCAAGCGTGACGACCTTTCCCGCCCGTTCATAAAACTCGGCAAGCCGCGTGGGCAGGTACGCGGGAAACCCCTCTTCCGCCGGAATCTCCTCAAGCCTTCCGGAAATTTCGCGGAGAGCTTCCGCCCAGCGGGAAGTCGAATCCGCCATCATCGCAACGTCGTACCCCATGTCGCGGTAGAACTCCGCAATCGTAATTCCCGTGTATATGGAGGCCTCTCTTGCGGCTACCGGCATATTGGACGTGTTCGCTATAAGGATGGTCCTCTCCATGAGAGGCCGTTTCGTGCGCGGGTCCTCCAATACAGGGAACTCTTCGAGCACCTGCGTCATCTCATTGCCGCGTTCGCCGCACCCGACATAAACTACTATCTGAGCATCGCTCCATTTCGCAAGCTGATGCTGAGTGACCGTCTTCCCCGTTCCGAACCCGCCGGGGATAGCGGCGACGCCTCCCTTTGATATTGGGAAAAGCCCGTCTATAACTCTCTGGCCTGTTATGAGAGGCTCGTCGGGCAAGAGCCGTTTGCTATAGGGACGCGGAGTTCGCACTCCCCAGAGCTGGAACATCCTAACCGGCGCCACTTTGCCCGAAACAGTTCTGATTCTTGCAATGACATCGGAAGTTTTAGCGTAGCCGGTCGGCGCTATGTATTCGACAGTGCCCTCCACGCCGCGCGGAACCATAACCCTGTGTTCGACAAGAGGGGTCTCGGGTATAGCCAACAGTATTTTCCCCTCTGAAACGCTCTCTCCAACTGCAACTTTTGGCGTCACCCGCCAGGACTTATTCATATCTATGTTATCAGTACGAGTTCCCCGCGCGAGGAATACGCCTTCATTTTCATAAAGACGGCTCAGCGGCCTGCCTATTCCGTCAAGAAAAGCCCCGAGCAGCCCCGGCCCAAGCGCAATGGAAAGAGCTCGCCCCGTACCCGTAACGGGTTCGCCGACTTTTACTCCGGATGTCTCTTCATAGACCTGTATCAGAGCTTCATCGCTTTCCATTCGGATTATCTCGCCAAGAAGCCCCTTATCGGAGACATATACCATCTCTCGCATCCCGAAATTCGATACTTCACGCGCGCGAACTATCATGCCGTTGATTGCCGTTATTTTCCCGGTTCTTTCAATTTCACCCGTCACATTTTTCATGCTTTGATCCTCATCTTTCCTATAGAGCGGCAAGTACGCGCGCTGTTATTTCATCCTTTGACTCTTCCGTCTTGGATTGCCAGTCGGAAGTGACACTCCAGCGCCCGTCTGCGGACAATATCATAACGCCGCCCTTAAATCTTCCGGGGACAGAGTCAAAAGTTATATTAACCGGTATCGCATCCCTAATAATTCCCGCCAGCTCCCCGCCATACTCAGCATCCGCTTCGGACAGTCTCAGCAGCATATCCATACCTTGCGGAATCTTCTCTATAGCTTCAAAAGCAAGCCCTGCCAATATTTCAATATAGTCGCTCCTTTTGTGTAAAGCCTCAAGTTTGTCTTGAAATATCGCATAAGCATCATCAACGTATTCATTATGCAGCTTTATGCGTTCACGGCTGCATTCTCTTTTTGCGTTCGTTATCAGCCGGTTTGCTATTTCATCAGCTCGTCTATTTGCGTCCCTTGAAATTGCATCACATTCGGCGTCTAAAATCGCTTGTTGTTCATTACTCCAATCGTTAATCTCGTTCCGAACATCATCAATTATCCTGTCATGTTCAACATCCGCCCTATGCAACACAAGGTTACACAACTCCCTTAGCTTCGTTGCTTCAATGCTTGAGTCCAAATTTTTATTAATATCGTTCATTCCAATTTCACCCCTATTGCCTCCCTCACGTACCGGGATAAGAAGTCAGCATCGCGCCTTGAACCATGTCTGTCTGGTATCTCAACAAGAAGCGGCAGCGAATCTCGCTTGCGTAAACTCTGAACTTTTTCAGGAATACATTCGGCAGCGAGTTCCGTTATCACAATTATCGCCAGTTCCCTATCCTTTAACGCCTTATCGACAGCTTCCGTTGTCTCGTCGCGGCCATGCGCTATTATGCCTGGAATCCCCGCAAGCCTCATCAGGACAAGCGTATCATGATTGTCGCTTATCAGGAAAGCTTTCATCAGTATCATGCTCTTACATCATAAGAATAAGTATTGAAATAACGATACCGTATACTGCAATGCCCTCGGCAAGGCCAAGGAAAATAAGCGTCTTTCCCAGTAATTCCGGTTTTTCCCCTATTATTCCGCACGCAGCAGCTCCGACATATCCGACCGCTATTCCAGCGCCCACGCACGCAAGTCCTATTGCAAGGCTTGCTCCGATATATCTGTACGTGTCAGCGGAGGACACTGACGCTTCAGCAGTTTCCGCCGCCAAAACCGGGATAACCGACATGCAAAGCATAGCGAACAGAAAAATCATAACGCCAAGTACCGCGCTCCTTGCTTTCGCTCCGCTGATACCGCGTCCGCGTGAACGGAAATCTAAATATAACCCTGCGCAAATTGTGAATAGAACTGCACTCCCGAGGATCAAAATACTGTACATTATTTATCCGACTCCTTATGTCAATTTATACCAATCCTGTAACAACGAAGCATACGTTTGATTGCGAATTGGTATTATTCTTTCCATGTAATGGGCGCAAACTTACGCCCCCCTCCCTCGAAAAATTTACTGAAGAATTCGTAATACTCAAGCCTGAGCGTTTGAATGAATACTATGAGCCCTTCGAGGGAAACAATAATAATGTTGCCAAAAATCACAATTATAGCCGAATATATTCCGCCAAGCGGGGCGCCTCTCACCATATCGGCGAGCATATATACGGCTAAAGACAGCCCCGCGTGATTCATCGCAAAAGCGGCAAGCCGTACAAAGGAAGCTGTGTTGCTTACGAATGACAGCATAGTGTGAGAAACGGAGAATAAATGCACGACTGCGTCGCTTTCGGGCTCTTTATGAAAAATAATTTTCGTGAGGTATTTCTCTAAAACTATTACCGCGAAAAGTGAAACAAGTGTAAGTGTGAGCAGCCATTTTATTATCGATGAACTTAAGCTCGACATGCCATAAACCAGGGCGCCCAGCGCTGTCCAATAGAATAAAATACCGGCTGTCCCTTCACCGCTAAAGAGTAATTCTCCCCAGTCGCGTTTCCTGTAAAGCGCTCTCAGGCGCAGCATAAATCCAAGCGACAGGAAGGAGACGCCTATTACCATCGATATGACTATTAGTTCTTTCATATCCTTCATGGGAGAAAGCCAAAGCGAATGCATTATGTTCTCCTTGCCGAATACGCTGCCGTAGAGCACTCCGAATAGCACCGAAACAATTCCCGCAACTTTGATTATTTTGCTGAAGACCGCCGACATTATGCCTTTCTTTTCAAGCCACCATGCGCCTAACGCGAGCATCGCCCCGTGCCCGACATCTCCGAACATCAGCCCGAAGAAAAGACAGAATGAAAACGCCACTATGGGCGACGGGTCAAATTCGCCATACGCGGGAATACTGTAGAGGGATACTATGTCATGGAATATCCGCGCGAAAAAGTTATTCTGCAAGAGCGTCGGCGCCTGATAAAATTCAGCAATATTTGCGCCTGAATCGGTTATAAAAACCGCGTCCGGCGCCTCTTTTGACGCCATATTCTGCATGTGCTCAATTTTTCCAAGAGGCACAAACCCGGAAATAGCTGTCATCCCCGCAACTTCACCCCGGAGCAGCATTAGCGAGTAAACCCTCTGCATTGAACATATTTCATTGTATTTCTTATTGCACTTCTCCCGGTTGTTTTCAAGATAACGCTCTGCAGCCTTACTGTGAACATATATTTCATTTTCGAGCGACGCAAGGCGTTCTCTCATCGCGTCGACACTTTCAAAATCATCGGTGAGGAAACTGCCGGAATACTCCTGAAAATTAAGCGTGTCAAACAGTTTATTCGCTTCTTTTTTATAATTATGCGAATAAAGTATCAATGCAAGAATATGCTTTTCTTTTCTCTCAAGCTGTATGACAAAAAGAGGGGACACGGTGCTTAATTCCTGAAGCCTGTTCCAGTTTTCCGCCAGCAAATGTCCAATAGAATATGAGATATTGTGCGAGGCGTTAAGATGCTTTATTGTGTACCCTGCTTCAGTCAGAGCCTCGCTTATCAATATAAGAGCCTGAAGCCCCATTTTATCATCGTGAAGCCGTTCTCCCCATGCATCCCATTCGGCAATTTTGCCGGAAATTTCTCTCTCAAATTCCACAGCTTCACTTATTGATATTTTCATACTGCGTTCGCCCGCTCCCTCTGGAAACTTTTCTCCCGCCATTTTCCAGAGGCGCTTTATTCTTTCCAATGGAGCAGCGGCCTCATAAGGATTGTCCTTAAACAACCGGACTCTTGCCCTTGGAGACTCGCCGCCCAACATTGCTTCAATCGGCATAGGCTCAAAGTAACCTTCGCTAAGAAGCTTCCGGGAAAGCCTCTCTATCCCTTCCGGCAATCCAACGACCGACACTCCGGCCATCTGTACTACTGACATTTACTCACCACCTTGCCGCATCGGATAAGCCAACAACTTCTCCGCTTTCTTGCGGTCATAGTTATAACGCACTATCTCTATAATCGCACTTATGTCCAATATTTCCAGCTCTCTGAGTATGAGATACGCAAGAACGAAATGTATCCCTGCGCTTCCGCTGAAAAACACCTCTAATGCGCCCTTCCTTTGAATGCTCCTCATTCTGCTCGTTATGCCCGCGGGATCGGATATTTCATCTTTTCTCCCTTCGACAGGAAGCAACGACGCGTATCGTGTACCCGCAAGCGGCGCCCACATACGCTCCGGAGGGAGGGCGGCTATTGCCTTCAGTATTTCAAAATCAGCGCGATAGCGCGTATAAAGAAGTGACAGCGTGACTTCTTCCGACATGTTGAAATATTTCTTTCCTCTATATATGGAGGTGATGTTATTTACATCCATATAAATGCCGGTAAGCGAAAGCAGTTTTTCTTTCTCTTCCCCCCGAAAGCTTTTTGCGGCGTCAAACACCCTGTTATTATGGAACGCGTCAAGAGCAAATCCCATCATCAATGCCGGAGATGTTCCTCCAACGGAACGCTTCATCGCGTCTTCAATGTGGGCGACAAGTTTCTCATTTTTTATGGAATAAATCACTTCATCTATTCTATTTGACGATAATAATTTCTGCTCGTCAACCAAAGAAAAGTTAAATGATGATAACTCTTTATAAGATTCGTTTACTGCTTTCTCTTCGTAATCTGAGTCTTTTTCCGCGTAAATATCCCATATCCTGTTCTTCATTAGCTGAATGTCCTGCCGTTCAAGCCAAAGTTTCAAAAAGGCGTTGCGCAGAAGCCCTGCGGACGAAAAAAACGACTGTACCTCGCTGCTTATGACGCTCATCAGAATGTATTCAAACTTATCGCGGTGAAAAGTTTCCACATCCGCTGGAAGGTACTTTCCGTAATAAGTTGCCCTTAACATGCGCGCTATGTCGGATATATGAGTGCATTCCAAAAGGCGGCTGAAAAATTCGCCGTCCAAAAGCGTCCCTTTTCTCACTCTCGCTTTTGCGCTAACTGAGAATTGCTCTCCTCCCGATACGATCATTACGCGTCCGCCTCTTTAATCATTTCACACTTCGCGCGCGCGCCATGCACTCTTCAGCAACCTCATTTACAAGAGCTGTCATAAGCTGATCAACGTTTTTTTGAAAGAGCTCGGCCATTTTCCTTCGCTCGGATTCTCCCGAGTTCAGAATATCGAGAGCCTCTTTGTCCCCTCGCTGCCTCGCGCCGTCAACAACAGCCCGCGCAGCCGCGTGCGCGGTATCGAGAGCCGCTCTGCGTTTCTCTTCGTAATTCACGCGCGCGTTTGCGCGCAATCTTTCAGCTTTGCTCTTTGCCGTGCTTACATACTCGACAGCCTGATCCTCAGCCGAAAGAAGCGACGCGAACACTTCGGATAATTTCATTTATTCCACGCTCCCTGCAATTTGACTCCTCATTTTCATCCGTCAAGCAGTATCAGGATACTAAAGACTGTATCTTTACCTGCTGTAACTCTAAGCTTAGCGCTACTTGAGCGCTTTGTCTTCTAAAATGTTAAGCCTGGTTTCTTTTGGAAAGTTTCATGCGCACCAGGTCCTCACGCTCATTTTCGTCAAGGATGTCTGAAATCTCCTTTATAGTTTTCTTCTGGAACGGTATAGTTACCTTTTCAAGCGCATTTACTCGCCTTACAGTTTTTCGTATCTGCACAGCAAGGCGCGTAACGCTCGTATGAACTTCTGCAAGCCGCGCTATAAGCGCCAGCACCTTGCGCGCGTGTACGTAAGCATCGTCAAGAGTCGGAGAGGTCGAACCGAACGAATAAACGGGCGGCGCGTCAGGAGAGATGGGATCGACCTGAGGAATCTCAACCCCCATTACAGAGTGTAATCGGACTATGAAATTGTCTTGTATGGGAACAGAATTTGCGACAGACTCAACTCTGCGTATTCCCATTACAATATGCGCCGTCTGAAGAGACTCGTAGCCACTTGCAAATATAATTTTCATCTCTTCCTGGATTTTTCCGACTTCCTCAATATGTCCCATAAGCTCGACCATGAGAATTTTCCTTTTCTGGTCAAGAAGGTCGCGCCCCTTCTTCGCTAAAGACATTGACGCCTTTATACGCCTCATGGCGCCCCTCGTCGGTGCAATTTTCCGAGTCAAAAAAAAACCTCCTGTTCCTGCTTTATGAATAACAGTGATTGTCTTTTGTTTTTTAAACTGCTTTGCAAATTATTCTGATAAGAAATTGATCAAAAACCAAATTGAAATATAATAAAATAGTGCATATTAAACCAATTAACAACTCTATCTTGTAATCGGCGTATTATGAGATTTATTTATTATTTATATTATATAGCACAATAATTATGTTAAAGGGGAAATTATACAATTGCATCCAACAAAAAACATCCTGTCAAATGACGGGCTCAATGAGAGAGAAGCTTTAATTTATAGCGAAAAGGAGAGAGTAAAACCTCCGAATAGTTCGTTTATTAAGAAAAAACGCTTCGGGCAGAACTTTCTTGCCGACAAAAACATTCTGAGAGAGATAGTAGCTCATGCAGAAATATTAAGAGACGACGTTGTGCTTGAGATAGGCCCGGGGCAGGGAGCGTTGACCGCTGCGCTTATAAATTCGGGCTGCCGTTACATCCATTGTGTGGAAATTGACTCGGATCTTGAAAGTTGGCTCAGGCCAATTGAAAATAAACACTCTTCAATCCTGAAAATACATTTTGCCGATGCCGTGAAATTTGATTATTCGTCCCTTTACCCTTTTCCCAACAAAGCGGTGGCCAATATCCCATACAATATCACAACGCCCTTGATATGCGCGCTGCTGCAATACGCGGAGCGCGGACTCAGAAAATATATTTTTACCGTTCAGCTTGAAGCTGCGCAGCGCCTCATGGCAAAAGCGGATACTAAAGAACGCTACCCTCTAGGAGTGACTCTTGAAGCAATGGGAAACGTAAAAATTCTGCGCCACATCCCGCGTACTTGTTTTCGTCCTGTCCCAAATGTAGATTCATGCGTAATTGAAATAGATCTTACACGCAACTACGAAATGGGCGCGAACCTATGCTGGAACAAATTCTTACACGCGGGATTCCGCCAAAGAAGAAAAATGCTGGTCAACAATCTGAAAGGGTATAATCACCGCCTTGAAGCTGACAGTATAATTGAAGCGCTGAATAGAATAGGGCTCGACCCCAAAATACGCGCGGAGGACCTGAATTCTGAACAATGGATTGAACTTTATGAAGCAGTTAGGAGTTAGGAGTTAGGAGTTAGGAGAAGCGTCTTTTTGCGACCGCCACGCCCTAAACGTCTTTGCGCCTCGGCGAAGTGCAAAACGTGAAATAGACAAATTTCATTCATTGTGGTGAATTTTAGTTCATGGGCATTTGTTTTTTTTGCGTTAAAACATGTTCGCTCATCCTTTCCATATTTTCCTCAAAAAACATAACAAAATATTGAACTATAGTTTTTTAATAAACATTTTTTAATATGTTGTTTTTTAGTGGAACTACAGTTCGAAATTTAAAGGCGTTTTCCGATTGTTTATACATAAGAGGCTGTTTTTTGACGCATTTGAGATCCATACGCCGGTACTGCCAAAACTGAAGCGCGGGCAGCTAAAAGCCGCCCGCTTTATACATCCATTTTTAGAGACAGGTTTTATTATCAGCGTATAGAAAATGCCTTTGCCTTTCCTAATCCCTAATCCCTGTCTTTTGCCCTTACGGCGTAACGGTTATTGTACAGGTTCCAAAGACTCCGCTGCCATCTACCGCCGTTGCGGTTATTGTCACAGTTCCTGGGGCTGCCCCTGTCACTCTTCCGCCCTGATTGACCGTTGCTACCGCATCATTGCCGCTGCTCCATATCACGTTATTGTTTTCGGCATATACCGGTAACACGCTCTCAGAGAGAAGAATTACGCCATTCACAATTATTGACGCCGATGGCGGGAATATCGTTATTGAGTTCACGGGCGTCGATATATATGCAGTGCTAGTGTCCCAATGTCCGCCGTCTTCCGTTGTCACCTTTATTGTGTCATTGCCGGCGCCAAACGTCGTATAAAGTCCGGCGCCCGAAATGCTCGCAATATACACGTTGTTATTGCTCCATTTCACTTTCTTATTATCCGCTATTGGAGGATCAAACGTTAATCCGGGCGCGAAGTCAAAGCTCTGCCCCGTTAATAGTGTAATATGGTTCGGCAACAACGAGACTCCCATTGCCGGGACTCCGACAAACGCCATCGCTCCCCATATCGTTCCGTCCTCTTGTCTATCCAAGTCAAACGCTCCGCCGTCCTTTATCACTATCAACAGTTTATACGTCGCATCTGGGTCTAACTCTCCGCTGAATATATTGTTGCCCATATCCAGTATCGTGAACATCTTGTCTCCCAACCCCGACGCCGTTCCCGTATAGGTGAACCAGTCCCCGCTGAGCGGCGTTGACGACAGCGCCATCAGCAGCCTTACGTTCTCAGGTTTGTCTATCAGTCCGTCCACCATCAGGCAGTTGCCCTTCACTATGAACGAAACAGCTCCCTCTTCTCCGGGATTGTTCAAAACTGCTTCAAACACAGGCAATACTGATACTTCCGCCAAGTTTATATTCAGCAATTTTTCCGCTATTTCCCTCGCTAACCAATCCTGAAGCGTTATTACCCCATACTCGTTCACACGGAAATCTCCGGAACTGAAGCCTGGCAGTAATGCCGACAGCATATCGGCTTCCAATGACAGGTCGTTCGAATTCGTCGGTATGAATACCAACGGATCCGCCGATACGATTCCGCCGGGCGCGCCGGGCGGCAGTTCTGGCTGCTGCGGGATGACGTCGCTTGACGGGTCTATCGTCGAATTCACATATACATATACTTCGCATGTCGCAGTATATCCGTTTTCCTTCGTCGTTACCGTTATCACAGTATTTCCACTGGCTAACGCCGTAACTAACCCTGTCTGATTAACTGTAGCCGCTGCCGTGTTGCTGCTGCTCCATGTCACTGCTTTTTCGGTCGCATTGTTCGGGATAACCGTTTCCACTAACTGCAACGTTCCTCCAATTGTATTAATTGTCGCGGTGTTCCTGTTCAACGTCACTCCGATTACCGCTACATGCGGGACTGGGACATTCACCGTGCATGTGCCGATAACTCCGCTGCCGTCCACAGCCGCCGCAGTTATCGTTACTGTTCCGGGCGCTACTGCCGTCACAATTCCAGCCTGATTGACCGTCGCTATGCTGTTGTTGCCGCTGCTCCAAGTAACATTGCTGTTTGCTGCATTAAACGGCTCCACTGTCGCCGTCAGCCAATACGTTTGGTTCACATCCACGGATACCGCCGGCGGGGCTATCGTTATTTTGCTAACAGGGACAGACACATGCACGTAACATTCATCTATGAATCCTCCGTCCAATGTCGTCACCGTCACGTTGCCCGATCCCGCTCCAACCGTTGTTATCAATCCCGTCTGGTCTATTGTAAATACATACGGGCTGTTGGAGCTCCATACCACGTCTTTACTTGCAGCTGTGCTTGGCAGGACGGTCGCTATTAATCTCTCGTTCTGTCCTAAGAGAAGCTCAAGCGACTTCTTGTTAAGCGTCACGCTCATAGTGGGTACAGGAGGCACATATACTGTGCATCTGCCGAAAATTCCGCTGCCGTCCGCCGCCGTCGCGGTTATTGTTACATACCATCCTGAGCCGACTGCGGTTATACGCCCGGCTTGGTTGACTGTCACTATATCGGGCATGTTACTGCTCCATACCACGTTTGCGTCGCTAACATTTTCCGGCTCAACTTTCACTTGCAGTAGAAGAGAATTCCCCGCATCCAAAGATACTGCCGCCGGGTCTATCGTTATGCTGCTCGCAGGGGTGGCGACGGTCACAAAACATGTTGCGGTGAATCCATCTTCCGTCTCCACGGTTATGGTCGCGGAACCCCTGGCTACAGATTTTACGAGACCTGTCTGGTCTACTGTTGCAACACCCGGAGCGTTGCTGCTCCATGTAAATGACTTGTACGTTGCGTTGCCCGGAATAATTGCCGCCGTCAACTGGAGATCGCTTCCAAGGAAAATTGTCGCTGCGGCCTTATCCAATGAAATTCCTATCACCGGAACAATATTAACGACTACTGTGCTATCTGCAGTGACTGTAGCGTCTTCCGACAACGCCGCTGTCACGATGGCGGTTCCTTTCGATACGCCTGTAACTGCTCCGGTAGTCCTGTTGACTGTCGCTATTGCAGGATTACCGCTCGTCCAAACTACAGTCCTGTCTACAGGAGTTGTATCAGGCGTCACGGTCGCACGAAGAGTGCGCGTTTCTCCGACAAGCAAGTCAATGTCATTTGAGTTCAGGGTGATTACAGCATCTTGCGTTATCGCAAAATCAAACGTTACGAGCGATACGCCGGGTTCCGGGTTATCAGCTTCATCATGGGCAAAGAATCTTACGTTCGTTATTGCGAAAGGAACAACGGCGCCCGTTGCGCGGCGTTGACGTTCATGCGCCAGCCTGATGTCCTGAGATCTCGCCCAGACAACGGCAGGAGTGAGGTTGCCTGAGTTATTGAAGCTTATTCTGCTTTGCCCCGTGAAAAGTCTCGGGTTCTTGAACTCGTCCACACCCCACTGATGGAAAAGGTCTGCGGGGTCCGCCGCGTTAACGCGGACGTCGTAGCTTATATGCTCGCCTCTCGCCCTGTCGGTCGAGAAACGCTCTATCATATGCTGAGTCGCGGGGTGGCTGTCTTTCTGCGTGGATTTGCCCGCCATGCTCACAACTTTACCGTCTATCAAAGTGACATCGGCGGAAGCAGTATAAAAATCGTTGCCCCAAATATGTATATCGGGGTACGCCGGCGCCGCGTCGCCCAAGGTATGAATTCCGCTCGGGTAAGCGTGAGCCTCGGCGTTCACAACGTGGATTCCATAAGAGGCTGCAGCGTTAGCACCGCTGGATGACGACTGAGCCACAAACGTATCGGCGTGAGTTATCAGAAGCCCGCCTGTCGCATGACCGAAAGCGGTCTCAGCAGCTTTTGCGCCGCCAGTTCTGTATGGCGCAAGATATGCAGGAATGGGTTCTCCCTTAGCAAGGCGGTTTCTAATAGAAAATCTGTTGTCTCCCGTCATGTTTCCTTCAAATCCCGCGTCCTGCTTGAGGGCAATCATCTTGTCCCTTGCCCAGTCAAACGCCGCTTGGTCATACATTCTGTCCTCGTGGACAGATAAATAGAACAGCTGATGTCCGCTGCCGCTGCTCATAAAAGCATTAGCGGCGGGAGAAGCGGAGCCCGCTTTTACCATCATTATCTCGCCGAGTCTTAGAGTGTATGTTCCGTTCTTGGTCAGCTGCTTGGCCCTAATGACTCTCGAAAGGTCGACTGCGTTGAATCCGTCATGGATTCCTCCGCGCGCCGCCAAGTCCTCGTTGCTGGCGCCAGCATAGCCGTTGATGCCCTGCGGTCCCCAGTTGCCGAACGCTGCGGTGTAACGCGTTCCGGGCATCCAGTTCCGCGGATCCGTCGGGCCGCCCGGGAATGGCTGAACTTGCGGAATATTGACGACATCAATATTGCCATTGGGCAGAATATTCTCATTGAGATATCTCGGGTATCTGTACGAAGCGCCGCTCAAGTCCCTGTTCTGAGCTCCAACATCGTATGTATCGGTTATCGACAGGGTACTGTGGCTCAACTCATGTTGATAGACCACGAACTGACGCGGACGGGTAGGCCAGTATTCAAGAACCGCTTCCGTCCCCTCGCCCTTCCTGCCCTCGTCAAGGCAGTGAGAGGTGACAACGAAGAAGGAGAGCGAAACTGACGCGCCGTTATACACAGGAGGGCAATTCGCCGCTGATACGGTAACGCTGCCCGCGCTTTGTCCCCAAAGGCCGGGCAGCCTGCCCAATACGCATTTCTCGGCGCTGAACTCCCACGAGTAACCCGTCATTATGAGTCCGCCTGATACCTGCGCCTGAGACACCGACCATTGGTTGCTTGACGCGCTGTATGTGCCGAATTGTCTCACATCAACTTTCTTTACGAATTCTGTTGCTGCCGCGTTTCTGAGGTTGGTAAGGCTGGTTGGTATTCCGCTGACGCCGAAAGATCCCTGAACGTTTGCGTTATCGATAGGCCCGTTCAAATTCTCCGGTACAGTAACCGCAATAATTCCTCCTCTATTAACTCCAGTGGTTTTTTCAACAGCAGCTTCAAGTGAATATCTGCCGCCAAAGCCGTACCACAGAGCATGAGAGGTCGACCCATGATAAATTCCGTGCTCAAAAGCATGAAGATTGCGCTGTTGATTAGTCATACCCGCAGTAATCGTTATAAAAGCGTTTCTAATCGCGCTCCTGTCCTGCGAAACAGCGTTGTAAGCGGCAAAAACAGCCGGATCCATAGGGACAAAGATTGCATCAGCTGAATTAGCGGCTGTTGCTAATTTATTGCCTGTAAACAGCGCGTATGTGGTCGAGAATCTATCAGGGGCAGCTATGTCGCCTCTAAAATATCTTTCATCGACATATGGCCGCCATTCTTCATCGGAGAACATAGCGTCGTTAAAGTAACTCGGCGCAAGCTGTATGGCGCCCTCTTTAAGTTGTGACGCTCCCTCGAACATAACATACGCCATCCATGTTTTCTGGATTTTTCCGCCGCGCGGTGTTGTAGCAGTGCCGCCCGGCCATGGATTCGCATATTCGTCCACTTTTGTCTGAAGGACAGGATACAGCGGATAACCATCCATATGTATTTCGTCAGCTTCTTCTGCAAAAACAGATGCAGCCATGGCAAAAGCTTTCTGATCATTCTTCAGTGACGCTTGGTTTTTCTGTATATAGGACGGTGTGAAATCTTCTCCTTCTTCCTTAGCCATAGCCTCCAGAGTCTTATACTCTTCGAAGGTTATCGCGTCAGGCGCCGGTTCAATCTCCACTACCTGATTTTCCCTGTCATACGCCGCGCGCCTTTCTTCCGCCGCAGTATAGGCTATCTCGGGGATGGGGAAGACCGCAGAAGCGGGGGGCGCAGCATGGATTCCCACGACATACTCCTCACCGTTTTCGTCCAATACCTGTTTCACTCCGCCCGTCTCAAGGTTCCATTCGCCGTACACGAGACATCCCTCGTTATCAAGTCCCACTGCGAGGAGGTTATTGTCCTTATCGTGAAGGTACATAAACATATCGTCCTGCACAAAATAGTACTCGACATTGATGTCATAGCCCTGCTGAGTAAACGTTGTCGCAAACGCGACTGTTCCGCAGACAAGTATTACGAGCAGCATGATTGCCAAGACACTCAACAACTTACGCATAAACACACTCCCTTTCTGAAAAATATTTTCTGCGCTTTAACCGCAAAATATTGCATAAACACATTTTTATAAGCACAAACTACTTGCCTGTAATAACTATTTTCGCCCCTCGCCTCCTTAAGATATTTATCGCTTAAACCAATAATCAAGATTTCAAATCTTAATTTATTTTTTCCTTTGTACTGTAAACAACGCTAATCCTGCCAGCAGTAATGAGACGCTGCCGCCAAAACCCGCGTTGCATCCTTCATCATCATCTATTCCCTGTTCGCCCGGCCATGTTCTCCTCACAATGGCAGTCGGGTCGACAATATATCCGTTTACCGCTTTGTCAAGGTCGTAACTTCCTCCATCCCTGATAAATATCACGAGCTCATAATCACCTTCCAAGACAAATTTGCCGGTTGCCGGCACTCCCTCCTCCACATCCAGAACTGTGAACTTGCCGTCTCTATACTCAGCTTCCGAATACACGTATTCCAGGAACACGCCGGTTGTTGGAGTCAGTATTTTAAGAAGGTTAATATTCTTTGGATCGTCGGCGTCTAATTTCCGTCCCTTCATAGGAATCTTCACCGCAGCTATTTTCCCCGGCTCGACAGCCGCTTCAAAATAAGGAATAGGAGTGACTAATACGCCGTTCCTCGGCTCAAACTCATCTCCGGATAGTTCTCTGTATATCTTTTCAGCAATAGACTTCTTTATGACTACTTTTCCGTCAGCCACATCAAGATCGTCCTCGCTGAAATCTTGCAACATTGATGCCGCTTCAGCCTTGCTTGAAGCGTACGTTGGGTTTCTCACCCAGGTAATACTGTTGTCAGCCGGCTGAGTATCGGCTTCCACTACTGTAACGGTGCAATCGACGCTAATAGTACCCAGACTATCATTCGAAAAAGCGGATATTATCGCAACGCCAACGCTCTTTCCGGTGACAACTCCTTCATTTGTTACCTCTGCTACATCATTATTGTCGCTCTCAATTTTTAAATTTTTGTTTGTAGCGTTTTCCGGAGCTACTGTGAAAGTTAATTTTTCCGAATTGCCGACCTTAATAGTTATGTTATTTTTATCTACAGCTATTTCGGTCACAGGGACTATTGATCCGACTGTTACAGTACACGTATCTTTGAAGTCTCCATCTTCCGTTATAACCGTTATTCTGGCAGTTCCCGCGCTTAATCCCGTCACCTTCCCGCTGCTTACCGTCGCGACGCCACTGTTGTCACTGCCCCAATAAACATTCTGATTCAGCGCAGTCGCCGGCGTCACAATCGCAAATAACGTTTCTTCGCCTCCGATGTCTATTATCGTGCTTTTCTTGTTCAGCGTCACTCCGGTCACTGTCGTCGGAGGCTCGGGAACTGTCACCAAACAAGCCGCCGTTTTATCGCCGTCCGCCGTCCTCACGGTTATAGTCGTTGTTCCAGTGCTCACTCCTATTACCAGCCCGTCGCTTACTCTTGCGACCGAAGGATTGCTGTTGCCCCAAGATAAGCTTTTATTAGACGCGTCCGGGGGCGTTATCGTTGCCGTTAGCTGTTCAGAGCTTTCAATGTTTAAAGTCATGCTCGTTTTGTTAAGTGATACGCCGTTCACTGGAACCGTGGAGCCTGCATTTGTAACGGTCACGGAACATGTGGCTGTTCTATTTCCGTCCTCCGTCCTCACGGTTATTGTCGTCGTTCCCGCGCTCACTCCAGTTATCACCCCGTCGCTCACCGTTGCGACTGAAGGATTGCTGCTGCTCCACGATAAATTTTTATTCGACGCGTCCGGGGGCGTTATCGTTGCCGTTAGCTGTTCAGAACCTGCAACGCTCAAAGCCATGTTCGTTTTGTTAAGCGTCACTGCGGTCACCGGAACCGTGACGTTAACGTTTGAAACGGTCACGGAACATGCGGCTGTTTTATCGCCGTCCTCCGTCCTCACGGTTATTGTCGCCGTTCCCGCGCTCACTCCGGTTACTAGCCCGTCGCTCACCGTTGCGACTGAAGGATTGCTGCTGCTCCACGATAAATTTTTATTCGACGCGTCCGGGGGCGTTATCGTTGTCATTAGCTGTTCAGAACCTGCAACGCTCAAAGCCATGTTCGTTTTGTTAAGCGTCACTCCGGTCACCGCCACTTCGGGGCCTGTAACAGGAGGCTCAACTGCGCCGCCTGTTACCGTTACAGTACAAGTATCCGTGTATCCGCCGTCAATAGTCCTCACAGTTATTATTGCCGTCCCGACGCTTTTACCGGCTATCAATCCGCCCTGCGTGACCGTCGCTACAGCCTCGTTGCTGCTGCTCCAGCTCACGTTATAATTAGTTGCGTTGTATGGTTCTACGGTGGCTTCAAGCAGTTCATCGCGCCCAATTCCAATCGTTGTCTCATGCTTATTTAAAGTGACCTTTGTCACCGGAGCTGTTACCGTAACAGTACATGTTTTTGAGTATCCTCCGTCAACTGTCCTCACCGTTATTATAGCAGTTCCGGGGCTTTCCCCCGCATAGACAACGCCGCCTGAGACAGTGGCTGTAAACGGATTGCTTGTGAGCCACTGAACTTCCTTGTTTGTAGCGTTTGGCGGCTCTATTGTTGGAGTTAAAATGCCATTTCCGCCCAACGGGATGGTCATAGTCATTTTGTCCAGAAACACGCTCGTCGGGTGAATTATCGACCCCGCCTGAGTCACTGACACAGAGCATGACGCGGTGCGCGCTCCATCGACAGTAGTAACCGTTATGGTAGCGTTGCCAACGCTCCTGGCGTTAACAAGCCCGCCCGACGATACTTCCGCGACGGCTGTATTGCTACTCCTCCAGGTTACGTTCTTGTTGGAGGCGTTACTCGGCGTAATAACCGGATATAAAGCTTCAACCTCTGTAACGCCTAATTGCATCGTAGTCTTATTTAAAGACACTCCGGCTACCGGCACATTAACGCTGCTATAATGATAAGCTGCTGCTGCGTCAAGAATTCCGTATTTCCAATATCCTTCGGAGACTCCGATTTTCTTTGCTCCATTAATTATGCGATTCTTTATTTGAACCGAGGTCTCGGACGGGCGGGCTGCCATCAATAGCGCCGCCGCTCCTGCGATATGGGGCGCCGACATTGAAGTCCCATCCATCGTCCCATATTTATTACTAAAGTTCGTGCTGTATACCTTGTCGCCGGGAGCGGCAATATCGACCCACTCGGAGCTGAAATTGGAGAATGAGCTTTTTCCGTTCCCATTGCTAAACGACCCTACCGAAATGTTGTTTTCAAATTTAAAACATGCGGGGTAAACTCTAAGTCCCAGGTTCGTTAACGTCGGACTGCTTATATTCTCAGAGTTGTTGCCAACTGCTATAGAGCAAATTATTCCGGCGTCGCTGAGAGATTTTACGGACATTCCAAGAGGAGAATTGTCCGCAAGAGAACGGAATTTTCCGAATGACATATTGACAACGCGGATGTTTAGCCCTCTTCTTTCATTCAGCACATAGTTTATCGCCTTAATAACATCGGCGTCTTCGGCTGAAGCGTTTGGCATTACATTTACGGCAAGCATCTTGACTTTCCAGTTAACTCCGGCGACTCCAACGCCGTTGTTCCCTACGGCGCCAATTATTCCGGCAACGTGAGTTCCGTGACCATGTCTATCCATGGGATCATTTGTTTCCACTCCGTTATTGAAGTACCTGCCGTAGTTTCCTGAAGAATCCCTCGCCATGTTTGCGCTAATGTCCGGATGGTTATAATCTATTCCAGTATCCAAAACCGCAACGCACACTGTGTCTTTACCCGTTTCATACTCCCAGACGTCCTCAATTTCTATTGCCTTCATATTCCACTGCTGCGAGTAGGATGGATCGTTCGGAACAACTCCCGCAGCGGCATAGTTCTCCGCTGTTTCTGCAGCGGTAGTTTCGAATAGCTCCATGATGCCGTTGGGGGATACGCTTTCCACGTAAGGAACAGCCGAAAGCTCCTGAATCAGCTCCTCTGTGCTTTGAAACTCTGAACGTAAATGAATTATGTTAGCCCCTGTAATACTGGATATTTCTGAGAAAGTACTAAGTACCTCAAGTTCATATTCGCTCGCAAAAGCATCGGCTTGACTTGCGAGAGCTTCCGAAAAAGCATTTGCGCTCCCGGCGTCTAATGCTGAAAATGCAGACATCGGAGTTTTTAATACGACAAGGACTTCTCCTTCAATATATTCCGGCGTGCCCGCTAAGGCAGGGCACGAGAACAATACTATCATTAGCATACTAATCAAAATTTTTTTCATTACTACACCGCCCTAAATATAAATTTTAGATCATTATAGGAATATATAATCTTGCAGTTTCATAATTATACCAAGGATGTCAACATTTTTTTGCATATATAAAAATAAAAAAATATTAAATATAAATATGAAATATCTTGCTGTTACAAAACTTTTACATCTGTATCGCATGAAAACAATTGACAAAAAGCGTAGGTAAATGTTATCTTAAATATATGAAAGGTACAAAGGAGGTGAAAAAATGATGAAAAAGATGAAAGCTGAAGAAGTGAAATTAGTTTATTTTAATAATGACGGAGGAGAAAGGCAGAATTTCTGGAGGATGCCGGATGGCTCATTCCAGAAAGCTGACAAGACAGCGAAGCTGTATCTCAAGGACAGAGCAACAGGTTTATTTCGGTTAATTCAGGGTTGATAGCTACACAACCCCTTTGCTTTATTTTCTCTCTAATTCCGCTATGCGCAGTTTGCCTCCAAAGCTAAAGAGTAATAAGCCCGTTAGAATTATCAATCCACCCAGAATGGTAGAAGTATCCGGAGTTTCTCCCGCTATCAGAAATCCTAAAAGAGTGGCTAAAAAAGGCGTGACAAACATATAGTTGCTCACGGACGACGTATTTTCCGCTTTGGCAAACGCCATTGACCATGATACGTAAGCTACGGCGCTTGGAAATATGCCAAGCACGGCGACATAAAACAATTGTTCTGCAGGGGCGCTTACTACTTCCTCAACCGCCCCGGGCGTAAACATTGACAGCATAATTGTCCCTGTAAAAATACTGAATGCGGAAGTTTGCAGCGCAGAGTAATTTTTAGTTAATTTGCGCTGCAGGAGGTTGTACGCGCTCAAACAAAGCGCTGCCGAGAACAGCCAAACAAGACCCGAATTCACAATGAATTCTCCGTTTGACATAGTTAAGACAACAGCGCCCGAAAACGCTACGGCTATAGCAGCCCATTGATAAATCTTCAGCCGCTCGTCATAGATAAAGTGCGCCAGGAGCGCTGTGATAATCGGCGTTGTCGAGACTATAACGCTGCTTGTGGACGAGTTCACTATTTCGCAGCCCTTGTTGAAAACGATCATGTACAGAAAAAAACCCGTAGCGCCTGTCCACGCGAACCATTTAAAGTCGCTTCTATCCGGTATCTTCATCTTTGTTGCAGCCACCACGGCGACCAGTATGAGCGACGCGATAATATACCGCAATATACCCAACGAATATACCGAAAAATGCTTCAGCGCAAGACGCGTTAAAACATAAGCCATAGACCAGCAAATGATGGTAACGACAGCGTAAATATGAAAATTATCCCGAATATTCATGCATATTCACCTTTCTAACAAATCTAACATATAAAGCATTGAATTTATTATAACTTCTCTGATTAATATATTTCCGGACGGATTTCCGGCTCGTCTCTTCGGCAAGCTGCCGTTGCCGCATGAAAATATGAATAATTAACTCCACAAAGCTGCAATGGGGATAGCATACATGTCATTTCCCAAGGGTAAAGCGATTTCTCCGGTGTAGAGTACTACGCCAATAAAAGGCTCATCCTTTGCGATATTGTTCTTGAACCATACCATATGCCGACAGTCTTCACGGGATACTGCAGAACCCGCTTTGACTTCCACCCCCAGAAGAGCTCCGGAGTCGCTTCGAACAATAAAATCTATTTCTCTGTTTTCTCTGTCGCGATAGTGAAATAAAGAATAATGATAGTCAAGGTCTATCTGTGCTCTTAATTCATTGAGCAATATACAGATATCCGCGTTTTTGTCAATATTAACCCCGCGTTTTAGTCAATATTAGATCCGCGTTTTTGTCAATATTAATCCCGCGTTTTTATCAAAGTATAGCACGCGTTTGTACATTGCCGGTCTTCACGAATTCAAACAAGCTGATTAAATAACATCATGCGCCATCCATTGAATTTTCAGTCATTAAACAATATTTACAATTCATATCGCTGCAATTATAATGAAATACCAAAACGCACGTAACAACGACTTTTTACAAATATTAAACTCAATTCAGGAGGTTTTATTAGTGAAAACTAACAGAATGAAAATAGCTGTTGCATTGGCGCCGGCGCTGATACTTGGGGTTTTCCTTATTCTCGCCGCAGTAGCGGCGGAAGCTGCCTTCGCACCGGTGACGGACATCATTGATGTACCGGATGAGGCCATAGTCGGCGCGCCGCTTAAACTCACGGGCACGGTGGTTCCAGCCGACGCGGGCAATAATGGCGTCATCTGGAGCGTAAAGGACGCGGGAGCAACAGGCGCTGTCATAACGGGTAACGCGCTTTCCGCTGCTGAAGCGGGCATGGTCACAGTTACGGCGACAGTGAAGGATAATTGGGCGGCGGTTGCTACGGGCTGGCAGCACACGGCGGCCATAAAGACTGACGGCAGCCTGTGGACGTGGGGATGGAACGAATACGGCCAGCTTGGCAACGGCACTAATACTGAGCGCCGCGCGCCTGTCAGGGTGGGGACTGAAAACGACTGGGCGAAGATTGCCCAAGGTTCAGCTTCCAATCATACCATAGCTATAAAAACTGACGGCAGCTTGTGGGCGTGGGGAAGGAATAATTATGGCCAGTTGGGCGTTAGTTCGTCAACAAACCGTAGCACGCCCGTACGCGTGGGGACCGAGAATGACTGGGCGGCGGCCGCTGCGGGCGGTTATCACACAGCAGCCATAAAAACGGATGGCAGCCTCTGGACATGGGGAGATAATTCCTTATGCCAACTGGGTGACGGAACGGATACAAACCGATACACGCCCATGCGCACGGGGACTGAGAACGACTGGATGGCGGTTGCCGCAGGCTATTCCCACACCGTAGCCATAAAAACGGACGGCAGCCTCTGGGCGTGGGGAGTCAACCAATACGGCGAGCTGGGGAACGGTGCGAATATAAGCAGCAACACACCCATCAGGGTGGGGAATGAAAATGACTGGGCGGCTGCTGCCGCAGGCTGGGGATTCACCATAGCCATAAAAACTGACAAAAGCCTATGGACGTGGGGATTTAATATTTACGGGCAACTGGGCGACGGCACGACGACAAACCGTAGCGCACCCATACGCGTAGGGACTACAAATGACTGGGCGGCAACTGTAGCGGGCGTTAATCACGCAATAGCCATAAAAACGGACGGCAGCCTCCGGGCGTGGGGATACAATTCATACGAACAGCTGGGCGTCGGCGCGAATTCAAACCAAAACACGCCCGCTAGCGTGGGGACTGCGAATGATTGGACAGCGGGCGCAGCAGGCTGGCAGCATACGGTGACAATAAAGAAGGACGGCAGCCTGTGGGCGTGGGGAAATAATGTTTACGGCCAGCTTGGCGTCGGCGCAAACCTGCGCAGCGCACCCGTCCGTGTGGGCACGGACAACGACTGGGGCAGCTACAGAATTTTCAGCAAGGATTTTAACATCGCGGTTAATGAGGCGCCAAGCTACAACATATCGCTCAACCCCGCGTCCGACAAAAATTTCGGCTCAGCGACTCAAGGATATGGCGAACAGGAGCCGCACAGTGTAACGGTGAACAACGTAGGAAACCAGATAACAGGAGAGCTAAGAATCGACTTATCCGGCGCAAACGCTTCGAGCTTCACGCTCTCCAAAACCACGATACCCGGCATATCGGCAAATGGGAGCGACAGCTTCACGATGACGCCGAATACAGGGCTTGCAGCCGGGATATATGAAGCAACCGTCACTGTCTCCGGCAGCGCCGACATAACTCCACAATCGTTCAACGTGAGCTTCACTGTTAACTCGTCAGGCAGCGGCTGGTGCAACGCGGGTTACGGATATTCTGTATTTATACTCTCGCTGTTTTTCGTTATTGCTAAAAATCTCTTATCACGTAATAAATTACGTATTATAATATAGGGCGGGGAGGTTCTTAATGAAAAGCTACTCTTCAAAGGAAGTAATTCAATTTCCTAACGCTGATGGTTGGTATGAATGCGGTTGCGATGGCGATCATCATCAATATAAGCATCCGAATAAAAAGGGTAAGGTTACAGTAACCTACCCGAAAAAGGATATACTGCTTCCAACGCTGAAAAGCATTGAGCGTCAATCAGGCATTATGTTTCCGTAATGCTCAGTTTCTTTCTAAATATAAGGAGGTTGCAAAATGAAGGACAATTATGTTTATCCTGCTATTTTGACATATACAGATAATGGAATCTCTATTGGATTTCCCGACTTGCCCGGCTGCTTACCGTGCGCTGACACATCCGAGGAAGCTGTTAAGAACGCAAAAGAGGCTATGGGGCTGCATCTTTGGGGAATGGAAAAAGACAATGACACTATACCGGCGCCAACAGACATTACTGAACTGAGATATTCCGAGAATGAAATACCTTTGCTTGTTGAAGTGTTTATGCCGCCAATTCGAGAGAGACAAAACAACAAATTTGTTAAAAAGACATTATCAATTCCCCAATGGTTAAACGCGGAAGCCGAGCATGTAGGAGTAAACTTTTCACAAATCCTGCAAAACGGATTAAAGGACTATTTACACATACAAAAGTAAAATTAGTTATTGAGAATTAAGTTATAGAATCAGGGGTGAAATTGTTTGGATAATCTGGTCGTTAAGTGGATAAAATACAAAAAATTCGAAGGAATTATGAAAGAATTTAAGGGTTTGGTTTTTGGAAAAACAAGAATGGAACGCGATTGAGTCTTCGTGAGGAGGCTTTTTATGGGTAAGTAAAAGTCTGGTAACTACTGGTTTTAGCGTAATAAGTATAAAGAAATAGATTTATTGATTTCTATAGGAGACGGCTTAACATGGCAACAATAGTAAATATTAAACAAAAAATAAATACATTAGACGCTGGTGCTTTTCAAAATCTTTGCAATATATACTTGTCGAAGGTTGGCTATCCTAATATCGTTTCTCTCGGTTCAAAATATAGCGCTATCATCTAGAATGTAAAGGTGAGGAAGATGTTGAATACGTCAGTTATTACCGTTCGCATGGACGAAAAACTTAAGGCGGAGTTTGAGAATATTGTCAATGATTTGGGGCTTAATATGACCACCGCAATCACCGCTTTTGTAAAAGCCGTAGTGCGCGAGGAGGGAATCCCTTTCAGCTTGTCCCGAAAAAAAGACTCTTTCTACAGCCCTGCTAATATGGCAGCTTTAAGAGAATCAATCGAACAGCACAAACGAGGGGAAGTCATTACTTTCAATAGCGTTGAAGAATTGGAAGCTGCAGCCCTTAAGGCCATTGAGGAGAGAAAAAAGGGAAAAGAAAATCATGCGCGTTAGCTTCACTCCCAAAGCTTTTACGGAATACCAAGACTGGCAAAATCAAGATAGAAAAATCGCCAACAAAATTAATAAGCTAATTAATGACATCATGCGCCATCCTTATGAAGGATTGGGCAAGCCTGAGGCGCTAAAGCATGATTTTAAAGGTTATTGGAGCCGCCGGATTGACAATGAGCATCGGCTTGTATATTTCATTGAAGAAGATGGTGGCGTCACAATAACCCAATGCAGTGAGCATTATTAGATAATTTGAATAGGCTTGAATTCCCTTATGTGTTTATTGTGGCTGTAAACAACCGGGTAATACCGCTTGCTAACGCCATAACAGATAGTTATCTTGTGTCGAAAAACGAAACGTTAACATCTGAAAAATGTCTGCTGTATGTAGCATTAACAAGAGCGCAGAAAGCAGCGTACATAACAAGCCACGGAGTAATGTCAGAATTTATTTCGTGACGGCGAACAAGAAAGATAGTGGAAAAGCATGAATGGGATAAAACAAAATAACTTGCGGCGCGCTATGCTGACGGCAGCGATTTTTCTTGTTGCTACAGGCATAGGCTATATATTTCGCTATATTGACTTCACCGACACAAATATCGTTGTCGTTTATCTTCTTGCCGTTTTGACGACTGCGTGGCTTGCCCGGAGTTTTATTTTTGGGTTTATCGCGTCAATATTGGCGACGTTTTTATTTAATTACTTTTTTGCGGAACCCATCTTTACGTTCTCCGTTAATGATCCAAATTATATCGTCACTTTCGTGATAATGACTATCACCGCGCTTATCACAAGCGCCCTCACTTCACATGCTCAGCACAGCGCGATTGAAGCCAAAGTAAAGGAAGCGGAAACCAAAGCGATATATAATCTCACCAATCACTTGACCGACGCAAAGGACATCCATGATATCGCCGGTATTGCTGCGCTTACCATCAGCGAATGCTTTTCATGTAATGTTGCCTGTCTCTGTTTTGACAAGGATAATATGCCCGAAAATACTTTCATCCAGCAAATGTTAGGCGGTGAACAGATACGGCGGGAAGTTGCGGATGTCGACGAAATGAA
>Ga0082212_10000842_pt1 | contig 44990 bp, 30 predicted proteins | sample TergutNt197P3_FD_71548 | JGI IMG/M metagenome (GOLD analysis project Ga0082212, IMG submission 71548) | Neocapritermes taracua P3 segment gut microbial communities from Petit-Saut dam, French Guiana - Nt197 P3 | ecosystem: Host-associated > Arthropoda: Insects > Digestive system > Gut ... | reverse complement strand
GAAAAAGAAAACAAACTTTTCCTGCCTTATCAATATCAATCGGATGATTCTTATATAGATGCTTACAATGAGTTTTATGATCAAGTGCTTACAACAAAAACCAAAAGATGAAAAAGTTATATCACTTTCCTTTACTAATTTATCTGTTCACCAGGCTGTTTTTTAGCGCATGTGTTGACGACTTGACAAAAGTCGGCATGACAATTCAACCGCCTGAAGATTTTATTACAGTATATTCGGATACATTTCAAATGAAAGCATCCACTGTTATTTTAGATTCCATTTACGCTAAAACATCGGATTGTCTGTTAGGAGAGATGTATGATCCGACTTTCGGAATCATTAAAGCGGATTTACTTTGCCAGTTTTATTGCGAAGAGGGATTCACATTTTTTCATAAGCCAATTGGAAATAAAATTGATTCTGTCGTGCTGTATATATACTATCCGCTCAATGAATACGGCGGGATCGTTGCATTTGGCGACACACTGACTCCCATGCAAGTCACAGTTTTCCCTGTTAACAAACCTTTAATGAGGAATTTTTACACCAACGACGACCCGACGCTTTATTGCGACATGGAAAATCCTTTAGGAAGCGCCACCTACACTTTGTATGATATGACTGTTCCATATGAGTTGCGTGAAGCAGGCGAATATGCTCCTGCTGTGCGCATTAAACTTCCAACAGCGCTTGGACAGAAACTCTATGATGAAACCTTGAATAATCCTTCCACTTTTAACAACCAAAATTCATTCAATGAGTTCTTTCCAGGCATATATATCACCAATACCTATGGAAGCGGGTGTTTCTTGAAGACTATCGGCGAATACATTGAGATGCGCATATATTACAGTATACCGTATGAACCCGATATTAATGATGATGAATCGTATGCAGCCGATTCAGTTGAGGCAAGAGCGCAGTTTTTTTATGTATCAAAAGATGTAATTCAGGTTAACCGATTCACAAACAGCAATATAGATCAATTATTAGTCGATAACTCAACCCATACCTATGTCAAATCTCCGGCAGGGGTTTGTACAAAACTGGTTTTACCTACTACGCAAATATCCAAAGAAATTGACATCAACGACCGGTTTATTAACGGGTTTTCACTTGACTTAAGGTACTTGCCGGATGACGAATGGAACTTTGCCTATCATCCGCCACAGCATTTATTACTTTTGCCGGAAGATTCGCTCATTTCATTTTTTGAAAATTCAAATGTGGAAAATAATATTACTTCATTCATTTCTTTCTCGTCTGTTGATTCAAATGGAAATTTATGCACTTCTGCTAATGCTACGTGGGAAGGATATTCATCCAATTCACGAACATATACGTTTGGGAATATCAGCCGGTTGCTCAAAACGCATATTGAAAGCAGTCCGGACAGGGATTTAAGCTTGTTAGTAGTTCCTGTGACCCGAAAATTTGCCTATGATTCCTATTACGGCATGTATTATTCAACCGGTATTACGCATAGTTTCTTTATATCAGGTACTAAGATACGAACCGAAGATGAATACATGAAAGTAATCGTCCTTTCCAGTAAATATGAGGAGAAGTAGTTTTCAGTTTTCAGATCATTAATCATCAACCATCACAAACTATACTCTAAACTCTAAACTAATTTTTTACGCGTAAAAATTTCAACGCTTTGGTGATGTAACGGGGAAGGGGTTTGCGGTCGTCTTTGTTTTTGAGGTTGAGGTATATTCCGAAACGTTTCAGGATGGGGATTTTGAATGTTTCGACAAATTCGATTAATGTACCGTCCGGGTCTTCGACATAGGTGAAATGCCCGCCTGCTTCGCCCATCTGAAAATCGGAACCGCTATCACACACAAATGGATGTCCCAGCGCTTCCGCTGTTTGCCGGACGTCTGCCATATGGCGGATATCAAAACACAAATGGATAAATCCGGGGTCGCCCCACCAGCGGTCCTTATATAATATGACCGGCTGCCTGTCAAGCGATTGTACTAATTCAATATGCGATGTTCCTAAAACCTCGCAAAGCGGACCCTGTAACGGAGCAGATGGCTTCAACATCATCCGGCGAAGCCGGTTTTTTCCGCCGCTAACGTGTCGCAAGTCGTTAAAAACGCCTGTCTCATCGTATTCAACGACGTCATATCCCAGTAGCTTCCCGTAAAATCCTGCGGATTTCTCCATATCCGAAACGCCGATCACGACGCCATTGACGCCGCCGGTTGGCTGGTCTACATTCGAAAAGACATATCCGTCTTCTTCAATTTCAAAAAGATTTCCGTAAGGGTCGTACAGGTAGAAATGCCTGCTACCTGCCGGATTTTTTTCTATTTCACCTGCAAGGGTAGCGCTATCAGTACTTTTAATATGATTATACGAACGTTCAATGTCCGCACTTTTTATCTTGCAAGCGAAGATACCGATATCGCCTATACATGGATTATCTGCAAGATACCGCAGTTCGCGCCCCTTTGGTTGCCATATTTCGAATCCTCCCCCCCCCCGAAGATTAATTGCCAGAATGGCATGTTTGGGTTGCGGTTTCCCGCCGGTATACGGCAGCATCCGCGCAGCATCCTTATCGTCTTCCAATATTTTAATATCACATCCAAACGCTTTTATATACCATCTGAACGCCTCCGTCGCATCTTCAACGCCAATCCCCACCTGCTGTATTCCACAAATTACCATACTACTACACTCTAAACTCTACACTCTAAACTCTACACTCTAAACTCTATTTTTTTTGCCAGCAAAAAAAATAACGCAGGCAAATATTTTTTGATATATACCATCAACAGTTCTTTGCCGCCAATCAGTTTACGGCGTTTGCCTTTGGCGACAGCGTGAATGGCGATGCGGGCGCATTTATGGACGTCCATTCCATCGGCCTGTCCGCTGTCCATTTTTGAATAGGTTGAGCCGTCGCCAAGAATAGCGCTTTTGCTGATAGGCGTATTGATACGTCCCGGAATGAGAAACGTCACCTTAATATTTTCGTTTTCAAGCGCAAGCGATTCAAAAAAACCAAACAGCGCATGTTTTGATGCACAATACGCCGAACGCAATGGAAAACCGAACAGTCCCGATATGGATGTCGTGACAGCCAGGCGAACCGGACGACCGGACGTTAACATATAAGATAGTTTTTTTATCATATAAACCGGTCCGAAATAGTTTACTTCCATGATTTTCCGGTCAACTGCAAAGTCCGTATCCAGTGTGAGCGCGCGTTGTGAGATGCCTGCATTGAGAAAAATATAATCGAACGACAATTCTGTATTAACAATGCCGGCAACAACATCATCGATGGACGGGGTATCCGCAAAATCAATATAATAGATTTGGGTCGAACAGTCCGCAATACCGGAAACATTTTTACAGGACTCACGGATCGCTTCGCACTGATTACGGACGTTCAGCAAATTATCCCTGTTGCGATCCAGCAGAAATAGATTGGCGCCCGCCTGCGCAAGCAGGTAAGCGATTGCTTCACCAATTCCCGATGCTGCCCCGGTGATCAGTATGTTTTTATATTCAAATTTTTTAAGACAGTTCATAATTTACCTGCAAAATCTGCATAACGCCTGCTGCTCTCGCCGATGTTGAGTACAACGGTCTCGCCGTCTCTTATCCTGTTTTCAACCAATGCCCGGTAAAAGCCCGCGAAACAAACTGTTGCGGCAAGCCCTATCTTTATTCCCTTCTCATTGTGTACGATACGTGCAAAATCCAGTAATTCCGCTTCCTTTATCCTGATAAAATCACCGTCGCTTTTTTTCACAATCCGTGCAACAATAGGGTACATACCCGGATTTCCCGCCGACAAAATGAAAACGGACGTTGCCGGATTATCAATGACAGGATAATTATTTTCGAAATGATCAGGAAACCCTTCCCGTTTCGCCTGTTTCCATGCCTGTACCATCGGGTCGCACAAATCCTGTTGAACAAGCAACATACGCGGCAGTTTTAGCGCTGCAGGCAGGTCTGCGTGTTCTTTTAAAAGTCCCTCTATTTCACGGTATCCCTTATCTAAGGCAATAGGGCCGGTACCGCCGGCTACTGCCTGCATATAGACGTCCGGCAATTTGCCGAGTTGACGAAGAAATTCAAAAACCATTGTACGCTTTGCTTCCACCCGCATGGGGTCGATATTGCCAATCGACATCAGGACATGATGAGTTTCAGCAAATTCAGCTGCTTCCTTTTTTGCCTGCGCATAATCGCCTGCCGAAATGACTACCTTCTGACCGTACGACTGTATTTCATCTATCGTATCACGGTTCATCGAAGCCGGCGCAAAATTGGTAAACCTGATGCCGGCTTCTGCCATATAACGCGCGTATGCAGTGGCGGAATTACCTGTGGAAGAGGTGCAAAACTCCGTTATCCCGTTTTCTTTCAGGACTGAAGCCGTCATCGAAGCTGCTACATCTTTTAACGTGTTTGTCCCGCCGTTCAAATCATTACGGTAGGCATATACACGGCAATTAATACCAAAATGCTTCATCGCATAAAGATTCAAGAAATCCCACTCTTCCAGCCTGATAGCGCCTTCGCCAAAAGAAATGGTATTTTCTCTGTTTTCCAGCGGAAGAAAATCAAAGTAATGCCAAAAACTCTTCGATTCTTTTTTCAACAAATCCATCAGTTTGCCATAATCAGAAAAATAGACCGCTTCGACACGCCGACCGCCGCACTTCGTGCAAAACTGCTTCTGTCCGAACCAGGTGGATAAATCCTTTGTCACATGGCCGCATTTACAGCACTTTAAATGATATTTCATAATTCATAATTCATAATTGCGGAAATAAATATTTCAAGTTTGAAGTATTTATTTCCGCAGGTTCACCATCGGTACTTCATTCGGGTATTTGCCGGCTTCCAGGTTTTTCTTTATTTCGCTGAAAACATTGACCGTTCGTTCCACATCCGCCAGAGAATGTGCTGCGGTAGGTATTATCCGAAGCATTAACACTTCTTTCGGTACAACCGGATACACGACTACCGAGCAGAATATGCCGTAGTTTTCGCGCAGATCAACAACAATATTACATGCAATACCCGGGTCGCCCTGAAAATAAACCGGCGTGACGCATGATTGGGTATTTCCGATGTCAAGACCTTTCTCGCGAAGCCCTTGCTGCATGGCGTTCGCAATCTCCCAGAGTTTTTTGCGACATTCGCCACGCTTGAGCAGTTCGAGGCGTTTCATAGCGCCAATAACGATTGGCATCGGGAGTGATTTTGCGAAAATCTGCGAACGCATATTGTAACGCAAATGGTCAACCACTTCGGATGATGAAGCAACGAAAGCGCCGATGCTTGCCATACTTTTTGCAAATGTAGCGAAATAAACATCTACTTCATCCTGACACCCAAAGTGTTCGCCTGTCCCGGCGCCGGTAGCGCCCATCGTTCCGAAACCATGTGCATCGTCAACCAAAAGCCGGAACTGATAATCTTTCTTGAGCGCGGCGATCTTATCGAGCGCTCCCATATCGCCGGCCATACCGAACACGCCCTCGGTAACCACCAGGATACCGCCTTTGCCGCCTTCTTTCTCAATATAGCTTTCGGCCATCCGAAGCATTTTGGCGCAACGCTCGATGTCGTTATGCGGAAAAACAAAACTTTTACCTCCTTTCGCTTTATGAAGAAATACGCCATCCATGATGCAGGCATGCGATTCGGAGTCGTAAACAATCACATCAAAACGGGTACAAAGCACATCAATGATCGAAACCATCCCCTGATAACCGTAGTTCAGCAGGTAACAGGCCGGCTTCGATTCAAATGCGGCTAACCGGTTTTCAAGTTCGATGTGATAACTGCTGTCGCCCGACATCATACGCGCGCCCATCGGATACGCCAGACCCCAGTCTTTTGCCGCCTGTGCATCCGTTTCGCGTACTTCGGGATCGTTGGCAAGTCCCAGATAATTATTCAAACTCCACACTAACACATCCTTACCGTTAAAACGCATCGTTGGTTTGATTTCGCCTTCGAGTTTGGGAAACATAAAATAGCCGTCGGCATTTCTCCGGTACTGTCCCAAAGGCCCCGGGATGTTGTAAATCTTCTCAAATATATCCTTCATTTCTTTATTTATTTATAATGTTGGTTAATGAATACTCGTTCGTGTAATTCGGACGGCAAAGATAGCGAAAGTTGAGAGCAGAACAAAATATGCTTACATATTTTTTTTGCCGAACGAAGCTATCTTCGTTTGTTTAACAAAGATAGCGAAAGTTGAGAGCAGAACAAAATATGCTTACATATTTTTTGCCGAACGAAGCTATCTTCGTTTATTTAACAAAGATAGCGAAAGTTGAGAGCAAAACAAAATAAAAAAACGATAGTTCAATCGAATTTGAAATTCAATAGGGATAAGAACGCGAATTAGTGCAAAGCAGTCGTTACCCTGGTAGTTATTTCCGATGAAAAGTCCATGCCTTGTGCGGAGAATGTACCTTTGGCAGTTCCTGTTATTGTAGATTGAACCGGCATACCTGTTTTGATGTTGAGTCTTATGTCGCCTTTCTGTTCGCCTTTCACTTCACCCTGTATATTTTCGGTTGCTTTCATCTGGGTGATGGAAACCACATCAATGGATGCAATGTCGTTACTGACAGATTTGAGCGTATAGGTATTTTTCACGTTATTGAGCATATTCACAACGGAAAGTGAAATTTCATTGTTCCAACTGTCGCCTGCTTTAATTTCCCTGTCAGGATACAGTTTGAATGTCTGCTCAAGGCTATTCTTCATCGCATCTTCGTTAAACGATTGCAAATATATACTTGCCATTTGTTCGCCCATCGAAGAATTGGCAACGACTTTTCGCATTTCGCCTGAAATGGCGTCGAATCCGGAGATTGACTTGACAGAGCCATCTGCTGAAAGAACAACCTGCACGGTTTTTCCGATCAGGCAATTGAATATCTGTGCCATCAACTTTTCCGGTTCCGAGGCGCCTCCGTCCTTATTTTTCGAATCGAATTTCAAATCCATCCAGTTGTTTTTTATCGTCATGACAACCTCTTTGTAGGCGTAATCCAAAGTGATGTCATTTCCGTTTTTTTCCCTGATCTTCATTTCCATCATCAATTCTGTAGCCGAACTCATGTTCATCTCCTGATCCATGATCATTTTGTTCGTTTGTACCGTATTAATACGATATGTATACGTTTCGCCTATAACAGGATTAAACGTAATTTTCAGTTGGGCCTGCGCCGTCATGCCTGCACCTATCAGTAAGGTAGCAAATAATAAAGTTCTCAGTTTCATTTTTTATACTTTAAAGTTATATTAATAAGAAATATGCTCATTTTTTGGCTCAAAGATAAGTGTTTTTATTGAGTCGTTCAACTTTTTTTAAACTTTGTATACGTTTCAATTTGACAATACACTCATAATAAACTATTTTTATTTTTTATTGATAATTTTATGATTTTTTTTTATATTTATTTGTATATTTCGATTAATATAATTATTTTTGCAGCAAAATATCATAAATTGAGTATATTGTTTCTTTTTTTGTTTATTTATATCATTTTTTTAGTACACTCTATTGCCAATTATTAAATTAAGTTCATATGAAAATCATTTTACGATTATTTTTAGTTTTGACGGCAGCGCTGTTAGCAGGCAATAGCGCATTGTCTCAAATCAGTGAACAGGGTGTTCCTGCAAGTTTTGCATACGGTTCAGCTGATGTTATGCGGGCTGTAAAACCTCCTTTTGTGGCGCCTGTCGATTTCGATGTGAATCAATTGAAAGAGGAGGACAAAATTACGGAAAGACTCGGTCACCCTTTGCGGGCGGCCATGATCATTCCGGTAGATTTGGATGTAAACAATTCAGGCGAATGGACTACCCTGCCCGACGGGCAGGAAATATGGAAGTTGACGATCAGCGCGCCCGGCGCCATTGCGACGCTGCTTTATTATGATGAGTTTTATATTCCTGCCGGCGGTAAACTGTTCGTATACAATGAAGACCGTACGCATGTTATCGGCGCTTTTACGCACAGAACGAATCCGACAAACGGCGCTTTCTCATCGGAGCTGGTAGCAGGCGATAAAATCACGATCGAATACAATGCACCGTTTACAGCGCCGGTATTACCGGATAATCAGATACCTGTCAGACAAGAGAAGCCGCGCATCAAAATTACGGGCGTGGGGTATGGTTATAATTACCTGGAGGTATTCCGCAATAATGCCCACATTGGTGAATCCGAAAGCTGTCAGGTAAACATCAACTGCCCCGAAGGCGATAACTGGCAGGACCAAAAGAAGGGAGTTGCCAAAAGCTTGACGCCTATTGGCTCTTCTGCCTTTTTATGCTCTGGGACGCTTATTAACAATACCTCACAGGACCTGACGCCTTTCTACCTTACTGCCAGCCACTGTTTCTGGAATGGCTCTTCAACGTTAAATAATACAAACTGGAATCAGATTCAATATTATTTTCACTTCGAAAGTCCGGGATGCACTACCGAATTGCCATTAGCTACCCGTACCATCGTTGGCGCGCAGATGCTGGTTGAGCTGCGAATTGGCGGAGGCTCCGACGGCGTTCTGCTGCGGTTAAATTCAGCCATTCCGCTTGACTGGGATTTGTATTTTAACGGATGGGACCGGCGTAACATTGCGGCAACAAGCGGCGTGGGTATCCACCATCCGGCAGGCGATGTCAAGAAAATATCCACCTATACAGCGACTGCTACCAGCGCTACGTGGGACGGAAGCGGAAGCGTTGGCGCTTCCAATGCCCACTGGTTGATCAGGTTCGTCGCGACGGCCAACGGACATGGCGTAACGGAAGGCGGCTCTTCGGGTTCGCCCATGTTTAACCAGGACGGTCTGGTTGTCGGAACGCTGACGGGCGGAAACTCTGCCTGCGATAATCCGAACGGAAATAATTATTTCGGTAAACTGTGGTACCACTGGGATAATGCAAATGGCGCCCAGGCGTCGACAGGCGCTGATCTGTTAAAGACGATGAAAGACTATCTCGACCCCACAAATACCGGCGCCGAAACGCTGAACGGCACCTATACGCCGAACAACCTGCCCGTAGCCGACTTTGATGCAAGCAACACAAACATTTACGTGCTTGAATCGGTCACCTATACCAATAAATCGGTGAAGGCATCGTCGTGGCAATGGACTTTCCAGGGTGGAACGCCTTCGAGCTACACGGGACAGACGCCGCCTGCAATCGTCTATAATTCGGCAGGGACTTTTACTACAACCCTCCTCGTTTCGGACGGTACAAGTCAGGATACAAAAACGGAAACCGTCAACGTGACCATCAAAGGTACGCCTACTCAGCCGGTAGCCGATTTTGCCGTTCCCGTTATCGACTTTAGCGAAGGTTTCGACGCTACAAACACCATATCGTCGGGCGTGAACTGGACTGTACAAAACGGCGCGGGGCATGTAAGTCCTAACCGATGGGCAATCGGAAACCCGAATGTGAATTTTAATACGATAAATGCTTCCAGCACATTCTCCGCTATTGTAGCCTGGAACGCTGCTTATGCCGATTCATGGCTGATTACCCTTAACGATTATCCGGTTTTGAATGGCTCGTCTGTTGAGTTTTATGCAGGATACGATGGCGACTATCTTACAGACGCAACGCTTAATTTCAAGGTATCGGACGATGGCGGCGTTACATGGACGCAACTGTGGACGGCAGGATCTGCTAACATATCCCGTGACTGGTCGTGGACAAGGTACAGTTGCGACCTGTCGTCATACGCCGGCAGCAACTTGAAGTTTGCCTGGCAGTATGTCGGAGCTGATGGCGGTACGATGGGTATTGACGATGTGAAACTGTACAGTGCCGACGTGCAAACAACCATCAATGTAGGCGATTTCCTTGTTCCGGTTAATTTTTCTACCGGGGATCCCGTCCTGTGGGACTGGACTTTCAATGGAGCCGTGACCGTAAATGCCGCAGGCGAAACGCCCCGCGTGCAATACATGACAGCCGGTTCGTATGATATATCATTGACTGTAACCAATACAGTGGGGACAGATTCAAAGACGGTACCCAATATGGTAACAGTCGTAGACCAGGCTACCGTTGTCGGTTTTTCAGCCGAAGCGCCGGGGTATACGATGCAGGAAAATTACGGGCCATATTTTACGCCCGGTCATTCAGTGAACTTTAAAGATGAAACAAAGAATTATCCTTTGACCTGGAGTTGGACGTTTACCGGCGCCACTCCGTCGAGTTCAGCCGTTCAGCATCCGCAAAACATCGCTTATAGCGCTTCCGGCCTCTATGATGTTGCGCTTACGACAGGCAATACGGCAGGTCCGCAATCTTTAAACGTGCCCGGATTTGTCAAGGCCGGTTATGATAATCCTACTAAAATATGGAACATGACCTACGGAGAAGGATTTGCCAGTTACGGCGTAGGGACGGCGGCTGCGTTCGGCTCCAATTCCTATGGAGCTACCATGTTTTCAGAACGCTTTGAAGCGCCGCTGACAGGCGGATATGTTTCAGCTGTGGATATCAAGTGTCTTCGGACCGGATCTTCTGCCGCTAACATGACAGTAGCTCTGTTTACGGACAATAACGGCGTACCGGGTACCCAGTTGGCAACCGTCAATGTACCTGTTAACAATATCACACAAACAGCGACATACGCCTACGCGGGAGCAACCTATCTGAACGTAATATTTCCAACACCGGTTTTGGTGACCGGCGCGTTCCATATTCGTCTTAGCAACATTTCCAATTCCGCCGGCGTATACATTGCTTCTGCCGCCACGCGCGGACCTTTGGCAAGGAATACGGCATATATTTACTATGGCAGTGCATGGAGAGCTGCTTCAGCCGTGATATCCAATATGAACACCTCTATGGACATCGTTCCGTATTTTGCCTATACGACCAATATGAATGTTGATTTCGATGTGGAACCGGCTTATTCGTTAAAAAGCAACAATAAACCGTATGTTCCAACCGGCAGCGCGGTGAACTTCACTGACCTGTCGAGCGGTTTACCGTCCAATTCATGGAACTGGGCTTTCCAGGGCGGTACGCCTGCAACATCCAACCTGCAAAACCCGCAGGTATCCTATGCGGCAGCCGGCATTTTCGACGTACAGCTTGACGTAACGAACGCAGAAGGCGGTTCGGGCACGCTTACAAAACCGGCCTATGTGAAAGCGGCCAATGACGAGTTCAACGCCGTCTGGAATTTGTTGCCCGGAGAAGCGGGTACTACATCCTACCCTTGGGCTACAAATAATTATATTGCAGGCCATAATACCTTTGGAATAACGGCTTTTGCCGAACGTTTTGATGCGCCGGCCATCGCGGGCAAAATTTCACAGGTTGAAATACTGTTCAACCGGACAGCGGCGCCATCCGGCACAATAACGGTAAGCATTGCCAAAGATGAGGGCGGCTTCCCCGGAACCGTTTTAGGATCAGCGCAGTTAGAAGCTAATACAGCAAGTTTCCCGGCTAACGGACAGCGGTTGACAACCATAGCGTTCAGTACGCCCGTCTGGGTAAGCAGCGCATACCATGTCGTCGTTAGCGGGTATTCAGGAACATCATCGGGCGGCGTACGCAATGTGAATATTTTGCAGGTCACCGACAGGGGCGGCGGGAAAAACACGTTCTGTTATTTAGACCACGGCGACTGGTTGAATGTCGCAGACGACATCGGTTTGTATTCTTCCCTGAACATCGCGCCGCATTTTGCCTATACCAACGATATAGAGTCTGACTTTACCGCCGAAGATAAGGGATATACGCGTCAAACCAACTACGGGCGGTTTATTCCCGACAATGTGGCATTAGACTTTTTCGACCGGTCGCGAGGCGCTCCGGTAAACTGGGAATGGACTTTCAACGGCGCTACGCCGGCTACATCGAATGTGGCTGACCCGCAACAAATTATGTATAACGCTGCCGGCGACTATGATGTAAAACTGAAAGTGACGAACGCAGCGAATAACGACGACGAACTGAATGTTCCCGGTTTTGTCAGAGCCGGATACAACGTCGCCGACTTGGTGTGGAACATGCTGCCTGGCGAAACGGGCGAACATCTTGAAACAGGATCATACGGCTATTTGACCGGCTCTCATGCATATGGAGACGTTGCTTATGCCGAACGCTTCGATGCGCCTCTTGCGCCGGGATTTATTACCGATGCGGCCATCCGCTTCAGCAGTTCGGTTGCCTCAGGTTCGCTGGAAGTATCCATACGAAAGGAAGATGGAGGCGAACCGGGACTTGTTTTAGCAACTAAAACTTTGCCTGTCAGCGCTATCACCAATACAGGATATACAACCGTAACATTCGACAGTCCGGCCTATACTGACGGCGCTTTCTATGTAGTAGTGAGCGGTTTCGATCAATGGAACAACAATATCGGCATCCGGTCTTCCGTCTTCCTGCCCGAAAATGTGAAGAACACAGCTTTTGTCTCGGATGGTACCTACTGGGATCCTATACTGGAAACATGGGGAATTGACAATTCCCTGTCACTGAACATCGCGCCTACATTCACTTATTTCCATCCGAACTTTGTCGTTGATGGTGGCCTGTTGCAGAGCGATATGACAAGAAAAGATGTTGACGCCACAGTAGAGACAGTTACAGTAAACTCCGATGTTCCCTGGACGGCTACATCTACTGCCACATGGGTAACGATCACGAACGGCTCAGCCGCTACGAATGGCACATTTACCTATTCGGTAGCGAATAATACCACTTCCTACCCGAGAATTGCTAAAATAGTAATTGCGCCGACAGGCCTTGATTTGTTACAGGAGGTAATCACCATCCGCCAGGCAAGCACGCATCCTACCGGACTGACTGCCGCTTTTGACAGTAACGGTGATGTGCAGGTTGACTGGAGTCCGCTTACGCTGAACGCGCCGGCTCCGCTCGCTGTCGTTGATACGCCAGAGAGAGAGCCGTCTCTGAAGCGAACGGCTGATGGCGCAGGAGAGGCAACCGGCGAACACCGCAATTTCATTACATCTTATAATAATGTAAACTTGCGTTCCAAATCAATGCGTTCATTTATGATCGAAGGCGAAGCGGAAACGAACGTCCCGGCAGCTGGAAAAGGTGTTATGGAAACGCCGTTCGCGCCGACAACGACGAAGAGTTCCCTGCGCACAACGCCTGCAGAAACGACGATACGCTGGGATAACGGCGCTAACCTGGATGCTGTCGGATTACAGGGTTCTCAAAATTTCAGAATAGAAGTGGCCACCCGTTTCACGACGGCCGACCTGATTACGCAACTGTTGCCTTCCGGCATCAGTTTGATAAAGAGCGTGGAAGTGTATATCCACGATATGCCGAATGATGGAATTACGCTGAAAATACGTCAGGGGAATATCCTCTATCAACAGCAGGTAAGTAACAGCCAGCTTCAGCCTGACGCATTTACCCTGATTACATTAAATGAAGCCTTTATCCTTGATAATGTGACGAATGTCTTCATCGGTTATGAGTTTATCACCCAGGGAGGCAAGTTTGTACCCGGTTTTGATGCAGGACCTGCTGTTGTCGGCAAGGGAGATCTGATTGCTGTGGACGGAAGTCCGTTAATGAGTTTATTTGCCATAACCGGCGGCGCATTAAACGGCAACTGGAACATTGCGGCGTCGGTCGAAACCGGCAAGTTAGATAACTATGTCGTCTATCGTGATGGCGTTGAAATTGGCAGGACGCTCTCGTCGTCTTATACGGATACGGACAATCTGACATTTGGCAATTACTGCTATACGGTTACGGCTGTTTATGACGATCTGGAATCAATCGACTCGAACAATGATTGCGTGTTCCAGCTGTCGCCTGAAAACGACCTGTTTACCTTAATACCGGCCGGCGGTCATTTAGACTTTATCGCTGCCGGCGAAGCGAAGAACGTTGAACTGGACATCGACGATCCAAGCGGTTACATCACGACCTATTCAATGAATTTCTATGTAGACGTTCCTTCCTGGATTACCTATACCAGAACAGGGGACATCTACACGTTCACTGCCGCTCCGAATAATACGAATGCTTTACGTACAGACGTTATTCAGATATGGCTGTCATCGTCGGCAAGCAGTACATACAATACCGAGAACGGTTATGAAATAACTGTCAGTCAGGCTGCGAATATCTCGGCAGGCATGTTTGACTTCAGTATTGCCGACGTCGTTTACAATGGCGCAGCGCAACCTGTAAGTGTTTCGCTCAATGCCGCCTATTCAGGATTAGGCGCTATCACCGTCCTGTATAACGGCGTAACCGACGTGCCGATAGACGCCGGAACGTATGCGGTCTCAATCAATGCAGCTGCAGGCGCTAATTTCGGCGCTGTCAGTAATCTGGCGCTTGGTGTTTTCGACATTCTGCCGGCAACAGCAACGATCCGCCCCAACGACGCCGTCCGTCCAATCGACGTACCGAACCCTGCTTTCACCGTTTCGTACCAGGGATTCTATCCGAGGGATCTGGTATCGGATATTACCAACCTGACGATAACAACGACAGCAGTTCTTAGCAGTCCGCCCGGCAAGTATCCCATTACCGCCTCCGGCGCGCAACATCCGAATTATGTATTTATTTATGAAGATGGGGTGCTTACCATTGGTAGAGTAGATCAATACATTAACTATTCAATCCCAACAACGATGGTAGTTGGCGATGTGTACTACACAAGCGCAACAGCATCGAGCGGCTTGACTGTCACTTATTCAAGTACTAACTTGGGTATTGCCACAGTAAGCGTTTCCGGCGTAATTACGGCACAAGCTGTGGGAACGGTAAATATCACCGCATCGCAATACGGTAACCAGTACTATAATCCGGCGCCGGACGTCGTACATACGGTTAATGTGATTCATCCTTCAGATCCATTTACCGGTAACGAAACGCTCCCACAAAACATGTTCGCGGTGTACCCGAATCCGGTTGCTAAATCCACACCGGTATATGTGAAAGCGGATATTGATGAATCATTGCTCACAGGCGCTGTGATAACTGTTTTCGATGAAGCAGGTATGCTCGTAAAGAATGTACAGGTAACCGGTACGTTAACAAAAGTTGATATGCCGTTTGTTTCAGGAACTTATGTAATAATCCTGAAAGGGAAGGAAAACATCATCAAAACCTTCAAGGTAATGGTGAAATAATTTATCAAAAGTTGTCATCCTGCGATACAGGCAGGATGACAACTTTTTCCATCACAAATTTGACACATGTGGCGACTGTGAGGATCTGGATACTTGCCAGATTATCGGAAACGTGATCGCGCATGTTCCGGGAGCAAAAGACAATCTTTTGAGTTAGGAAAGAAAAAAGGGCTTATTCAGCCCTTTTTTCTTTATTCATAATGCATAATTCTCAAAATTCTGCTTTTGAAAGCGCCCCGTAAAGGCAGTTCAATTCCTGTAGTCATCAGGTATTCGCCACTATAGGCGCCATCCAACCCTTCAATAGTATATTTGTTTCCGGGATGCAAGCCCCGTAGTTGTACCAGCGTGGAGCGTCTGTTTTCAGGGATGCTGTTATTGGGATATTCTGCTAAGTTGTAGACAAATACAATGCTTTCAGATTGTGGTTTATTAACAAATTGCAGAATACTTCGGTTGCTTTCATAGGGTGATACCAAGCGGTAAGGGGTTCCTGTCTGAACGGTGTTTCGAATCTCCTTGTAGCGGGTGATTTTTTCTTTGGCGACATCCTTATCGGCATCTGTCCATTTCGTAATATCATAGCCAACGCCTAAAACCCCGGCCATACAAACGTCGAACTTAAAATCGAGCGGATGGTTCTGGCGATGCCAGTCTTCATGTGTCACCCATGAGATCATCGTGTTGGCAGGAAACAGGGTCAGGTAGGAATCCTGGATAAATATACGATCGACAGGGTCAGTATTGTCGCTCGTCCAGTTGAAGTCATAGCGTGCGTTCATAGCCATATCAATGCGACCGCCTCCGCTTGAGCAGTTTTCGAACCAGACATCGGGAAACGCTTTCCTTAGCGCTTCGATTAAGCGGTACAGATTTTCCACATACCTGATTCTCACGGCGCGCTGTTCGTCGGCTGGCGCTGACGGGAAACCTGGATCGGTCATCTGTTTGTTCATGTCCCATTTGATGAATCTGATGTTGTTTTCTTTCAGCAGTTTGTGAAATGATTGATAGAGATATTGATACACGTCTTCTCGCGCCAGGTTGAGTATTAACTGGTTGCGGCCTTCGTGGCGTTGGCGGTTAGGGAAATGGAACACCCAGTCGGGATGGGCGCGATAAAGGTCGCTGTTCGGATTGACCATTTCGGGTTCGATCCAGATGCCAAAATCAAGCCCTAAGGCATTAATTTTTTCTATCATCGGCTGTAAACCGTTTGGGAACTTATTGGTGTCGACTGTCCAATCGCCCAGACCGGCCTTGTCGTTCAAACGTCCCCTGAACCAACCGTCGTCAATCACAAACATCTCAACGCCAATGTCTTTTGCTACTTTAGCCAGTGCTAATTGATGTTCTTCATTGACATTGAATGTGGTTGCATACCAACTATTATAGAGTACGGGGCGTATTTTTTCGCGATGCGACGACGGCAACAATTTGTCCCTGATATAGGACGTCAGGCAATGGGTTACGCCCTCCGTTCCCTGTTCGGTATAGCCAAAAACGATGTGAGGTGTTGAAAAAGAACCGCCGGGTTTTAGGTTCAATTCCTGATCCCAAAAATTCATGCCGCCAATAATCTGCACCTGCCCATTGAAGGATTTGTCGAAATCAATGCGCCAGTTGCCGCTATATTTGATGGAACCGAACCAAACCTTTCCGTCGCAGTTACCGGTGTCGCCTTCAGGACGAACGAGAAAAGATGACGAACCGTACGATTTAAAATCTTTCACCTGAATCGACTTGACGCCGGGTGTAAGCGATGTCGTTTGGGGTGTAAATTCGCTCCCCCAAACTCCTGCATAATGCGTTAGTTCATAGGCGTCTTTCGGCAGAAAGATGGAACCGGAAAGTAAATTCTCTACTTTGATATTTCCTTTTTTTCCGGTATTGCGGACTTCCACCCACTTTTCGATCAGGTCAAATTCGGGTATGACGCTAATAAAAGAAATCACTTCCAACGGGTAATATTTATCGCACTGGGTGATTTTCAACGTTTGTGTTCCGTCAGCGTTGATTATTTCAAAGGATTTATACGCCAGTTCGATGTCGCGTACGCCGTCAGGGAAAATGACTTCGACTAACGGGGTAACATTTGCGAACCCGCCTCTGACAGGAATTTCGGCGCCCAACGGACGGCCTGCTCTTTCAATCAGACTCTTATTGCCGTAACTCACCATCCTTACTTCGTTATTTTCTATTCTTAACTGATAGGCCGTCGAGCGGGTGACGATGCGCCAGCTTTTGCCATCGTCGTCGGCATGGATAGGATTTTGGCTGAAAACAGTGACTGTTATCAGACTTAGGGCTAAAAAAAATGACATTCGTTTCATTGTTAATACTGTTTATTTAGTGTATTGTCTTATCTTTTTTAATACAATCTCTTTCTTTCACTGAACAAACAATGACTGAATCAACTCTTTTTCCACTTCTATTGAGGGATTGAAACGTTCGGAAGCCATATATTCCAAAATACTTTGGCGGAATTGCGCTGCTGCGGGGCGTTTGCTGATATCCTTTTGCAGGTCGACGCTACAAACCATTAACTTCCCATTCCCGATTTTTGCCTCGAACAGGATACCAAGTTTACGGTTTGTAAACCAATCGTCAATAAGGTGAACGATAGGCCGGAAATCTGCCGGAAAATCATCCATGCACATGGCGTCACATTCATTCACGATTTCCCACCACTGGTAATCGCTGACTCCTTCATTCGGAAACATTAACAGCGCTGCATGACCGGGATCACACAAGACACCCAACGTGTGAGGTGCCTGCTTGCGCGTCCATGCCGTATTCCAGAAAATGCTTGAGAACCCGACTGGAATATTACCTCCTTTTTGCGGTGCAACCGTTCCGCGTGGAAATGTCAGGAATACCTTTTCTCCATTGAGCAACTTTTCCATCGCTTTTTGATCAAATCGAGAAGTGGTATACGGCATGATTTGGATTACTGGTTTCTGAACAGGGTACACAAAGATATTCCATTGATTCATCACCGGTGTATTTTCAATTTTGACTGAAACTGTAAGCTGTTTTGGTACATTGATTTCCGCAAATGAAAAATCAATATTCCCAACCTGAATATTGTTATCTAATGGGAGGTCTTTTCGGAAAGATCCTTTTTTCAGCAATTGCCCGTCGGAAGTTGTAACTGTCCATGTAATCTCCGCATTATTAATTGGTTGTTCTCCAAAATTTGCAAATTCTACCGCGACATTCATTTGCTCATTATTCAACCATACCATTTTAGGGAAGCGAACGAGGGGAACGACCGCATTGCAAAACATACTGTATTCTTTTCCTTCGACATATCCTTTCGTATCCCAAAACGCGTCGATAACGCCTACTAAAGCCGTACCCTGTCCGGGGAAATCATGAAGATCAAGTAACTGAAAACCTGCCATGCCGGGCGTACGTAAGGCCGCTTCGATGTCGGCCTTGTAACAGAGCGTTTGCAGTCGGCCCGAAGCGTACAGAAACTTATCCGCAAGGTCACCCATATTTTTTTCGTTCAAGGTCTCCCGAAATATCTCAAAATTTTTCGCTTTCAATACGCCCGTATATTTGTCGATCTCGTTGAAATTGGGATAGACGCACCATTGGCCTATTTCATGACTTACCGTCGGCATGTCCATTTTAATGATTTCCCTAAAATCGTAGGTGGAACAAGGCGGCTGAGCATTGATAATACTTCGCAACCCGCCTCCCCAAGCCTGAATGCGCGGGTCTGGCGTATTCCAATAATCTGCATTTTCTAAATAAGGCCATCCTGCGGCGCCTGTATATACTCTCCGGTTATCTTTTTCTTTCCAGTAATCGACTAATTCTGACAAATATTGGACCTGGTTACGGCCTCCCGGTTCATTGCCGTAATTCATCATACAAAACGAGGGATGATTGCCGTACTCTTTCAGGATACGGTCGCCTTCGGCATATATCCATTCGTCAAGACGGCTTCCATTACCTATCGTCGCCCATGCAGCACACTCCACTTGCAGGTAAACGCCCATGCTGTCGGCTATGTCGAAGGCGACTTCGGGCGGGCACCACGAATGAAAACGCACATGATTCAACCCGAAATCCTGACAGGTGCGGTATATCTTTTCCCAATAACTGCGTTCCATAGACGGATAACCCGTTAATGGAAAAATACAACATTCCAGCGTACCGCGCAGGAAAATCGGCTGACCATTAACCAGAAAACGCGTACCCTCTTTGCGGAATTGTCGAAAACCGAAATTTGTGTATCTGACATCCTTACCGTCAAGTGTTTCCAACACTGTTTTAAGCCGATACAGGGTAGGAGTATGTTCCGACCAAAGCATAATATTTTCACCCGCTTCAACTGTTGCCTCCAAAACAAGGTCTTTGGATAAAGGCGAAATATCAACCTTTACCGGTAACCCGTTATCAGTCGAAGAGATGACGATCGTTTGATTGAAAGGCGAAAAGTTATATTTCATCGGTTTCCCGACAGGTTCGCCCTTCAATGTCTCGATCTGCAGTATCACATTAATCTTTCCGGGATTTGTTTCCGTACAAAACTGCACTTTTGCCTGTACGCTTTTTGCCTCGATATCGGGATAAACCTGTACATCATCAATATAAAACGGAGGCCTGGCCGAAAGGGTCATTCGTCCGGTAATGCCGTTCCAGTTGCTTTGCGTATGGTCGGAAACGCTATGCGCATTTATCCCTACCGGAATATGGACGCGGTTATCCACGCGAATAGCGATCATATGTTTACCCGGTTGCAGTTTGAATGTATATCGGTGAGGCGTAGAAAGGCCGTCCTGCCTGCCGATTTCTTTCCCATCCACATATAAAAATGTCTCCCAATGCGTGCGTTCGAATTCAAGGACGAGTGTTTTTTCATGCCATCCGGAGGGAATACTGACCTCTTTCTGATACCAGGCAACCCCCACGTAATGCTTTTCAGGATTCAACCAGAAAGGGACTTTGATATTTCCGGGTTGTCTGTATTTTTCGTATTCGGGCGCCTCATACCAGGCATTATCAACCACCTGTCCAGTCCATTTCGTCCGGATGTCAATATCTTGGCCAAAACCCTGTTCCTGTAGCGATCCGGGCAACTGCAATTTTTCTGTAAATGGCTGATTAAACCATTGTTCCGTAATACCAGCGTCTTCTGGGTCTAACCGTACAAGCCATTCTCCCGCCAATGATAATTCCTGTACTTTTTGTTGGCAGCAGACAAGCAATGATGTCAAACTGCTAAATAGAAATAATTTAATAAAATTCTTCATAAGTATATGATTTTAAACTTTAACTACAAAGGTAGTTATTATTTTTGTATTTCTGAGATATTAGCTATATTTGCTGGCTTATATTAATGATAATAATATGGAACATCAAATGGACAAACGTTTAATAAAGGCAACTGGCAACCCCTTATCTCATCTTTTTATCACCTGCTTGACAGGATTGATAATCATCTTTTTTTGTTATCCGTCGTCAGCGCAGACGACAACAGCCGACACTTCGCAGGCAGAAAACATCGTCGACGAAAACATTCAATCTCAAGATGATAACTACAGCATTACCGTCGATAATTCCACCAGAATTGCTCTGAAAGACACGCCATTACTTATGAAAAATCCTTACAAGTCGCTCCTGGCAGAAAAAAAGATCAAATTCAGTTTTGGCGCCATATTGCGCGGCCTGCTGGGCATTGCTGTCATCTTGCTGATTGCATGGCTTTTAAGTCTTGACCGCAAACACATTCACTGGCCCACTATCGGGAAAGCGCTGCTTATTCAGTTGCTCATTGCTATTGGCGTACTGTATGTACCTGCCATACAAGTCGTGTTTGAAGCACTGGGAAAATGTTTTGTAGCCGTTTTAGACTGGACAAAAGCGGGTTCAATTTTTCTATTTGGCACATTGATGGATGTACAAAACTTTGGATTCGTCTTTGCTTTCCAAATCCTTCCCACGATAGTCTTTTTTTCTGCATTGACGAGCCTTCTTTTTTATTTTGGCATCCTTCAGCGAGTTGTATGGGTGATGGCTTGGTTATTGACAAAAGTCATGAAATTGTCTGGCGCTGAAAGTCTTTCTACCGCTGGAAATATCTTTCTGGGACAGACCGAAGCGCCGCTGATGGTAAAGCCTTTTATCCCCAATATGACCCGGTCGGAACTGATGCTGATTATGATTGCCGGCATGTCGACCATGGCTGGCGGTGTACTGGCTGCCTATATTGGTATGTTAGGCGGAGGTGACCGCGTTATGGAGATTGAATTTGCTAAACATCTGCTTTCTGCTTCTGTCATGGCTGCCCCCGGCGCCATTGCCATATCAAAAATCCTCAAACCACAAAGCGAACAGATCGACAACGCAGTTACAGTCCCAAAGGAAAAGCTGGGCAAAAATGTATTGGACGCCATTTCCAACGGCGCTACAGACGGGCTTAAATTAGCTGCCAATGTAGCCGCCATGCTGCTTGTATTTTACGCCCTGATAGCCGGGTGTAATTTTATCTTTTTAAAACTCGGGCAATACACCGGTATGAATCATTTAATCGCCAGTTGGACCAGCGGACAATACGACTCCCTTTCTTTACAAATGATCCTGTCTTATTTGTTTTCTCCTGTCATATGGCTTACAGGCGTAAACAGCGCTGACCTTGAGTTAGTAGGTCGTTTGCTCGGGGAAAAATTGATTATGACAGAATTTGTTGGTTATCAAAGTCTTTCCGAGCTGATTACATCCGGAGTATTTACAGAAGCCAAGTCGATCATCATGGCAACCTATGTACTTTGCGGCTTTGCTAACTTTGCTTCGGTCGGTATTCAGATCGGCGGTATAGGCGGTATGGCGCTCGAAAAAAAACACATCTTGTCGGAATACGGTTTTCGCGCCTTGCTGGGCGGAACGTTAGTAGCATTGATTTCAGCCGCTATGGTAGGAATGTTTTTATAATTCATAATTCATAATTCATAATTCTTAATTTTAAAAAACCATGTCTATTTCAAGAAGAACTTTTATTAAATCAACTTCTGCCGCGCTTGCTGCAGGAATTGCAATTCCCTCATTATCAACTGTTAAATCTCGGTGCATGTCTGCAAATGAGGTAATCAATGTAGCATTGATTGGCTGTAAAAACATGGGTTGGGGAGATTTGAACGACTTTCTCCTTCACCCCGAAATACGGTGTGTGGCATTGGCCGACATCGACAAAAGTATTTTAACATCTCGTGCCGAAGAATTGGACAAGAAAGGCCACAAAGTGGAGTTGTATGGTGATTACCGCAAAATCCTTGACCGGAAAGATGTAGACATTGTCATCATCGGAACACCTGACCATTGGCATTGCCTGCAATTAGTCGATGCTTGTGCTTCCGGAAAGGATGTGTATGTTGAAAAGCCTGCTGCCAACAGTATCGCTGAATGTGATGCTATGGTAGCTGCTGCACTGAAATATAACCGCGTGGTGCAGGTAGGACAGCAGCAGCGCAGCAGTAAACACTGGCAGGAGATGGTCAGTTACCTCCGTTCAGGCAAACTCGGAACCATCGGAAGGGTGCACGTCTGGGCCAATTTCAACTATGCAGCCATTCAGCGACGCGCGACCGACAGTCAGGTACCCGAAGGTGTTGATTTTGAAACATGGTTAGGCCCCGCTCCTCAACGTACGTTTAATAGCCAACGTTTTCACGGTTCATGGCGTATGTTCTGGGATTATGGCGGCGGGCTGCTAACTGACTGGGGCGTTCATCTTCTCGACATGGGTCTGTGGGGCATGGATGTGAAAGAGATGCCGCTGAAAACCTTATCGTCCGGCGGAAATTTCTTTTATCCGGATGGCATGCAGGAGACGTACGATTCACAAACCGTCACCTACCATTTTGATAAATTTATCCTGAGTTGGGAACATAATGCCGGTACCGAAACCGGACCCTATGGACGCAATTACGGCGTATTGTTTCGCGGGACAAATGGCACATTAGTAGCGAACCGCGACAGTTGGGAGATCATCCCCGAAAACCGCCGCGAAGGCAAACTTCCCGAAACAGAGGTAAAAGCCGATTATCAGGATCACAGGGATCATGTGACTAATTTCCTTGAATGTGTTAAAAAACGCGACCGGCAGACGGCTTGTAGCATTGAAAACGGTAGCCTTTGCGCTAAATATGCACATCTTGGTAATATTGCTGCACGTGTAGGCGGCGCTGCTCTGTATTACGACGACACACTGAAAAAATTCGACAACCCCGAAGCCAACAAGTATCTCAAACCGGAATATCGTAAACCTTGGGTGTTTCCGGAAAGATAATATTGGCACGCAAATATCTGCGTATTATTGAGCAGTTAGCACATTCCAATCCGCTATATGGCGTAAGGTCTCTAAACGGAAAGCGCCCGGCCAGGCTACTAACCATTGGTTGATCCTTTCGTTATTATTATTAAATCCCCAGTTACACTCAAAATAGGCCTCGTTTTGCGAACCGACTGGTCGTAACATTCCATTTATTTCGAGCGTTCCGTCAGAGACTAACTGGCAGCCATTGCTCCAAACAGCCAAAGCTTTTTCTTTCCACTGCGGGTCTTGTGTGAGTTGTGATAATTCAATCCATTCGCTTACCCAAAGCAACGCGTATGGATCGAGGTGACGGTGTTGGGTAGAAACCGATGTAGCCCCGAATGTTTTATACCCGTAATGTGTAAAATTATCTTCGGGCGGATAGACGCCACTGTAATGCCATAACCAGGTTGAGAGGTAGTACGAAACCTGTATGGCATCATCAAGATAGCGCGTGTCTTGCGTGGTGCGGTATAGTCTGATTGCCGAACGAAGCAGAGAGATAGACGATTCTTTATCAATACACCAGGTATCTAATGCGCCGGCGGTGGTATATCCGTCTTCATTCAACTGTTCGAGGTAATGGTTATAGGCACGGACAGCCGATTCGAAAAAAAGTTTATCGCCGGTTCGACGATAAGCTTCAATCATGGGAGGCACTAAAAAACATCCTACAGTACCTTCACGGAATACACATGCTCCGTCAAACGTCCAGCCACGACCATAAACACCGTTTTGCTGCTGGTCTTTCATAACAAATCGGCAAATGTCGAGCGCAATTTTTTCATAGGCATGACGATTCATCCCGCACTGTAGGGCAAGGTCGGCGGCTTCAAAATAATTTAGCGCGGCTGTTCCAAGATTACAGGCATCGAGGGTGGCATCTTTTCTGTTTTCTAACAGGTAGTCGTAATTCGTTATGAATAAGCCGTTGGGTAGTGTTGCATGGGCTGCCCAGGTGTCTAAACAGGTAAGCCCCATTTCGAGTGATTTCTTATCACCTGTTTTCAGATAGTCTGTCAGCAAAGAATTTCCCAACGATGCGTTCTGGCCACACCAGCCTATTTCGTATTTCCAATTTTTACGCTGATTCCATGATCCGTCTTTTTCTGGCAATAAACCAATGCTGAAACCTTTGTATGAGCCTTCTTCTGCCCACAAACTTTCTTTTACATAACGAATAGCCAGGCGCCATATCTTTTCGGGTTCATAAACGGTCGGCAAATTGCGTTCAGCCATTTGCCATGCTTTCCGAAGAAAGGGTTGTAATGCGCGGTGTTGCGGTTCCACTTCGCTCACGTGCAGGTAGGCGACGAATGTTTTTCTATCACCTTTTTTCATACACATGTTCTGGCGAAAACCATCGATATAACGGTCGCGGTAGGCATAACAGAGCGGCATTTCCTCTTCGGGATAAATCAGGCAATGGGTTGTTTTATGCTCCTCAGGACGAATAGAACAGGAAAAGGCGTCTTCCGGACGATCGGGATTTTCGCCCCACAAGGCTATGGCATATACCTCTCCTTCTGAATAAGTGACGCCAGGAATAGGAGTAGCCCGAAACGAAACCGTCCACCATTGACCATCATGATGAAATCCTTTCGGCTCTTTTCCACGCCCCCATTCATTGCCATTATAGTTTACGGACGGGATGATGGCATAATTCGAAAAAGAATTAGCAACAAAGGCAATTGTAAGGCAAACGGAATCGACCTGCTCCAATGCGGTGTAGGTTCGTTTAATTTTGAAAAGTGAACTGTCAACCTTTTCTATTGTATCGGTTGATGAAATGATCGCTGTTTTTTCCGGTTTTAGTAATGTGCCAATTTTATCGTTGCGGTAGTGTAGTTCCATCCCTGAAGATGATGAAACCCAATGGTATTCGTTATTCGGCTGGCAACTGGCTACCAGTACGCAAATTAGAAAAATAGATACTCTCATTTTATATTAAAGTTATACAAAAACAAACAGGCTTATTGCCATCACGATCATCCCTGCAATCAGTCCCGAGATGGAAATATGGTGTTCACCGTATTTCTCGGCGGAAGGCAACAGTTCATCCAAAGAAATATATACCATGATTCCTGCAACGGTAGCCATGACGGTTCCATTAAGCATGGGCGACCAGAAAGGCATCAGGAAAAGATATGCAGTCAGCGCTCCTGCAGGCTCAGCCAGTCCTGAGAGGAACGACAGCCAAAAGGCTTTACGCCGATTACCTGTTGCGTGGTATAGGGGCACGGACACGGCGATACCTTCCGGAATATTGTGTATGGCTACAGCTATAGTAATCGGGATCGCTATCGAAAGGTCATTGTTTAATGCCGAAGAGAACGTAGCAATGCCTTCCGGAAAATTGTGGGCGACAAGCGAAAGCGCAACAACAACACCCATGCGATGTAACGATTTTTTATGGACATCCAACCCGCTCATATCTTCTATACTCATGAATTCGTGCGGGTTGTTAGTTCCGGGTATCAGAAAGTCGATCAGCATAATGATACCCATCCCTCCAAAAAAAGCAATTAACAAAATCAACATGCCTGTATTGCCGCCATAATGCAACACAAGTTCGTCCTTTGCAATCGGCAGTAAGTCCATAAACGATACAAAAAGCATTACACCTGCAGAAAATCCCAGCGATGCACACAAAAATTTCGTGTTGGTATGTTTGGCAATCAAAGCAATCAAACTACCGATACCGGTTGCCAAACCAGCAATCATGGTCAGTCCGAATGCAAGCCAGATGGCATGATCAGTCATTGTCACTTTTTGTTGAAATGTTGTGCAAATATATACATTAATATATTATTTGCAAAATGTACTCCATTTTAGGGTTCATTTCAAATTGTCGCATCTCTCCATTGACCTGATTTCCGATTATGAAAACTCGCCTGCTCTTAACAGGGAATTAGTGATTATTGGGGTCGTATTTATCTTTAATTTTCTATCATCCATCCTTTATTCTCTGCAATGCTCCGGTATCTTTTTTTTTGTAAAGACTTTATAAATCTACATAGTCTGCTGACAGAATGCCCAAAGGACAATTCCTGCGGCTACTGCTACATTCAGGGAGTGTTTGATGCCAAACTGAGGTATTTCGATACAAAAATCGCATAAATCTAACACGCTCTGTTGTATGCCTTTCACTTCATGACCCACGACAACGGCGTACTTTTTATTCTTATCAAGCGACAGTTTGTCTAACGAAATACTACCCTCTGCCTGCTCTAAGGCACAAATCGTATATCCCTTTTGCTTTAAATCGGCAATCGCTTCGGTCGTGTCTTTGAAATGACGCCATGCAACTGATTCTTCTGCGCCCAGCGCTGTTTTATGAATCTCCACATGCGGTGGTGTCGCTGTAATGCCGCAAAGATAAACGGCTTCCATCCGAAAAGCGTCGGCAGTACGAAAGATAGAACCTACATTATGCAAACTCCGTACATGGTCGAGCGCTACAACCACAGGCGTCTTGTCGCATGTTTTATAGGCTTCTGCCGTTATACGGTTTAGTTCGGTTATTTTAAGTTTATAAAACATAATTCATAATTCGCTGAATTATTTGCACACCCATTTCATCCGCTTCCTGTTGTGTGCGGGCTTCGGAAATGATTCGAATGATAGGTTCCGTATTGCTCTTCCTTAGGTGTACCCATTTTTCAGGGAAATTAATCTTTAGTCCGTCGATTTCGGTCATGTCGGCTGATGCGAACTGTTTTTTTACATCTTGTAACAAGGCGTCAACATCAACATCCGGCGACAATTCTATTTTTTGTTTTGAGACATAATATTGCGGATAAGTAGCACGTAATTCGCTGACTTTCATCTTTTTTTTAGCCAGATATGTCAGGAACAGCGCAATGCCGACTAAGGCATCACGTCCATAATGACTTGGCGGATAAATGACGCCGCCATTGCCCTCGCCGCCAATAACTGCATTGGTTTCCTTCATTTTTGCAACCACATTCACTTCGCCTACAGCTGCGGCATGGTACTGACTGCCATGCTGTAGCGTCACATCGCATAGTGCGCGTGTTGAGCTGAGGTTGCTAACCGTATTTCCCTTTTTATTTGAAAGTACATAATCGCTTATTGACACAAGCGTATACTCTTCACCGAACAGTTCACCGTTTTCGCATACGATTGCCAGTCGGTCGACATCAGGGTCTACCACAAAACCCACATCCGCTTTTGCCTGTCGCATCAGTTGTGAAATCTCTGTCAGATTTTCAGGGATCGGTTCCGGGTTATGCGAAAAATTGCCGTGCGGGTTGCAATGCAGTTTAAAAATCTCTTTCACCCCCAAAGCATAGAGCAGATCGGGAAGCACGAACCCTCCAACAGAGTTGATGCAGTCTATCGCTACACGAAAATTCGCCGCACGAATCGTCTCTACATCAACTAAATCAAGATTCAGCACACTTTCAATATGACGTTCCTTATAGCGGGAATCTGTGATGATCTTCCCAAGGCGATCAACCGTAGCATATTCAAACTGTTCCTTTTCCGCTAATGCAAGTACAGTAATCCCATCTTCCTCATTCAGAAACTCGCCGCGTTCGTTCAGCAACTTCAGCGCATTCCAGTGTTTCGGATTATGACTTGCGGTAATGATAATCCCCCCGCAGGCATTCTCGCTGGTAACTGCAATTTCTGTCGTTGGGGTGGTTGCCAAATCAATATCCACAACATCCAATCCCATCCCTGTAAGCGTTCCAATGACAATTTGTTTCACCATCAGCCCCGAAATACGCGCATCCCGTCCCACAATAATCCGGTTTGACTTGTTCTGCCTGTTTTTTATGATCCACGTAGCATAAGCCGAGACAAATTTTACAATAGCCAATGGATTCAAACCCTCATCTGTAGACCCGCCTATTGTTCCGCGGATACCTGAAATAGATTTAATCAAAGCCATAATAATGTGATTCGTAATTAGTAAAAAGTATACCTTACCCTGTCAAAATAAATCGGAATAAACATATTTCCGGCGCTGCTTTGATAGGTGCTTCCGGCAGGATAACTGCTGATATCCGAATAACCGGGAACAATCAGTTTCACAATTGCACTATCGCCTACATACGACATGATCGATTCTAATCCCACGCCAAAATACATATAATAAATATCATATGAATACGAATGTTCTTCCACCACATTCCTTGCCAAACCATACCTGAATTCCATTGGCGGGTATGTGTTGGGGAAAGTAGAAAAATTTTCTACAGTATCTGAATAGTGAAAAGCGCCGCTCACCCGAAGTAATATTTCAGTATTGTTTGGAACGGCGCGATTTCCGTTACCAGAGTCCACCACATTGAGGTAGATCCCACTACTCAAGTGAACAAATTGATTCTCACCAAAAATACCGCTTTGAGGATATTCTGTCAATACTTCTATGTTATGGTCGGCTATTATTCTTCTAATAATCTTATTCTCGTTTGCTTTCATTTCCTCATACGTTATCGTTTTATTGCACGAAACGGTAAAAACAAAAGTCAACGCAAACCAAAACATCGTTATAATGTAAAAAAATTTCTTCATATTGCATTCAAAATTAAAAATTACAGCGCAAAAGTAAGCATTATTTATTAGATAAGTCTTTTCATTTAGGATTTTTCAAAATTATTAGGATTATACAACACTAACCCTTCCTCAAAAGCTTTCACTGCTTCTTCCATCGTACCATAGAATTCCCCACCGGAAGCGTTCTTATGTCCGCCGCCATTGAAAAATCTGGATGCGAACACATTACACGGAAACGTGCCTTCCGAGCGCAATGATATTTTTATAAAGTTCTTCTCTTCACGCATAAAAACTGAAAAGTATATCCCTTTGATACTCAATGGCAAATTTACAAAATTTTCCGTATCTCCACATTTATACCTGAAACGATTCAGTTCCGTCCGCGAAAGGGTAAACAACGCCGTCCGTTTTTCCGGATAAGTCTTCAGTTTATCAAGGAGAACATATCCCATCAGCCGAACGCGCGACAGTGAATAAACCTGATATACCTTTCGATATATATCGTCCTTGTCAATTCCCTTCTTTAACAGTTCACTGATAATCACATAAATACTTTCATTATTCGAATTGAATGTAAACGCGCCTGTATCCGTCATCATGCCGGCATATAAACACTCCGCCGCCGCTTTATCAATTAAATCCACATCGCCCAGCGCACAGATCACACGAAAGACAAGTTCGCTGGCAGAACACATTTCCGGAAAAGAAATTTCAATTTTACAAAAGTTTTCCGGGTCGGGATGGTGGTCTATCAACACTTTACGCGCATCGGAAGCAGCCAGCGTCGAAGCCAGCTTCCCCACCCTTCTGATGGCATTCATGTCCATACAAAAAATGACATCCGCCTCCATGATTAATTGCCGTGCAAAATCCGGAAATTGTTCAGCGATCACAATATCATTTGCGCCCGTCATCCATTTCAGAAAGTCCGGAAAAATATTCGGTACCACCACTTTGATCAACTTTTTATCGAACGACGACAGATAGTGGTACCACCCCAACGAAGACCCGATCGCATCGCCATCCGGCATCTCATGCGAGATAATCACAAACTTATCCCCTTTATGAATATAAGCCTTTAACTTATGTATGATATCGTTATCAATAACTTTTGTCAGCATTTCCTTTCAGTTTTTTTTGCAAAAGTAAGCATTTTCTGCCAATTCGCCATATCATTGTGTTTTTTAGAACGATATTGATACAAATGAAAAATCCGGGTTATGTTGTACGTTCTCTAAAATATTGCGTATCTTTGCACCGGTATTTTCATTTCTTAAAGAAGAATAATTATCTATCTATTAAATATTTATGTACTATGCAAACAATTGAAAATTACAATTTTGCCGGTAAGAAGGCATTTGTACGTGTGGATTTCAACGTACCATTAGACGAGAATTTTTATATTACGGACGATACACGTATCCGTGCGGCAATGCCAACATTGAAAAAAATTATCAACGATGGCGGCAGCGTGATCATCGGTTCACATCTGGGACGTCCAAAAGGTGTCACGGAAAAATTTTCTCTGAAACATATCCTTGGACATGTAACAAAAAAGTTGGGTACGGAAGTGCAATTTGCCAATGATTGCATCGGCGAGGCAGCTAAGATAAAGGCAGCCGCCCTACAGCCGGGTGAAGCGCTTTTACTTGAAAATCTGCGGTTTTATGCAGAAGAAGAAGGTAAACCGCGCGGCTTGGCGGATGATGCTACAGATGAGGAAAAGAAAGCGGCGAAAAAGGCGATCAAGGAAAGCCAGAAAAATTTCACGGCATCATTGGCTTCGTTAGCCGACGTTTATGTGAACGATGCGTTCGGAACAGCTCACCGTGCGCATGCTTCTACGGCGCTGATTGCCGACTATTTCGATGCGGACAGTAAAATGTTCGGTTATCTGATGGAAAATGAAGTGAACGCCGTAGAAAAAATCCTGAATGACATCAGCCGTCCATTTACAGCTATCATGGGCGGATCGAAAGTTTCCAGTAAAATTGAAATCATCGAAAACCTGCTAAACAAAGTTGATAACCTGATTATTGCAGGTGGCATGACGTTTACTTTTGTCAAAGCGCTGGGCGGTAAAATCGGAGAATCTATTTGCGAAGATGACAAATTAGACCTTGCATTGGAATTGATTCAAAAAGCAAAAGAAAAGGGTGTGAATTTAGTGCTGGCGACAGATGCCAAAATTGCGGATAATTTCAGCAACGATGCAAATACAAAATTTTCGGATGTGGATAATATTCCAGATGAATGGGAAGGTTTAGACATCGGTCCTAAAACGGAAGAGATATTTGCGGAAATCATTAAACAATCGAAAACGGTTTTATGGAATGGTCCGACGGGGGTGTTCGAGTTTGAAAACTTTACCCACGGGTCGCGCAGCGTAGCCGAAGCGATCGTTGAAGCGACAGCGAATGGGGCGTATTCATTGGTAGGTGGAGGCGATTCGGTGGCTTGTATTAATAAGTTTGGCTTGGCTGAGGGCGTTTCGTATGTATCTACGGGCGGCGGCGCGCTGCTGGAAGCAATCGAAGGGATTGTACTTCCGGGCATAAAGGCGATACGCGGGGATTGATTTTATTACAAATTACGAAGTACGAATTACGAAGCGACGACAAACCTTTCGTCCGGTGGAATTTGCTTTCCCCATTCGCAAGGGCATGTATTTGTGTTAATAATTCAAAAAATCTTGTTTTACCAATTTTTTTTCGTACCTTTGCACGCGTATGAAAAAAGTATTAACATATTTAGTGACTTCCATGATGGCGGCTTCGGTATTTTATGGCGGGGCAGGCATTAATATGATTTCATATTGTTGTAATGTTTGCCGTTCGGTAGGCATTGATGCTGTGACGAACGGTAAATGCTGCGACATTCACCACCATGATCATTCCGGGCGTTATATAGCGCATCATGCTTCGGTTTGTTGTGAAAACACATGCGACAAACACGTTGAAAATCATCCAGTCGTCGCAGTACTTACAGGTTGCAATCATCACAGTGAATTTGAATCCACTGACTGTTGTAACATGAAGCGGATCAGTTTTGATTTGTTTGCACAAAGTTTATTAAAGCAGGAAATAAATCTTTCACCTTTATTAACGGATCTGTTTTCCGGCGATATTTTGACTGTATCTCATTTGGATAACATATCAATCGGAGAAAAACTTACACATGCACCTCATGGTCCGCCGACCGTCTTGCCCCGCGATTACCTGTCGATCCTGACAGTTCTTTTGATTTGATTTTTCACTTTGCTTTAGTTTTACATGTTCGGAAGAGCAGGTTGAATATGCTTGTTTTTTTTCGATCATGCATTGTATAAAACGAATGAAAATTAAATCAAAAGAATAATAATGATAAAACAACTATTAATAATGACCGTCTTGATTTTTCCTGCGATGATGACCGCTCAGGAAAAAGTCATAGGTTATGTATATGATGAAAACAGCATAGCGCTAATTGGCGCGAATGTTTCGTGGCAGGAAACACGTCGCGGTACGGTCACAAATACAGACGGTTTTTTTGAGCTCGAACAGAGAGGGAACGAAAAACAGTTAATAATCAGTTATGTAGGGTATGCGACAGCGACTCTGCCTGTCGACAAGTACGAAGCGCCGCTTCGTATCATACTGAAAGAGAGCATTGAACTGGACGAAGTCGTTGTGAGTGAACGGCGTACCGGGCTTGTTTCGATGCGCGCAAGCGTTTTGCAGGCGCAAAAAATCACCTATGACGAACTGTGCCGGGCAGCGTGCTGTAATCTGGCGGAAAGTTTTGAAACCAATCCTTCGGTCGATGTGTCGTATGCCGATGCTTCAACCGGCGCGCGCCAAATTAAGTTACTCGGATTAGCAGGCACTTACGTACAAATGCTGACGGAAAATTACCCGAACTTTCGCGGCGCTTCCATGCTTTACGGGCTGGACTATGTGCCGGGCCCCTGGATGGAAAGCATACAGGTTTCAAAAGGTACTTCATCAGTTAAAAACGGCTATGAAGCGCTGGCAGGTCAAATCAATGTAGAATATAAAAAACCTTTCACGGCCGATATCTTATCAGTCAACCTGTTTGCGTCCGACGCCGGACGGTATGAGGTGAACAGCGACGTCGCGTGGCAAGTCAATGAACAGGTTTCCACCGGATTGTTTGTGCATTACTCGAAAGACGGCACGCAACATGATGCCAATGGAGACGGATTTCTGGATATGCCGCTCAAAGAACAGGTCAACCTGATGAACCGCTGGCAGCATCGTCTCGGTAATTATGTGTCACAGTATGGTATACGTTATTTAATGGAAGACCGTACCGGAGGTCAAGCCACCGGGCATCATCACTTTTCAGATCCGTATCGCATTACGATCAGCACAAATCGCTTGGAGGGATATACGAAACAAGCCTATATCATCGATCCCGATAAGGTAGAAAGCATTGCCCTCATCCTTTCGGGTTCCTATCATGCACAGCAGTCCGTATACGACCGGACGCCGTATAATGTGTATCAAAAAAATTTTTATGCCAGTCTGATGTACGAAAAAGAATTTGCTCCGACACACAGCCTCAGTACCGGATTAAGCCTTAATTATGACGGATTTGACGAGAATCTCACGCAAAACGGGCTGCATGCAATGTGTGATTTGTTGAGTTTTATTCCGGAAAGAGTTGAATATAACCGCTTTGAAACTGTTCCCGGCGCTTATGTACAATATACGTATAACCTGAACGATAAACTTATTGCGCTTGTCGGCGTGCGTGCCGACTACAGTTCCATATATAACTTTTTTGTAACGCCGCGTATCCACCTGAAATATAATCCTGTCGACTGGTTGCATATGCGTGCATCGGCAGGCAAAGGATACCGTACGTCTAATGTATTGACCGAAAACAACTTCCTGTTATCCAGCAGCCGGAGAATCCTGATAGATGATAACCTGAATCAGGAAGAAGCATGGAATACCGGCCTGAATTTTTCATTTTACATTCCAATAGGCGGTAAAGACCTAATTATCAATACTGAATGGTATCATACGAACTTCAACAAACAGGTGGTGGTCGATATGGATAGCGATCCGCACGCCGTAATGTTTTATAACCTTGACGGCAAATCGTTAGCAAACAGTTTTCAGGTTGAGGCCACTTATCAATTTCCATTCCTTCGCGGATTTACATTGACGGGAGCATACCGGAATACCGATTCAAAAACGGATTATCGCAACAAGGATGGTGTGATAAGACGTTTGAAAAAACCGTTGGTCAGCGACTTTAAAGGCTTGGTTACGGCCTCCTATCAAACGCCGCTCAAAAAATGGCAGGTCGACCTGACCGGACAGTTCAACGGTGGCGGACGTATGCCGACGCCCGATGCGAACAATCCGATGTGGGATGCCGATTTCAATCCCTATCAGGTATGGAACGCACAGGTTACGAAATATTTCCGTCACTGGTCAGTCTATCTCGGTTCGGAAAACCTGTTTGGTTTTACGCAACAAAACCCGATTATTGATGCAGCCAATCCGCGTAGCGATAATTTTGACGGAGCGATGATCTGGGGGCCTGTGCATGGACGTAAAATATACCTCGGCTTACGGTTTAACATTGATCGGGAATAAATATCCTTAACGATTGTCAAAATGAAACAAAACATATTAACCCTTTAATTATTATTTGTATGAAACGAATTTTAACTGTAATGATTTGCGCAATGATCACCCTAAGTATGGCGTCGGCGCAGGAAACAACGAAAAAAACGAATGTTGTAAAAACCAAGTTTCTGGTAGAGAGTATGGAGTGTGAAAATTGTGTAAAATCAATTGAAAAGAACATTGCTTTTGAGAAAGGCGTAACCGATCTCAAATGCGATCTGAAAACACATACCGTTGAAGTCACCTATCGTTCGGACAGAACGACGGAAACAAAGTTGCTGGCTGCTTTCAAAAAAATGAATAAGCCTGCAAAAGTAGTAAAAGACGAAGCAAAGCCTTAACGTAAGAAACCGCTTCATCGCAGGTACAAAAAATGTTGGTGGCGTCGTAAAATATCCCGTTTTATGATACCGTCACCGGCAGGAGTTCTCAATCAAGTTGAGAACTCCTGCCGGTGACGTGAATACATAAAATCTCCATATTTTGCAGCGGAATTGAAAAATAATCCCTACTTTTGCGCTGTTTATATCAAAAAAATATGGAAAGAGTATTGGTTACCGGTGGGGCCGGGTTTATTGGATCGCACTTGTGCGACAGACTGATAAAAGACGGATGCGACGTCATCTGTTTGGATAATTATTTTACCGGGAGTAAAGACAATGTGCGACATTTGATTGGTAATGACAGATTTGAGTTGGTACGACATGATGTTACGACGCCTTATTTCGCAGAAGTCGACAAGATATTCAACCTTGCCTGTCCTGCCTCGCCTGTCAATTATCAGTATAATCCCATCAAAACGCTCAAGACGTCTATTAACGGCGCGGCAAATATGCTCGGACTGGCAAAACGCATCAATGCCGTGATACTGCAAGCCTCTACAAGCGAAGTGTATGGCGACCCGGTTATCCATCCGCAAATTGAATCGTACTGGGGTAATGTGAATCCGATAGGGATACGATCCTGTTATGACGAAGGCAAACGGGCTGCCGAAACGCTTTGCATGGATTATTACCGGCAATATAAAATCAGGGTGAAAATAATTCGTATTTTTAACACGTACGGCCCGCGAATGGATAAGAATGACGGGCGCGTCGTTTCTAATTTTATCGTTCAGGCGCTGATGGGAAAAAACATAACGATTTATGGAGATGGAACGCAAACACGCAGTTTTCAATATATTGACGACTTAGTGGAAGGTATGATACGGATGATGCGAACGGGTGATGATTTTACCGGACCGGTCAACATCGGTAACCCCGGCGAGTTTTCCATGCTCGAATTGGCCGGCAAAGTGATACAGCTGACCGGCTCAAAATCAAAAATCATCTTCGCACCGCTCCCGCAGGACGACCCCAGACAACGTCAGCCGAATATTTCGTTAGCCTTTGAAAAATTGGAGGGGTGGAAGCCTTCCTTCAAATTAGAAGAAGGATTGGTGAAAACCATCGCCTATTTTGACGAATTATTGAAAAAAGAGAAACGATAACCGGTGGATATCCAGGAGATTCAGCCTTTATATTCGGCTCACCCGCACATAAATGCCATAGCATCGTTATCCGAAAAAGAACTTCTCTTATCGGGGTTGAACAGTTCTGCCAAAGCGGTTGTAACTGCTTCCCTCTTTCATAAGAAAGGAGGCGTTTTCATGTGTATCCTGAACGACCTCGAAGAAGCAGGTTATTTCTATAACGACCTGATACAACTGCTGAATGGCGTCGGCGTCTATTTTTTTCCTTCCGCGTACCACCGGCATATTAAATACGGCCATACCGACCCGGCAAACGAAATATTACGTACCGAAGTATTGGGATTGCTGCAGACAGATAACCCGACGGGCATTATTGTATCTTTTCCTGACGCCATTGCAGAAAAAGTGCTTTCAAAAAAAGCGCTGCAGGATAACACGCTGATGATACATGCCGGCGAAAAAATAGACCCGATGTTCGTGTCGGATGTACTCGACAGTTACGGATTTGAACAGACCGACTACGTCTATGAACCCGGTCAGTATGCGATGCGCGGCAGTATTGTCGACATCTTTTCCTTTTCATGCGAATATCCGTTCCGTGTCGATTTTTTCGGAAACGAAGTAGAAACCATTCGCAGTTTCGACGTCGAAACGCAACTTTCAAAAGATAGGTTAGCCGAAATTTATGTCATACCGGAGATAAGCAAACATACCGGTTCCGATTCGTCGCTATTTGACTTTTTGCCCGACAGCGCGCTGTATGTTTCGGAAGATATGGAATGGTGCAAAGAGCGCATCGGCAACCTGTGGGATGAAACGCCTGTCAGCCGTGACGAACAAAGTTTCGCGGATGTTGAATCGATGCGAAAAAGGCTGATTACAAACGAAGTATATTCGCAATCGACCGAACGCTTCCGTAAAATCCATTTCCGCGTCAAACCGGATTCCATACAAACAACCGTCCATTTTGACACGTCTCCGCAACCGGCGTATCAGAAAAACTTCGATTTGGTCAGCGCATCGTTCAAACAGTATCTGTCGGATGGCTATGCGATATATTTGCTAACCGACAGCCCAAAACAGGCGGAACGTATCCGGGATATTTTTGAGGACCGTGGCGATAAAATCACTTTTACAGCGGCCAACCATACACTCCATAGCGGATTTGCAGATAACAGCCTCAAGATATGCCTCTTTACCGACCACCAGATTTTTGGCCGCTATCACAAATACAACCTGAAAAGCGACAAGGCGAGGAGCGGCAAAATCATGCTGTCGCTGAAAGAGTTAAATCAGTTCGCGAATGGCGATTATATTGTTCATATCGACCATGGCATCGGCCAGTTCGGCGGTCTTGTCCGCACCGAAGTAAGCGGCAGGCTGCAGGAAGCAGTCAAACTCATCTACAAAAACAATGATATTATCTTTGTCAGCATTCATTCGCTCCATAAACTGTCCAAGTATAAAGGAAAAGACGGCGAGCCTCCTGCGTTGAGCAAACTCGGTTCCGGCGTGTGGGAGAAGATGAAAGACCGCACGAAGAAAAAGGTGAAAGACATTGCGCGCGACCTGATCAGGCTCTATTCACAACGTAAAAACGAAAAAGGATTTGCTTTCAGTCCCGACAGTTTTATACAGTATGAGCTGGAAGCCGGTTTCATTTATGAAGATACGCCCGACCAGTTAAAAGCCACGAACGACGTAAAGGCCGATATGGAGAGCGAACGACCGATGGACAGGCTTATCTGCGGCGATGTGGGGTTCGGGAAAACAGAAGTCGCTGTTCGCGCAGCGCTCAAAGCGGCGGTCGACAACAAACAGGTGGCCGTGCTGGTACCCACCACCGTACTTGCTTTTCAGCATTACCGTACCTTCAGCGACAGGTTAAAAGATTTTCCCTGTACAATCGACTATATCAGCCGGGCACGTACTAACACGGATATAAAAAAAATACTCGAACGCCTCCAAAAAGGCGAAATCAATATACTCATCGGCACACACCGGTTAGTCAGTAAAGACGTTAAATTCAAAGACTTAGGGTTACTTGTTATCGACGAGGAGCAGAAATTCGGCGTTTCGGTCAAAGAGAAACTGCGTCAGATGAAAACGAATGTAGATACGCTGACCATGACGGCAACACCGATACCGCGCACGCTCCAGTTTTCGCTTATGGGTGCGCGCGACCTGAGCAATATACACACGCCTCCCCCCAACCGCTACCCGATACAGACGGAAATCATCCGGTTCAACCCTGCACTGATTCGCGAAGCCATTGAATTTGAGATGAGCCGCAACGGACAGGTATTTTTCATCAACAACCGCATCCGGAATATTTACGAAATAGAAGCGCTGATACAACGCGAGATACCCGATGTACGCATTGCCGTCGGACACGGACAGATGGAACCGGAAAAATTGGAAAAGATTGTCCTTGATTTCATTAACTATGAGTACGACGTCCTGATATCTACTACGATTATGGAGAATGGCATGGACGTCCCGAATGTGAATACGATGCTCATTAACAATGCGCATCAATTCGGACTGTCCGAGTTACACCAGCTACGCGGGCGTGTGGGACGAAGCAACCGCAAAGCCTTTTGTTACCTGATGGCTCCGCCACTCTCCACCCTTCCGCCCGAATCGCGCCGACGCCTGCAAGCCATCGAAAACTTCGCCGAACTGGGAAGCGGCATCTACATCGCCATGCAGGACCTTGACATCCGCGGCGCCGGCAATATGCTGGGAGCCGAACAAAGCGGCTTCATTGCCGATATCGGATACGAAACATATCAGAAAATATTGGAAGAAGCCGTCGACGAGCTAAAAACCGACGAGTTTGCCGACCTTTATACGCAGGATAGCGTGAACAGGCAGGAATCCGACCGTGCATTTGTTCGCGAAACATTTATCGAAAGCGACCTCGAACTGCTCTTTCCGCCAACCTATATTCCCAACGATTCGGAACGTATCAGCATCTACCGCGAACTGGATTCGATTGAAGACGACGACAAGTTGGACGCTTTTATCGCCCGTCTCAAAGACCGCTTTGGCGCCATTCCCGACGAAGGTATCGAACTGATCCGCGTCGTACGGTTGCGTCGCCTCGGCAAACAGCTGGGATTCGAGAAAATAATGCTGAAGCAAAGCATGATGAACCTTCACTTAGTCAGGGATAATAACAGCCCCTACTATCAAAGTAATGCTTTTGGCAAACTCCTTTCCTATATCCAACAACATTCCAAAAACTGCTCCTTACGCGACCAGCCCGGCAAACGAAGCCTGCTAATCAAAAACATCCCCGATGTACGCACTGCCTGCAAATGCCTGACCGACATCATGGCGTAGACCCGTTTTAATATCGAATTTTTTCCGGTACAAAAGAAATTATGAGTCTCGCTCACTCACTTGTTATCACCCTTTCACAAAAAAAATTGTTCCTTCATAATAAATACATTACTTTTGCACCGTACTTTTAGAATGTAGCGAAAAGAAACATGAAAAAAAACTTGAAAATAAAAAAACAGTATGAAAACAATTAAATTTCGATTGATCGACCGCATATATCGGCACGGTTCGACTTCGCCCGCCAGCCGTCGCGCCGGAACCGGAGGCCGCCACTGCATTTATCAAATGATTCTGCTGCTGGCGGCCGGTATGCTTTGCAGTTGCAACCACCATGACGCACCGCCGCCGCCACTTGCCACTCTCAATTCTCAATTCTCAATTCTCAATTCAATTGAGCCTACCGGCAATGTGCAGTTGGACAGTCTGTTACAGCTGGCTGCCGTCGCCCCGCAGGATACGAATCTTGTTATACTGTATTCTAAAATTGGCGATATGTATCAGAATTATGATTTTGAAAAAGCAAAAGCGTATTACGTGAAATCGAAAGATCTGAGCGATCGACTGGACTGGAATAGAGGACGTTATATTTATGCCGTAGATTTTTCAAACATGCTAAACCGCGAAGGATTTGCGGACTCTGCCATTGCGGTAATTCAGGAAGCATACCAGTTGGCTGTGAGTATAAATGATGAACAGTGGAAATTCACTATGCTCATGAACATGGGTAATTCCTATTTTTTTAAAGAATGGTACGAAAAGGCATTAACCTGTTACATGGAGGGGTTGCCATACCTTGAGAAAGAAAATTTCACTCAAATACTTTATTAAGCTTACTATATGATGTCGCAGACATACCTGGCTATTGGCTCACCGGAAAAAGCCATTGAATACGGCGGGAAATCTGTCGCCCTGAACAGAGAAGACCCCTCTGGGCTTATAGTGCTTGGTTCGGCTTATGAATATATTCATCAGTATGAAAAGGCGACGGGTTATTTTGAGGAAGCGTTACTTCTTTGCGAGTTGCAAAATAACATCTATTTAATGGGATTTATTTACGATCATTTAGGTAAAATAGCCCTGTATCTTTATGATTTGAAAAAAGCGGAAAGTTATGCGTTTCAATCACTGGAAATCTACCGGCAAGTTAGCGCTGCAAGTTGTTGTGTCAGTTTAACCCTGTTAAGTAAAATTGAATATCTAAAAGGCAATTACGTCAAATCGGAAGAATACATCAAGGAAGCGTTGCAAATAGCTAAAGAATTTAATCTGCTTGAAAATAAACAATATTGCTACCAGATACTTTCCGACTTGGCCTCCATTCAGGGCAAGTATCGCGAATATATACAGTACTGGGAAGAAATGGACCTGGTTGTGAAAGCGATAGCAGCAGAAACGACGCTTCGTGCCTCCGAAGAGATGGCGGCGAAATACGAAACCGAGAAGAAAGACTTTGAAATCGAACGCCAGCAACACATCATTGCCCGTCATGTCATGCACCGGCGGCTGCTGGCGGCGGGCATTTCGGTATGCGCCGTTTTTCTCGTCCTGTTGTGGTTGATGCTCCGCCTGCGCTCGCGCCGCAACGCCGCCCTCTCGGAACGCAATGCCGCCCTCGACGAACGCAATGCCGCCCTTTCCGAGCGCAACGACACCCTATCGGAGATGAACGCCACGAAGGACAGGTTTTTCAGCATCATCTCGCACGACCTGAAGAACCCCGCCATCGCGCTACACGATGCGCTGCGGCTGCTCGCTAAAAACGGCAGCCGGTGGGATTCCGAAACGCTGACCGACTACTACGATGAACTGCTGCTCTCGTCCGAAAGCCATGTGGAACTCATCCTGCACCTGCTTGACTGGGCCAGGGCGCAGACGGGACGGACGGTCTGCAATCCCGAAAAGTTCTTCCTCGCCGCCCGGCTGCGCTACGACATCCGGCAGATACGCACGATGGCCGCGAAAAAGGGCGTCGAACTCGTCGTTGACGTCTCCGACGATGCGGTTGTCGACGCCGACCCCAACATAGTGACCGCCGTCGTCCGCAACCTGCTGACGAACGCCGTCAAGTTCACGAAAGCCTCCCCCGACCCCTCCCGTAGCGGGGAGGAGGGAACGGTGACGCTGTCGGCGACACCCCGTTTTGACGCTGACGGCGCCGTTACCGGTTATGTCATCGCTGTCAGCGATACGGGTATCGGCATGTCGGAAGAACAGGTTAACAGCCTGTTCAGCCTCGACAGCGCACGGTCGCAGCCCGGCACGGCAGGCGAGCAGGGCACGGGTCTCGGCCTGATCGTCTGCCGCGACCTGCTCGAAAGGCACGGCTGCAAAATCCGCGTCGAAAGCAAACAGGGCGCCGGCAGCAGGTTCTCTTTCGATCTGAAAATATAAATGATATACCATGTATGCTATAAAAATTGCTTCTAATGAACAAATTTTCAGATAAAAAAACGAAAGCATGTACGTCATTGCGAGGCGTTTAGCGCCGAAGCAATCCAGAAAAAAAATAACGCCGGATTGCTTCGTTTATTTCGACTACGCTCAATAACCACCTCGCAATGACGGGTACCTGTTCAAATGAAATTCGGTTTATGTAATAAATAATGGCTATCTTTTGCCAGAAACAGAAGGAATTAGGGCTTTGTGTGTCCATCGGACACATGAAGCCCTTTTTGTAAAGGATAGCTTCGCTCGGAACGTTCCTTAAAAAATTTTTCAATGTGTCGCTTTGCTTCCGTTCCGAAAGCGACACAGTTACTAATAAAGCTAAGGATGGTTCCGAAGGGAAGCATATAAAAATATGCGAGCAAATTTTGTATATCGCTCGACTTTCGCTATCTTTTGTAAGACAGAAGATAGCTTCGCTCGGATATAAAAATAGGCGAGCAAATTTTGTATATCGCTCGACTTTCGCTATCTTTGCACAGTTTAATTTAAAAATTCGGAAAGGCATGTCAACCACAACTCGCAGTATGATCTCGTTCGACTGGGCGATGAAGCGCCTGCTTCGCAACAAAGCCAATTTTGAGGTGCTGGAAGGCTTTCTGAGCGAACTGCTAAGCCGCAGGATAGTCATCAGAAACATCGGCGAAAGCGAAAGCAACCCGACGCACGAGAAAGATAAAACCAACCGGGTGGACATCCTGGTTGAAGCCGACGGCAGGGAGATTGTCATCATCGAGCTCCAGTACGACACGGAAAACGATTATTTCCAGCGGATGCTGTACGGTGTATGCAAATCCATTACGGAACATATCCAGGCGGGCAACCCGTATTCGGAAGTCCGCAAGGTCTATTCGGTGAACATCGTGTATTTCGACCTTGGCGAGGGTGGCGACTATGTATATCACGGCACGACTGATTTCAGGGGCATGCACACCCGCGACGAGCTGCGCCTGTCGGACAAGCAGTGGAAACTGTACGGAAAAAGGCATCTGAGCGATCTGCATCCCGAATACTACCTTATCAAGGTGCGCAATTTCGACGACGTGGCGAAAAACACGCTCGACGAATGGATTTTTTACCTGAAAAACAACCGGATACGCGATGACTTCACGGCACAGGGACTGGACCGTGCACGCGAAGTGCTGGCATACGACAACCTCAGCGACGAGGAAAAACGCGAGTACTGGCGCGAAGTGGAAAGCAGACGCATCAGGGATTCGGAGGTCGTCTCGGCGTACGGCGACGGCGAAATCAAAGGACTTGCCGTCGGATTGAAAAAAGGCGAAGCCATCGGGCTGAAAAAAGGACTGAAAAAAGGCGAAGCCATCGGGTTTGAAAAAGGCGAAGCCATCGGACTTGAAAAAGGCGAAGCCATCGGACTTGAAAAAGGGCTTGAAAAAGGCAAAGCCATCGGGTTTGAAAATGCAGTTATCAACGGTCGTAAAGAAGGTTATTCAATAGAAATCATTTCAGCCTTCACCGGATTGACGCCCGAACAGGTTATCGAAATCCTCAAACGAAACCATATGGAAAATTAATCTCATTGCCGGAAAACGTGTCTTTTTCACCCTTCAAAAATGAAAAACAGGATGAAAAAAATTATCATTCGATTGGGCGACCGCATACACCGGGCAGGTTCGGCTTCGCCCGCCAGCCGTCGCGCCGCAGGATACGGGTCTTGCCTTTTTGTATTATGAAACAGGACTCCTACCAAAGGAGGGGGACGTTAATCATATCGCTTGCGCCTGACAGCCAGAGCGCCCGTTGTACGCCGGTATTTTTATTTATCATCATAATGTCCATATACTTGAATCACTTCAACAGTAACGATTTGGTCAAAATTCTCGTAAATCAAACGGCGTTTTCTGTTAATTCGTCGCGACCATTTACCGCTATATTTTAAACGTTCAGGTTTTCCGGTTCCGGTTTCGGGATGTTCACGTAACTCGTCTATCAGTTTATTCAGTTTTTTAAGACTTGCAAATTTCCCGACTCCCGAAGTTTGATAATATCCAGTTCCGCGCGTTCCGACAGTTCAATCGAATAATTCATATCCCCAGCAATTCTTTTTGTCTTTCTTTGGATAAAACCGAAAATTGGACTTTTCCATCTTTGATCTCTTCAATTCTGCGTTCAAGTTCTGCAATGTTTTCCGGATTTGCATAATAGGGGTCATCGCTCGGACTCGGATTTTCAAATTGAAGTTTTGACGTAATTTGAAACAATCTTTTTCCCCGTTTTACGGTGACGTCTTCATTAATTGCCATATTCAGATAGTGAATCGGATTTGCTGAAAATAATTTTGAACTGACAACTGTCATGATAATAACTTTTTAATTCGTTTGCACTGCAAAGGTACACTTTATAAATACATAAACAAAAAAATCATCAAAGATTTTGTACCTCTCCGTTTTTTCATCCGCACGCTGTTCGCTTGCGCCTGACAACCGGACGGACGGGAATGCGGAGGTGGGTAAATGATCCGTCGCCACTTCCGTACTATCCGGTACTGAGGCATAGCGTGACGATACGCCGGGCAAAGGGTTCGAAAACGCCGCCGAATGAAATTAAAGAAGCGCTAAAAATCAAAAAACAGTATGATGCAGACAAACAATCACAAAATCAATGATTACCTTCGTTGTTGCTTTCCTGCCATCGATAGCTTTGTTAGGGTGCATTTCAAATTGTCGCTTTACAACCTTTCCGTCATTGCGAGACAACTTGTTGTCGAAGCAATCCAGTGTAAGCATTGTTTACTGGATTGCTTCGTTCCTCGCAATGACGGGATGCGACAATTTGAAATGCACCCGATAATTACCCGGATTTTTTTTACCCGGATAAAATGGTTTCTAATGAACAAATTTTCAGATAAAAACGAAAGCATGTACGTCATTGCGAGGCGTTTAGCGCCGAAGCAATCCGGAAAAAAATAACGCTGGATTGCTTCGTTCCCCGCAATGACGGATACCTGTTCAAATGAAATTCGGTTTATGTAATAAATAATAGTTATATTTGCATCGCGTTTTTCAATTTAA
>Ga0082212_10000841_pt1 | contig 45017 bp, 25 predicted proteins | sample TergutNt197P3_FD_71548 | JGI IMG/M metagenome (GOLD analysis project Ga0082212, IMG submission 71548) | Neocapritermes taracua P3 segment gut microbial communities from Petit-Saut dam, French Guiana - Nt197 P3 | ecosystem: Host-associated > Arthropoda: Insects > Digestive system > Gut ... | reverse complement strand
CGGCCTCGACGGCGCGCAGGATGTCGGCGTCGGTGTCGTAGGTGGTCAGGACCAGCACACGCGGGGCGCCCGGCCTGGACCCCGCGATCCGCGCGGTGGCGGTGGCCCCGTCCATGACCGGCATCTGCAGGTCCATGAGCACGACGTCGGGGCGCAGTTCCTCGGCCAGGGTGACGGCCTCTGCGCCGTTTCCGGCCTCGCCGATGACGTCGAGGCCGTCCTCATGGTTCACCAGCGCGACGATCCCGGCGCGCAGTAGTGGGTGGTCGTCCACCACCAAGACCCTGACGGTTGCGGTCACCGCTGCTCCTCCATCTGCTGGGGGCGGGCGGGCGGCGTGAGGGTCACACGCACGATGGTACCGCCCTCGGGGCGGGCAACGACGGTAAGGGTGCCGCCCACCTCGGCCACCCGGGCGCGCATTCCCGCCAGGCCGTACCCCTCGACCGCCCCGGCTGGGATCCCGCTGCCGTTGTCCTCCACCACGAGGCGGACCGCCAGGTCTCGGCGCCCGCCCAGCCGCAGCCACGCCCGGGTGGCACCCGAGTGCTTGGCCACATTGGTCAGCGCCTCCTGCGCCACGCGCAACAGCACCACGTCTTGGTCGGCCGACAGGGGTCCAACCTCGTCCAGGCGGGCCTCGCACGGGATGGCGGCCTCGGCCGACCAGCGTCTGGCCAGGCGGGAGAGCGCCTCGGGAAGCGAGGCTTCCTGCAAGGGGGCGGGCGCGAAGGCGGCGACGAGCGAGCGGGCCTCGGCGAGATTGGCACGGGCGACGTCGGCGACCACCGCGTGCCGCTGCCGCACCAGGTCCAGGTCGCCCGTGTCGAGGGCGCGGTCGGCGGCCTGGGTCTGCATGAGGATGGTGGTGTAGCCCTGGGCGAGGGTGTCGTGAATCTCGCGGGCCACGCGCTGCCGCTCGGCGTCCACGCCCTCGGCGTGCTTGGCTGCGGCCAGCTGACCCTGCGCGGCGCGCAGTTCGTCGACCAGGACGGCGTTGGCCAGGTTGCCTCGCAGGTCCGTGGTCACCCAGAGGGCGATGGCGGTGCCGACGGCCAGGTTCACCCCGAAGTTGATCAGCAGCGTGTCCCAGTACTCGTGCGCGGGACCGTGGAGCAGGTACGTTGCCCCGAGGGTCAGCCCGGCCAGGGCCAGCACGGTGCAGAGCGCGTGGATGCGGTTCTCGATCAAGAAGAACGCCTCAACGGCGACGGCAATCATCAGCATCGGGACCGTGAAGTCCAGGTGCACCCAGGCCAGGGCAACCGCCGCCGGGGGCAGCATCCCCAGGTACACCAGCCCGCGGCGCCGATGCTCGGGGCGCAGGGCGGGCACCGACAGCAGGAAGTGGGCGACCACCAGGACGGCGAGCGGCCACACGTACAGCCACAGCGGACGGCCGTCGCCATGCCCCCGCCACTCGATGATGCGCACCACCGGCAGCATGGTGAAGAAGATGGCGCTCTCGAAGTACGACTGACGCCGGAAGCGGCGGTACTGAGCCTCGGCCCTAGAGGGGGCGGCAAGGCCGCCGTCGGGCTCGACGGCGGCCTGCTGCATTGGGTCTAGCGCCACCTAAACAACTTAACACCTGCCAGGCCGATCACCAGGCTCCAGCCGGCGAGGACGGCGATCTGGGCCACCGGGATGGCGTGACCGAACCAGCCGGCCTCCATGACATGCCCCATGGCGCCGAGCGGGGTGAGGCGGGCGAACTGGATGAATGTCTCACTCATCAACCCGAAGAATCCGCCGGCGCCGATGATCAGCGCGAAGAAGGCGGCCATGCCGAGGCCGTTGGCGACCGTGGCCTTGGAGACGCGGGCGGCGACCAGGGTGCCGATGGCGGCGCAGGCGGAGGTGCCGAGCAGGAAGCCGAGGGCCACCACGGCGAGGTTGGCGGGCATCGTGATTCCCCAGACGACGCCGACGACGGTCAGCAGGATGGTCAGGCCTCCCAGCACGCCGGCCAGGCCGATCAGGTAGTGGACGGCGATCAGGGCGGCCGGACGCATCGGGGAGCCCGACAGGCGCTTGAGCACCCCCTTTTCGCGGAAGCCGCCGAAGGTGACGGGCATGATGCCGACAAACGGCATGGCGGCGGCTTTGGAAAGGCCGATTTTATTTGCGAAAAACGTGCAGGTCAGCCTCGCGCGAATGGTCGGATCGGCGGGCTGGCCCGTGTCGGCGTCGAGACCGCTCGGCAGGTCAACGGCCAACACCTTTTTGCGCGCCTGATTAATGCGTCGAATGGCACCGGCAAAGGGCTCGCGCGGCGCACCTTGCGCACCGGTTCCGAGCAGGGCGTCGACCACCCAGTCTGACTGATATAATACTGTCTCAAAACGGCCCCATTGACCGTCACGAAATTCCACCATCGGAATGCGACAATTGCGTGCGATTTCATAATTCGCGGCCGCGTCGCCGGTCAACTCATCAGGCGGTGCGAAAAGCCAAAGCGTCGCCAAATATCCGCGCAACGTGAGATGGCGCGCGATGACGAACCCGTCGCCGGCATTGTTGCCCTTGCCGCAGCAAATCAGGATGTGCCCGTAAATCCCGTAATCGACCAAGACATCGACCGCCCCGCGACCGGCGTTTTCCATCAGCACAATGCCGGGTATCTGATATTCGTTGATCGCCGTCGCGTCAACTTCCCGTGATTGCGCCCGCGTAAGATACAGGTCTGACATGACAACCTTCGATTGGGGGGTACGTTGACTTAACCGCTCATGTAAACATACAGACGTGAACCAGAGCTTCGTCGAGTCGTTTCAGATAATCATCGCGGGATATTTCAATGGCACCGAACTGTTGCGTATGCGGTGTCACCATCTGAATGTCGAGCAATCGGAAACCCTGCCGGCGCAATTGATCGACCAGAAAAAACAGGGCGACTTTCGATGCATCGGTCATCGTGTGGAACATCGACTCGGCGGCAAACAGTCCGCGAATCGCAACGCCGTAAACACCGCCGACGAGTTGGGCATCATGCCAAACTTCGACGCTGTGAGCCAAACCGGTTTCGTGCATGCGGATATAGCCGTCAATCATTCGCCGCGTGATCCAGGTGGAACCGTGAACTGCGGCGCACTTGCGGATAACTTGCGAAAAATCGGCGTCGAACGTTACGGAAAACTTGTCGCTGCGGCAGGTTCGCAGCAGTCGCCGGGAGAAATGAACATTGTCCAATTCGATAATCCCTCGCGGGTCAGGCGACCACCAGAGCATCGGGCTGCGTTCATCGACCGGCCACGGAAAAATTCCGTGCGTATATGCGTCCAGCAGGGAATCGTGAGAAAGATGACCGCCCATCGCAAGAAACCCGTCTTCATCGCACTCCTCAACCGGGGGAAATCGACGTGACGGTATAAACGGCGATAAATTTTGCATGAAACCGGACAATCGCAGAGAAGAGTTCATATCATCACTCTGCGTTCTGCTTTTTGCGCTCCGCGATTCCCTTTTCTTCTTTCAGAACGAGAACGGGACAGTGTGCCAGATGCACGACGCGATCGGTCGTTGAGCCGAGCAACAACCGCTTGATCGGACCGCGACCATGCGATGGAATAACAATCAAGCCGGCACCGACTTCGGCGGCATATTCCGTAATCTCCGTGCCGGCATTGCCGATGAGTACTTCGAATCGGACATTACCGAAACCGTGATTCGCCAGAAACTCGCCGAGTTGCTTGCGGGTTTGATCCAGCCGTACCGGTTCGTCCACCACAACCCAGGCCGCTTCCGGCTCTATCGGCTCGATCACCGCCATCACATGCACGACGTGAATACGGTCACGGCTTTCGGCAAACCGATCCGCCACGGCAAGTGCCCGGAGCGAAAATTCGGACATATCCGTCGGCACAACGATCACCTGGTCATGGAAACACGTCATGATTATCTCCAACCGGGAACAACTCCCCGTGTGCTAACGATCTCAAATCTCAAACAATTCCGTACCGGAAATCGTGGAAATGTTATTGGCTTGCAGTAATATAATGGCTTCGTCAACATTATTGAAACGGAAAAATAAGATGGCTTTCCGTTGATTGCGTGACGAATGGCCGTACATATATTCGATATTGATTTTTGTTTGATCCAACACGTCAAGAACATCGGCCAAACCGCCGGGACGGTCATCAACGGAAACCGCGACCAGTTCCGACTCACGCACCACAAGTCCTTCATTTTCAAAGACTTGCTTTGCTTTCTCCCAATCTTTGACAATGAAACGCAAAATACCGAACTGCTCCGTATCGGCCAGTGCCATCGATTCGACATCAATGCCGGCATCGGCCAACATCCGGCACGCTGCCCGTAAATGTCCCGGTTTGTTTTCAATAAATATTGAGATTTGACGAATTTTCATAGATAACCTCGTGTTGGACAGAAAAACGTTCGGTTTTGATTTTCAGCGTCAGAAAACACCACATCGTATATCATATCGTTTTACCGGCATAATGCAATGATTCCCGTTAAGATAATATGCGGCGGTCATGGTGTGACCGCCCTATCGCGCGTCACAAGGAGACGCGGCTAACTTATTCCAATGTCGGCCAGGCGATTTCGGCTCGCAACTGGGCTTCGCCGCCTTCTTTTTCATACACACCGTAGAAATTCGAAAGGCAATCAAGCCACAACACGATGCGGTGCATTTCCTCGTCGGAAAGTGCAACTTCGTAATGACCGTCCTTGAGAATCTTGTACAACGGCGCGGCGGTGGCTCCGAATTTACCGGGCGACGAACGCAACGGATCGCCGTAAGCGGTAAAGCCGTACTTGCCGGCGAGGTTGTTGTACGAGGCGTAAAACTTGCCGCCGATGGGGTCTTTGGCCAGCGAGAACGTGTTGGATTCCGGCTTGGCGTGGCAATCGACGCAGTGTTGGTCAAGCACCGGCTGCACGAGCAGCGGGTAACTAAACGGATACGCTCCCGGCACGGTTTCCGGCTTGATTTTCGACGCGGGCCGGAGCATCGCTTGCGACGGCACGTCGGGAAGCGTTGTGCCGCCGCTCTTGCGTTCGTGACACCCGATGCACGAAAGCGTTTCGCCCGGCTGCACATACGAGGAACTGCGCATTGATTGCACCGCAAGTCCGTTTTCGTCGATAGCCTGGAACGTAAACTCAATCTGAGCCGGCATCTCGAAATGGGCACTGCCGTCGTCTTCGACCGGCACGGTGCCGAGGACATAGCGTGCAAGGTTCACGGAGTCGCCGCTGGAACCTTCGCGGATGCCGATTTCATGCGGATGATAACCGGACGGCATGGACATCGGCAGCAGTTGGATGATCCGCAGTTCCTTGATTTTCGTGCCTTCCGGGAACGGACGGTACGATTCATACACGTTCATCAGCGAAAGCGTGCCGGTGGCCTGCGTGTTTTCGGAAACCTTGCCGTCGGCTTCCTGTTTTTCGATGCGGCTGCCTTTGCGGAGTCCCAGATAGGGTTCGTGCTCAATGGACGCAATGTCCCGCGACGCCGTCGGCATGGTGGCCGGCATCGGCCTTGCGGCCAGCGGCATCGGCGACATACACGCAATGTCCGGGTCGCGGTAAATCAACTCCCGATTGCCGTGTATGTCGCAAAGATAAATCCCGTAATTGCCGCGACCGTAAGGTCCGCCTTCAAAACCGGGAATCGACGCACCGGGCTGGTATGCAAAGTCCGCAACGCAGAGGAAATACTTTTCGGAAAGCGGCCACGGCGTGCCGTAAACCTGTCCGCCGCCCTGCGATTCGGGAAAGCCGACATCCGGCGTGAGTCGCTTGACGGGTCCCATTGCGTCGTCGTCTTCCGCACGCGGGTCGATCATGACAATCGAGCCGAAGAACTGCCCGTGATGCGGCCCGCCGGTTGCGATAAATTTATGCGAATCGGGAATCGCCCGAACGCTCATTTCCGTGTCCGCCCGACGGTGACGGTGCGAATAATTCCCATGCACCTCGCGCGGGTCGCGCCCGTCCAGCGTGGTGAACCACGGATGATGCACGATGCAGCCGTAACGGTCAACGTAATCCCATCGCGTGTAAACGATCTTGCCGTCGTGCGTCACGCTCGGGTTCCATTCGTTCGTCTCATGGAAGCTCAGGCATCGCATTTGCGTACCGTCGGGATTCATGTCAAAGAGCGTATAGGTCGGACAATCACGTCCACATCGCAGGTAACCGTTACGGCGTTCCGAGATAAACGCCATGCGACCGTTCGGCAACCAGCAGGGATCGAAGTCGTTCCACGTCCCGTCGGTGATCTGCTGCAAATCACTTCCGTCGGCGTTGCAGGTGAAAATGTGGTACGAGCGTCCGATGTCCGAGTGCCCGCGCGTGATGTCGAGCGTGTCGATGTGATGATGAAGCTCGCCTTCGCATTCGACATAAGCAAACGCGATTTTCGTGCCGTCAAACGAAACGTCCGGCGAGAGGAAAGAGCCGGTGTCGAGCTTCTGACCTGCAAGCCGCCCGGTCTGCACGACGCTGTTTTCGAGGAGATTGCGCACATCACCGGTTTCAATATTAATGACGAACAGCCCGCCGCCTGCCGGTTGCGACCGACCGTAAAACTGATCGCACATGTGGTCATACGTGGAACGGTGTCGCTTGATGAAGAGAAATTCTTTGGGGGTGTTGGTCGTAACCAGCGGACCGGGGGGGAGACGGATGCCTGTATTATGGTCAAGCTCGGGATCACGAGTATCAATGGGTGATAACATGAAGTGTCGGCGCATATCGGCAATGATGCAAAATGCGTTGAATCGTTCGGCGACATTCTCAACCGGAATGTTTTCTGCTATAATAATTTTGTTGGTGTAGCCGTTGTTGCCGGAGTAGCCGTAATCTCCCAATGTTGCCGTAATACGTCGCTGTAGCACATCCAGCGGGTCACGGTCTTCGGGATGGATCAGCGAAGCATCAGAGGCCACTTCGTCTTTGATCGCGTCCCAATAGAGCGGCGTTTTGAAACGTTCGGCGAGCAGGTTCCACTCATCAATGCGTTCCTGCAACGCAGGATCGTTTGCGACATTGGGTATTCGGGCGACCATCTTCGCACCGGCCTGCAACTGACCGGCACCGCTGGCGACGAAACGATAACCTTGGGCAATCGGCTGACATTCGGCAATCGAACCAAAGACATCGCCGCTGCGCGATGCAACGTTGACGAATTTCACAAATCGCGTATCGACGGACTTGCCGAAATCAATCGTATAAGTTTTTTCCGTGCCGGAAAACTCGCCGCGAGCAATCGGTTCGCCGAACACGGCTTTTCCACCGGCGGTCTCTTTGGCGAGGTACAATTCGTACTTGCCGAACGTCCCGTTGCCGTTGTCGGTTCGCGGTGTGTAGGTGAAACCGGTAAGCGAGTAAACCCCGCCGAGATCAATTCCGATGGCGTGCGGCCCGCGCGAGTTATTGCCGGGTTTTTTGGCGATTCCGAACAACTCGACATGCGCGGCGTCCGTTTCTTTCTTGACGTCTTGCACGCCGATCCACGTAAGCCGCTGAGCACCTTCCGGCAAGGGCATGGTGCCGCGCGCGGCGGGAACCGTCGCCCCGGGGTGATCGTAACCGCAGGAATAGGAGTACCCGCAGGGAATCGGATGCGGACAAAGATGCACACTCGGCTCGGCGGAAAATTGCGTGTGCCACATCGAACCGGCGTCGCCGTCCATGGCACGATACACTTCATAACCGGCGTTCTCACTGTCGGCGAAAAGTTGAACTTGAACGGTTTGCATATCCGCCGCTATAACATTGGCAAGTGGCAGTAGTGCAAAAATCAAAGCGAAAACAAAAAACGGTCTTTTGAACATGGTTACGGCTCCTTTTCATTTCAAAATGGGCGGCGGCACGGAAACAGAACTGCACTCCTCATTGTATTGTAGCCATATTGAGAACAAAATACAATCTTTTGGTAAAATTATTGCAAATCTTAAATGGCGTAACAAAAATCAATGTGCCGCACCAAATACCTCCATAAGCGTCTGCAAAAAGTCGTCGAGTTGCTCCGCTTCACAATATTTTTTAAATAACTGGTGGTTCTTGATTGCAATCACACCGGTTGATGATGTTTTTGAAAAACTATCCTCTACAATTTGTATCGCTTCTTGGAGGGGCGATTCCCGAACATGGTTGTTACCAAATTCGATAGCTTCATTGAATTCTTGCTCGGTCAATGCCCCGATGATTGAAAAAATATCAAAGGCATGATGCGAAGCTTTTCGTTTGATGGGATCATCTAACCGATCACGAAAGGCAAACAGCTTCATAATCAAGTAGGTAAACGGATGCGGAATACACACACTCGTTTTATACTCTTCGCCATTACTTCGCTTCCCGGCAAGTGGAATATTCAAAGCTTTTTCATTTATGAATAAAGCCTCTGGAGTAATATGCGCATGAAAACCTTCGACCTGACGGTTGCGGGCGCGAGGTTTCTTAATGTGCAAATATTGCCGGTGGTCATCGATATTCCCGACCAAAAAATCGATTTTTATATCACCGGTTGTAATCGTTTTTTTCCATTGCAAATACTTGAAGTTATCCATGACTTCGTAGTTCAGAAAATATAGGACATCGACAATAGATTGCGATTGTTGTCGATCGCACAAAACGTCAGTTCGGACGAAAATGTCTATATCTTGGGTTGATCTTGCGTCACCGATATCGTCGAATAGTGTTCGCACCTTCCGTTCGGCAAGATAACGTCTTTTGAGAAACAGTCCAAAACCTCCTGCAATGATGAGCGGATTTTTCAGACCATTCTTTTCAAGTTCACAAAGAAAGTCGAGCAAATGGGCTGTTAAAGGATCGTACCATGCCATATCAACCTCCTTTCATTTCATGTCATACGCGATTCGTACTTGGTTCAACAGTTTTTGGGCGATCATTTCCGCAGCCTGTCGATCGCGTTTGTCACCTTGCATCAGTTCCAGATAGGATTGAATCGGTGAGGCATACAGATTGTCCCGTTGGTCAAAATAAACAAACTGATCATTGGTCTCGATCAGTTCAATGTCCGCAAAACGTCTCGTTTCTTCAAATATGCCGTTCAAATCGGATAGCAACCGGGCAACATGAGAACAATAAAAGGCAGCCCTTTCTTCGCGTGCCATCACGGTGTACGCAGTACAGCTTACAGTACCGGTGAGGACGATTTTTTCTCCCGTTGTATTACTCCAAGAGAGCAGCCGCTCTGTCAAATCCGTTGGTGCCATTTGCGATTTGACCGTTAAATGTCGCGTAACCGATGGTGGAGCATACTGTTCCGCGAGGTTCTCTAAAAGAGTTTCGGGTTGAAGCAAATAGGTTTCTTTATATCTCAACGAGGTCTTCTTTTTTCTTCTTTCGAGAATGACATCTTCTTCCAATCGTTGGCATACTTTGGAAACCGTTGCCTGAGTCAAATTGCCGTTTCGTCGTGTGATTTCGTCGACAATCGCCGTAATCGACTCAAACGACGGTTGAAGGAGAAATAATCGTGGTACCAAAGAAGAATTCTTTTGGTAAATATTTTTGATGGGGGCGGACGATGGAAAACGGTTTGGTTTGTCAACCCGTTCAATATACACTTGCCCGGGAATTAAAATGAATATATTACCACAAAGATCAAATCCGCTCACTTTTGCTTTTTCAAGTAGTCTTATCGTTTTCCTGGAAAGGTAAGGAAGATAGATCATCGGATGATTTCGGGTGAATTCAGCATAGCGAAGAGCCTGCTCGATAGCATCTTTCACCATTTGTAATGAATCAAATCGAATTTTATTTTCCACGACAAAGTGGAAAGCGTTTCCTCCCCATTCCAAGTGCATCAATGCATCTGGTAACACGTCGGATCGGTAGGGAAACGTGTCTCTCGGTTTTAATTGGACATCTGTCAATTCAAACGGAGAAAAATCGATTTGCCGTTCGGCTAATTGCCTCAGCATACAGTCTTCGAAAAGGTGAATGTCAATAGATTTTGTCATGTTTAACACTACACGGTATTCTTAAATTATAAATATTCCTAAATAGGAATATACATAACAACAAGAATATGTCAAGTCTGAAAAGAGAAATTTTGCGAAATCGGAATCTTAGTATTATTCGGACTTGTGCTACGAATAGATATTCGCGCTTTATTCTGTTGGTTCAGCCACGCCGTGACCGCCACAAGAAAAACCGGAATGGATCGCAGCGCAATGACGGAATCAAGTGGTGTGACCGTCCTACCGGCCTCACCGTTCTGTCGGTTGCGCCGGAGAGGTGAGCCGTTTGGTGCCGGTGACGGGTTCCCAGTGGATTCCGTAGTAGGCAACATCACGGTTTTTGGGAGCAGCGGCATCGGACAATGTCACAGGTGCCTGCGAGGGCTGCTGATCGCTTTGCAACAGTTCCAACCCAACGGCAATGCGTGTTTCGCCCAGTGCGTCAAACGCAAAGGCCTTCGGTTCGCCGCGATAACACACGCCGATCAGCCTGACAAATTGAAAACCGGTTTCAATGCGCCATTGGACCGGTTGGCCGTCAAAGACGCAATCCTCGGCAACGTGTACAACCGCTCGCACTGATCCGGCGGAAAGCTCGAACACATTGGGCGACAACTCGCGTGTCTGTGCGCCGCGTGCTTTGAGTTGATACACGATTTCAAATGACTCAGCCTGAAACACGCCGTCAGCCGGACGGTCAAAGGTCGGATGCATACTCCCCTGATTTCGTAACAATCCAAATGCCGAAAGCGCGCGATTGCCGGCTTGTTGGTTTCTCGCACAACCGCTTGCGAAATCATTGCCGTTGTGCAAAAACGAGCACTTCAGCACCGCCGGTTGGTTTGCGTCGGGCATGACCCAATAGGCGATCATGCCGCGTGCCTGTGCCCAAAACGTGTGGTAAGACGCACTACCGAGTGCTACCGTCGGCGTCAACCACGTCGTGCCGATTTCCGGGTCGGCGTTGGTTTTGTTGAAAATGTGTTGCCGCATGATTTCGTTTTGCGGGATTTCGGTAAAATGATGCCGCAACGATTCGGGACAGGCAAGTCGCGGCACGAACGGCGAGAAATTCGGCTGTTCTCCGGCGGGTAATACGGCCAATTCTTCCGGCGACAGCGCAAGAGTCTGGGCAAGAACCGTGTTCCGCAATCGCGGCGTAATCATGTCACTGTACGTTCGACTGAAGGGCCCGGCCCACTGTTGAGTCGGTACGTGATAATGCTCGGCCACCGTTTCCCACGCGGCGATCAGCAATTCCGCAGCCGCCAAACGACAGGTCGGATCGTCAACCAGATACAACATCCGTTCCAGTTCGGTAATGACCACCGGCGTGTAGTTCGGACTGTTATACTCATTGAAATTGCCCGTGTTGCGGTAGTGTTCGAGGTTGCGCAGAATCCTCATACGTCCATAATTGAGCAGGTCTTGCCGGTCGAGCAACTCCCCTGCTGCCGCTGTGACCGTTGCCCCCATCATGGCGATGTTCGTGTAGCTCGGTTTGACATCGCGTTTGATGATCGCCTGGCAACAGTATTCGAGCGACCGTTGCGATTTTTCGAGCAATTCCGGCGGTAAACGGTCGGTGTAATCGTGCAACAGCGATGCCAACACCGCGCCGAGAAAATCCGCCCAGTTGTAATCCGGTGCCGCCATTTCCGTCAGCGGTTCCTCGTAATACCACGACCAAATACCGAACGTCGGGCTTTCGGGGTTTTGATCCTGCAAGTCGATGACCTTTTCGAGCAACCGTCGCCCTTCGGTTTGATGCTCTTCCCCCGGACTGGCGATCAGCAACGCTGCGTGATTCATGGCATCACGAGTCGGACGAACGTTCGCACCGTTGTCGAACCGGGAATGATAACCTTTTGGTTGCGTGTGTCTGCCCCAGAGCAAGCCCGTTTCCGGGTCGATGTTCGGTTCGTTCTTTGCAATGGCTTGCAATAGTGCCTGTTCGAAATCGGCTTCGCCGCGTTGAAAACCGATCACCTGCAAGTCGGCCAGAAACTGTTCGGCTTCGCTAATTTCAACGGTTTCGCCGGAATGAGGTTCAATGTCATCGCCTCGCTTATTGCACGTTATCACCGGTAACAGCAAGGCGACACCCACAACCAACGCCAGATAGATCAATCTCCATTGATGGTCCTTCACGTTGTTTTCCTCATGGTTTGTTGAGTGGTAGGGCGGTCACGCCGTGACCGCCGTGAAGTAATATCGCATCGCCCATTCTATAAGAATTACCTTGTGTACAAAAAAAGATTTTTCAAGATCAAATCCAACGGCAATTCCTGCGGCGGTCACGGCGTGACCGCCCTACCTTGTCTGCGTTTCATGGTAAATCATACCACATCTCGGCAATCAATGAAAGAGACGCATGGTCACAAAAAAAGGCACAAGGTTCCCATTGGAACCCCATGCCTTGCGTCGGTCACTCCGCAACCTTACGATTGCGGCTCTGAATCGGCGGTCTCTAAGAAACAGTATCAAAACAACTCCCTCTTTTTACCACGAAGAGCACGAAGGGACACGAAGGTTTTTTTAAATATTCTTCGTGGTTCTTCGTGTCCTTCGTGGTGAGTGAATGACTCATGCACTTGACAATTTGACGTAATTATTTTGGTACTGTTCCTAAATATCTACACGGATTCGGCGAATTCGTATTCCGACTCGCTGTATTCGTTGTCATTGTGATGCGAGGTTGGACTCACGTTTTGTTTCTTAACGGCACCTTGACGCAGTTGGAATCGACCGACAAGTTCTTGGAGATTTCTCGCCATGCCGCTCATTTCATTGGAGGCACTGGCCGACTCTTCCGCAGCCGCCGAGTTTTGCTGTGTCACGGTATCAATCTGCTGAAGTCCCAGCGACACTTGCTTGACACCTTCGGCCTGTTCGTTGCTGGCCACGGCGATTCCCGAAATGATCTCTGACGTTTTTTCGATCTGTTCGACGATTGCATTGAGTGCTTCCGCCGTCTGTTTGGCCACCGCATCGCCGTTTTGGATTTCGGAACTGCTCTTGGAAATCAAATCCGTGGTTTCCTGAGCCGCTTTGGAGCTTCGTGCCGCAAGATTACGTACTTCTTCGGCCACAACGGCAAAACCTTTCCCGTGAACACCCGCCCGAGCTGCTTCGACCGCCGCGTTGAGTGCCAGCAGGTTGGTTTGGAACGCAATATCGTCGATGACCTTGATGACTCGCTGGATTTCATGCGAGTTGTTCGTGATGCGATCCATCGCGGCGATCATTTCCTTCATCGCCCCTTGGCCATCCGCAGCGGCTTTGGCAGCAACACCGGCCAGGTTGCGAGCTTCCGAGGCGTTCGTGGCATTACCCTGCGTTTGACCGCTGATTTCCTGCATCGATGCGGAAATCTGTTCCAGCGAAGCCGCCGATTCCTGAGCACCGTTGGAAAGATTCTGTGATGCGGTGGCGACTTCATTGGCACCCGTTGCAACCTGAGTCACGTTGCCTTGAATTTCACTCAACACATCATTGATCTGGTCGAGCATCGCGGCAAGGTTGACGTTCATAATGTCCTTACTGCCGCGAATACGCACTTCGCTACGCCAGTTTCCGCTCGCAAGTTGCCGGGCCAGCGACTCGACCGTCCTGAATGCGACAATCGTGCCATTGAAGGCTTTTGCCAGCTCACCGACTTCGTCGCCTCGTTCCATATCACTCTTCGGGATTTCAAAGGAAATGTCGCCTTCTTCCCCGATAAGTTTCATGCACATCACAGCCCTGCCGATTCCCGACGTGATGTTTCTCGTCAGAAGCAACGCCATGATGATTCCAATCAAACCGGCAACGATGATGGTGCCATAAATGATTCGATTGGCCAGACTGACCGTTGATTCCAATGCCTTCGACATTTCCGCCGTGGCAGTGTCCGCATGGGCGATAAAAGCATCCGTTATATCGACGATTTTTTGAGCGTGCCCGGCAAAAACATCGAAGAGTGTCTGTTGCTGACTGATCATATCCGATACTTTCAGGCTGTCTTGCTCCCATCTCTCATAGTTTTCAAGGACTTTTTTGGCCTCTTCGACGTTTTCAGCAGATCGAAACTCCGAGAGCATACCGGTTAAGAATTCCTTCGTTTCTTTGATCACTGTTGTCTTTTTCTCCTTGAATATCAGAAATGCGTTGCGATCGGAAATTGTCGTTTGCTCTTGCGTCAACCGGCGACAGAACTCGAGCTTTTCCGAAATATTGCCCAGTGCCTCCAGTTGAACGGTAAACCGTGCATGGGTGAAAGGTTCACTTTTTCCATTCACTTCAAGTGTCTGTTCTTCTTGCTTGATGCTCTGAGCAACTCTGTCATGTATCTTTACAATGGACTCTTTCATCGCATCCGTCACGACAGTTTCATCGGCAATGAAATCATTGATCTTGTCCTGGAGTTCGACCCATTGGGATGTCATTTCATCATACTTCCCATAGAGATCCCCGATTTCCTTACAGGAATTGATATCCTCGGCATCCTGGGGATTTGTCGGATCCAATCGGCTAATCACATTTGCAACGGTATTGTCAAGGTCTTTTCTGACATCTTTCAGGCCGACCACCATGAAATCCCGATACGTTTTGAGAGTATCCTTCTCTGCATCGCTTTTTTCGCGAATGTCCTTGTAGTACATGCCGCGAAAGATATTTAATCGGCTTTGATAGATCAATCCCCGCAAGGTTTCGGCATCAACCTTAATATCTTTCTGGGCACTCTCTTTGATGGCGTAGTGGTTTGCCAGGGAGAGACAGTACAATCCGACAGCCCCAACAACGATGAGGAGCAACAAAATGATACTAAATCCGCCAAGCAGCTTTGTTCGAAATGAGTAGTTGTTCATAATCGTGTCCCGTTTTTTTGTGAGTTGGAACAAGAGACTTTTCCCTGTTCCCTTGAATGGTAAATGTTCTCTGACATTTGTTTCAATACTTTCATTATGGGTTATCCAGAAAGGCATACCGGCGATTCAGGTCAATTTTTGCATATCTTTCCTGAAAATATTACGGCTCTTTTTGACAAATGCATGAGACGTAGCGATTTTACGCATTTGGGTGGGGTAGCGGTTTTGAATGCGCACACTATTCGTATGGTGTACTGAAACCCAATAGCATTATGAATTATGCACGGCAGTAACCTATTATTCTATAATAAGTTGCGTTTTCTTGCGACCTTGAGAATTTTGCGTCTTCATTTGAAAAACGTCCGTAGCGTGCCGGTAACCAGCATCACCCCCATGATGGTGAGCAATCCCCAGCCGGTGAACAGCGTGGCAAGGTGGAGTTGAGCGACAAGAGCAAGCAGGCACAAAACCGCAAGGGACAACATCGCACTTGCAAGGTATAGCCAAAGGTTTTCAATGCAGTACGCCCAAAATAGCGTATTGCTTGAAAAGCCGAGGTTGCTCATAAAGTTGATTTCATCCCGTTGTGCATGAAGATTGCGGAGCATCAAGAGCAACAGCGAGCCGATTCCCAAAACGAAACCGAGCGTCCCCAGTTGCAGGAAAATCATCAGGTAACGGTTTTGAAAACTTTCCGCCGTTGCCATAAACTCATCGGTGGTGGCCAACGTGACGCCGTAAGGTTCCAAATATTTTCGCCAGGCTTCGACGCTTTCGTTGTTGCGGATCAAAAAAAACAGTGCCCCTTGCACGTCGGGGAATAACTCTTCAAACGTAGTACGGTCAACGAGTATGCCGCGTTGAAACACCGTCGCTTTCATTGTGCGTTCCAGCGTCACGGAACCGTTCGGATAAGCGATTGTGTCGCCGAGTCGCTTTTTTATGATCCACTGTAATGACCCGACATCAACGGCAGCTGAACCATGCGAGAGATGAGGGGTATGTCCCTCGCCTCTCATCAATTCCGCCGCATCACAACCGTAAACCGTCGGCGTGTCCGCTCGAAGAATGTTGGAGCAGTCGGCACTGTCGGCATACTTGACACGCACGGCAATACCGTCCGGCGGAAACGGCTCATCGTATGCAGGCACCACCGGTAACACCGTTTCCGCAACGTATTCGTAAGAAAAAGCGTCTTCGCCGCGATTCTTGATGCCAAACGCCCCGACGCCAAGCGTTCCGAGAAATCCCAACGTGAGGAGAATCATGCAAACGCGATATTGTCCCCAACGCCGGAAAAAGGATCGCGTGCCCAACGCAAAAGCCGAACGAATCGGCAGCGAGCGTTTGCCGTAAAAACGCTCTGAGATTTGACCTGAACGCAATACATAAACCAACACGAGCAATGAGCAACACAAGGTGACGGCAAATGCGATGAAATATGTCGTCGCGTTTGCATGAAAATTCAAACGGTTCATCAAAATGATGCCGTTCCATACACGTTCCAGCATGTATAATTGAACGTGGCAAAGTAGCGTTCCGCACACCAGTCCCAGAGCAATTCCCGGAAACAGGATCAAAACGATTTCCGCGAGATGAAACCACACCATGAAACGTTTACCTGATGTGTGATCGGCGATGACGCGAAACTCTTCCGCCCGGTCGAATAAGTGCAGCTTGAGCAACATGGCCAACACCAAGAGTGCGGATATGATGATGAAGCAACTCAAACCGAGAAACAGCGGTGTGAAATGGAGTCCGTTGGCAATATTGGCAAGCAATGATTCCACGACATTGTCTGCCTGATACAACGACATGTCCTGACGCATCGCAGCGATGATGCGTGCTTGTATTTCAGACGTGTCGACATCTCGATCAAATACCAGTGCGGTGCATTGACCCGGAAAAAACAAATCCTGTGCTTGGGCAAAATTGAGATACAACTTGGGTTTGCTTTTGTGCTGCTCCCAGTACACAGTGTCAGCGGATTGGATTTTGGCCAAATCAATCGGCACGCCGGTGTCCCATTCCGTGCAATCCGACATATCGGTCAAGCCGGGAATTTCCGGCGTCAAAACCGCCGTGATATGCGAATCGGATGCCTTGGCCACTTGTGTGAAAACGTGCGTTTGGCGTTGAATCTCACGAAAGGCATCCGACGTGAAATATGTTAATGTGCCGCCGTTTGGGAAATTTTCTTCCAGCCCGGCGGACAAAACCGCATGATTTTCCTCGACCGGAAAGACATCCCCATCAAATGCACCAACAAAAAGATAGTTCATCGCGTGTTCGCCGTCGGAAAACGATTCAGCAAACGTGACCAAACCCTTCGCCGCTTCCGGGAAAAGGTCAGGGATTTGCTGCGGCAAAAAGAAGGATTTGCTTTTCAGTACAGGACGGTCGTCCCAATGGTCGAAATGCAACTGCGTAAGTTCCCAAATCACATCATCGGGTAGAACTGGTGTTTTCTCATCGGTCGGCAGCCAGATTTCATTGACGGCGTTTGCATCAAGCCCCAGTGATTCCGCAAGAAAAGCGTGATTGACGAACAGGTTGTTTTCCCGTAATTGCGGGTTTTCAAAATTGACGTTGGCTTTTGCGTCCGGCCAAATGCCGCGATAAACCAGTTGAAGCTGCCTGAGCACCGGCGGTTGCCCCATGACGTTTTCGCTGGGGATCGTCGCAACGGTCAGCACGCGCACCGTGAAAACCTCACCGATTTGCAGGTTCAATGCTTCCACAATCGCACTGCTGCAAAAGGCGTCGCGGCTTGTGATTTGCGAGTCAGGAAAAGAATAAATGTGCGTTTTGATACCGGGTGCGATGAAGCCGCGTGTATGCAAAACCGCACCGGCCATATCCGCCTTGACCGGGACGGGAAATCGCACCAGCGTTTTGACAAAGGCCGTGTTGCGGTTGAGATTGTCATACAACGTTCCTCGCACGCTGTCGCCGATCAACATGGCGGCGGTCAAAATGGCGCACACCAAACACGCCGTCGCAGACAATGCCGCAAAAGTTTTGCGATAATAAACGCAGTCCCGTTGAAACAGCCGGAGGAGAGTCATTACGGATTCACTCGATCAAGATAAACCACATCGGGAAAAAAGTCCAGTACACGGCGATTGTGTGTTGTCAAAAGGACGGACACCTGTTTTTGAATGTTCAACTGCTGAATCAGGGCGAAGATTGCGTCGCTTCGGTCGGCATCCAATGCGGCACTTGGCTCGTCGAGCAGTAGCAGTTTGGGACTTAAAACCAAGGCACGTGCCAGTGCGACTCGCTGACGTTCGCCGCCGGAAAGCTGGTGCGGAAAAAAGTTCGTGCGATTTTCCAGCCCAAATTCGTACAACAGTGACCGTCCGTAATCGTCGAGGTTTTTTTTGAGTCCCAGCGTCGGGAGCAGTACGTTTTCCAATGCGGTCAACTGCGGCAGCATTCGCGCATGTTGATCGGAAAAACCGATGGTCGCACAGCGGAATTTACGTCGTGTGCGATCATCACAGGAGTACAACGAAAAACCATCGAACAACACGTCGCCCGAATCCGGCGGCTCAAGACCGTGTATCATGCGCAAGAATGTGGTTTTCCCGCTGCCGGATGGTCCCATGACGACAACGGCCTGACCTTGCGAAATCGTCATCTCAAATTGCCGGAACAACGGAACCGTTTCATCGGCGTGCGAAAAGGTTTTGTCAATATTTTTCAGCGTCAGTATCATGGGGGGACTCCCACTATTTTAGACGAAACATGCGAAAAGCCGACTATACGGTCAAACATACTTTTTACAAATATTTTACTGAAATGCTACCATTTTATCAATAATCGCCGAAGCTGCGAGTTGGCCGGTTCGGGAACAATTCGGAATGCCGACGCCGTCGAAGGCGTTACCGGCCAGTGCAAGGTCGGGAATTTCGGAGGCCAGTTTGCTCACTTCACCGATGAGTTCCAAGTGTCCGATGTGATACTGCGGCATGGTGCGCGGCCAGTGCGACACGACTTCCAATTCCGGCTCGCCTTCGATTTGCAGTAATTGGCGCATTTCCCGTTTGATGATTGGCAACAGTTTCGCGTCGGGCATGTCGGCCATTTCCGGTGCCCTTGCCCCGCCTGCGAAAATGCGGATCAGCAACTTGCCGTCCGGGGCGCGATGCTCGTATTTCATACTGCTGAAGCTGCCGGCCAAAATCGGGCTGTTTTCCGTCTTGGGTACGACGAAACCCATGCCGGTGATCTTCTTTTTCATTTGCGAGCGATTGAACGCAAACGTCGCAATGGCCGTGCCCGAGTGTTCGATGCGTCCGAGCAACTCGCCGATGCGCCTGTGCGTCGGTAGCAACAGCCGTGCCGTTTCATACGAGGGCAACGCGAAAATCACGGCGTCAAAGTGTTCGGCATTGCCGTGCTGATCTGTCAATCGCCAAAACGTTTTGCCGGTCTCGTCGGTGATGCGTTCGAGCGTTTCGGCACGACGGTTGAGCTGCACGGCATCAGGCGGCAAGGTCGCAGCCAGCGTGTCGGTGATGTGCGACAAGCCCTGTCGTAACGTGACGAACATGCTGTATCGCGCCCCGCTCTCGCTTGCCTGCGACTTGACCTGTTTGTTGATTCGCATCTGGTGCCGCATGGCGCGAATCAAACTGCCATGCTGCCGTTCCATTTCACGAAAGCGAGGAAGCGTTGCCATGAGACTCAGCTTGTCCATGTCGGCGGCGTAAACCCCGCTAACGAGCGGTTCGACAAGCCGCTCGTAAATCTCGCTACCGAGTCGCCGCCTGACGAACGAGGCCAGTGTTTCGTCGGCGTCCGATTGTGATTTCGGGAGAACGTATTCCATCGCGGCACGCAATTTGCCGAGCGGCGAAAGAATCGGCGTGACGGCCAGCGGCCACATTTTCGACGGGGCCATCATCAGAAACCCGTCCGGCAAGAGGTACAGCCGGTTTTTGCGAACGACATACGTCCGCCGATAGGCCGGGTTCGTTTGCACGAGTTCGTCGGCCAGCCCCAACTCACGGCAAAGCTCCAGCCCCCACGGAACGGTCGTGATGAAATTGTCGGCACTCTGCTCGATCTGATAACCCTGCGTGTGCAACGTCGTCAGCACGCCGCCGGTGCGATCACGCTGATCCCACACGCGAAGCACCGCCTCCGGGCGAAGCCGATGCAACCGATACGCTGCCGAAAGCCCCGAAATCCCCGCCCCCAAGACGGCCACTGTTTTGGATGATGTCATGGATGATTGTATAAAAATGATAAGCGCGCAACCATAACCCAGGGCGGCGCGGAGTACCGCTTGCCCTGGGCTAAGATACGTTGCCCTTACAGGGCGATTCGTGTTACAGCGGTCACGGCGTGACCACCCTACCTTGCCAGTCGTACCTGGTTCCTTTCACCCCAAATTTTCCACAGCGACTTTACCGAGTTTCAATTCGCCGCCGACGATGACCGCGTGAGCACGACCGGTCAGTTCGGCACCCAAGTAGGGCGAATTTTTGCTCTTGGAAACCAGTTCCGATTCGGTCACCGTCCAGCGGCAGTCCGGGTCGATCACCGTTACATCGGCATCGGCACCGACGGCCAATGTGCCTTTCGCCAGGCCGAGTATCTTTGCCGGGTTCGTTGACATTTTTTCTGCCAGTTGCGACCAACTCAAAAGCCCCGGCGTGACGAGTTTGGTTACCAACACGCCGAGTGCCGTCTCCAGCCCGACGATTCCGAACGGTGCCATGTCAATCGCCTGTATCTTCTTTTCGATGGAATGCGGCGCATGGTCGGTGGCAATGGCGTCGATTGTTCCGTCCCGCAATCCTTCGAGACAGGCATCGACATGCTTCCGGCTCCGTAACGGCGGGTTCATTTTGAAATTGGTGTTGAACGAAGTCAGGCATTCGTCCGTCAACGTCAAATGATGCGGCGTTACTTCGGCAGTGACGTTGACGCCGCGTTTTTTGGCACGATGGATGATCTGTACTGTCCCTTCGGTCGAAACATGCATGACGTGCAGCCGTCCACCGGACAGTTCGGCAAGCGCAATGTCCCGCGCAACCATGACATCTTCCGCAGCGGCAGGCATTCCGCGAAGTCCGAGCAGCATCGACACCTTACCCTCGTGCATGACCCCGCCTTTGGTCAGCGGCAGCGATTCGGCGTGATTGACCACCGGTTTGTCGAACATGAGGCAATACTCAAACGCCCGTCGCATCAATTCCGGGTCGCTCACCGGGGCACCGTCGTCGCTGCATGCGACCGCACCCGCCTCGAACAACATGCCCAGTTCGGCCAGTTCCTTGCCTTCGCGGTTGTTGCTGATGCAACACATGGCGAACACGTTGCAATGATTCGCGCGAGCGGCCAATTGCTTGACCAATTCCAACGCCCCAGTCGAATCGAGCGGCGGTTCGGTGTTTGGGCAACACACGACCGAGGTGAACCCGCCATGCACCGCCGCGTGTGTTCCCGATTCGATGGTCTCGTCTTCTTCGTGCCCCGGTTCGCGGAGATGGACGTGCATGTCGACCAGACCCGGCACGACGATCTTACCCTGGGCGTTGAGAATCGGATCGCCCGGCTGCGGCAGAACGCCGATGCCGTCGATTTTGCCGTCGGCAATACGCAAACTGGTGATCTGGTCGAGATTTTGGCTCGGGTCGATGACACGACCGCCTTTGATAAAAAGTATGGACATGGCGAGGAGTTAGAAGTTAGAAGTGTGGAGCTATAATGAACAGTCTCCGATGATTATACCACAAAGTTCCCATCACAAGAATCACGGCCAAGACGGTCACATCTGCGGAAGATTCTTTCGGAAAACCTCACCCCGGTCGGCAATACTCCAACGCATTGACTTGAGTAGCGCAACAAGCGGGGCATTATCATCGGCGGCTTGGGCTTCGAAGGTGGTAACGCCGTGCTTTTGGACATCGCGGATCATTTCGCCCAGCAGATAGGCGGCCAGCCCCTGGTTGCGGCAGTCGGGGTGGACGTGAATATTCATTAAGCCCGCCGTGAGCGGTCGCCTGCGGATAATCCTCCACGAGTCCGAAGGGTCGGGAGTTGGCGGCATGAATTCGGGCATGTCCAACGAATCGGTAACGCGAATGACGACCGAGCCGACCGGCTCGCGGTCGTTGGGAAAATATCCACGGAGTTCGAGCCAGGTAAAATGGCACATCATACAGGCTTCCCACCAATGCTGCGGCGTGGGCAAATCCGTTCGCTTGAGTGTGATTTTTCGCCGCCACGGAATCGTTTTTGCCGTGATCGGGGGCGTGTAACTTCTGAGCGAAAGGCGGAACAACAGCGTCTTATGGATCGTTTCGTAACCGGAAGTACGGTACAACTCAATGGCCGGCGTGTCCGACTCAAACACGCCGATCGGCTCGCTGCCGCCGTACAAACCCATGTAAAACGGTGCAGCGGGACGAACTGCCCCTCCGTAAATCCGCTTGGTGCCGCGATCGATGAGATAACGTTCGCAAGCATCGAGCAGTTGCGTGCCGACGCCCCGGCGGTGTTCGTATTCCGGCAACACCATCATCATACAGACCACGCCGACGGAACGGTCAATGTTCGTGTGGTCGTCATTCGGCCCGAAGCCCGCGTGGGCAAACCCGACCGGCTGATCGTCGTCAAAAGCCAACAACAACCCGTAAGGATCAAACCAAGGACGTCCGAGAACATGCTGCTCCAACAAAGCCGGTGACAGCGGCCTGAAATGTTCGGGATTGAGACATGCCCGCTGCCCCCAAATATGCAACAGTGCCGCCGTATCCGAATTGCAAAATGACCGTATCGCGAGCAAAATGGAACCTCTCTGGTTTCACAGAAATGAAGGAGGGAAAGAGGCATCGACGCATTTGTGTCATTCTACCACAGGGAGCGGGGCATTGAAAGGGGTGTTTGAACCCCATATCATCTGCGAAAATCCGAATCATTTGCATGCATTGCATGTCAAAAAATCGACAACGCTTTCGCCGTTTCAGCAATACTTGCGTTCCAACTCTTCGATGGCCGCAACGATTTCCGCGTCTTCGGGGATGAGTTTCAGTCGACGATTCGTCTCAAATTCCATTTCGAGTTCGTCAAGTCGGTCGCGAACGACCAGCAGATTGGCCGGGGAGAGACGGTCGATGAAGCTCATGCCGTTGATGTGGTCCATCTCGTGTTGGGCGGCTTTGGCGGCAAAACCCTTCCAGCGAAATTCCTGCACTTGGCCATCCAGCCCGACACCCTGAATGACGATTTCGCCGGGACGGATAACCGGAGCGTGGATTTCCGGGAAACTGAGGCAACCTTCATCCGATTCGGCGGAGCCTTTTTTCTTCGTGATGACCGGGTTGATGAAAACGAACTCGTCCTCCTTCTGTTCCGATTTGCCACTCGTGTTGAGCACAAAGATGCGATACGGCAAATTGACTTGGTTTGCCGCCAGTCCGACTCCGTCATCGGCGTACATGACCGTGAACATTTCGGCGATAATATCCCGCAACTCCTGATCAATACGCTTGACCGGTTTGCACTTGTGGCGAAGAATCGGATGGGGATATTTGATGATTTGGAAACCATTCACGGTAATATTTCTCAGTATTATTGCCCCATTGGAGCAAGTGGCTCTGATATTTATCAGATATAAAACACTTCGCCGGATGATTCACAAGAATCGGTAAAACCATCCGACGGTTTCTCTGTCGGGCAGATCGTTCAGTTTGTCCAATTCGATGACCGTACCGTTCGATTTGCAACGTAACCAAAGCGGCGTTTTGCCATACAAAGTGAATTCTCGTCCGTCTTCCAACGTCAATTTTGTTCCGCGTGATGAGATAACCATAACGCATCCACGATTGCTTGCGAAAATACCGCCGCCAAATCGTATCTTTGCCGTGTCACCTTCACCATCGCTACGGATTTTAATCAGCGTAAACTCCCGTTCATCGTTGTAGTGTCCATGCCAAGATACGTATGAGCCGCCGAGATAACTTACGACAAAACGATGCGATCTCCAACTGCCTCTGTCGATGTGGTCGAAACATTCTTCCGTATTTTCGTCGTCGAAAAAGATTACTAATTTCGGTTCACGAAAAACGAAACAATCTGGACCGGACACGAAACGAAATGCCTCTCCGCTCCAGTAGATGCGGGAATAGACGTGCTGATAGTACGCAATGGCAACAATCAACACGAGCAGTGCTGAAACCAACACGAGCAGTGCTGAAACAGCGAAAGCGGTCAAAGATCGATAGGTCATCAATGGTTTGGCGTGTTTTTCTTCCATTGGACACCTCGAAAAATTGCCTTTTACACAAACCTTAGTCTTGAAATAACGTTGCTTATGAAAATTGTTTTGTTTTTATAGATCGACTACAAAGTTGCCAAATAGATATTCATCCAGCAGTAAGGTATGCAAAAACGGATACGCCAAAACAACCTCATTTATAGATACTGTAGCAATAAAGCAGCGATAATACACAACTCGTTATTTTCCAAGTGGTTACATCACAACAAAACAACCTCAGTAGCACCGATGTCCCCATACAATAATTAATCTCATTTACCATTTCAATTCCCGTTCCAATGAAGTAAATGAGGTTGTTCTTGTAGTACGCAGTCTTATGCTACTGAGGTCGTTTTGTTTTGGGAAATAAGGTAAAAATGAGGTTTTGGACAAGCCACACAAATCCCAAACGGCAACCTTTGACTTTAATTTCGATGGTCTATTCGATAACTTTGTACTACTCTGATGCTTTCTAAATTCTGCTCTCTGCACTGGCAAATGCTACTGTCCAAGAACCCAGTGCGTCATGCGAATGACCGTAATACCGTTTTCTTTGGCCACTTGACCGACGGTTTTGGCCGGTTCTTTGACGAAAGGCTGTTCGAGCAGGCACTGTTCGGCAAAGAAGGTCTTGAGACGGCCTTCGATGATCTTCTCGATGATGTTTGCCGGTTTGCCCGCGTTTTCGGCACGGACGGACTCGCCGAGAATCTCTTTTTCTTTGGCCACGGCGGCGGGATCGACTTCATCTTTTGCAACGTACTTGGGACGCATCGAGGCGACGTGCATACAGATATCACGGGCCAGTGTCGTGTTGTCGCCTTCGATTTCGACGATCACGCCGATACCGCTGTTGTGATGGACGTAGGAACCGCACTTGTTCTCAACGCGAATCATGCGGTTCAGCTTGAACACCTCACGAATTTTGTTGACCAGATCGTCGTAATCGTCCTGCAAAGTGCGATTCGGATTGCCCGGCACCGGTTGGGCGAGCAGTTCTTCGGGCGTTTTCGCGCCGGGACCTTTGGCAAGTTGACCGACAATGTTGCCGATCAGTTGGCCAAATTCGTCCGTGCCAGCCACCGGGGCACTTTCGCAGAGCAGCTCGACCATTGCCGTGATGCCGGTTGCTTCGTCGGCACAAACGGCGATGCGTCCGGCTTCGGTTTCCCGACCTTCGCGTTTTTCCATCGTCTTTTTGCCCGACTTACGGAGCAGTTCAACTGCCAGTTCTTCGTCGCCGTTGGCTTCTTGCAAAGCCTTTTTGCACTCCATCATCGGAAGCCCGGTACGGTCACGAAACGATTTGACCAATGCCGCTGTAATTTCTGCCATGTTTATCACCTCTATCTTCTTCTATCTTCAATTTTTTTGCACGCAGATAACACTGATTTTACAGATTGACACAGAATCATATCCGTGAAAATCAGTCCCATCTGCGTTATCTGTGTGCCTATGATATTCAAATTTATTACGCTTCAATCTTTTTCCGCAATGTTGCGCGAAACACCGGCTTGGTTTTTGCCTTCGAGAACGGCGTCGGCCAACATGCTGATAATCAGTTCGATGCTGCGAATGCTATCGTCATTACCGGGAATCGGGAGATCAATTTCGTCCGGGTTACTATCGGTGTCGATCAAGGCGATGGTCGTGATGCCGAGTTTTTGGGCTTCGCGCACGGCGTTCTTTTCCTTTTTGGGATCGACGATAATCATGCAATCGGGAAACCTGTCCATTTCGCGTATCCCATTGAGGTTGCTGAACATACGGCGATGCTCACGGGCAAGCGACGATTGCATTTTTTTGGAGTACGATTCGAGCAATTCGCCGCTACCGATGATATTTTCGAGTTCTTGGAGACGGCTTAACCTGCTGCGAATCGTACGAAAATTCGTCAGCGTACCGCCGAGCCAACGTTCGGCGACGAAAGGCATTCCGCAACGTTTGCCCTGCTGCTCGATGGTCTCACTGGCCGCTCGCTTGGTGCCGACAAACAAAATCGTGCCTCCGGCGGCGGCAACCTGTTTCAGATATTTTTTGGCACGCAAAATCCCGCGTACCGTTTCGCGCACGTCGATGATATGAATCAACTTACGGCGACCATAGACATAAGGCCGCATTTTCGGGTTCCAGTGACTGGCGCGATGTCCGAAATGAACACCGGCATCAACCATGTCTTGTACAGAAATCTTTGCCATAATTTTTCCCTTTCCCGCAACACACGGCACACCGACTGTCAGTACTCCGACCGAACAATTCTGTCGGTACTCCGACCAAACAATTCTGGTACTATAATCAGCGTTGGCGTTGCGAAGTGGCAACGGTTTGTATGGAGTCGCCGTCCCACCGTTACGAGACGCGGCAACCAAAAACTAATGAAACATTAATCATACCAGAATTCGACCGACCGTCAAGGGACGGAGATTGCTGAAAAGTCGGAAACAATTTGCAACGGTTTCTGTTGAATCGGTTGAATATTTGTTCGTGATTGATTACAATGGCATAATGTAAAAGAAAACTGTTTTTGTGATTTTTCTCAAAAGGCAATAATTTCCGTTAACGATTCAAGAAAGGACGATATGATGTTACGCAATATACTGCGTTACCTGCCCATTGCGATTCTATGCATGGTTGCATGGGGAAATGTTTACGCTCAGATCGAGCGAAACACCAGAAATTACGGTTCGGGCAATGGTTTTGCCGAGTTTGCCACGGTCATCAAGCAGAACCATGACGTCAATCTGTTGACCATGCCCGGGGCGCGATTGGTCAGGGCGAACCAAGTTTCCGATGCCCGTGAATTGACCGATGGTCGAGCCGGTCAATTGGGTGGCAACGGGCGTGTGCAGATTTCCGGCTCGCCATCGACGGTTGTTTATTATCTAGGCAAACCGCGCACGATTCACGAAATCGCGGTTTTTTCGGCCAATATCGATCAACGCGGCAATCAGGATTTTGAAATTCGCCTGATTAATAATTCGGAGCGGCCCGGTCAAACGCCGCGTTTTGGCGGCGATGCCACGCTGACCTCCGGCGACCGGATACTCGGTGCCAATCAGGGGGCTGTCGGAACGGTGTTCGCCGACAATTCGGGCAAGGCTCTTTTTGACGGTGAAAAATTCGATTGGGTCGAATTCCGCCTTTGGCAAACCTACAGCGTCAACGCCGGTTCGCCGGCCAAAGCAGGAAATCGGGCCAACAGTTGGGCGTCTTACATCGAGTTGCAACTCATCGGCGACCCGAACGATCCCGAAATGTTTGACTCAGAAGAGGAACGCAAGGAATGGTTACTTGGCCGTGCCAAGTCGCAGTTTAACGAAACGTTGCGCGAACTGGGAAGCGATGTCGTGTTCGCCATTGATAACCGTGATGCCGTTCCGCGATATCTTGCCGATATGGCGAAAAAGTTTCCCGGCGCATTGGATGCCAAAGCGGAATTGGCCCAATGGCAGGCACTGTCCGACAAAGTCGATCAGGCGATGATCGGTGCCAACCTGCTCAACGAAGCGGACGTTGCCAAAGCACTCGCCGCCGTGAAAGATTACGACACTTATCGCCGGGAATTGCTACTGAAAAACCCCTTAATTCAGTTTGACCAATTGCTTGTGCGTCGTGCGCAAAACGACGGTCTGATGGCCAACTGGGTTTCCAACTGTCAGCGGGGCAAAGGCGGTTACGGCAATGCCCTCGGGACGATTAACCCGGCTGATCCGACCGGCGAGTTCAACGTGATCGTCGAAAACCCGAACGGTTCCTTTGTCGGTGACATTTGCCTCAATTGGGATGCCAAACGGGCACTCGTCACGGCTCTTGCCGAAAATCGCACTTGGCAAATCCACGAGGTGAACCTGGCCGACGGTTCGCTAAAACAAGTCACGCCGTCGGTTGCGTCGGACATCGACAACTCCGAGGGGATTTACGTTCCCGACGGCTCCATTGCGTTTCTTTCGACGGCGTCCATGATGGGCGTGCCCTGTGTGGGTGGGTCGGACTTGGTCGCCACGTTGTACCGCCTCGAACCCGACGGGAAAACGATTCGTCAGTTGACCTTCGAGCAAGACCAGGATTGGTGCCCGACCATGTTGCATAACGGTCGCATCATGTACCTGCGTTGGGAATACGTCGATTTGCCGCACTATTTCTCGCGCATCATGTTTCACATGAACCCGGACGGCACGAACCAGTCCGAATATTACGGTAGCGGTTCGTTTTGGCCGAACAGTCTTTTTTATGCGAAGGCCGTTGAAGGACACGCCACCAAATTCGTCGGAGTCGTTTCGGGACACCACGGCACGGCTCGCGCGGGCGAAATGGTGATTTTCGACCCGGCCCAGGGACGCCGCGAAGCTGACGGTGTTGTGCAACGTATTCCGGGTTACGACAAACCGGTCGAACCGATCATTCAAGACCAACTGGTGGACGAATCGTGGCCGAAATTCCTGTTCCCCGTTTCGCTGGATGAGAATTATTACCTCGTGTCCTGCCAGATGAATCCCGAATCGCCGTGGGCAATTTACCTCGTCGATACCTGGGACAACATGCTGAAAATCCGTGAGGAACCGGGTTACGGCCTGTTCGAGCCAACGCCGGTGTTGGAACGCGAGATGCCGCCTGCCCTTGCTTCGCGTGTCAACCCGGACACCGATCAGGCTTCCGTGTTTATTACCGACATTTATGAAGGCCCCGGCCTGAAAGACGTGCCGCGTGGTTCCGTCAAAAAGTTACGTGTTTTCGCTTACAGTTACGGTTATCGGGGCGTCGGCGGGCATGACATTTTCGGTATGGAAAGTTGTTGGGACGGACGACGTATCCTCGGTGAAACCCCCGTTTATGAAGACGGTTCGGCCATGTTCAACATTCCGGCCAATATCCCGATTGCGATTCAGCCGCTTGATGACAAAGGCCGTGCGGTGCAACTGATGCGTTCGTGGTTTGTCGGGATGCCCGGCGAAAACGTGTCATGCGTCGGTTGTCACGAAATCCAAAACAGTGTGACGCCGGCGAAAATGACAATGGCATCGACCTCGCGGGTTGAGTTGCTCCAGCCGTATTTCGGCCAGGAACGTCCCTTCTCCTTTGAGGGCGAAATCCAGCCGATTTTGAACCGTTATTGTGTCGGTTGTCACGACGGTTCCGATCAAGACAGCCCCAATTTCGCCGACACGGGCATGGGACCGGAGATGTTCTCCAATTCGTACCATGCCTTGCAAGGCTATGTCCGCCGACCGGGACCGGAAAGCGACATTTATATGTTCCAGCCGATGGAATATCACGCAACCGCCAGCGAGTTGTTCCAAATACTCGAAAAAGGCCACTACAACGTCGAAATCGATCCCGAATCGATGGAACTGTTGTACTGCTGGGCCGATTTCAATGTCCCGTTTTTCGGCACTTGGACGGAAATTGCCGATGCCCGGCAAAAAGCCAACGCCAACAATGACCAGCGGGAACATGTTGCCCGAATGGCCACACGGCACAACGAACTCAAAATCTTGTACGCCGACCGCGACCTCGACTTTGAAAGCGGTGCCTACACCGGGTACGGCGATTATAAGACCATCGAGTTTGTCAGGCCGAGCGACTACGTCAAACCGGATTACAGTGCGCCCGCCGTGCGAAACTGGCCGATGACGCAACAGCAGGCCGCCGCGTTGCAGAAAAGTGTGTCGCAAATCACGCAAAGCATTCCGTTGACGGAGGATTTGGGACTTGAATTGGTTCGCATTCCCGCCGGTGCGTTCGTCATGGGCGATGTCGGCGGCAATCTCGACGAATTGCCCCTCAGTGCCGTGACCATCGAAAAACCGTTCTGGATGATGACGACCGAGGTGACCAACGCTCTGTACGCTTTGTACGCGCCGACGCACGATAGCCGGTTCATTGACCAGCAGTGGAAAGACCACACGACACCCGGTTACCCGGCCAACACGCCGAATCAGCCGGTCATTCGCGTGACCTGGCGTGAGGCCAACGATTTCTGCAAGTGGCTCAGCGAAAAGACGGGCAAAACGTTCCGGTTGCCGACCGAAGCGGAATGGGAGTGGGCTTGCCGTGCCGGGACCGATCAGCCGATGTGGTACGGGGCACTCGACGTGGATTTCGGAAAATTCGAGAACATGGCCGATGAAAGTACGCATCAGTTTGTCGTCAGCGGCGTCAATCCGCAACCCGTCCGACACGCCAATTACAAGGCGTTTATCCCGCATATCAGCGAGGTCAACGACGGTAACATGATGGCGGGGGATGTCGGTGCTTACCAGGCCAACCCCTGGGGATTGCACGACATGCACGGCAGTGTCGCCGAATGGACGCTTTCCGATTACATGCCTTATCCTTATGTGGCCGATGACGGTCGCAATGCCGGCGATCCCGACACGATGAAAGTCGCTCGCGGCGGCTCATGGCACGACCGTCCGCTCCGCAGCCGCGCCGGTTTCCGCCTGAATTACGAGCCGTGGCAAAAGGTGCATAACGTCGGTTTTAGGGTGGTGATGGAAGAGTAGTATCCTGCCAAACTTGAAATTGTGTTTCACACGGCGGCACAGAGGCACGAAGTGATGTTTCCTTCGTGCCTCTGTGTGGAAAACCGCTTTACCATTTTCATGACACAGTGTCCCTTATGTTTCTTTGTGTCTTCAATAATTAAGGAGTTTTGAGATGACTCGTTTATTAGCGGTTTTTTTGACCGTTTGTTATTTGTTTCATGGTTGCGTTTTCGCTTTCGAGCCAGTCGAAACGAAGTTGGTCAAGGCGAATGACAAACCGTTGCCACTGATCGTTGACGTGACCGGCGTCGCCGATTTGTACCTGATTGCCACCTACGGCGACGATTCCTACGACAGCGACCAGGCCATCTGGGGCGAACCGACGCTTTACGACACCAACGGCAACGCCACCCGGCTCACAACGCTCAAACCGGTTGAAACCAAGGTCGGTTGGGGAACGCTACTTATCGACAAAAATCACCGTGGTAATGAATTGTCCATTGCAGGAGAGTCTGTCCGCTTCGGTTTTTGGGCACACGCTCCGTCGATACTGCATTTCAAATTGGACGGACAATATGCCCGCCTCGAAACCAAAGTCGGTCTCGACTCCGACTCCGGACGCGGAACCGTCGTGTTTCAAGTACGTGACGCTCCCGTGTCCTATCCGTCCGTTGAAGAATACACAAAAAACTTTCCGAAACCTCCCTCTCCGCCCCCGCCCCCGAATGTTCCGCCGGTTGCAGAAACACAATTTCAATTCAACGCCGATGCCGCCAAACATCTGCTCGACAAAGGAATTGAGGAACTGCTCTTCATCCGACGCTTGACATTTGACGCCAATCACGTTTATACGGAATATCTCAACAGCCGTTGGATGCCCGGCGGCGGGCTTTGCGCCGTGAATCTAAAGACCGGCAATGTCCGCGAAATCGTTCCCGAATTGACGAAAAACGGCGTCGTCAACTGGTTTGATCTTTCCTTTGACGGTCAAAAAATTGTTTTCGACTTCAAAGAAGGTCCTAACAACGGTTACAGGATTTACGAAGTCCACATTGACGGTACCGGGTTACGGCAACTGACGTTTCCCCAAGCGGACGAAGCCGAGCTCGTCGAGAAATACCGTCGGGGATACCATCACGGGACCGACGACATGGACCCCTGCTGGCTTCCGGAAGGCGGCATTGTGTTCGTAACGACCCGATGTCAATTCAGCGTACTCTGCGACACGTCCGATGCCTTTACGGTCAAAAATCTTTACCGCATGAACGACGATGGCAGCGGGATGGAACCGTTGTCGCACAGCCCGCTCAGTGAGGCGACGCCGACAATTCTTTCCGATGGCCGTATCCTGTATCATCGGTGGGAATACGTTGACAAAGCCGCTGGAAACGCCAAGTCGCTCTGGAGCATGAATGCCGACGGAACCAGGTCGGCTGAGGTTTACGGCAACTCGATTTCATTCCCTGAAACGATGATCCAGGCACGAGCCGTTCCCGATGAACCGAACAAAATCGTGATGCTCGGTGCGTCCCATTGTTGTCCCAATAACGCTCTCGGAACCGTGATTTTGGTCGACACGACAAAAAACATTCGAAGTATTGACACAATGCGTTACATAACCGATGACATTGCGACATTCCATCACAACGGATTCCATTTCAAGGATGAAGACGGGAATTGGATTCACGACATGACCGGTGAACCCGGACGATTGTTCCGAAATCCCTATCCGCTTTCCGCGTCGGAATTTCTCGTTTCTTTCAAACCCAAGGGACTCGAGTGGAACACTCCGACAGGTTACGAAATTGCATTGCTCGACGAAAACGGCAAAGAGACCCCGTTACTCAAAGATTCCGGCGTTTCGCTCTGGCAACCGTTCCCGCTAGTTGCCCGGGCAAAACCGGAAACACAAACTGCCGTGGGTGTCGATGAGGAGTTGGCCGCACAGGGACTGGCACGTTGCATTGTCACCGATATTTACACCGGAATGGACGGCGTCAAACGAGGCGAGGTCAAATACATTCGGATTTTCGAACAGGTTCCGCGTTCCTGGTCGGCTCGCAAGGATTACGGCGACGATCATGCCGGCACGACGCACGCGCACAGTGCCATCGGTAATGGCCAGTTGAGCGTGAAAATTCAGCATGGTGTTGTTCCCGTCGAAGAAGACGGCAGTGCCCATTTTCTTGTTCCGGCAGATCGGGCGATTTATTTTCAGGCTCTCGATAAGAATCTTTGTGCCATTCAAACGGAGCGAACTTATGTGAATTATCGTCCCGGTGAAACACGCAGTTGCATCGGCTGCCACGAAACGCCTGATGTTGTGCCGGCACTGAACGCCACTGTTCCAAAAAGCCTGATGCGCGCCGCGTCGGTTCCCGGTCCGCAACCGACACAAACCGAAGCTCAAATCGTGTTCGACTTCGACAGGCAAATCCAACCGATTCTCGACAAGCATTGCATTGAATGTCATGGCAACAACGAATTGAAAGGCAATCTCGATCTTCGCGGTGAGGCCATTGCAACGTACAGTGTTTCGTACAATTCGCTGATTCGCCTGTCAAAAACGGAAGGACTATTGCTTGGTAATCGCAAATACCGTGACGAGGATGCCGCGATGAATGGCATTGAGTATATTCCGCCGTATCATTCCGGGGCATTGTCGAGTCCGCTGGCAGCCATGGTTTATGGTTGGGAAAAAACAATGTTCGACAATCTTGCGGTCAACCGCTACGTTGAGAAACTTCGCAGCGATCATGCTGAACTGAAGCTTTCCGATGCCGAAAAACTCACCCTGACGAATTGGCTTGATGTCAACTGCCAGTACCATCCCTCTTATTTCGGTCGGTTGAACGCGAAGTTTCAAGGGCATTATTTGTATCGTCCAGCTGTAACGTTCGACGAAGCAAGGTCGCGAAATCTTCCGGAAACGTTTCGCGACAGAGTCATCGCCGGAAAATAGAAACTCCCATCTGCCTTTAGGTTTTCGCCAAAAAATCATCGGACAGGCTTTACGAGTTCATTTTTTCGACAGGATGAACAAGATTCTCAGGATGAAGGGATATTTCTTAGTGCCCTCGATCCTCATCCATCATGTCAATCCTGTCTTGGTATTTTCTGGCGGAAGCCTAATTCAAATCAAAACGAAAGAGGCATTTTATGAAAAACATCATCATAGCTATTTTTCTCGGCGTCATGTTTTCGCAGTGTAACGTAGACGCACAGTCGAGTGAAAGCGTCAAAAGACGGGCAACACAATGGGCGAATGTCGTTTTACCGGGGCACGTACCCGCTGCGCCGGGCGATGTGGGTTTGCCGCAAACGGCTGCGCTTGCCATTCGTCTGCCGGACAGTTGGCCGAATGACGAACGGGGTTTCGAGAATCTTGCACTTCGTAACACTTCAATCGCAAGGGCATCGTCCGCTCTGGCCGGTTATGCCATTCATCAAATCGAGCATCTCAACGACGGGCAATTCGGCAACGATCACAGTTGGATTGCCGCGAGGAATCCCTGTTGGGCGGAAATTGATCTCGGTGCCGAGTTTTGGGTTTATCGCGTGGCCATCGGAAGTGATTCCGGGGGACGATTTCAGGATCGCGCAGCCTCACAATATGCAATTCTTGTTGCGACGGAATACAACGAAAACAGCAATGCCGAAACCTGGCAACACGTGGCACCCGGCCCGAATCCTCCGATGATTCGGCATCGGACGGAGTTTTGCTTTGCGCCGGTGAAAGCACGTTATGTGCGCATTGCCATCGATCAAACTTCCGACAACTCGGAAGCACGCATTGACGAACTTGAAGTGTTTGGCCGTGAAACGGAAATCACGCTTGATGAAGAGGAAAGGCTTCAGACTTCAGGCTTCGGACTTCAGGAAGAAGCATCGAATGCCAACACGACTCCCGAAGCAGTGCCGGTGGACGAGGTCAAGCTTCTTGCGGAATGGAAAACGACCCTCGTGGATGAAGAATACGCCTGGCTGAAAGCGTTTGGACGCGCGGACATTGATCCCGGTCTGACCCATACGCCGTATCCGATTCAAAAGCACCCGATTCGAGTTCCCTCCGACCGGACGACGCTTGTGACGGTTCATGAAACTCCGGTTATGGATGCAACGCTTGCCGATCCCATTTGGAACACCGTCTCGACGGGAACGGTTCGTGTCGCCAAGCCGGGAAATTTTGAACAAGGTGCTGCGGTGGAATATCAATGCCGCGCCATGATTTCCGGCGAGTTTCTTTACGTTGCGATGGAAACCAACCGGTTGCTCAGTGTACATCTTGCCGTTCTGCAAACGGAAAAAGCAGGGGGCGTCGTTGCCGTCAATCACGAAGGGCAACCGGTTTGGCGGAATTATAATCGTGAAGGGGGTTATGAGGACATGCCGTTGGATTCCGCCGTTGACAGCGCAAACGGTCGCTACGTGTTTCGTGTTCCGCTTTCGCTGCTGCCGGGAATTGAAACCGGTCTGATGCTCCGCGCGGGAATCGGCGGACGTTATACGCCCAACAACGGGCATCCCGTCGTGTTTCATCCGGGAACGCTCGCCGTTACGCAACTCGATTCGGAAAAAAGGCAATTTGTTCTTCGCCTGACCAATTACAGGAATGAGACGATTGAGTCACTTGAGACTTCGGTTCCGGCAGGCCAATCGGTCGAGGTTACGCTCGATGCCGATGACGATCCGATCGGTTGGCAAAAGAATATTGTTGCGGACGACTTTGATTTGCACTTGTTCCGATATGATCCCGTCAAACGGTCGCTGGTGCAGTTTCGTGATATGCTCGACCGTGTTCCCCTTGATGCCGCATCGGATTATCTTCGCATTGCCGACGAAGCGTCAATGGCATTGCAATTGCTGGAAACGAAAGCCGATCAACTCAAAAATGAACCGTCTCATGCGGGATCGGTGCGCGACCTGTTTTACGAAGTCCGAAAAGCCAAACGGGAGTTCTTTTTCGCTGATCCGGCGATGCAGGAAATCGAAACGATTCTGTTTGAGAAGCGGTATCCCTTGCATCCGTCGCACAACTACAGCGATGTGTATGATTCGCAATGGCGCGAAGGCGGCGGCGTTTACACGTTGCAAATTCCGAAAGACAACGGTCGCTTTGTGCCCGAACTCGCACGCTTGACCGAGCTTTTCCGTACCACCGGAATGACACGGCATCCTGTGGCGAATTTTGACGTATCGAAAATTTATTTTACCGACCGTCCCTCGTTTGCCGGGTATTGGCATATCATGGAAATGAACCCGGACGGCAGCGATTTGCGTTGTCTCACCGACGGGCCGTTTCACGATCTCTGGCCTTGTCCGCTTCCCGACGGCGATCTTTGTTTCGTCACCACGCGATGCAAGCAACGCTACCTTTGCTGGGAACCGCAAGCGTCGGTGTTGTTCCGCATGAATCCCGACGGTAACAATATGCGGCGTTTGTCGTTTGCCAATCTGACGGAATTTGCGCCGTCGGTGTCGCGTGACGGACGCGTTCTCTGGACGCGCAGCGAATACCTCGACAAGGGTTCCGATTACGGCCACACGCTTTGGTATATCCGACCGGACGGCACGAATCCCGAATTGACGTTCGGCAATACGATTGTTTTGCCGCAAGGTTACGCCAATGGTCGCGAGGTGCCCGGGAGCAGCGAGGTTTCGTGCGTGATGATTTCGCACTTTGGCGATCTCAACGGACCGCTGACGCTTCTCGATATTGACCAGGGACGTTTTCAACCCGACGCGATTCAGTCCCTGACGCCGGAAGTTCCCTGGCCGGGTTTTTGGGCACCCGTCGAAACGTTCCGCGAGCCTTTCCCGATTGCGACGAACCTGTTTCTCGTGAGCCATTCGCCGCGCGACCGGTTTGCACTGTTCGTTCTCGACCGGTTCGGAAACCGCGAAATGCTATACATCGACGACACGCTCAGTTGCATGTGCCCGACGCCGCTGATCAAACGCGCTGTCCCGCCGATGATCGCATCCGCCGTTGATTCGGAACTCGCCGAACGAAAAACGGGCGTGTTCACCATTCAGGACGTGTATCAGGGAATCGACCGCGTCGTGCCGCGCGGTTCGGCAAAGTACCTGCGGGTTTGTCAGGAATTGCAAGACCCTCTCGAACAATATGCCGACGGTACGTATCGTGCAAGCTATCAGCCGTTCATGGAATTTTACGCGTCGCCCGTCGATCTGGTTACCGGACCATTCGGTTGGTCATCCTACGTGGCGAAGGGCGACCTGGGGTTTGTCGAAATCGAAAACGACGGTTCGGTCTGTTTCGAGGCACCTGCCGGAGCGGTGTTGTTTTTCGAGTTGCTTGACGAAAACTTCAACGAAATCCAGCGAATGCGCAGCGTCGTCCAATTGCAACCGGGCGAAAGCCGCAGTTGCATCGGTTGTCACGAAGACCGGAAAACGACATCGACGTTAATAAAAACCGAAGCCATGTTCGCTCCGCCGCAAACGCTGACGCCTTCGCCGTGGGGAGCCGGCCCGTTCGATTACGCAAAAGTCGTACAGCCCGTCTTCGACAGGCATTGCATTTCCTGTCACAACGAAAAGGACGAGCAGGGTTTCGACCTCACCGGAAACCTGGATGAAAACCACATCCCGGCGTCGTTCAAAACGATCATTCAAAACGGCTGGCTTCACTATTTCGACTGGCAGTGGCAGGCCGGCGTTCCGACCAAAGCGGAACCTTACACGTTCGGAACGTCGCAAAGCAAACTCTGGCCGATCCTTGAAAACCATTATGATGTGAAACTGTCCCGCGACGACGAACTCGCCGTCAAATGCTGGACCGACCTCTCCTGCCCCCTGTGGCCGGATTATACTCAACGCAGTTTGAGGGTTCCGTGAAAAAGACAAGAGATTTTTTCGTGCCCTTTGTGGTGAAAAAAACATAATCCGCTCCCGAAAACACCGAAATAACGCACGTTTGACCTTTCGATTCCGACGTGCGATGTTGCCCATGAAATTTCTCCACCTCTCCGACCTCCACATCGGCAAAAACGTGAACGGCTTTTCCATGATTGAGGAGCAACGTCACGCCTTTGCGCAGGTCATGGAATGCGTCAAGAACGAACGTCCCACCGCCGTGATCTTGGCGGGCGATATTTATGACCGTGCCATTCCGAGTACTGAAGCCGTGCGCGTGTTCGACGATTTCCTGACGGCACTTGCCGACGAAAATACGGCGGTGATGCTCATCTCCGGCAACCACGATTCGCCGGAACGCATCCATTTTGCGAGTCGCCTTTTGACGGATAAACAGTTATTCTTTTATGGCGCATTCGACGGCGAAATGCAGAAAATCACGTTGCCCGACGAATACGGCGAGGTAAATTTTTGGCTCTTACCGTTCATCAAGCCGTCATCGATTCGCGGCATGTTTCAAAATCAAGATATCGATAGTTACGACGACGCGGTTGCTACTGTGCTAGATGCGGTAAATATCGACTTTACCGCCCGCAATGTGCTGGTGTCGCACCAGTTTTACACAAAAACCGGCATTACGCCCATCCGCAGCGAATCCGAGTTAAATCCCGTGGGTGGCCTTGATGCGGTCAATGCAGGACTTATCGAGCGGTTCGACTACGTTGCGCTCGGACATCTACACGGTGCGCAAAGTGTTGGCGCAACGCATATCCGCTATTGCGGTTCGCCTATCAAATATTCGTTCTCGGAATGGCGGCAGGAAAAATCGATCTCTGTCGTCGAATTGGGCGAGAAGGGCGATCTGTCGGTTTGCCCGTACCCGTTGGTTCCGCTCCGCGAAATGCGTGAGATCAGAGGTGAACTTGAAACACTGACGAGCGACGAAATTTCCTCCCAGGCGAACAAAGAGGATTATCTGCGTGTGATACTGACCGACGAAGACGAAATCATCGATCCGATGGGCAAACTCCGCAGTGTTTACCCGAATATCATGAGTTTGGACTTTGAGAATACGCGGACAAGTATTGATATCGATGCCGTTTCAACAGATGCCGAAACAATGGAAAGCCTGTCGCACTTCGAGCTATTTGGCAAATTTTACCTCAAAATACAGGGTTCGGCGATGAGTGAAGAACAAGCCGCAATTGTGCGCGAGATTTTGGAAAGAACGGGTGACGAATGAAACCGTTAAAACTCACCATGAGTGCGTTTGGTTCGTACTCCGAAGTCCAAACGATTGATTTTACCGAACTCGGCATGAACGGGATTTATCTCATCACAGGCGACACCGGTTCCGGCAAGACGACAATCTTTGACGCCATTTCGTTTGCTCTGTTCGGTGAAGCCAGCGGCGACGGACGCGACAAATATATGATGCTCCGCTCGGATTTCGCCGATGAAAAAACAAAAACTTATGTTGAATTTGACTTTGTTTCCGGTGAAAAGAAATACCGTATTCGGCGCACCATCAAAAAGGCCGGTCAGGACGTTGCACTCGATTTGCCTGACGGAACCACAATAAGCGGCGACCGCAACGTTAAATCGAAAATCGAGGAAATCGTGGGATTGAACCGCGACCAGTTCTCGCAAATTGTGATGATTGCCCAGAACGACTTCCTGCGTTTTCTGCAAAGCGGCACCGATGAGCGTTTGAAAATTCTGCGACATATCTTTGGCACCGGAGCGTTGAAGCAATTTCAGGAGCAACTCAAAAGGTTGGGCAAGGAGAAGGAAGATGAACGCAAGTTGATCGTGAGCAACTTCGCACGTTACGAGGTCGATGTCAATAAGCGAGTTGAGAAATTTGCAGAATGGGAAGAGCAAATCAAGATTGACAAAGCCGAACTATTGGAAACGGATAAGCAACTCAGAGCAAACGTCGAACAGGGAAAAACCCTTGCCGCCGCGCGGGCACTGGCGATGGGACTTAACAAATTGTTTGCCGACCTTGCCAGGTTCCGTAGCGATCTTGAAAAACATGACGCTCAGGCCAACGAAATCGCGGTCGTGCAATCGCGAGCCAAACGCGGTGAAATTGCCCTGCGTCACGTCAAACCGCGTGCCGATGAAGCCCGAAAAACGGCCGCAGATCATGCGGTCGCTCAAACCGCCTTAACAAATGCAAAAACACAGGAAACCGCCGCTGGCATTGAGCTGGAGGAAGCAAAAAATGCCGTCGAATCCTTACCGCCTCTTCAAGAAGCAAAAGAAGCGTTTGAGGCTTTGAAAAACGAATGGGAAGCCGCTACTGTAAAACTCAAGCAACTCACAACCCTGCAAGTCAATCATAACGAGATTGTTCGCAAGCAAGCGGCTCTCACGAAAGAGCAGGCGGCATTTGAAATGCTACAAACCGGCTCCGATGACGCAAATGAAAAATATAGGTTAACGGAGGCCGCTTTTCTTCGCAGTCAGGCCGGAATCATTGCGAGCAGTTTGATCGACGGTGAGCCATGTCCCGTTTGTGGCTCCGTCGATCATCCGACACCGGCAACACTGTCAGACGACGACATTACTGAAGCAAAACTTAAAAAAGCCGAAGACATCAGGGACAAAGCGCAAGCCAAATGCAGAGACAAATCCGTGGAGTGCGGCAAACTGAGTGCCGAAGCCAACACACTGAAAGAACGGTTTATCCGCGACTTTTCCGAAATGACTCCTGATGCCAACCGGGACAATTCAGAAAAAGAACTCACCGATTTGCTTCATGAAACGCAAAATTCGGCAAACAAATTGACCACATCCAAAGATATTGACAAGAAGAAACTTGATGAGCTTGACAAAAACTGGAAATCCGCAACCAAACGACATACAGATGCTCAATCCGACCTGAATGCCAAGAAAACGCTCACAACGGAACGCACTGCGAAAGAACAAGAACTTCTGAAACTCCGCAATGAAGCGCAAGCGGCCTGTCACGCGGCACTGCAAGAAAACGGGTTTGCCAATGAAGCGGAATATCTTGCCGCACTTGTTACTGAAGACAAACTGACGGAAATGAGAAAGCGTGTCTTGGATTACGAGCAACACGGCGAACAGCTTGCCCGTGACATTGCTCGTTTGGAAAAGGAAACCGCCGGGAAAGAACAGCCCGACTTGGAAAAGCTGCAAACCGAAGAGGCCGCCGTCGCCGCCGTTACAAAAACGCTCGGCGATCAACGGGATAAGATCAACGTCCGTTTGCGTGAAACAGAGCGGAAACTCAAAGAACTTCGCCAATCGGCTTTGGACTTTGAAAAAATCGAAAAAACATACGCTGCCGTGAAACAATTGTCGGACACGGCCAACGGAAAACTCGATTTTGAAACGTTTGCACAAACGGCGTATTTCGAGCGTGTTCTCCGTGCCGCCAATCTCCGGTTGAAGCTGATGAGTCAAAACCGTTACACCCTGTTGCGCAAGACCGACAGCGACGACGGACGCAAACGTTCGGGATTGGAGTTGGAAGTCCTGGATGCTTATACCGGTAAAGCACGTTCCGCGAACAGCTTGTCGGGCGGCGAATCGTTTATGGCCTCGCTTTCTCTTGCACTCGGGTTATCCGACATCGTTCAACAGAGTGCGGGCGGCATTCGCATCGACGCAATGTTCATCGACGAGGGCTTCGGTTCACTCGATACGGAAGTCTTGGAGCTTGCCGTCAAAACGCTTTCGGAAATGGCGGGAACAAACAGGAGCATCGGCATTATTTCGCATGTGAGCGAACTGCGCGAGCGGATCGACAAGCAAGTCCAAGTCGAGAAAACACCCACCGGGAGTAAAATAAAAATATCGGTGTAACAATCCGAGGGACAAATCAGAGCCGCAATTGTAAGATTGCGCATCATATCACGGTCGCTCTTTCGCCGTGCCGTTGATCAGTTCGCGGAAACGTTCAAGGTCGAACACTTCCGAAATGAACTCGATGCTGCCGTCGCGGAGGGCGAAATTGCACCCGCCGGTGTGGTTGCTGCTGATCGTCGTTGTGGTCGCAACGGAACTGAAAGTTATGGGGCCGCCATGGATTGGGAGACCTCGACTGCGACGACTGGAACTGATTCCCGATTCCGCATCCGCGTGCGAAATTTCGGCATCGGGTTGCATCCAACAAACGGTGTCGTCTTTGCGTTCGACGACCATCAGCATGTTGCGACCGTGTCCCGCAAGGGTTTGCCCCTGGCCATCACCGGTAAACAGCAACTCATCGCCGACGATCACTGAGTAACTCGTTTCACCGGCGGCCAATGTCGGGTTGCTCGGACAACGGTAAACGTCGAGGTTGCGTTGGTGAAAGGGCAGGTTGTGTTCGCTGTCCCAGGGTTCGTCAAGCCGGATTTGTGCGTACAGTTCGGCGAGTTCCGCATCCCCGAAATACGGCAACAACAGCGTCCGCCAACTGTGCAACGGCTTACCGTCGGCATCAACGCTGAACGCCGGTGGCAGCGTTCCGTGTTCGGCATGATAAAGGAACATCGCCAGTTGAATCCGCTTCAAGTTGTCGCAACACTCAGTCCGGTGGAACGCTTCCCGATATACTTCCGTTGCCGGAAGAGTCCAAGCGATGAAAATTTCCGCCGCCAATTCGGAACGGGCTTTCAACGTCAACAAATGAGCGGGATTCGGTACAGAGCGAGTATCGTCAAACGTTCCGGCAACCATCTCGTCAAAGACACTGTTCGCCCTTTTGAATATCACATTCCAGTCCAGCCCGACTATCAGCAAAAGATTATCCGTCACGGATGAGCCAAATCCCATACGAGATAGCACCGTCGGGTCTTTCATAATCGCCGTCAGCGAATCAAGGTAGGCCAGGCGTTCCATTTCGATGCCGTCTTGCCAAGTCCCGCGTGGGGGCAGATTGTTCAAGCCCTCTTGAAAATGTTTGAGTTGCTTCGCGTCGGCCTGGGTGGTGAGATTGCCGTTGAACGCCACGGAATGAGCGATGCCTTCACAGGCGATTCCCACAAGTTGCTGAACCATAAAGCTGGGACGGCTGAGGTGTCGGCCCAACCGATAACAGGCAAGGATGTCCTCAATCGCCCCGTCGATGTCGCCTTCCGAAACGCGAAACGCAGCGCGAGCCTGCAATCCGCGTGCGAATGACCGAACGCCCTGAAGCCCCGGCAACAGGACTTCATACATACAGGCGGCGTCACTTGGCACCACAATCGGCACGATAAAAACCGGCTTGTGCGACGCTTCAACCACCAAATCAAGTGCCTCGTTGTTGGCCGTGAGCCATTCCTGCACCATCGGCAGCTTGTGCATGTCGGGATACATGGCGGTGAATTCCCAAGTCCGCCAGGAGTTGGCCTGAATGTCTTCCTCCGGTGTCCTGCCTGCAAACCTGTGATTCGTTGCGTCCTCATCATCCGACAAATCCGACGGTTCTCGCTCACGCAGCTTCGTCATGTAAGCGAGAATGTCGTCGAAATCTTCCGGTTGGGCTTTGTATCTTCGCTCGAAATAATCGTGAGGTTCCGTGTAGGAAAGCGTCGGCTTGTCGAGAATGTAATCAAGTCCCAGCTTTTCGTAATAGCCTTGCACGTATTCCGGCATCGAAGTTTCCAACGGCCCGCCGACGGCACGAAAAACCATACGATAGCCGTTGTCGTCGGTCGCCGTCTCCGGCGGATAGTAGTGCTGCTCAAACGCGGCCAGGTAATCGACGAAACGCTTGTCGGGCGTCAGCGGCTCGGTGATGTGCGTCGTTTCCGGCGTAATGCGTAGCGGCACACCCCGGAGAATATTAAACCAAATCAGCACGATGAGAACAAACCCAATGACGCAACAATACGTGAGACAGCCGATTTTACGCTCCGGCCGGACGTTTTCTTCCGGCGTCATTTTGGGCATCGGGGATTGATTTTCGGTCATGGGGTTTCTCTCGCGACGGGTTAAATGTAGGGTGGTCACGCCGTGACCGCCACCGTGAACCTCATTTATACCTCATTTCCCTTAACAAAACAACCTCTGCACAACCCCCTTGATAGACGCTTGTTCTATGATATACTGTGTTATCTAATAGGCTTGGTATATCTTTTATGAACAAGCCCTCTTTGTGAAAGTATGATGTTCATCCGGCGGCTTTTCCGCTGAATGTAAAAACAAGTTACTTGCGAACGTTTTGAATCGCTACGTAACTCTTTTAATTTCAACCTATTTCGATAAAGGTATTTAGTTATGGCAAAATACGTCTATAGTTTCGGGCCGAATGGCACCGATGGCGACGCAACAATGAAAAATCTCTTGGGTGGCAAGGGAGCGAATTTAGCGGAAATGGCGAAGATAGGGCTTCCCGTTCCCGCCGGTTTCACGATCAGCACCGAAGTTTGTACCTATTATTATGCAAACGGCCAATCTTATCCGCCGGAACTCACTGCCCAGGTTGAAGCCGCTCTCGCGCAAATCGAAAAGGCGATGGGCAAAAACTTCGGCGACAAGAAAGACCTGCCGCTTTTGGTTTCGTGCCGTTCCGGTGCCCGCGAGTCGATGCCCGGTATGATGGACACCGTGCTCAATATCGGCCTTAACGATCACACCGTTCAGGTGCTCGCCGACAAAAGCGGCGACGAACGCTTCGCATGGGACTGCTACCGTCGTTTCGTGCAAATGTACGGCGACGTTGTGCTCGAAATGAAGCCGACCAGCAAAACCGACATCGACCCCTTTGAGGAAATTCTCGAACACAAAAAGGAAAAAGTCGGTGCCAAAAACGACCAGGACCTCACGCCCGCTCAACTCAAGGAACTCGTGGCCGAGTTCAAAAAAGTCGTCAAAGACCGCATCGGCAAGGATTTCCCGGAAGACCCACGCGAGCAAATGTGGGGAGCGATCGGCGCCGTGTTCGGCAGTTGGATGAACGACCGCGCCATTGTTTACCGCCGCATGAACGGCATTCCGCACGAATGGGGCACCGCCGTCAACGTGCAGGCGATGGTCTTTGGCAACATGGGTGACGATTGTGCCACCGGCGTCGCGCTGACCCGGAACGGCGGCAACGGCGAGCCTGGCATCACCGGCGACTACCTCATCAACGCGCAAGGTGAAGACGTTGTGGCCGGGATTCGCGTGCCGAAAAAGATCGAAGAATCGCTCGGAAAAGACATGCCGCGTTCGATGGCCGAATTTTCCAAAGTCGCCATGCTTCTCGAAAATCACTACAAGGACATTCAGGACATCGAGTTCACCATCGAACGTCAGAAACTTTGGATGTTGCAAACCCGCAACGCCAAGCGAACCGGTTTCGCCGCCGTGCGTGCGGCTGTGGACATGGTCAACGAAGGCTTGATCACGCCCGAAATGGCAATCGCACGCATTCCGGCCAATGACATCACGCAACTGCTTCAGCCGGTGTTCGGCGGTGCCGGTTTGAAAGGTAAAAAGCCGATTGCGAAAGGCATCAACGCCGGTCCCGGTGCGGCCACCGGACAGATTTGCTTCCAGCCGGACGAAGCCGAAGCGATTTGGCAAAAAGACAACGACGCCCACATCATTCTTGTCCGCCGTGAAACGACGCCGGAAGACC
>Ga0082212_10000840_pt1 | contig 45063 bp, 35 predicted proteins | sample TergutNt197P3_FD_71548 | JGI IMG/M metagenome (GOLD analysis project Ga0082212, IMG submission 71548) | Neocapritermes taracua P3 segment gut microbial communities from Petit-Saut dam, French Guiana - Nt197 P3 | ecosystem: Host-associated > Arthropoda: Insects > Digestive system > Gut ... | reverse complement strand
TCCCTTAATTTTAGGTAATAATCCAAGTTCAACAAAGTCTGTAACTCCATTAAGTTTTCTTGGTTGGAGAAATTCTGAAAAATATTCTCCAGCTTTCGAAAAACTCATTCCAAAGTCTAAAAAAAGAGAAGACATATTATTTTCGTTTGAAGTAGAAAATTCTTTATCACTTACTAATATTTTATTTCCACCAATTTCGTTTACTCCACCATAGATTTTTAATGACAAGTTATCACCTTTATTAATCTGAATTTTTTATATATTATTCTAGTTTTTATTAATATTTTAGTTTTTATATATTATAGCTAATACTTATAAAAATTCATCATTTTCTTCTAAAAACCTATCAAAATCAGAAATATAATTTTTATCTTGAATGGTTCTAAAGTTTTTAAATTCTTCTTTAGCTATTTCATCTGCTTCTTTTCTTGAAATTTTTCCTTTATTATCTAAAATATCATATTCATTAAAATCTAAAAACTTATCTAAACGAGTAGCCCAATCATTCATTGCCATTGGTTTATGCCGTCTAGCTTGATTTGTAGCATAATCTAAATACATGCTAACAATTTCATTTAACTCGATTATTTCATTTTTATTTAAATAATTTTTAGCTACTAATGCATCTTTTAAAGAGATTTTACCTTTTGGACCCTTATCCCAACTTGTAAGACCCATATAATCTTTATTACCATTAGCTCTATCAGCTATTATTTCAGGAGCAGTTTGTTTAGAAACAGCATAATGGAGCTTATTTTGAACTTTTTTAAAGAATTCTTGAGAAACCTTAGCTTTTGGATTATAATCATAGCTAGTAGCAAATAAATCAGTAACTTTTTGGTAAAATCTTCTCTCTGATGAGCGAATCTCTTTAATCTCTTCAAGTAATTTATCAAAATAATCCTTACCAAATCTAGTTCCATTTTTTAGCAAATCTTTATCTAAAACATATCCTTTAATGATATATTCTTTTAAGATATTTGTAGCCCATATTCTAAACTGTGTAGCTTCTTTAGAGTTCACACGATATCCTACAGAGATAATCATATCTAAATTATAATATTTAACATTATAATTTTTACCATCTTTTGCAGTTGTTGCAATTTTTGCAACAACTGAATCTTCTATTAATTCTTCATCTTCAAGGATATTTTTTATATGTCTTGAAATTACTGACTTGTCTCTTCCAAATAAAGAAGCTAATTGATTTAAATTAGTCCATATAGTTTCATCACCAAGAATAACTTCAACAGTCACAGCACCTTCATTTCCTGAATACAACAATGTTTCCACAATTTCTGAATTATTTTTTTTCATAACAACACCATTTGAATATTTATATTTAAATAAAATATCCTTTATCCAAGCTAATGAAAAGTAATAATTTTAGTAACAATAATTTTTGAATTTTTTAAATTAATTTAGAACTTTAATAAAATTTTAAATAGTAATATACTTATACCAAATCCTCCTATTAACCCTGTAATTAATCTTAAATTATTATTACTTTCACGAAGTTTAAAAAATTGTGTAGTTCCATCAATAAACATGGGAATTAAAAGAATTATTCCTAAAATAAATAAATCTACTCCTTGTAAATATTTTAGTGAAAAAAATATAATCGGAAATGAAATTAAAATACCTAAGTAAAAACCTGTACATCTAGCACAAACTGGAAAGTACTTACCTTTATATTTAAAGCTTCTTTCAGGCTTTTGATGGCATATAAATTTTGAAATATTCATATTTTCCTCTTAATTTTTAAAATTGTCTTATAATTGCCTACCATATTTTTGATTTATTTAACTCATGAAACTTAAATGGATGTCTATCACAATAAGAACTTGTGTCAATTTCTATAATAATATTTTTGATTTCTTCTCTTGCAATAATTTGCATTTTTTCATTTTTATTATCATATACTTTATGTATTAAGTCTACGGCTTTCTCTTCTCCTACTGAAAGTAGCATTATTATTGTAGTAATATTTCTAAAAAAAGCATAACAAGTTTCGTGAATACTCAATGATAATCTAATTCTTGGAAGAATATATTTTCCCATATCATATAGTTCTTTCATTATTTCTGCTGCTAGTTTAAAATTATCATCAATTAATGCATCTTTAGAGGTTTTAAGTAAAAATTCAATTATTTGATCTCTATGATAGTCATAAATTGTTTCGTTAGCTATTTTTCGTTTCTCTTCATCATCTGATTTCCAATCTGTTATAACACTAACAGCTAAATCATAAGACATATCTAAAAATATAGGAATTAATAAAAATTCCTCTCTAATAACTATTTTTTCTGGAATATTGCTTAAAAATGCGTTGAACTTAGCTCTAGAAATTTCTCCATAAGATAATATATCTAGTAAATGTGATTGATAATCCTCATTTTCACTTGTTATTTTATCAAAAAACTTATCTAACTCATTCCATTCAGTAGAATTCATATATTTTTCAATCTTTTCTTCATTCATATCACTTATATCATTATAAATTTGTATCATATTTATTTCAGGTTCTATTTCAATCATTTTTATTGCTCCTGTTAATTTTTTATTTACAGCACTTCAGAAAGTGCAAAAGTTCCGCAGCGTATCTATTTTTCCCTACTGTTTTTAAGTCAAATATAAAATTTTCATTTAATTTTTATTAATTTTATATTTAGTATTTAAATTAAGTATTATGAATATTATATTTTTTATTATATTTAAATATTACGATAATAAAAAAAAATATTACTATATGTATGATAAAAAATAAGGATTTTTAAAAATTATAATATTATAAAAAGTTCATTGTTTAAAAAATCTATTGATAATTAGCCAATAAACAATAGACCCAAATATATAGGCAAAGATATCTAAATAATCAAAAACACTATGTGGTTTAATGAATATTGCTAAATATTCCCAAACAAATGATATTAATAATATTGTAGCTATTAAATATATTAAAGATTTTATTTCTTTATTAATAAATGAAAGACAAATGTTGATATAAGCTAATATTAATATTCCGCCTAAAAAGTCATTAAAATGGTTGTTGAAAATTATGGTTAATATTCCTAGTTCAAGCTTTTTTAAGAATAATATGTTTATAATAGCTAAAGCTATTGTAATAATAATTAAATAAATATTTAATTTATTGTTAGGTTCTTTAAGTTTTTTTATAAAGTTTTTAGCTATTGAATTTAATTTAGTCATGATTTTTTCTATTATAAGTAAGCTAATATAAATACTGCTAAGACAATTGCTGCTGCAATTGCACATACTGTTCCACAAAAATCATCCATTTACTCACCTGTTTATTATGTATTATTAATTAAAATATTAGCTATTCTTCTTAAGTCTTTATCAATTATTTCCCAATCCTGATTCAAGTCAAGAGTTTTTACTTGAATAATTTTATTTTGAATTTTATATTTATAATCAATATTTTTAGATTTTTTATCTTTAAGAGCTGCATAAAGTAACATACCTCTTATATCACCATCAAAATTACTATTATTCACATAAGTATAAATTTGATAAAGGTTAGGGGAATGTAACATAGTTTTTTTATGAAAACTTGATAAAATCTTTTTATAAAATTTAGTATCGATTATGAATTGTTTATTATTGTATTCTAATACAATATCTGTTCTCATACTTGGAAGATAATCTCTACCTTCTTCCTCATCATATTTATCCAAATTCCAATCAATTTTTGGTTTACTAACTTTAAATCCTTTAAATTTTTTAGATTCTTCAAATTCTTTTTTATAAAAATTAAAAACAAAATTTTCAAATAAATTAGCCATTTCTTTTTCATGTTTTTTAATAAAATCTTTAAAATGGATTTTTCCATTTTCATTATCTTTTGGAAGTCTCCACAAGAAAACAAGTTCACAAATATTAATGATTAAATTATAATGTTGATTATTTTTATTCCACATAAGTGTTTTAAAAACTTGTTTATTGAGAGTAACTGTATTGACATCATAGAAAAAAGGTCTTAATTTTTTAAGGTTTCTTTTTAAATCATTATCTAAATCATCAATACGGATTAAATTGTCCATAGTTGTTTTAATTATCTGATTAAATAAAACATCACTACTAAATTCATCATACTGACAATTTAGTTTTTTATAAATTGCTGTTCTTCTCCTAATACTGTTAGTAAAATTGATTTTTCCTTTAATATTTGAGGTATCTTCATTTTTAATAATATATTCTTTATAAAAACCTCTTCTAACAAGACTATTAATAGCTCCTACTAAAATCCTTGCAAAAAGATCAAAGATATTTGTAAATTTTTGAGAATCTTTTAAAACATCTTTATTGATTTTTAAATTTTTATAAGCATAGCTAAGCATATAATATATATTTTGAATAGGAATTTCATCTTTATGAGTGGAATTTTTACTATCTGAAGGAATATATTTTTCAGTAGTTTCAGGTTTTACACTTGACATTCAAATCATTATATGTTTAATAATTTCTCAATTTCTTCCTCAGCTTTTTCTAAATCATCAAACCAATATTCTCTTAAAAGAGGAGCAATTTCATAGTTAATAATAGATTTATACCATTTATCTTTATAACCTTTAACTTTTCCACAGAAATAGCTATGACCTATTCTAAAACCATACCCTAAATCTTCATCTTTTAGAATAAATTCATTTAATGCTCTGAATTTATCAATGATTTTAGTAGCTAAATCATTATCCAATTCATTTTTTTCAGTTAAATATTTTTTAAATATATTATCATTTTTATAATCTTCATCAAATAATGGGAGTATTAAATAGAAAACAAATCTTCGTCTTAAAGCATAATCAATAATAGCCAAACTTCTATCAGCAGTATTCATCATACCGATAATATATAAGTTTTCAGGAACATAAAATCTAGGACCTTCTTTATAATAAGTTAAATGAACTCCAAATTCTTCTCTTCTTTTATCTTCTTCAATAAGCATCATTAATTCGCCGAAGATCTTACTAATGTTTCCTCTATTAATTTCATCAATTATGAAAAAGTAGTCTTTATCAGGATTATCTATAGCTTTTTTACAAAAATCATAGAAAACACCATTATTCAATTCAAAACCATCTCCACTTGGACGATACCCTTGAATGAAATCTTCATAAGAATAACTTTGATGAAATTGTACAAATTCTACTCTGCTTTCATCTTTTTCACCCATCATTGAATAAGCTAATCGTTTAGCTATGAATGTTTTACCAACTCCAGGTGACCCTTGTAGTATGATGTTTTTCTTTCTTTTAATTAGGCTAACTAACTTATCATATTCTTTTTCTATGAAAACAACTTCATTTAAGAAATTTTCTTTGGTATACTGAGGATTTTCAACTATTATATTAAAATAATCATCAAATAAAGTTTTTATTTTATTGTCAACTTTTTCATTGTAAAAATTGTAATTTTCATTTCCATATTTATCTAAACTCTCTTTAAAAAGCCAAGGAAAATTTTTAACACGAGGTTTTACTCTTTGACATTTGTAGATAAGTTCATATTGATCTAACAATTTTTTATCATTTTTAGCTTTTTCTATTTCTTCTTTATTAATACCAGAATCATCCCCACAATATTCTTCTTTTATCCTATCCCAAATTTTCATATCTTTAATTTCTTCAAGAGTTATATTGTTATTTCTTTTATAGTCAAAAGTTAAATCTTTTCTTTGAGTTTTACACCATTTAACTTTTCTAATCTGAAAATAATCAGTATCTTCTCCGGTTAAACTATCGTCTATAAGCCAATTTTCATCTGGAGGAATGTAATCACTTTCAATAATTCCTACTCCACATATTTCCGTACCTCTTCCAGATGCAATGATTATATCTCCGATTTTAATAGAATGAACAAAATTCCATATTGTATTATGACTTAATGATTTTTGACTCATATCATGAATTTCAATAATAGCTTCTTTAATTTCTTCCTTAGTTTTATAATCATTAAGATTTATACGAGGTAACCATCCAATCCCCACAATTGATTCATTTTTATATATTTCCCAATGTTTATCAAACTTATTTTTAGGTTGTAAGCTACTAGGATATATTCTCCATATTTTTCTACCCATAATTTGAAAGTTTAGTAAATCAAATGCTCTGTAATTCTGAACAAAACTAAATCTTTCATCCCTAGCTTTTTTTATTATTTTAGAATTATCTATATAATTGATATCATAAAGAGGTTCTATTAAGTTTATTCCTAAAATATCATAAATCTCAGTACCATTACCCATTGCTCCATTTAAAATAGGAAATACATGAGGTTTTATACAATGTAAAATTTGAGAAACATTAGCAACCCCTAATCCTTTTATTCCACCAGATAAAACCTTTGCACTAATTTCAAAAATTTCATTTTCATTTGATAGGTTATTTATATTGACACATAATTCTAAAAATTTTTTAGCCCCATTATTATCCATTCCTTTAAATATTAGAACACCATGAAACATCCCATAGGTATCATTTTCATACTCTCCATTTTCTACTTTAGATTTAATTTGATTTATTAAATTAATTAGCTCATCTTTATCTTCTAAATTACTTTTATTAATCTGTTCAATCTTAGTATCCCAACCAATTCCTCCTTTTCCCTCAGGTATTAAAGTCATTGAGGCTAACATCCGTACATCATTGCTATTATATTTTGATGAATCTACATTTGCGAGAAGTTTTACAGTTTTTTGAACAACTTCATAAGAACCATCATATGCTTCTGGGACCTTACAAAGGTTATTGTTTTCTTTTAGAATAGCTATTAATTTATCTTCAGTTAAATGTGTTTTTAGATTATTCATCATATCCTCCTTAAAATGATTATTTTTGAATGAAATTTTTGATTTATTATTAAAAATATTTATATTTATTATATACGTAATAATAGTAATATAACATTAATGATTTATATAAAATTTTTTTATAACAAATTATGTATTATAAAAAATTCTATATATTTTCTAAAATGTATTCAAAAATTATAGTCTTGCCAATTCTCTAACTTCCTCAAATTCAACAAATCTTTTTAACTCACCATCTTTAAATACTGTTTCAAGATAGTCTTTTTCATCACCTAATTCATCAATAGGAATAGTAACAAAAGTATTATTTTCTTTAATTAATGAAAATCTTCCTTTTTTAGAGGTTTTAGTAATGTCTAAAGGTTTTTTATAAATATCGAACCATTGATTATTTCTATATTGAGCAGAGGATTTAAAAGCATTTCTTTGAGTATCTCTATTTACAGAGCTATGGATACCTCCACCCATACCAAAAACAATGTTAGATGCAGCCCATTTATTGTTTTTCATAGCAAATAGAATATTTCTCATTTGTTTATAATCAATACCATCACCCCAAAGAACACCAATCTCTGGAGGGAGAACCTTATAGCCTTTCTCATTTAATGATGATGGGAAATAGCTATCAACTAAATTCAGGCAATCTAAAGTAGTGGTAACAGGATCACCTGAATCTGGACGAAGTACAATTTTATTTCCTCCAGATCTATTTAAGAATAAATCCACATCGTTCCTTAAATCTTTACCTATCTTTTTAATAAAATCCTGATAATTATAGCTATCAATAACTATTGATAAAATTCCATCTTTTGCACTATTCAATATTGTTTTAATAGTAGTATCTTCACCAACTTCACCTAAAGAAGTCATTACACTATGTTCTGTAGCTTGAACAGAATACCCTGCAAGATTAGCTAAACCTTTTTTAAAATCATCATTACTACTTTTTTGATAATAATTCATAGGAACCAGAAGTGCAGGAACTGTATCAGTACCAGAGAAATTAACTAAATGAGCTACTCCAGCTAACTGGGAAGATTCACAAGAACTTGCTCCTCTAAAACCAAAGTCATGTAACATAAAGTCTAAATTAGATTTATCACTACCTGTAACATCAAGGTAAAAGTTTAGCAACTTTTTAGATTCTCGAGTTAAGGTTGCAACAGTTGAAGGATACCAAACTTGAAGTAATAATGATTCAAGATAATTTGTAAGCCAATAAGATTTTTTATCGGTATTAACCACTGTCATTAAGACATTACTTACATCAACTGGAGTTCCCTCTCTAACAGCTTTTATTTCAACTGGTAGTTTACCATTAAATTTTTCTAATATTCGAAACCAACCTTCTTCATTGAAGATTCCTGGAGAAATATGTGCATCAATAATATTTTTAGCTATTTCTATTTTTTCTTCTGTAACTACCTCACCTTCAAGATACTTTTTTAGGATGTATTGTAATCCAAAAAATACTGTTCTATTAAACTGTGCCCCATTTCTACTTTCTAAATAGGAATAAACATACTCAGTATCCTCAGGATAAAACTGATGATGAGTAAATTTATAGCTATCACTTAAAAGACATATATTATTATTTTCTATCATTTAATCACTCACTCATACATTTAAATCTTTAAATATTTTATTTTTAAATTATTATTCATCATTTAAACTATCTGCAAACCTATTAGCTAAATCTTCTATATCAGAAGACCTTGCTATACCTTCTACCCATTCTTTTGGAATATCTTCATATCCATACAATAAACCTGCTAATGCACCTGTAACACAAGCTGTAGTATCAGTATCATTACCTAAATTTACTGCTTTTAAAACTGTATCATGGTAATTATCTGTAGTTAATAAACACCAGATACTCGCTTCAATAGTATCTACCACATATCCTCCACTATTTATCCAATCTTCCTCAAATTCATATATATTATCTTTAATTAATCTATTGAAATAATTTAATTCATCTAAATTATAATTTTCCTCATTATTTTCATTAAAATAATTATTTTCATTAAAATAATTACTTAAAAATTCAGGAATCTCTTTTTGTAATTTATGATATATCTCATGTTTTTCTAAATTATCATCTAATAAATATCTTAAAAACTCTAAATAGTAAAAACATGCTATAATTGATCTAAGATGTGCATGTGTAATAGAAGAAACTTCTATAGTCATTTGAAATCTTTCTTCAATAGGTTTATCTTTTATACAAAATACTAAAGGCGCTATTCTCATAAGAGATCCATTACCATTTGCCCTATCATGAGATTCTCCAGATATTGCATGACCTTCTTTAATATTACTAATAGCTACATGAGTAGTATTGCCAATGTCAAAAGCTATTCCCTCTGTAGTCCAAAAACCTTCTTCATACCATTTTACAAAATTTTGAGAGATATCTCGGATATTATAACCATTAATTAGGCTTTCAACAAGTGCAAATGTTAGAGAACTATCATCGGAAAAAGTTCCTGGTGGTTTATTGTAAGTACCATATCCAATCATATCATTAACAGGGTTTTTACTAATATCTTCTCTTGATTTAAATTCAACTGGAACACCTAAAGAGTCTCCAATAGCTAATCCAAATAACATTGATTTTACTTTATAATCATGATTCATACTCTAACTCCTTCATTTTAAATAAAAGATTATTGTAAACTATCTGCAAACCTTTTAGCTAAATCTTCTATATCTTTAGACTTTACTAGATCTTTTATCCATTCTTTAGGAATATCATCATATCCATATAACAAACCAGCCATAGCTCCAGTAATTGAAGCTATTGTGTCAGCATCACCACCTAAATTAACTGCTTTTAAAACAGCTTTTCTGTATGATTTAGTAGTGGTTAAACAATATATGGAGGATTCTAATGTTTTTACAATATATCCACTTGATTCTATTTCATCTTTTTCTAAATTCCATATATCGTGTTTTAATAATCTACTGTATTCTTCAATATCTGTGAAATTATCATTCATTAATTTTTGAACATTTTTATATACTTCTTTAACATTTTTATTTTCAATTAATTGTAATAAAAATTCAGTATAATAGATACATCCTACTTTAGATATTCTATGACCATGAGTTATTTCTGATAATTCACTAACAATTTCAAATCTTTCTTGTATATTTTTATCTTTTAAATACCAGATAATAGGAGCTATACGCATTAGACTACCATTACCATTATTTTTAAATTCATATTTTTCTTCAGTATAAGCATTTATATCTAAAGATAAATCATATAAAACCATTTTAGTTAAACTACCTATACCAAAAGAATAATCAGTAGCACTCCAATATCCTTCTTTATACCATTTAACCATTTTTTCTTTAATATCTTCAATATTATATCCAAATATTAAAGATTCTACTAAACAAAATGATAAAGAAGCATCATCAGAAAAAGTTCCGGGAGGTCTTCTACCTTCAATGTAGCCAGTTATAGGATTTTCTTCTAATTCTTTACGAGTATATCTAAATTCAATCGGAACACCTAAAGCATCCCCAATAGCTAATCCAAATAGCATTGATTTTATTTCATATTCATAAACCATAATAACTCCTTATTCTGAAAAATATTCTGTATTTAATTCTAAGTTTTTCTCTTCAACAAAATTAACAATTTCATTTAAAAGTAATTTGTTAGTATCTTCAATAATATAACTTCTTAAAACTTTCACTATGTCAATTGAAAATGCATGCACAAATCCAAATTCAGATTCTTTGCCATCAACACTAGCATATCCATGATATTTAAAATTCTTATCTTTTTTAATTGATTCAGGCATTAAAAAAATATTGTAATTAGATTTTAATGTTAATGCATAAAACAATTGTTTAACAATATCAGGCCATCCAGGAAAGCTTCCTTTAACAGAATAATATTTTGCATCTAAAACAATGACTCCTTTTTTAGAATTTACAAGAATATCAGGAATTTGATTTATATTATCTGGAGAAGAAGTATTTTTTCTCTTCCAATATGGTTGAGATATTTTAATTTTATCATCATGGCCTAATAATGATTTTAACATTTTTTCCCAAATATTTTCAAATTTATTAGTAACTAAAGCAAAATTTAAATCATCTGCTGTAGTTTTTTTTAAATAACTAATTAAATTTTGAAGTAATTTAATATCATGACCAACAAAAGTTTCTTTTAATTTCTTCTCAAGCATGATAATTTGATGTTCTTTGCTAATATTTAAATCATCTATTTCATCTATTGAATCAGATATTTGCAAAGCCCAACCTATTTCATTAAAACAATCAATTAGGATATTTTTATGAATTTTTGAAATAATATGATCAAAATTTACATTACTTTTACTTGTTAAAACATCTAAATATAAAAATTTATTATCTTTTATAAAGGGTATTTTTGATTTAATAGTTTTTGCCCATTCGATTCTTCCTTTACCATTATTTTCAATGATTTTTTGAGATACTCTATATAGCCCATTAACCAAATAATCTTCAATTAACCATACAAGTAAATCTAAAAAATTGATTTCTGGATTGAGATTTCCAAGCCAATCATTTTCATCATCTTCAAGAAGAACATCCCCTTTATATTTTCTAATACTTTGGAAAAGAAAAGATGCAATATGATTATTTATTTTATTATCTTCCAATATTTGATATCCTTTTGGGAAAAAAATATAATTGTCTTTTTTAAAATTAACGATTCCACAAACCTTAATTTTAAATTTATTATCAATAATTTTTATATAATTTCTTTCTTTAAAAATTTTAAAGATATCTGAAGGAAAGTCGTTTTTTGAACAAATTTTACCATCATTAAAATAATGATTCATAATTCTGCCTCATCAAATAAATAAAACCTTACAAACTGAAAAGATTTTATTTCAGTTTTACTAATCTTGAATTTCAACATAATCTAATTTTTCATTAAGTTTTTTTTGAAAAGAATCAGTAAAAATTTGATTGCCTTCATTAAACGCTTTGATAACTTTTGAAAATTGTTCTTTATGTTTAAATAGCTTGTCCCTTTTATATCTAACTACATCATCCCATAAATAAATTATTAACTTTGAAGAAAATTTATCTTTATCATTTAATTCTTCTTCTGTTAAGAAATATGGTCCAATATGTTTATCTTCATTAATATCTAATTCTGCTAAAAAATCATTTAATCTTTCACAAAATGTTCCCCATTTTACTTCAAAACCAGCAATTTTCATATCATAATGTTTAGGTTCAAATTCTATTGGAATATATTTAAATTCCCATCTACGTTTAAAAGCTGAATCCATAACATAAACACCTTGATCAGCACTATTCATTGTTGCAATTATTGATAAATTAGAAGGTATTGAAATTTTACCTTCATTTAATCCATTAATTAATTTTTCATTTAAATTATTACTAATTTCTAAATTTTTATCATTAATTGATTTTTCATTTAAATCGCTTTCATTTTTCAATTCACTATTTGCTAGCTGGTCTTCATAAGCTTGTTTGATTAAAAATAAAGCATAATCCACACTATCCCCATATTTCAAATCAAATCTGAAAATTTCATCAGGATAACTATCTGTAAGATTACTGCTAATTTTTGAATCTTGTCTAGGGAGAGTAATCCCTTTTGGATCAATGATATTTTTCCCTTTATTAAATATTGTTGTAATAGCTAAATTTTCATTAGTAAAGATAATTCTTACAAAAATTTTAGATAATGAAAAACTTATATAAGAACTTGTAGTTCCTATTACAATATTATTGTCCCATTCCAAAATTTTATCCCGTAACTCTTTATATATATCTTTTAAATCATTGTTTTCATTAATTAAATGCTGTAGTTCACCAGTAGATAATTTATTCCCATTAATATCAGGAATATTTAGATTTAATTCTTTTTTTATGAATTTAACTAAATCAGCATTGTTAATAGAATACTCACTTTGACCATTTTTGTCACGATCAAGTAATTGAAATATATCTCCAAATACAGCAGCAGTATTTGCACGATTTAATTCTTCAATAATTAGTCCAACATCTTTTTTTGGATATTTATATGCTTTAGCTAAAACTTCAGCAAATGGACCTGGAACAAAATCATAAGATATATCATTTTTATCATTTTCATTGACAATAGGTTTTAATCCTCCTACAAAGTCGAAATAAGTGAATTCTGGATGAAAAGTAATTCGATTATATGTAGGGAATTCATTTGAAACTTCATAAGATTTTCCAGTTCCTGGAGCACCATAATAGATTTTATTAATTCCTTTTTTATTAATTGTTAAACCTCCCTCTGTAAGAGTAGTTCCATTTTCATTATTATTAATTAGAAAATTTAATAAATCGAAGCCTCGAAAATTTTTAACAAAGCTAAATTTTTCATCACGTGCTTTATTAATTATTCTAGTATTTTCAATATAATTTGTATCATAAAGTGGTTTTTGTAAGTTTATTCCCAATATATCATATACTCCTGTTTCATTGCCCATTGCACCATTTAAAATAGGAAATATAAAAGGATGTAAACAATGCAAAATTTGAGAAACAGTAGCCACCCCAAATCCAGGAATTCCATCTTTTAAGACATCCTCAACTTTTTCAAAAATTTCATTTAAATTTGTTATATCTTTTATATCTACACAAAGTTTTAAAAATTTTTGAGCATTTTCACGACTTAATTTTCCTTTAAAAGTCATAAATCCTGCTCCAAACATTCCAATAGATCCATTGTCATGAGAATTATTATAATCCCCATGCTCTGCTTTATCTTTAATCCTAGCTAATAATTGAATCAATATATTTTTATCTTCATCATTAAGATTACTGTTATTAATTCTCTTTTTTTTACATTCCCAACCACAAGTTGATATAATTAATGTCATTAAAAATAACATATCCATGTCTTCAACATCATATTCCTGTGAATCTAAATTGGAAAGAAGGTCTACAGTTTTACTTACTAATTCATAAGATCCATCATGTAAATTAGGATCATTGCAACGTTCACTTTCTTTTTTTAAAAAGAATAATAAATTTTTATCTTCAATTGATTTATTATTTGTTAATTCCATTATAACCCTCTAAAATAATTGTTATAATTTATTTATTATTTTAATTTTAAATAAATATTGATATTAAAAATTATTATAAAATATTCCATGGGTTAACAAGTAATTTATTTGCACCAGGAGTATAATATTGATAATTATGGTAACTTTCTACATCGTTCTTAAAGAATATAGTTATTAAAGGATTACTTGGAGCAAGACTAATTTTAATATCTTCTACATTATCCTTAGTTAATTTTAATAAATGATATTTATCAGGATTAGAATTATTACTAGGCCTAATTCTTCTACCATTTAAGTATGCTATTTGCTCATTTAAACTTTTATTTTTAAAATCTCTTAAAGAATCTAAATGTTCAACACATATATCTTTATTTGAATTAAAAATTTTACTTAAGTCACCATCATTAATGGAAGTTTCATCAATATCAGAATTATTTATTATAACATCCTTATTTTCTTCTAAAATTATATTATTTCCATAACTATTATCTTTAGATATGGAATTTTCAACATTACATTGTTCATTTGTACTTTTTATATTATTATATGAACGAGGAGGTAAATCTGGATTATAATCATCATATTTATGTTTATTTTCTTCAGTAACATATTGATTTTGTAATTCTTGATATTCTTCTGGTTTAAATAATTTTAAAAATGTAAAAGCAAATCTATAATTTCTACAAGTATGATAATAAGGATCTTCAAGTGTAGGATAACCTGGAATCATGTCTTTGTGAGTTACAGGAATTTCTATTGCATCTTTAATAATTACTTTGACTAAACCATTATTTTTTTCAATAATATTTCCTTTTTTATATTTAAACGCCAAATGAAAATTCTTAGACCAATCATTTCTTCTCAATACTCCACATAAATAATAAGCTTTATAAGGACTTACTTCATCTAATGGATAATTTTTAAGGGTTGTAGTTTTGCCATTAATTTCTTTAAATGTATGGCCTTTTAGTCCTTCTTTGCAATGTTTTTTTAAATTTACATCTTTAATACCCATTAACCAAAAAAATTGGTAGGTTCCATTTTTTATATTTAAACTTTCAATTGTTGGTACATCACTCATTTTATCACCCATAATTTGGCATGATTTCACTATTTTCTTCTTCTTCAACTACTTCAACTAAAGAAGCTCCAGCTACAAAACTCAAGTTAAACATATTTTTCTTATTAATAGAAATAAATCCTTCTTCAGTCATAATGATTTCATCATCTTTTTTTACTATATGATTATCCATAGGTAGGAATATTTCAATAAACTGGGTTTCTGGATTTTCCACTTCTTTTTGCATATCTTTTATTATATCTATAAATTGAACTTCTGAATGTATTTCTTCTACAATTTCCATATTTTCCACTTTTTCTATATCTTCCACTTTCTCAATTTTTTCTATATTCTCCATTAATATCACCTCAATTTTATTATTTAAATTATTCTTTTACAATCTTTATGATAATTTAACATTCTAATGTAGTGGTTTTCTGTATCAATATCCAATGATTTCCAACCAGTATTCCTCCAAGTTCCACTTTGTAAGACACCACCTTTTATGAGTCCTTGTTCAGTTAATTCTTTTTCTGCATCCATATTAATCAACACTATTTTATTTTCTACTTAAGGAAGCTATACTATTGTATATCTATAAAATAAATCTTAATCAATCAATAATTGAGATAATTTCTAGCACGTCTACTTGAAGAGACTACCTCTTCTTTGTATTCAGTTTCTTCAATAATTTTTTTAAAGAAAACACCATGAATAATTGAATTTTCATGGACTAACATAGCTCCAGCTATATTATCATTAACAAATCTACAATCATAACCATAACCTACAGATGGTTTTTCAACAATATCGATAGTAGCTATTTCATCTATGAACTCCTGAGATTCTTTTAGATAATCTATAGTTTTAGGAATATCTTCTTGAACATCAGATAAAGCATCAATAGAATAGCTTTTTATAATCTTTTCATGATATTTTTCATAATTATCTTCAGAAGATAAAAATTCCATACCAGCTAACTTGCCATTGATAAATATTAAAATACCATTTTGATTAGAAAAAGGAAATTCTTTTACATAATCATCTAAACTATCTTTTTTAGCTTCATAAACATCATTCATTGCACTAGTAGGAGATGAAACTTCACAAAAACCACACAGCTCTTCTACTTCATCCCAAACTCTACCTTGATCTGACCTATAAGAATCGGATTCTTTAAGTGACAATGAAACTGTTTCATTTTTAGCTCTACGAACTCTTGAAGAAGCTACTGTTCCTGAATCTTTAAATGTTGGAGAAACATAATCCCATCTACCTTGTTCCACACAACTTACTGGAATTTCTTGCTCAGTATGCTCTGGGATGAGAACAGTAGTGTTTAATACTCGATTTTGTTTAGCTCCTTTTAATTCCTCACCATCAAAAAGTAAAACAGGAATATCTGCTTTATTATGAACTTTCAATGTAGGAACACTTCCACTATCGTCTACTTCAGTTATTTCTATTAAGTCTGCAACCATAGCTTCTTTTAATGTCATGAATTTCATATCTGGAAAATTCATTCCTTTCATTTGAACTGTGGTCATATTCTTATAGGTTCTAACTTCACCTATTTTTATACTTGATAAATATTCTTTTACTATTGACATTTCACTCACCTTTAATTTCATTTGTTATAAAATTCTTCAACACTTTTTTATATTAATCACTTCTTCTATAGTCAGTTACTATTTCACAAAGCATATTATCACGGTCTTTGATACCTTTTTTACTTGCTACATAATCATAAGACTTATCTATTCCCATGCTCATTCCAGTGCCAAAACTATCTATATTAGCTCCAAAGAATAAAAATTCCCAATTTTTTTCATTTTTTTGTTTTTCAACCATTTCTTTTATCTGTTTATTTGTAAATTCTCTACTTGCATTTTCATACCCATCTGTAGTAATTACAAAGATAACTTTACCTGGCTGTTTTTTTCCAGAATAATTAGAAATTTTTCGTTTGATATCTATGATTGTTTTACCAATTGCATCTAGTAATGCAGTTGTTCCACGAGCATAGTAATCTTTCTCAGTTAATGTTTCAACATCTTTTAAATTTACTCTATCATGTAAAATTTCATATTGATTATCAAATAATATAGTTGTAAGATTAGCTTCAGAATCTTCTTCTTTTTGTTTTTCAATAAAGCCATTATATCCACCAATAGTTTCTTTTTCTAATCCATGCATAGAACCGCTACGATCTAATATTACAACAATTTCTGTTAGATTTTTATTTGTTTCATTATCTGGTACTATTTTACTCATCTTTTCACTCATTATATCTTCTCCTTATTAATTTTCTTTATTTTCTTTAGTTTAACTTCATTTTTCCTATTTGCATTCAAAAACTCAAACTTCAATATACAATGCATCATATCTTGTAAAGTTGAATTGATTAAGGTCTGGTTTTTTTCTTTTTATTAATGGTTCAATTTTATGAACTCTATAATCTACTACTTCAGTTCCTTTTTCTAAATTACAATGTTGGCAAAGTGTTTGTAGATTATTAATATGATTAGTTCCTCCAATAATTCTAGGTTTAATATGATCAACAGTTAAATTATCAGTAGTTCCACAAACTAAACATGTGTGATTATCTCTTTCATAAACAGCTTTTTTTACCAAATAAGGGACAGGTGCATCGTTTTTAAGATTCATTTTTTTCAAAATATATTTTGAATTATTATATTTAGATTTTAAATCATCTCTTTCTTTTATTAAACTCCTATTTTCCATTCGAATATTTTTTATTAATAAATTTAACCTGTTTATTTCATTTGGTTGATCCAAATATTTATTAATTTCAATGGTCAATTTATTAATTTTCTGTTGTTGTTTTTCAATGATTTTATCATTTTCTTGTTTTTCTTCTTTTAATAATATAATCTGTTTAACATATGGAGTTCCATATGGTTCAGAACTTGTTTTAAACACACTCATCATCTCCTTTTATATTATTTTACTATCACATTGTGATAAGCTCATTATTTATGAGAATTAATTATTTTATAAATCATAGCTACTGAATCTTCTATTTTATTTTCCTTCTTTTTCTAAATCCTTTAAGTATTCAACGTCTTCGGCGATTAGTTGATTTTCCATGTTTCCTAGGTGTTGTTCTAACCAAAGTCCGCTTTTTCTTATTTTTTCTCTTGGTGAATCATAACCTAACCAATCTTCATTTGGTTTTGATTCATCAGATAGAGAAAGTGAAGAGATAATCTTGTTTTTTAATTGAAGTCTTTTTAATTTATCATCTACCTCTATTATAGAGAAAGAAAAATTATCCTGTATATACTTACTAACCATCTCTTCTATGTTTTGTATTTCTTTATTTTCTTTAGAATTTTCATCGAATTCATCATCGAATTCTTTTATATCCATATTCCAAAGAGTTTTTATTTTATTTGTAGGGTGAACATTAAATTTTTTATTATAACTTTTATAATCTTTTTCTAAAAGGGATCTTCCAATATTCTTTCTAAAGCTTGTGTTATCTCTATTACCACTTTGGTAAATATAATCCATCATTTTAGGTATTCTATTTTCCTTAATATTAGATCCAACATATACTATTCTGTCTTTATCGTGAAATTTCTCGCCTTTTTCAAACAAGACAAATAAACCGTTATTAGGTATTTCATCTCTTAAGGGATAGCTATATCTCTTAGCTTCATTGAATATTTTGTGAATATTGTGATTGTAAGCAGTATAGCTAAAGATATCCTCATTATTATTTTCATAAGATTGCTTTATAAGGAGTAATCCATAATTAATATCTTTTGGATTCTCTAAACTAAACCGGATATTTCTTATTCCATTAGTTGATGTTTCATTAATTTCTTCTTTTGTAATAGCTTTATAGTCTTCAAAAGGTTTATCATTACTAAAAGATAATTCTAAATTAATTTTATCTTGATTGAAACTTACTTTTAAAAATCTATAGAAGTATGAAAAAACTATAGAATCAGTAAGTACTTTTAATTTAATTTCATTGTTCCAACTTAGAATCTCACTTTTTAACTTAGAATAAATTTCTAATAAGTTATTATCTACCTTTGATATAAGTTCTTCTTCAGTAGTTAATGGCCTATTACCTTTGAAATATGAATCTAAAATAAACCTTACCTTAGCACTAAATCCTTTTCCTTCAACTTGGTTTATTTTATCTATATGATCTCGAGTTAACATAACTGATTTTTTAATTATTTCTTTTTCTTTTTCATAATTGTTCAATACAAAGTCAATTAAATATCTGATCTTTTTTGATTCGTCTTTTTCCAATTGGTTTAGAGAGTTTAAAAATTCAATAGCTTTACTTCTTGTTTTCATTTCATTGTTTGTTAGAGAAACGATAGCTTTATTTAAATTATAATCATTATAAAGTAAATCCAAGATGATTAATATAAAACTCTTTAGTTCACTTGTTTTTATTTTATTGACATTTCCATAGCTGACTAAATAGCTAACAGCATGTTCTATTTCTGCATACTCTGTAAAATCTAAATCATCTTCATTGATTTCAGGAAGTATTTTTTCTTCAACAAATATTGCCATATCCTCTGTTGATTCTAAATCTCCTAAAATTTCTTTTAAATCGATTTTTGATTTGAAATATATACTGTTTATGAATATATTTGATAATTCGTGATTATTTTCATTATTATTTTTCATTATTTTATCCCTCTAAGAAGAACTTTTTATATTTTTATTCTGAATATATTTTTTTATTATTCTGAATATTTTTCTTACTTATTCTGAATGTTTGTTTTTATAGTATATAAATGTTTGGTTTTTATAAAAATTTATTTGAGAATTTGTGTAATTTTTATAAATTTTATAAAAAATTAATTGAAAATATATCTCTAAAAATATTATTATTATAATTTTAATATAAAAGAGAAAATGAAAATAAAAAAATGTGAAAAACTTATATCGTATAAAAAATAATATTAAATTGTAGTTAATATGTCCGAGGTTTATTGAAAAAAGATTTTATTTAATAAACCTCTACTCTCTTTTTTTAATTTTTTTGATATTCTATAAATCATTTATATACCTATTTTTAATAATGACTTTTTTAGAATCAAACCTTTTTTGATATACCCAATCAACTGAATTATATTCCATTAATGTGCTTTCTAAATTTTCTAAGTTAAATAAAGATAATTGAGTTTCCTCTTGAAAAGTAGCTATATCTATTTCAAAATCGTTTTTAAGCTGTGCATACAATATTAATATTTCTTTTAGAATATGATTTGGGAGATTAATTTTCTTGTTTTTCCATGAATATTTATCTTTTTCTTTATTGAATATATCAAAATAACTTAAAATAGTTAAATAATAATTTACAGCGAAAGATACAACTCTTCTATCTCCATATGTTTCTTTGGCATGTTCATTAAGAAGTTTATTGTTAATTATTTTTTGATCAATAAATAATACATTAATCTTAGATTGTAAAAATTTTGCAATTGGACAATTAAATAATAGAACAAATAACAAAATAGGTTTCATAGATTCAAAAGAATATTTTAAGGATAAATCATGTAAATAATTTTTTCTAAAATAATATTTATTTCCTTTTCTTTCGATTTTTAGATAATATCTTTTGATAATTGTTAAAGTTTTTCGTTTAGCTACCTTACCGTCATATTCAATTATATCTAAAAATTCGTCTTTAACTTCAACAAAATCATTTCCAGATTTAGAAAGTTGTAAAATTTTATAAACCCATACTGGTTTAAATACCTTATCCAATCCAATTATCATTCTAAAATCACCACTGGCACAATCCATTCTTCTGGCATGAAACTTCCATGAGTAATGGAAAAATTATCTTTATTTGCAAAAAAGTAGTTTTCACAAGCTAATATGAAAAAATAGTCATTAGGATATACTTTATTTGAATTATATTTAATTACTTGTTCTGGATTATCTCTTAAAATATTATCTGCAAATATTTCTTCATTGAATATTAAAGTCCTTTTAGACTTTTTATCTATTTGTAAATTTTTATTGTATTTTATATCATTTCCTTTACAAAATATATTTCCATGATCTGAACTTATAACAATTTTATAACCAAAATCTTTTAATTTTTCTAATAAATGCAGGATGTTAGAAGATTCTATAGCACTTTTGATGTTTTTGTATAAATTAGATTTCATATCACCATAAACTGATACATCATGAGATAAATCATCAAATAGGTTGGAAATTAGACCTATAACATTATACCCTTTTAAATGTTCAAATTTGTGTTTTTCTTTTTTAGTTTTTATATAGTCATTATTTGGATTTACTCTTCCAAAGAGAATATCACTTTCAGCTATATTATTTCCATTTATTTTTATACTTTTAAAATAATTTTTAAATCCTTCTTCTTCTATTTTATTATAATTTGGTTTATTGTCCTGCATAAAACTCTTAGGTAGAGAATTAGTTAACATTGAAGTTCTTGAAAACTGTGTTATAGTTGGTAGAATAGCAAAAGATTCAGTTTCTTTAATTTTGAAATTATTCAAAAATTTCTTTAAAATAAACCATTCATCAAAGGACATTCCATCAAAAATTATAATAGCTAAATTTTCATCCTTTAACTTGTGGGAAGTGTAATTTAAAAGTTTGTTTATAGTGTAAGGTCTCTTGTTATAGTGAAAATTTAAAAGAGTTTCAAAAATTTTCTCTTCAACAATTAATTTAAAAATATTACTTAATCTTAAATAACATGATTCTATATCACAAAATTCACTAAACTTGAAATTATGAAATTGAATATTGTAAAAAATTTTAAAAAATAATCTTGATAAATAAAAAATATTATCAATTTGATTTAAATCAATTCCATCTTTAAATTTATTTAATAGATTTTTAAAAATAATAATGTCATTATTAATTTTGTTTTTAGTTATTTCATCTGATGATTCCTCTATAAATAAAGATAACCAAGGAGCTGATTTTAAAGTATTTTGATTTATATTTATTGCTATTTTTTCCTTATTAAATGAAATCTTTGAAAGGTAGAATTGAATTAAATTATCGCTTAAATCAAATTTAGGAATTGAATTTTTATTTATTGAAGAAATATAATTAATAATGATATCTTCAATCCAATTTTCAAGATCAAAATTATTTAAATTAATGCTTAAATTTTTAGAAATAGTTTCTAAAATTGATGTATCAAAATCTTTTTTATCTATTAAATATGATAAAATAATTTTAAGATTTTCTGTTGGGGAATATAAATCTTCTGGATTTAAATTCCAAATACTTTTAAAGATAATTGATTTAGTGTTTATATGGATGTCTTTTGATTTTAATAAATTATAATGGTCATATATTTGTTGTAAGTAGCTAACATCCATATTGTTTAATATATTTAACTCTAAACCAGGAAAAATAGAACTTAAATTTAAATCAAAATTATCAAAATTATCTTGAATATATGTATTATGATTATCTTCTTTAGAATAGATTAAAATATTTTCATTTTCATGTTTTTCTAAAAAAAGGTAAAATTCACTTTCATTTTTATATTTATGAATAGTGAAAAGGGAAGATAAATCATTGCAGAAGTTCCTATCATTTAATAAAGAATTAGTATCAGTGAGAAAAACCCTATTTCCAGAATTTTTAATTTTTTTAAGTAAAGAAGTATACCACTTATTCATAGAATCACAAAGTTAATTAGTGTAATTAGATTCTTAAAACTTATTGTAAAGTAATCTCAGCAACTGCTAAAAGTTTTGGTTGAGGTGCTAAATTGTTTCTTTTCTTTCTATCTAATTCAATTTTTTCTCGATGCTCTTCTAATTTCTGAATTAAACTGGTTTTGATATTTTCAATACCTCTTTTATTAATTTTAGTCCTCTCATTTTCAAAATATTTATCATATTTCTGCTTTTCTTCATCAAGCTTTTCCATAAGATCGAATCTAGCATTGGTTAAATGTTCATTAATTTTTTGTATTTTAATTTTTTCCGCTTTTAATTTGATATTTTCAATATCTTCAGCAATATCCTCTCTAAAGTCAATATCAATTTCAAGATTAATGTTATCTAAAAACCAATTACTTGCTTTTTCATTATAATTATCCTCATCATCAATGAAAATTGGAATAAGGTGTCGTCTATTAAAGCCCATATAATTTGTAATTTCTAATTTATATAAAAATAATGTACCCTTGACATTTTCCCCATAATTGGATATTTTTAAATCAAAGGATAATGAATCTTTAGAAGATACTTCATCTATTATTGTATTTACTAAATTATGGGATAAACAAACATAATTGTATTTTTCATTTTCTAAAGCTATTTTCTTATCAAAAGTCAAATATCTATATCTAACTCCATTAATAGATTTATCAATATAGAAAACATTTTTATCATTAGTATACTCAAATAAGTCAATTTTTTTGTATTTTAAATATAATCTAATAAGATTTTCAATTAAAATTCTTTCATCTTTTATAATTATATCTTTGATAGGTTCTTTTTCTTCACTTTCAAAAGGAATCAGGAGTTGTTGGCTTTCAATAACATCTTTTGCTTTATTATACATTTGATTTCCAATATCTTGAAACTCTTTTTCTTTGACTTTTCTTCGTCTAACAGCTTCAATAAAAATTTTATCAAAATTAAATTCTTCATTAAGTAAACTTAAAACATCTCTTTTTTTATCATCCCCAAATTCGTCCGAGATTATGTCTAATTTACTATCTAAAATATCACGAATATGTTCCTCAATTGTATCTTCTATTACAAAATTAAACACCAATACATCCTTAGTTTGACCAATTCTATCTATTCTACCAATTCTTTGTTCAATTTTCATAGGATTCCATGGTAAATCATAGTTAATCATTACATGAGCAAACTGCAAGTTAATACCTTCTCCACCTGCATCTGTAGATATTAAGAATTGATAGTCACCTTTAAATTTAGATTTATTTTTTATTTTATCTTCTAATCCCATTCGACCATTGAAGTAAGTAACCTTATACCCAAAGTCTTCTAAAATCTCCCCAACATAATTTTGGGTTTCAATAAATTCAGTAAAGATAATGAATTTAGTATCTAAACCATCTCTTTCAATTACTTCATCAATGATTTCCAATAATTTTCTTATCTTTGTATCTTGTCTTCCAGTTGATGCCTGTTTTGCAAGATTAACACATTCTTCTAAAATAGTCAATTCTTTAGCTATATGGGGTTTTAATTTGTTTATGTTAAGGGACTGGGGTTCAAATTTTTTACCAGCATAGTTTAAAATAGAGTCATATGCTACCTGAACATCCAAATCTTCAATATCATCAGGATCCACTTCTTCTAAAACATCTAAATAATTTGAGTTACTATTCATTGAATCATATCTTCTTTTCAATGATTCATAAACAGCCCTTGAACTTGAAGAAACCATCTTCTGATATGTGATTAAAACAAATCTTAAAATAGGACTATTTTGTGCAATATAATGATATTCAGCTACATAATCACTAACTTTATCATAAAGTTCTTTTTCTATTTTATCCTCTTCACCTCTATAAATTTTAACTAAATTAACAATCCTATCTTTAAAAATAAGTTTACCATCTAAATCAGTTACAGCTCTTTTTTCATTTTTGATGGTAACAGATTCAACATTCTCAGGAGTTAAAGATTTTTTATCAAAGAATTTAAAAGGATCGATTAATTCTAATAGATATCTAAATCTTTCACTTTTTCCTTGATGAGGAGTAGCTGTTAAAAATAATAAATAATCTATTTTTTTAGCTAATTCATTGATAATTTTATATCTTGCAGTTTCAGAAGTATCTAAATCTTTGGTTAGATTATGTGCTTCATCAACAATAATCATATCCCATTCAGCATCAACTAAATCATCACAAACATATTTATTGTGCCACATTCGATTTTCTAATACTTTTTCAGATAATGAATCTTTAATAGCTTTAGGTTTAACAAAGTCGATTGAACTAATTACAAAATCATTTTGAAGCCAGACATTTTTATCATCATGGATTGCATGTAAACCTTTAAATGTTTCACGATTCATTAAAACAAAATCTTCATCAAATTTAGTTTTTAATTCATCTTTCCATTGTGAAGTTAGTCCAGAAGGTGTGATGATTATAGCTCTTTTGATTATTCCACGAAGTTTAAGTTCTTCAAAAATTAAAATAGCTTCAATAGTCTTTCCAAGACCAACTTCATCAGCAATTAAATAACGAGGTCGGATGTCTTCTATGACACGATTAACAGTTAATATTTGGTGTGGGAGAGCTAAAATATTGAAATTGTTAGCAGAAATTATTTTACCTTGATAAGAAAGTTCATTAATTTTTTCAGAAAGAAGACATAGTTTAAATAGGATAGAGTCATTCAAATCTCGGTTTTTCATTCTGTCTATACTTGAGGTGAATTTAGATAGAGAATCTTCTCCTAATGTCATTACTTCTTTTTTATCTTCAAAGAAGACTTTATAGAAAATTTCTTCTCCAATATCTTCTATTCCTACAATCTGCCCAGTCCCATAATCTGAGTAGATTTTACTTGTAACTTGGTCTCCTATTTTCATTTTAATCACTACAATAAACATTGCAAAAATTTATAAATATAAAAAGATTTTTTAATAAATAAATTATTATAATTTAAAGTTTTCCAAAAATTCTTCACTATTAACCCATTTTTTATTTATTTTATCCCAATAATCACATTTAACATCGAAAATTTTTAAAAGCAAAATTGTTATAATTTCTCTAACTTTAATAAATTGGTTATTCACTTCGACATCACTAATTTTTTCATCACAAAATATTAAATTTCTAACATTCAATAATTCATCCATCATTGAGTAATAATTATCAGGATGAAATCCATCAATATAATTTCCAATTTTGACAATATTTAAATCTAATTCTTCAAAAATTTCATTTAATATATATTTGAAATTATAAAATCGATTATTAATAGGATTTATATAATGATTGGCCTTTTTTTGATAATTTTTAAAATCTTTAGCATAAATATCTTTTAAAACTTCTAAAAAGATTATTCCAGATATTAATCCATAGTCGGAATGTATTTGATTTTCCACCCCAATATGATAATAAACAAGCTTTTTTAAATCTAATCCTAAATTAAAATATTGATTAAACGTCAAATTAAAAAATTTATCAATCCCATTAGAATATTCTTGATACAATTCGATATTTTCAAAGTTTATAATATCAATTTGTGAAAGAATGTTTATTTCTTTATAACTTAGGTTATCTGATACAATATATGATAATTTCAAGTTAGAATTCTTATTTGAAAAAATCATTGAAAGATAATTAAATTTATTAACAATGTCCCTTAACTCATTTAACTCATCGATTTTAGATTTAAATTTTAAAAGTCCTGTTAAATTTTGATACAAATCCGAATCATGATTCATGACATCTAAATTATTTAATTCTAATAAATTTAATTGAGTTTCAAATTTATCCAAAATCATAAAATTCTCAATTATGGCAATAAACTCAAATTTTTCTGTTATATTTGAATCACCTTTTTTAGCATTAAAATCACTGGCTTCAGCAGAAAATTTCCCAGATGATTGTGAAATATTGTTAAAATAAGCAGTATTAATAACTATTTTCCATCCATCTTCACTAATCATCTCTAAACTAAAATTTTCAAAATCATTTAATAATTTTGCATTTTTAATTATACCATTGATTAATATAGATTCAAAAATACATATTTCAATATTTAAAGCTTCAATTATTTTTCCATTATCATCTTTTAATCTAATATTTTTACCATTAAAAAATAGACACATTTTATCTTTGTTTTTAATATGATGATTAAAATTCAAATCTGGTAAATCTCCCATATAATCACTATCTATATTAATTCAATATCATTTATACATAGCCCAATCAATAATAGTTGAAATATCTTCATCAGAATCAATGATTTTTCTATCAATTCTATCAGCAATTAATTTTATTGTATCAATGTCTTTTTCATTATATAATTTCATTAAACCATATAACAATGCTTCTTTACGAAGTTCTTTAATTTTATTTTTCGATTTTTGAATGTTTTCTAAGATTTCATTGTATTCTTTTAATAACCGTTTTTTTCTTATTTCACCTTTTTCTTGTTTTTCTATTGAAGAAGGCAATCTATATTTTCCATCATCCAATATAACATTATCGTCCAAAATTATCTTTAATTCAGGAATCTTATCGATAGATGTCATTAAATTTTTTGAAAACTCGACAAAAATTTCATCATAATCTTTAGGTTTTGATAAAAATTGTGAAAGCCATATAATTGCTGATTTTTCATCATAAATTCCAAGAATCTTTTGATTAAATTCATTTTCATTAATTTTTTCTAATAAATTCCGCTGTTTTTCATATGTAGCTATTTGATTTTCATTAAACCAAAATCCATTTATTTCAATGAAATTATCTTCAAGTAATTTATAAAAATCTGTCGCATCCATCTTAACTTCAAAACCATTGTATATGTATTGTGCAATTAATTTTGAATATAACATTTGTTGAGTTCTTTCACTATTATTCTTGATAGGTAATTTAGCTAAATGTGTTTTTATAAATTTTTTTTCCATATTTTTTCCATGTTTTCTTAAAAAAGATGATGTGAAAGATGATGCTGGCTTATAAGTACTGATAACTAAATCATTTTTTACAGAATTGATTTTTCTATCTTGGTATATGGTTCCATGTTTTTTATCAAGAATCGCAACTTGAGCTATGACAAATCCAGAAGCAATTAAAGAATTTTGTATTGATTTCCATACTTCCATTTTAGAATTGTGAAATTCAACACTCATCCATCTATTTGGTTTTAATATTCTGAAAAATTCATTAAAGCATTTAGTCATTAATTCTTCATATTCATATAAAAATTTATTTTGAACAGGGTTTATTATAGCTTCACTTTTATTATTGGTAAAAATTCGAAGCCATGATTCCCAAATTAAATTCATTTCAGAATACATAATATTTTGACCAAATGGAGGATCAACAAAAATATAGTCAACTGAATTAGAAGGGATGTTTAAAAGATTTGTAGAACTTTGATTTGAAATCAACTGGTTCTTTTTAGTCCAAATATTTTTTACTTTATTAAATTTATTTATTGCTCTCAAAAACGAATTAAAAATATTCATTTCAGTTTGTAAATTTGGAAAATACAAGGTATTGCTCAGAGGACCTGCTGGAGACCCTTTTGGACGATACTTATCAACAATGAAACGATTTCTTCTATTAGTGTTATTGTGCATGAAAGAAAAAAACAAAAATCTTAAAATTTTATCTTTTTCATTAATTATTTTATTAAAAATAGCAGATAATATCAAATAATTTCTTTTTGTATAAAATTGATTCATATATTTGATACCATGAGATTCTTTAGGTTGATTAGTATTATAACCATTAGGTATGGGATTAATAGGATTCCAAAATGGAATATTCAATTTTTGTATTTTCTTAATTAATTCTAAATCATTTTCATCAGGAACCTTTCTAAACTTTTTTTTATTAAAGGTATAATCTATTAAAACAGGGACACTATGAACATCCCGAAACTTTTTCCAATTATCTTCATATTCAATATAATCTTTTATAACCGTCCTATTTGTAAGTTTTATTTTACAAAAAGGGCAAGAATATTCCTTAAGTACCTTATGGTTTTCTTCGTCTACTCCCGCACTGTAAAAATCGAATTTGGCATTACAACTTGGACATATATAAACATCACTCCAAACAACATAATTTATAATTCCCTCTTTTGATTGGTGCTTAGTTTTATAAACCCATCCATAGTCATTCTTAACAATATTATAAATATTTTTAATTTTATTGTAAGATTTATCAGCATTAATAGAATGATTATAATTATAAGATATGAAAGAAGCAATAGGGGCAATATCTGTAAGTATAGCATTCCTTTTTAAATTTTGACATGCAATTCCAGTCATTCCACTTCCACAAAAACCATCAAAAACTATATCTTCCTTTTTAGTATAATGTTCAATATATTTCATTATTGCTTTAGGGGGAACTTTAGTATGATATGAATGCAATCCATAAATTGGATCATTTTTACCTTCAGAAACATCATCTACATATGGCTCTGATATATCATAATCATCACTTTCTTCATCATAAGGAGTTCCATAATATTCAATAAAATCTTTGATATAAGGATTTGGATAAGCTGTATAGTAAGGAGGGTCTGATAATTCTAAAATATCTTCAACATCACCAATAGGAAAACCTTCAATATCCCTCATATTTTCAAGGTCTTCTCTTATTTTTTCAGGTGTAAGATTCAAAGATTCTATAAATTCATCCTTTTTTTCAAATAATTTTCTTTGAGAAATGTTATCAAAATTATTCTTCATTATAATCACCAGAATCTTTGATTAATCTTATTCTTAGTTTATCTTGATCAAATTCTTTAGTTTTATCTTCAATGTAATCATTTAATTTATTTTTAAACTCTTCAATTTTTAAAGTATCTTTATCAGAAGCAAGATGTATAAAAAGTTCATTTAAACTAATATTTTCAATTTGAATATCTTTTAAAAGGTTATTAATAGCATTAATTGTTTCTGTGTTAATGTGTTGAGGTAGTTCATTTGAATCAATGATATTTTGAATTATTTTACTTTCGTCAACATCTAAAAGGTTTAAATTATCTTTTTTATCATTTATATTATCTAAAATCTGTTTTGTCCATGAATTGTAAAGATTTTCTATCTTTTCATCAAGTTCTTCAATTTGTTTATTTATATTTTGGAATTTTCCACTTTCTGGAAACATACAAACACAATGATAATTATTATCTAAATCTTCAATTCTAAAATTATTACAATGCAAATCTTTTATATTCTTAATCATGAGCTGTATATTCCTAAATAAAGAAGTATTAACAGAATTTATATCTTTAAGTTTATTTAATTTATAATATTTATTGGAACTTTCTATATCCAAAAGTTGATTCCAATCAACACCTTCACCAACACATTCATTGTGAGCATTATAATAAATTGTTTTATATTTTTCCTTAAATTGTTCAATTTTACCTTTAAGAGGATTTCTTTCGTCTTCTTTTAATAATTTCCTAAAATCATGTACAATATCTATTGAATCATTATAAATATTCCTCAATGATTGTTTATCAGTACTTTTAAAGAAATCATTATCAATCCAGTTAAGCACATTTTCCATATAGCTAATACCTGGATTGATATAATTTTTAATGTCATTAAAAAGAGATTTTAATTTATAAACTAATATATAAGATTTTTTAATATTTTCAAGATTTTGAGAAGAATAATCTAAATTTTTAAAACCAGCTAAGCTACTTATCTTAAGTTTCGAGAAATCAACATTATTTATAAATGTTATTTTATCATCAATCTCATCAAAAGGTAAAGCTATTTTATAATAGCTAATATCCTTAAAATTAGAATTAATATCCTTAATATCATTTATTACATGTTCTATTTTAGCAGAATATTCAGAAAAAGCTTTTTGATGATTTTTTTTAAGTTGTAATAAACTTTTATCTAAATCTAAAGTATCAAAAAGTAATTGTGTTTGAAAACCTGGACCTTCTTCTTTTTTAATATATTTTATATCATCAAATGCTTTTAGTCCAGATTTAAATAAAGTTCCAAAATCAGTCGAGGAAAATGTTTTTCCACGAGAAGAACTTAACATTACATCTCCATTTCTAAGGAGAATAGCTATAATTAAATAAACAATCTCCTTTTGAAATCCATAAGGTTTAACTGAAAATTCTTCAAGAATCTCATTAATATCTAAATTTTTCCCAGTATCTTCAACTTTTTCTAAAATAATTTGAGCATATTTACTTTCATTTACATCTAACATGTTATTTTTATACAATCCTAATGGAAGTAATATGTTAGAATCTTGATTAATTAAATCCTTTACAGCTCCTTCATTAGGAATATCCTTAAGTATAGTTTCAAATGTTCCTACAATATTTTTATTTGATAATTTTGATTTAAATCTTGGATATTCATGATATTTTTCAGTTAATTTTTCACCTAATAGTTTTTCTTTAATTTGTGAGAAAATATCTGAGATGATATCACTGCTAATTCCTAATTCCTCAAGATTATAATCCTTATCTTCAAATACAATTTTAGATTTTAAAAAAGATTTTTTAAATGAAGGTTTAATCTCCTGATCAATAATCGTTCTTCTTTTACCTTTCATTATATCAAGATAAGTGTGAGATTTAATGAGATATTCAACAGCTACTAATCTTTTTACTGCTGCGGAAAAATCGTCACCATATTTAGGTTTTATAACAATATCTCCATTACAATCACCATTAATTGCCTTAATATTTAAAACAACTATAAAATCTTGGTTTTTGTCAAATTTTAATTTATTACCTATATTAATAATAAAGATTCCATCTCTAAATGAATTTCTTTCTTTCCATTTAACACTATCCTCTAAAACATATTTTTTTGAAGCTTCAAAATAAGAAATATTTTTATCATATTCAAATCCTAATTCTTCTAATAAAAATTCTTCTACAAAAATTTCATAAGAAGAGTCTAATCTTATAGTTGATGCTTTATTATTGATTATTTGTTCATAGTCAACAATGTCTTTTAAAGTAATGAAATAAACATCAGATTCATTATCTTTGTTAATAAATTGCCCTATAGACTCTTTAATAAGCATATTTAAAATCATTTCCACATCATCAACAGGATCTATAAGCTGGGATTTTGGGATTATAAACAGATTTTCTACGAATTTTTCTGCTGTGTCTCCACCTTTTTTATCACCTTTCTCATCAGGAGGAGTGATTAGATTTTTAATAGCTAAACTTTCAACTAATCTTATAGCATTTTTCTTATATCTATCATCTAATCGATTTATAATATCTTTAAGAGATTTAACAATGTTAACAACTGGTTTTACTTCCTCTTTATTTTTTACTGTATGTTCTGATTCAATCATAGATTCATAAATCAAATCATAGGTAATAAATTGAGGGAAGTCCTTATCTAAAATTTTTGATATTTCATCTGAAACAAATTGGAGAATTGATCTATTTTCAAAAAAAGTTATTTTAGAGAAAACTTCTATTAAATATGGATGTACTGGGAAGAGTTGTGCATATCTATCCTCTTCAATACTTAAATTTTGGAATTTTCCTTGATAATCTCCAAAGAGCTTTTTAATTTTTTGAATTTGATTACCGTCTTTTTTAACCATACGTTTAGAAATAATATCTTCAATATTTTCACTGGTAATATTGATTTTTAAGAATCTCTGTTCAATTTTATTTATTACCTCAGCATTAGCTTTATACTCAGGATTACTAAAAATATGTTCCTGCATTGACAGCATTAAAATGAAATCTTGATTTGAAGAGCTTTCTGCTAATTGTCTTGTAAAATTTAAATCAGCAATTTGATTATTGTTATCTTTTCCTTTTATAAAATCAGAATATTCATCAAAGAGAACTATTAGACCTTTTGAAGGATATTTCTCCTTAACATTTATCATAATCTCTTCAAGTAATTCTTTGTTATCTTTTTTCTCTGTTTTTAAATCAATTTCTCTTATATCAATATCATAATTTTCTTTCAGTTGCTTTCTCACGCGGTAATAAAATATTTCTGCAAGAGGAATATTTTGACCTAACTCATATTTTACAACTAAAAATTCTCTTTCTAAATTAGAAAATGCTTCTCTGATTTTCTCATTTTGAATATATTCTCTAAGTTCTGGTTTTGATAATATAAGTGATAAAAAAGCTAAAAAATGAGATTTACCAGTCCCATAGTTTCCAATAATATTGACTGAAATATTATTATCAATTTCTTCTCCATTAAGATATTTCAAAAAATAAATTAAGTGATCTTCAAGATTTTTAGAAATAACAAAGTTTTTTATCATTTCCACTTCATCTTTTATATCACTAATCTTTATTACTGGTTGTATAGGATCAAAGGTGAAGAGGTTTTCAATTTTCATTATCCCACCCTAAAACAAACTCATTTTCAGAAATATCCATAGATTTATAATCTTCTTTTCCTTCTTCTGAATAGATTAGTTTATTTCCAATTTTTTTACCATTAAAAAGTAATATTACAACTTTACCTTCTCTTGAAAAATAGTTCAAGTTAGATATTATATCCATATTACCCAATTCATAAGAAAACACATATTGAACATTGTCTAAAGAGATTATGTCCTCATTTATATCATATAAAAAATTTTTAAATATATCCAAACCCTCATTTCTTTTTTCATTTTCTGAAAATCCTTCAACTCGTTTTGAAAGTTCAACAGAAAGATTGATTGGTTCAATATTCAGTTCTTCAAATTCTTTTAAATATCTACTACTTTTTTTATTAATTATTATGACTCGATACCGCTTTAAACCTTCTTTCAAGTCTTGAATCATATCCTCTAAACCCATTAAGATTCCCCATTATTGCCAAAAATTAAAATAAAAATTAAAGTTTTAAAATTATTGTCAAACTATTGGCATATAAAACATATTTGTAAGTATTTATATTTAAATGTTAATAGTTTGCTAATATTATTACATTGGTTGAACATTTACTATTCAATAGTTTTCTTAAATGCGAAAAAATAATTATAAAATAATGAAATCTGAAATTGTAAAAAATATTTCTTATGTTAAATTATCAAAACATAGAACTAAAGTTTTATTAACTTTAGATTATAAACTAAAGTTTCCAAGCGATATTGCTAAAGAAATTAATCTTCCTCTTAGTGATGTTAGTAGAGCCTTAAGAGGTTTAAAAGATAGAAAATTAGTTGTTTGTTTAAATGAAGAAGATTCTCAAGGTAGATTGTATAAAATTACAGAACAAGGAAAGAATATTATTAGTTATTTAGAATAAATTTTAATACTTTATAATAATTAATATTTATAAAGATTTTTACAATTAGATTTAAAGCTATTTTTCAATACTAGAATAAAAAAATTTAAAAAAAAGAAGATAGAAGTTTAATGAATAAAAAAGATTTTATTCAAAAACTTCAGACCATCATTGTACTAATTATAATATTCATTTTTAAATATATATAAATTTTTATATTTAATAATTATTAAAATATTGTAATTAAAGATTTAAAAGCTATTTTTAATGCAAAAATAAAAAAATAATATAAAAAAAGAGATAGAAGTTTAATGAATAAAAATTATTTTATTCAAAAACTTCAGACCATCAATACACAATTATAATATTCATTTTTAAATATATATAAATTTTTCTATTTAATAATATAATAAAAAATTTACATATAGTAATAATTTATATATTATAAATTATTAATAAATATCTGCAGTATCACCAACTTAAAGCTGTTGAAAACCCATTGAGAAGACCATCAATACACAACTAATGGTCTTCTACTAAGCTAAAGGAGGTGATAATGTGGTATTGACATCGTTATTATATATTTTAAACTTTATTTTAAATAAATATCCGATAGAGATAACATTAATTATCATACTTCTTACTAAAACACTAATTTAGTAGTAAAGTAAAGTTGGTGTACTGCTCATTAAATTATTAATTATAAAACATCACATTCAATATAATCATAAAAGATAATAAAACTTAAAATTAATTTCAGCTAATTTTTATACATGAATATAGATAAATTTAATTACTTTTAAATAATATCTTATATTTAATTACATTAAATATAACTTTAATAGAATTTTTATTGAATAATCTTAAAATTAATGAGGAATTTCATGACAAACACAACAGGAAAAATATTTCAGGTAACTAGCTTTGGATCTAGTCATGGTGTAGCTATTGGGGCAGTTATCGATGGGTGTCCAGCTAACTTAGAGCTTTCTGAGGAAGATATTCAAAAAGAGCTTAATAGACGTAGACCTGGAACGAGTTCTATTACATCACCTCGAGATGAAAAGGACAAAGTGCAACTACTTTCAGGAATATTTAATGGGAAAACCGATGGAACACCTATTACAGCTATAGTATTTAATGAAGATGCATCATCAAAAGATTATGAATATTTAAAAAACACTCCTCGACCAGGTCATGGGGACTTTACTTGGAAGGAAAAGTATGGAAATTACGATTATAATGGTGGAGGTCGTGGAAGTGGTAGAGTCACCATCTCTCATGTAATAGCTGGAGCTATAGCTAAAAAGCTTTTATCAAAATTTGGTATTAAAGTTATATCTCATGTAGTTAAAGTTGGAGAAGTTGAAGCTAAAACTGTAAACATGAATTTTATTGAGGAAAATAGTTTAAAAAATCCAGTCCACTGTGCTGACCCTGAAGCAGCTCTTAAAATGGAAGAGTTAATACTTGACTATAAAGAAAAAGGAGATTCCATTGGAGGTGTGGTTGAAACAATAGCTATGGGAGTTCCTGTAGGTCTTGGTGAACCGATATTTGGAAAACTTGATGGTGATTTAGCTAAAGCACTTATGGAAATTGGTTCTGTTAAAGGTGTGGAAATTGGTCTTGGTTTTGATGTAGCTAAATCTACAGCTTCAGAGATTAATGATGAATTTTATATTAAAGATAAAAATAACATAAATGAAAATACAGCTAACACAAATATTGGAACAACAACCAATACTTCTGGTGGAATATTAGGTGGAATTTCTGATGGAATGCCTATCGTTACCAGAATAGCCATTAAAGCAACTCCTTCAATTTCAATGATTCAAAATACAGTAGATTTAGAAAAGTGTGAAGATTGTAAAATAGAAATTAAAGGTCGTCATGATCCGTGTATTTGTCCAAGAGTAACAGTTGTTAGTGAATCTGCAGTAGCTATTGTGTTGGTAGACCATATGTTAAGAGCGGGTTTTATTCATCCATCTAATTTAGAATATAATACAATAAATAATTTTAATTTAAATTTATAAATTAATATTTTAAATTTGAATAATATATTATACATATAATTATTATTTTTTTAAATTTTATTTTTATATATTTTTTTATAAAATTTTATTTTTATTTTTATATATTTTTTTATAAAATTTAAATTTTAATTTTATTTTTACATATTTTTTTATAAAATTTAAATATTTTTTTATTTTTACATATTATATAATAATTATATATCAAATTTCTATTATAATCTTAAAATAATGCTTAAATACTAATAATTAATTAATTACAGAAATTATTATTAAATATTAATATATATCTTAATAAATAATTAAAAGATATTGATTTATATATAATAAATACATATTAATAATATTAATTATAATTTTAAATATATAATTAAAATAATTATTTTTAATGATATTATAAATTATATAATGGATATTATAAAATTTTATTAAATAAAATTATAAATTATATAAAGGATATTATAAAATTTTATTAAATAATATTATAAATTATTAAAAATGATATTATGGATTATATAATGATTTATAGATTAATTAAATGATATTATAGATTAAATTAAATGATTTATACATTAATTAAATAATATTATAGATTAAATTAAATTAAATTATAGATTAAATAAATGATATTAAACATTAATTAAAACAATATTTTTGGAGAGGATGTTCTGACAAAGTATATAATTATTACTGGTGGGGTTGTTAGTTCTATCGGAAAAGGAATCACTTCAGCGTCTATAGGTCGTATTTTACGTACTTATGGACTTAAAGTAGGGGCTTTTAAAATAGATCCTTACTTAAATTGGGATTCTGGAACATTGAACCCTATTGAACATGGAGAAGTTTATGTAACTTATGATGGAATGGAATGTGATCTTGATTTAGGTCATTATGAACGTTTTTTAGATGAAGAATTACCTGGAGTTTCTAATATAACTACTGGAAAAGTTTATAAAAGTGTTATTGAAAAAGAAAGAAAAGGTGACTTCTTAGGTGCTTGTGTTCAGATTATTCCACATATCACAGATGAAATTAAATCAATGATTAGAAATACTGCTCGTGAAAATGACTATGATGTTATTCTTATTGAACTGGGCGGAACTGTAGGGGACATTGAAAGCCAACCTTTCTTAGAAGCACTTAGGCAACTTAGAAATGAAGAAGGCTATGACAATGTTATGAATGTCCATGTTACATTTGTTCCTTACTTAAAAGCAGCTGGAGAATTTAAAACTAAACCAACTCAACATAGTACAAAAGAGCTTCGAAGTACTGGTATAAGTCCAGATATGATTGTATGTAGAAGTCAAAAACCTATTGATGATGATTTAAAACGTAAAATTGCTCACTTTTGTGATGTTGAACCAAATGCAGTAGTTAATGCTCCTGATGCATCTTCAATTTATGAAGTTCCATTAACACTTGATAAAGAAAATGTTGGTAGCTATATAGCTAATCGAATAAATCTCGATGTTGATACTGAATCTGCTGATTTGAGTCAATGGAAAGAAATTGTCAAATCAATGCAAAAAGAAGAACCTATTGTTTCAATAGCTATCATTGGAAAATATATTGAGTTAGAAGATTCATATATCAGTATTAGAGAATCTTTACTTCATGCTGCAGCTAAAGTTGGTGTTAAGTTAAATCTTAGCTATATTAACTCTGATGTTGATGATTTAGATAAAGAAGAATTAGCTAAACTTGATGGCATTCTTATTCCTGGAGGATTTGGTGAAAGAGGTATTGAAGGGAAATTAGATGCTGTTGATTATGCACTTGATAACAATGTACCTATTTTTGGAATTTGTCTTGGAATGCACTCTATGGTTATTCAAATCGGAAGAAGAAACAATATGGATGGTGCTGATAGTACTGAATTTAATGAAGATACACAGTATCCAGTTATTGATTTAATGGAAGAGCAAAAAAAGGTTAAAGAAATGGGCGGAACCATGCGTTTAGGTTCTTATGATGCTAAACTTATTGAAGGTACTTTAGCTTATAACTCATATAAAAAAGAGGATATTGTTGAACGTCATAGGCATAGATATGAATTTAACAATGATTTTAGAGAAGCCCTTACTGATGCAGGACTAGTTATTTCAGGTATTTCCCCAGATGATTTCCTTGTAGAAATAATTGAATATCCAGATCATCCTTGGTTTTTAGGTTGTCAATTCCATCCTGAATTTAAATCTAGACCTAATAATACTCATCCTTTGTTTGCATCTTTTATGGAAGCAGTTTATGAGTTTTCAAAAAATAGATAGTATTTTTACTATCTTTTTATTTTTTTATTTACTAATTTTAATATTTAGTTATTTTAATAATTTATTCCTAATAACTTTCATTTTCCATTAAATTTTCTATTATTATAATAAAATATAACTCTATAATTTTTTCTATTATTATTAAAAGATTATGACTCTATAATTTTTTCTATTATTATAAAAAAACTATGACTCTATAATTTTTTCTATTATTATTAAAAGATTATAACTCTATAATTTTTTCTTTGTTAAAAATAATATCTTTTTCTAAAAAAGTATTAATTTATATACTAGCTATTTTTAATATATTAATATGTATAAAATTTTATATTTTGTAAATAATTTAATATATTTTCATTCAAATTTAATAAATAATGATTTTAAATCACTACATAATGTTTTGAAATTAGTAAATATTGATTTTAATTTAATAAATCTTGTTTATAATTCATTAAATACTGAATTTCTAATGATAACCCTAATTCTATTTCTAATAATAGCTACCATAACTGCAGCTATCAATGATTATAAATACCAAATTATATCAAATAAATTAACTGTTTCCATAATATTTTTTGGTATATTTATAAACTCAGCTTTTTCAATTATACTTAAAAATACGAATTTTATTATTGATTCTCTTGTATTTGGAATCTTAACTTTTCTATTCTGTTATTTATTATGGAAATTTGGGTTATGGGGTGGAGGTGACGTGAAGCTATTTACAGCAATAGCTACAGTTTTACCAATTCACCCTACATTATATACTGATTTTTTAAAATTATTTAATTTTGAAATATTTAACTTACTTAATAGTGAAAATTTTATACATTTTCCTATAATAGTACAATATCCTTTTTCATTTACAGTAATTTTCAATAGTATTCTACTATCTTTTCCTTTTCTATTAACATTCATCATTTTTAACTACTATAACAACATTAACTTAAAAGAGCTATATCTAAAACTAAAAGATATAAACTTAACTTATAAATCATTAAATGAAAAACTAAGATTAAAAATCAAAGAAATTAAAGCAAAAGATCTAGTTGTTAGGATAATATATACCTTATTATTCACTTCAATTTTTACATTTATAAACTATTTATTTGATAACCTAATAAATCCTGAAAAAATATTATTAAGTGTAATTTTTGGAGTATTTTGTGGATTATTTTTCTCATCATTTATGAAATATTTAATAAAAAAATTTAGAAAAATAGCTAATTTAGGTTCTATTAAAATTGTTAATATAGAAAATTTAAAAGAAGGAATGATTCTTGATAAAACAGTTATAAAGATTACTAATGTTAATGCAAATAAAAATAAAATTCATAAACTAAATTTTAATGAAAATAAAACCTATATATCAAATATTTCTAATGATTTAAATAATAATAAAACAAATGAGAACAATTTATTTATTAAAAACGATGGAAAAATATGCACATTAAAGACAAAAACAATAGCGGGTTTGTATAAAAAAGATATTGAGATATTGAAAAAATTAGTAAATAAAAATCTAATTGATAAAAATTTAAAAGTAAAGATAACAGTTCCCTTTGGTCCTTCAATAGCTATTGGTTTAATTGTAGCTATCTTTATTGGAGATATTTCAAATTTATTTTTTATTTTATTTAAAAGTGCTTTAAATGGGATTATATGGATTTAAAGGATATGGTGCTATGAATGATAAAAAATACTTAAATTTTTATAATAAATTCAATGATGAGGTAGGACAACTGTCTTTAGAATTTTTATTAACAAGTTTAATAGCTATTTTAATATTTATTACTATTTCCCTTCCTTTTGCAAGTATGGCAATTGATTCAACATTTGATATATCTGATTCACTAAATGTAAAATCAGAAATTTCAAAAATAAATCAAGGAATCAATGAAGTTTATTCAAATGGAGCAGGATCTAAAAGGGTTGTTTATATAGACTGCCCAAAAAGTATTGATATTAATTTTTATAAAAATATAGGTCAAAATCTTGGAGGATATTCAATAGCTTATATAACTCTTAGTGATGAATCTATTAAAACTATAACCGTTTTAAATAATGCAGATAATTTAGAAGGTTCTATACATCTTAATAAAAAAATTAATACTCCTCTTATTATAGAATGGCCTTTAGATAGTCCAAATATTAATGTTCGAGTTGGAATTTAAGGAAAATTAATGTTATAATATTAGATTCTATATAGAATACTTAACATTTTTCTTTAATTATACAATTTTATCTATAATTATTACACATTTTTATTTATTTATACAATTTTATCTATAATTATTACACATTTTTATTTATTTATACAATTTTATCTATAATAATTATACATTTTTCTTTAATTTTACTATTTAATCTATATAATATTCTATAATTACATTATAATTCTATTAAATGAATTTATTTGAATATTTTTAAATATCAAAACTTTTATATTATGATATAAATATAATAAAATTAATAAAAATTTAATTAGCTTAAATTAATATATAAAATTATAAAAATTTATTTAATTTACTAATAATATGCTTAATAAAAATAATTAAAATAATGAAATTACATTAAAATTTTATGGGTTGATTTAATGGATTTGTTATCTTCTATTGTATATATTGTTCTATTTGTTGTATTAATGATATTCGTTTTTTCAATGGGTTTATTAACACCCATTTCTGAAAGAAAAGATATATTATCAGTTTTAGCTATTGGTTTTATAGTTGGACTTGTTGGAGGTGCCTTTTTTTTAACACCTATATATCAAGATATACCTGCATTTGTTGGTTCTGTTCAGGAAGCCCTAGGTGGAACTGAAACAATGACTATTGAAATTTCACCATCAGTTAATTATACTAAAGTTATGGATGAACTTCAAAAGAAAGAGGGAGTAATTTCTGTTATAAATAAAGGAATTTATGTTAAAACCGACCCTTTCCCTGAGGATAGAAAAAAACTTATTGAAGATAGATTAGTTATTCTTGATGAAAATTTTAAATCATTCCATGTTAATGAAACTGGAGAAATCGATATAAACTTTACAAATGGTTATAATCCAAAAACAGCTATTAAAAAACTATCTGATTGGTTAATGTATACTGGAGGAATAAATCTTAGATATTCTTTAATTCAAGTTGAATTAGTTGTTAAATCTGGAAGTGTAGATGAAATAACCCAATATTTACATTCAAATGCTATAGTCGTATCCTCTGTTAGTGGATCTGTTCAAAATGCAATTAATAATACTGAAGATATAATGGTTGATGACACTGGAGTTATTTTAATTTCAGGAGTTATTGGGGTAATTGTAGCATTAATAAGTATTTATTATGATAATATTTCTTCAACCCTTGGAAATTTTCATGACAAAGTCAAAAGAAATCCAAAAATAGCTAATATTAGAAATAAAATTAATTTGGATAAGCTAAAAAGGAAAAACAAAGAAGATAAAATTGAAGACAGTGAGTCAAATATTGAAAAACCTACAAAAAGAAGCAAAAAACCTAATGAAGATTCTAATAATATAGCTTCTGATAATAACAACAACATAGCTAACAATAAACCATCAAATAAGAAGGAATCTGACCATAATACTCCTAAAATAAAGGAATCTAATCCAATAAACAAAGAAAATAAAGTAAACAAAGAAAATACACCTAATACAGAAAACACTCATAAAACAGAAAACACTCATAAAACAGAAAACACTCATAAAACAGAAAACACTCATAAAACAGAAAACACTCCAAAGAAAGAAAATAGTATAAATAATGAAAATATTGATGAAAAATGAATGTTGCTGTGCTTTTTTCAGGTGGAAAAGATAGTATAATGGCTTGTTGGAAAGCTATTGAAAATGGAAATAGTATAAAATATCTTGTTTCTATGGAATCTGAAAATAAAGAATCTTATATGTTTCATGTTCCTAATATACATTTAACTGATTATATAGCTGAAGCTCTTGAGATTCCTCTTATAAAAGGTAAAACAAGTGGAATTAAAGAAGAAGAATTAATAGATCTTAAAAACATTTTAATACATCTTAAAAGTAAAGGTGTTGAAGCTATATACTCTGGTGCTCTTTATTCTAATTATCAAAAATCCAGAATAGATATCTTATGTGAAGAAATTGGGTTGAAATCTATTTCTCCACTTTGGCATGTAGATGTTGAAAAATATATGAATTCTATTATTGAATTAGGTTTTGAAGTGATAATAGTTGGTGTCTTTGCTTATGGTCTTGATAAATCATGGTTAGGTCGAAAGATTGATAGCTACACTATAGATGAGCTAAAGATATTACATAATAAATATTGTGTTAATATAGCTTTTGAAGGAGGAGAAGCTGAAACATTAGTCATCGATGGGCCAATTTTTAAGAAAAAAATTAAAATTATAGAAGCTGAAAAGCTGTGGAATATTGATAATGGAATATATAATATAAAAAAAGTAATATTAGAAGATAAATAGCTAAAAAGAATTAAAAAAATCTTTATATAATATAAATTAATAAAAACTAATTAAATAATATATAAATTAATAAATATTCATTTTACCATACTCATTTTTTAATATGTTTATAGTAAAAATTATAAAATTGTTTTTTATAATAATCTATATCACTTTCATTAATAATAATAAAATCAGAGCATGCGATTACAGAACCGACACCTAAATCAAGCTCTCTTTGATCTCTTTTTTTGAAGTCTTCATATTTTAGTGAATCGTCAGATCGTTTTCTTTTTTTCAATCTATTAAATCTTGTTGTAGGTGAAGAAAAAACAGAAACTAATGTGAAATCATCGAAGTTTTCTTTAAACATATCCACTTCATGGGGACTTCGTATTCCTTCTACTACAATTAAATCACTATATTTTGATTTATCTTCATTAATAGACTTTTCTAACATAATTTCATTTATTTTTTCAATAGAAATTTCTGCTAAAACAAAATCTCCCTTTTCTTCTCTAAGCTTAACCGCAGTTACTCCTGGATTTTCATCTCTTTTTTTAGCTTCTTCTCTTACAATATCTCCCATACTAACTACTGAAATACCACTTTCTCTAGAAATTTCAGTCACTAAACTTTTTCCAGCCCCGGGTAGACCAGTCACACCAACAATTCTCATAATACTCACCTAAAATATTTCTATATAAAAAAATATAATCTTGAGAAGATTTAAATAATTACTTAAATCTCGTGTTTTAAGACATCTTTAATACCTTTTACATTCAATAGTACTTGATTATAATTATTTTTATATAATTATATTATATATTATATTATATAGTATATATTATTTTATTTTTATAAATATTACTAATTATATTATATATATAATTATTTTAATTTTTATATACATTACTATAAGTGTTATATATTATTTAATTCATAATATATTGATTATTGTAATTATCAAAAATAATTAAATAACATTATTTATATTCTTTAATTTCCATTGCATTTAATGAAGATTTTAAATTATCTTCATTAGAAAAATTATTTACTAATTCTTTTAAGAAATGGATATCCTTTGATTTATATTCTTTAGCTAAATCTATCATTAAAGGAACTGCTCTAACTATGTTATCAACAATAGTAATATTTGCAGTTTTAGCTGTTCGAGACAAAGGATTTAAATCAATAGCTATGACTTTCTTTCCACTTTTTCTTAAAATCTCAGTTCGATCTCCATCTTCTAAAGAAACTAGCACCACATCAGCAGAATATATTCCTTTTTCACTTGCAGTAGCTCTAGGAGAGTCAATATCCTCTATGTATTTCAACTCTTCATCATTTGTGCCTAAAACATCCCTAACTCCGTATTTTTTAAATAAACTTTCAATTATAGAAACCCTTTTTTCTGTTCTATAAAATAGATTAATCTCAATTTTTGAATTAATTATTTTAGCTAATTTAATAATATCTTCAATAGCCAGAGCAGTATTATTTCCATTTACAGAAATTACTGGTTTTTTAGCTAAAAGTAAGCAAGCAACTCCAACTTCAATAGATTTAAATGCACTTTCAATAGTTTTTTCACCTAAAAAATAATCAAAAGCTTCTCCTCTACCATGAGCTATCATTCCTGATTCAGCTAAATATCCTTCTTTATATGCATCTTTAATTTTCTCTCTTAAAATAAGAGATTCATATCTAGGATGATTTTTAGGTATCATATATAAATAAATAATATAGCAATACTTATAAATCTATTGATATTTAGGTTTTAAAGTATATTCATTAAAATAATTTTATTTAAAGAAATAATTTTATAGTTTTAATTAAAGAAATAATTTTATAGTTTTATATAAAGAAATTATTTTATAGTTTTATTTAAAGAAATAATTTTATTGTTTTATTTAAAAAAATTATTTTATTGTTCTATTTAAAAAAATTATTTTATAGTTTTATTTAAAAAAATTACTTATATAATAATTTATATATATTTATTTAATATTAATGATTAATTAAATTAAAGTAAATATTAAATAAATAAAAGTGATAAAATGATAGATGATGAAAATGATATTCCTATAAGAATTAGGAATAAAATCAATAAAGCAGGAATTTTTGTTGGAATTTTAATTGTTTTAATAGCATTAGCTTGGATTTTAGCTAAATTAGGTCTTATTCCCCCTATTATTTTTGATATGTGGCCACAAATAGTTCTTGTAATAATTGGTATATTTATTATATATAAATCATTATAACTTCTTGTTTGGGTATTTTATAAAAAAATTATATAAAATATATAAAAAAATTATATAAAATATATAAAAAAATTATATAAAATATATAAAAAAATTATATAAAATATATA